>JADMIO010634638.1_pt1 | contig 15109 bp, 10 predicted proteins | sample 8958161 | NCBI WGS metagenome assembly JADMIO01 (sample SAMN16585339, study PRJNA669376) | soil metagenome | isolation source: Crop rotation soil | place: USA: Cullars Rotation, Alabama | collected 2011 | reverse complement strand
AATCCCGCCGCGAACATCGACGCGGTGGTTTGCAATTCCGCTTCCTTGCTGGAGCCGAGCGCGGTGGAAATACCATGCGCCAAACCAACCAGCGCAATCGCCATGATTGCGACCGCCACGATCACTTCGACCAGCGAAAATCCCGGAGCGCGGGTCTGCGACCCGCAGCGCCTTCGCAATGAGCGGGCGCGGAAATCCGCCAGCACCCTTAGCACATACACCTTGCTGCGGCTCACAGAGCCGCGGTCCGAATTCGGAATGAGTGCACCGGGAATTTTCATTCGCGCTCCAACTCCTGAATCTTCACATGCGCTGTGATCGGATTGATGCGCAGAGCCATGCGATGGCCCTGCCGATCACGCAACAGCACTTCCGTCGCGTCCGCAGTGCCGTCTGAGTAAAAGGAAATGGAGTCGATGTCCGGGCGCGTTTGGCTGTTTTCGCTCGCTATCTGGGTAGCGTTCGCCGGCTCGTCCAGGCTGTGCACGCGAATGGCAATGCGCTTGTCGAGCGTGCCTTCGGCTTCAGAGACGTCGTTGAGCGGTTTGTATTCGTCACCCTGCACGGTTTCGCGCGTGCGTTTTTCGATGACGTAACGGCCGGTGCTCGCTTCGATGCGCACGCGATGGAGTTGGTTCAGACTGACGGCGCGGCTGGAAGCGATGTTGATGACGTTGACCAGATCGCGGCTGGTGGAGCGCAGCAATGCGTCCTGGTAGCCGCCTCTCATTTCCGGAAGAATCACCGCTGCGGCGACGCCAATGAGGACGATCACGATCACGAGCTCAACGAGCGTGAACGCGTTTGTTCTGCCTCCTCTCAGAATCGCCAGCTTCATTTCACCAATTCCCAATGTCCGATTGATCGCCTTCGCCGCCGTCCTGACCGCCTTCACCACGGGACCAGATGTCAAAGCCGGAGGTGTGATGCACGCCGGGGTAGCGATATTGAAGCGGATTGCCCCACGGATCGTTGCGCAATTGCTTGATGTAGGGGCCGCGCCAGCTTTTCGCGTCCTCGGTCGTCGGCGGGTCCACCAAAACTTTCAGGCCCTCGTCGGTCGTCGGATAGCGGTCCATGTTCACGTAAAAGCGTTCGACGGCGTTGTCGAGTTCGTGCACATCCGCTTTGGCCGCGCCGATCTTCGCCTCCACTTTCGTGCCCACGAGATTCGGGATGATGGTTGCGGCGAGGATGCCGATGATGACGACCACGATCATCAATTCGACGAGCGAGAAGGCATGCCTCCGATTTTGTTGCGTTCGAGTTTTCATATTAATCTCCTGAATTATCACCGCATCGCACTGCTCATCTTGAAAATGGGCAGCAGGATGGCGATGACCATGAATCCGATCATCGCGCCAACGGCCAGAATGAGGACGGGCGCAAGCAGTGAAACGAGCACCTTGGTGCGCGCGCGCATTTGCAACTCCTCGATCTGGGCCACTTTCAAAAGCATTTCGTCGAGCTTGCCCGTTTCCTCGCCGACCTCGATCATCTGCACCACGGTGCGCGGGAAAATGCCGAGCTTGCGCAACGGGCCCGCGAGCGAATCGCCGCCGCGCGTCTCTTCAGCGACGAGCGCGATCTGTTGCGCGAGAACGTGGTTGCCGATGGTGTTCTCAACGATCTTCAGTGAGGGAAGCAGCGAGACACCCGCGCGAGTCAGCGTGCCCAGCGTCCGCGCAAACCGGCCCAGGGCGGCAGAGCGAAAAACCGGCCCGACGAGCGGCAATCGCAATTTCCACCGATCCCATGCTTCGGCTCCCTTTGGCGTGCGCCCGTACCAGATGATTCCGCCGATCAAAGCAATGACTCCGATTAAAAGAGGAATCCAGTATTGATGCAGCGTGCGGCTCACGCCCAACAAAATCAGCGTCGGCAACGGCAACGCATTGCTCATTTCGTCCAACATGGAAAACAATCGCGGCAAAACCACCGTCAGCAGCACCGTGATGGTGACAACTCCGAAGCAAAGCACAAAAGCCGGGTACGCCACGGCGCCGATGACTTCCCCGCGCACTTCGTCTTCGTGCTCCATCAGATTCGCGAGGTCAGTCATCACGGAGGGAAGTTGCCCCGCTTCCTCACCGACGCGCACCATGCTGGCGTAGAGCTTTCCGAAAAGTTTGGGATGTTCTTCGAGCGCCGCGGAAAGTGCGGCTCCTTTCTGCACGGAATCCGTGATGGAAAGAATGACATCGCGAAAGGTGAGGTTTTCCTCCTCGGCCCCGAGGCTGTCCAACGCCTGCGGAATGGGGATGCCTGCGGCGACCAGCGCGCTCAACTGGCGCGTGAAAGCCGTAATATCTTTGCGCGAAATGCCTCTCCGACGGCCGCGGACTGCCGGCGATAGAGCGGCGGCGACCGGAGCAGGAGCGGCGGCGGTAGCAGCGCCGTTGGCACTGCAGAGTTCGAGATTGGAGGGAAACAATCCGCGCTGGCCAAGCAGGCGCAAGGCGGCTTTGCGATCTTCGGCTTCGATCACGCCGCGCACGGAGGCGCCGCCGGCTTCGATGGCCTGGTAGCGGAAGGCGTTCATTCGAGCAGGTCGCCGGATGAGACGCGGAGGATTTCTTCGAGCGTCGTGACTCCCGCCGCCGCTTTTTGCAAAGCATCCTGATGCATCGTCATCATCGTTTTTTGCGCCGTGGCTTTCAGCTCGGCGTTGGACCGTTTCTGCAAAATCAATTCGCGCAATTCCACCGTGATGGGCAGCAGTTCGAAAATACCGATGCGCCCACGATAGCCCGTGCCGCGGCATTCCTCGCAGCCCGCGCCGCGATAAAATTTGCCTTCGACCTTTCGATGCCCCAACGATTCGATCTGGCTGCGAATCGCCGGTGTGACCGAAGCTTCCGTGCGGCATGCGGGACAAATGCGGCGGAGCAACCGCTGCGCGAGCACGCCTTCAAGCGCCGAGGAAATCAGGAACGGCTCCACGCCCATGTCGATGAGGCGCGTGACGGCGCCGGTCGAATCGTTCGTGTGCAACGTGCTGAAAACCTGGTGACCCGTGAGCGCGGCGCGGATGGCGATGTCGGCGGTTTCCGAATCGCGAATTTCACCGACCATCACCACGTCCGGGTCCTGGCGCAAAATGGCGCGCAACCCGGTGGCGAATGTGAAATTGCGTCCCGGCCGAACGGGAATTTGCGCGACGCCCGGCAACTCGTATTCCACCGGGTCTTCAATCGTGAGGATTTTCAGTTCCGGCGTGTAGATGCTTTGCAGTACGGAATAGAGCGTGGTGGTTTTGCCGCTGCCGGTCGGGCCGGTCGTAAGAAAAAGTCCGTGCGGTTTTTCCACCAATCGGCCGAGCAACGCCGAACGTTCCGGGTCCAGGCCCAGTTCCTGGTGCGTGGAAATTCTCGTGCTCTTTTCGAGCAAGCGCATCACGAGGCTTTCGCCGTAAATGGTGGGCATGGTGCCGACGCGAATGTCCACGCGCGCCCCGCGGTGATTAATCTGGATATGCCCGTCCTGCGGCATGAAGCGTTCCGCGATGTTCATGTCCGCCATGATTTTAATGCGCGAGACGAGCGCGGCGTGGAGCTGCTTCGGCGGCGGCGGTTTTTCCTGGAGCAGACCGTCCACGCGATAACGAAGCTGCAACGATTCCTCGAAGGGCACGAAATGAATATCACTCGCGCGCTCGCGGATCGCGGTGGAAATAATCAGGTTCACGAGGTTCACGACGGTTGGCTCATTGGCCATGACCTCGATGTCGTGAAGATTTTTTCCCTCGCCGTTCGCGCCGCGTTCGGGACTAAGGTCCTCGATCATCCGCTCAACGGTGACCTGGTAACACTCGGCGATTTTCTCGGTGATGACGGAAACGGGCGCTTCGGATTCTTCAACTTCCAAACCCGTGAGCAGTCGCAGATCATCGATCACCTGCTGCTGGCCGGGTTCGGACGTCAGAATGCGGATGGTGGTGGAATCGATGCCGACCGGGACGATGCGATGGCGCTTGGCGAATTCCGCCGGAACAGCACGCACGGCCTCCGCCGACACCTCCGGCTTGTTGGTGCTTCCGGTTAGACGGGTCGCGCCTCCATTGGCAGACTGCTGCACTGTGATGGGGCCCTCACCGTCACTCAGATTGCCTCCCGAGTGATCCATTGCCGTTCAGGATTTGGTTCAGTACTCCTGCGATTTACAGCGCCAAACAAGCCGCTCGAACTGCTGTTTAAATCTTAAATTCTCCTACTGCTGAGTCATAGACACCATAAATGGGAAAAAGTTCCGAAATAGTTGCGGAAAAACGAATCTTTTCCTCCATTTTTAGCGCTGTGAAACGATTTTGTCCGTTTCCTCCGCGCTTTCAAGCAAAATCATATTGGTGGACATCAAAATTAGGAAATACGATGGACGACCACTTTCCAATCCGCCCATCTGAGGAAGTTGGACGCGGCTTTTGGAAAACTATTCAACTTTGCAGGCCGCTCTGCGAAATCGCGTCCACGCAATCTTCTTCAAAGCGGCATCGGTCGCTCGCTCGAACTTTAGGTTTCCGGAAAACTAACGGTTACCGTGGTGAGTTTGCCGGGCTCGGAAATAAATCGGATGCTTCCGCTGTGCGCCTGGACGATCCATTGCGCAATGCTCAAGCCGAGCCCGCAACCTTCAATCGCATTGTTGTGACTGCGATCGCCGCGGAAGAATCGCTCGAAGACGCGCGGTTGCAATTCCGGCGGCACGCCGGCGCCGGTGTTTTCGATCCGCAATTCCGCGCCCGCACCGATCCGCGCCAGGGAAATGGTCACGACACCGCCCGCATCGTTGTATTTAATGGCGTTGTCCGTGAGATTGAGTAGCAACTGCCGCAGGCGATCGCGATCGGCGGAAACCACGATCTCCTCGCATTGCGCCAGGTTCACCTTGATGCCGTGAGGCTGCGCAAGAATTTTCGCGTCAGCGAAACTTTCGCGCACCAACTCATCCAATCGCACCGGTTCAAATTTCAGTTTGATTAACCCCGTGTCGGCTTTGGTCAACAGCGTCAGCCCGTCCACGATGCGCGCGAGCCGCTCGATTTCATCCACCTGGCTCAGCAGCAATTCTTTTTGCGCCGGTGTCAAATGCTCGTCGCCGAGGGCGGTTTCCAATTCGCCGCGCATGACGGTGAGCGGCGTTTTCAGCTCGTGCGAGGCGTGCAGGGTAAATTCGCGGACGCGCTGGAAGGAATTATCCAGCCGCGAGGTCATGTCGTTGAACACTTCGGTGAGACGATCCAGTTCATCACCATTGCCGCTGCCGGGCAAACGCTCGCGCAAGTTGCCATCGTGCTTTTGCTCCACGGCCTTTGTCAGTGCCGTCACGGGAGCGAGCGCGCGGCGCGTAATCCACCAACCGCCGAGCAATCCCAACGCGATGGCGGGCAACCCGACGTCGAGGACCATTTCACTCGCTTCATTCAACGCGTGTTGCCAGACATGCCGGGAATGATCGATGTGCAGTTGCTCGGCGATTTCCTGATAGGTGCCCGCCCCCATGATGAGCAGCGACACGATGAGAATCGCGGCGTACCAAATCGTCAATCGCGTGCGGATCTTCATTCCTTCAACACATACCCGACGCCCCGGACGGTGTGCAGCAACTTGGGCTCGAAACCCTCGTCGATTTTTTCGCGCAGGCGTTTGACGTAAACGTCCACCAGGTTCGTGCCGGGATCGAAGTCGTAGTCCCAGACTTTTTCGATGATGCTCATGCGTCCGCAGATGCGCCCGGGAGAACGCATGAGAAATTCGAGCAGGCGGAATTCGCGCGCGGTGAGGTCGAAATATTTTTCGCCGCGGTGGGCGCGATGCGAAATGGTGTCGAGCGTCAGATTCCCGATGCGCAACACGGTGGGTTTCGATTCACTGCCGCGACGTCCCAGTGCGCGCACGCGGGCCACGAGTTCGGCGATGACGAACGGTTTCGGCAGGTAATCATCCGCGCCGGCGTTCAACCCTTCCACGCGTTCATTGACCGCGCCGCGCGCAGAAAGCAGCAGGACAGGCGTGCGATTCTGTTGCTCGCGCAACTGTCTCAGGACGCTAAGGCCATCGCGTTCCGGCAGCATGATGTCCAGCACGATGCCGTCGAACACCGTCGTGCCGGCAGCCGCGAGCGCCTCGTCACCGCGATGACACACGTCCACCGCAAAGCCTTCCGCCTGGAGCGCCTTGCGAATGAACGAGGCGGTCTTTTTTTCATCTTCCACGACCAACACACGCATAACTGTAATCAGTCAATAGGAACAGGGATGGAATGCAAAATGAATAATCATTCATCTAATCGAGTTCTCCCGACCCGCCACTGTGGCCGCCGAGGTAACGAGGCGGACTCTTCTCACTTGCGTCAGCTTCCGCCTCGTTACTCGGCGGCTATGTTAATGATTCGAATACAATTCCCACACGCCGGATTTTCCCAGCCGACGCAAGGGCATATCTTTAGTCGCAGTATGAAATCGTTCCATTGTGGTTTCCTGGATGAGGACGAGAACGCGGCGATTGCCGGAAAGGAAATGAACGAGGTGGGAATCAGGAGGCACCAGCAAGTCACCCATTCGCTCCTGGTTTCCGGTGAATTCAAAGGGAACTTTGGCAAGGTTCAGGCCCGAAAAATACGGGCGGCTGTTTTGGGAAATCACGCCGCCGGAATAAAACGGCAGGCCCTCGGGCAGTTGCCCCCACACGAGCAGCGCGTCGCCTGGACGATGATTCGCCTCCACCAGGCCTCCCAGGGATTTCAGAGTTTGATTGGACCGAATATTGGTTTCAAACAACGGCGCCTCCCTGACGATGGTGAGCATGGAAAAGATCGCCACCGCCACCGCCGCGCCGGCGCGGCGCGAAACAGTCCACGTCCTCGCGAGTGCAACCAAGACGGCGCCACCTCCCATCAAAATCAATGCCTGCCATCGGGCCCATCCGGGAATAGGCACGTGATACGCCGCGGGCAGGACCAGTGGAAAGCACGTTGCCAAAACCAGCGGACTCACGACGCATAACAGCCAAATCCATCGCGGCGGCAAGCCTGGCTCTTTCATTTCCGTTTCCCGGAAGAATCGCAGCGCCAGCAGGACCGCAAGCGCCGGGAAAATGGGTAATATATATGGCGCCAGTTTCGAGTGCGTGAGGTTGAACAAAGTGAACGTGAACAGCGCCCAGAAGTTGAGCAGCAGCCATCCCTCTTGCCGCAACGCCGGCATCCGCTGCCAATGTTCCCGCCGCCACAACCAGCCCAACAACCACGACCAGGGCAGCAACCCGATCGGCACGATGACAAAAAAGTAACCGGGGAAACCCTGCCGCGAGCGAATCGTGTTGCCAAGGACGTGACCTGCGGCCTGGTGAAAAATCATGTAGTTGAGCGTGCCCGGCACGCGCGCATTCGCCGCGATGAACCACGGCGCGGCCAGCGCGAGCAACAACGCCAGGCCGGTCAGCATGCCGCTAAACAAAAGCTTTTTTCGCGTAAAGGATTTGCGCCGCACAATGAGCAGCAACAATAGCGTGACCAGGGGAATTGCCAAAGCGACCGGACCCTTTGTCAAAAACGCGAGCGTGATCATCAGCCACGCCGCGAGATGCCAGCGCCAAAAATAGTTCCGTCGCGTTTCCGGTTCGCGCAGGCAAACCCAGCTGCGCCACAGAAAATAAATTGTCCAGGCGTTGAATTGAGTGAGGAAAAGATCCGTGGTCAGCATTCGCGCCATGGCGAAGTAGAGCAGGCTCGATTGCAGGATGAGAACGCTCCACACCGCGACGCGCTGGCCGCCAAGGGATTTTGCCAGGCACCACACCGCGAACACGCCGCTCAAAGCGGCCAGCGCCAGCGGCAGGCGCACGGCCCATTCATTCTGCCCGAAGAGCGTCATCGAAGCCGCCTCCAGCCAATAGGTCATGGGCGGTTTGTCGAAGTGCGGCACGTACCAGAAATGCGGCACGAGCCAGTCGCCGGTCTCGATCATCTCGCGCGCGATCTCGGCGTAGCGGCCTTCATCCGGCTCGTTGAGCGCGCGGCTGCCGAGCAGGACAAAGAAGGTGCAAATCGTCAGCAGGAGCAGAGCCCATTGCTGTCGGCTTCCGTTGAAAATCGAAGTGGTCGATTTCAATTAAAGTTGTGCTGAATTCAGATCCGGCTGACGGGTTGTAACATTTCAGAAAGGCCGAGGACACTCCAATTCCAAAATGAAATTTCTGTCATCTGCCCGATTAAGCTCGCCGCCGCAAAACCCGCTTCGTACAGAATCAGGCTCGGACTCGTGCCTTTTTTGGTAGGGACGGCGCGGTTGGCGGCGCAACGTAGGGCGTGACGTACGCCGTGGGCTCGCGGCGTTCTCACCTGAATCAGGCAATGATCAAAGTTAACAACACGAGCGCGCAGAATGGCGACTGTAGAACATCCCACATGAGGCATTGGCCATTTATTTTCATCATCGCGCTGCTCGCCGGGTGCGCTCGTTTCCAGCCTCAGCCGATTTCCGCCGAGAAAACCGTGGTCGATTTCGACGCGCGCTCGCTGACGAATACAGACTTGCACGCGTTTCTGGAAACCAATCGCGTCGTTGCCGAATGGCCGGTCCAACGTTGGGATTTGAACGCGCTGACATTCGTCGCGTTTTATTATCAACCATCGCTGGCCGAAGCGCGCGCACAATTGGCGGCGGTGCGCGCGGCCGAGGTCACCGCGGGCGAAAGACCCAATCCTTCCGTCAGCCTCACGCCCACTTACGACACGACCACTTCTCCTCCCTGGATTCCGGGAGTGAGCTTCGACGTCCCGATTGAAACTGCGGGCAAACGCAGCAAGCGCATCGCACAGGCGGTCTTCGCCAGCGAAGCCGCAAAGTGGGATTTTGTTTCCGCCGAATGGCAGGTGCGCAGCAAAATTCGCGCGGCGCTGTTGAACCTGCGCAGCGCGCACGAGACCGAAGCGCTGCTCGCGCGCGCGGAACTGGCGCAGAGCAATGTGGTGCGCCTGTTGCAAAGCCAACAGAACGCCGGGGCAATTTCGAGTTTTGAGGTGACACAGGCGCGCGTAGCCACTGAAACAACACAACTCTCGCGGCAGGATGCAATCAGCCAGCTTCGCCTGGGGCGCATTCAACTCGCCGGAGCGCTCGGCCTGCCGGCGCACGCGTTGGACGGAGTCGAATTTGATTTCGGCGCGCTGGACAAGTTGCCAACGGATCTGACGGAGACGAAAGTTCGCCGCGACGCGGTGTTGCATCGCGCGGATATTCGTTCGGCGCTGGCGAGTTACGCGGCGAGCCAGTCGGCATTGCAATTGGAAATCGCCAAGCAATATCCCGACGTGCATTTGAACCCCGGCTACGAACTCGACCAGACGGATAATAAATGGACGCTTGGACTCACGGTGGATTTGCCGGTGCTGAGTCAAAACCAGGGAGCGATCGCCGAAGCGAAAGCGAAACGCGCTCAGGCGGCGGCGCATTTTCTCGCGGTGCAGGCGAACGCCATTTCGGAAATCGATTCCGCACTGGCTGGCTACGATGCCGCGCTCCAAAAATCCTCTCTCGCCAAAAAACTGCTCGCTGATTTGGAAAAACAATTGAACACCGTGCGCGCACAGGCGCGGCTCGGAGAGGCGGATGCGCTCGCGCTGGCAAATGCCGAGGCGTCGTATTGCACCGGCGCGCAAAATGAATTGGACGCGCTGGCCAAGGCGCAGCAGGCGCTCGGTGAACTGGAAGATGCGGTTCAAAGTCCCCTTACGTTTTCCCCGGAATCCATTCGCATGGTTCAAGATCCCGTTCCCGGAACGAAAAAATGAAACCGAAATCAATAATCATTGGCGTAGTGATGATTCTTTGCGCCGGACTCGCCATTTTCGCGCTGACGAAATGGCATCGCGCGGCCGGCGTTGATGAAGACGAAGGCGCCAGTTCGGAGGAGAACACGAATGCGGTAATCACCGTCCAAACCAACTCGCTGCACCGCATGACGCTGCATCGTTACGTCAACGGTTATGGCACGGTGGAAGCCGCGCCCGCCACTGCGGATCAACCGGCCGCCGGCGGTCCCCTCTCCTCACCTTCCGCGGGCGTAGTCGCGAAAGTCAACGTCATCGCGGGACAGGAGGTCAAGGAAGGCGACGTGTTGGTCGAATTGAATTCCGGCACCGCCAGCTTCAATTACGCGAAGGCGGAAGTGGAACGGCAGAAAAAATTATTCGCGGAGCAAAACACCTCTTTGAAAAATTTGGAGGACGCGCAAGCGCAGCTTGCTTCATTACAAATCGTCGCCCCGGTGTCCGGGACCGTGACGCGGCTTAACGCGACGACCGGAACCGCGATTGATGCAAACGCAGTCGTCGCCGACGTGATTGACCTCAATCGCCTGGCAGTGAGCATGCAAATTCCGGCGAGTGATGCGCACCAACTGAAGCCTGGGCAGGACGTCCGGGTCGGCCAGTCGGTCACCGCCTCGCTATCCTACATCAGCCCGACCGTGGACGCGGCGGATGGAACTGTTTTGGCGCGCGCGTCGCTGCCCGCGCATTGTGGATTGCGCCCGGGCGAGTTTCTGCCGGTGAAAATTGTCACCGATGTCCTGAAGGATTGCCTCGCTGTGCCGGAAGAAAGCATCGCGACAGACGAGGAAGGCAAAAGTTATATCGTGCTGGTCAAAGGCGAAGAAGCCGAGCGCACCAAGGTCGAGGCAGGCGTGCACGAAAACGGCTGGGTTGAAATCAGCGGCGAGGATTTGAAGGAGGGCGCGACGGTGGTGACCGTTGGCGCCTATGGCTTCCCGGATAAAGCGAAAATCCGGTTCGGCGGGGACGAGGACACTGAAGCCGAGGCCACGCCTGCCAATGCGGCCCTGGCTTCCACCAATGCCGCCCCGAAGAAATGAAGCCCGCCACAACTTCATCCCTCGGCCGGTTCGCCACGCGTCACACGCTGTCCATTCTATTCATAGCGGCGGTGCTTTGCCTCGGTGGCATTTTTTCCGCGCTGCATTTGCCCTCCTCGGTGTTTCCGAAAACGGATTTCCCGCGCATCGTCATTCTGGTGAACAACGGCATCATGCCGGCGGATGAAATGATGGCCACGGTCACGCGGCCTATCGAGGAAGTGCTGAAGGAAATTCCCGGTGCAGTTTCCGTGCGCTCCAAAACCAAACGCGGCTCGGCGGAGATCAACGTCTTTTTCAATTGGAACGTCGACATGCAACGTTCGGAGTTGTACGTGCTCGGGCGGCTTTCCGAAGTTCGCGCGGAACTGCCCGCGACCGCGTCCACCGAAGTCGAGCGCGTCACCTTCTCCGCCTTTCCCATCATCGGCATCAGCCTGACGAGTTCGAACCGCAACATCATGGACTTGTGGGAGAAGGCGAACTACGAGCTAAAGCCGCGATTCCTCCAGATTCCCGGCGTGGCGAAAGTCGAACTGGTGGGCGGTTACGTGCCGGAATTTCACGTCGTGGTCGATCCGGCGAAATTGCAGGCGACGCACCTGGACCTCGCCGCCATCAGCAGCGCGTTGACCAAAAATAACCTCATCGCGCCCGCCGGCATGTTGCAGGAAAATTATCACCTCTATCTCACCACCGTCGACGGGCGCGTGAAGTCAGAAGAGGACATCGGCAACGTCGTGATCTCGGTGCGCGGAAATCATCCGGTGCTGATCAAGGACATCGCACGCGTTGAGCGCGGGCCGGCCCCGGCGTACACCGTCGTCACCGCCCAGGGACGCAACGCCGTTTTGCTCAACGTCCAGAGCCAGCCGGAGGCCAGCACGCTCGACATCGCGGGCGCGCTCAAAACGCAACTGGAACAGATGCGCCGCGAACTGCCGCCGGACATGAAGCTCGCGTTTTACTATGACCAATCGCAGTTCGTACGCGATTCCGTCAGCAGCGTGTGGGATGCAATCCTGTTCGGCCTGGTGCTTTCGATCATCATTCTCTTTTTCTTCCTGAAAAACTGGGGCAGTGTCGTCACCGCCATCGTCACCATCCCGATTTCCGTGCTCATCACGTTCGTGGCCATGAAACTGGCGGGCATGAGCTTCAACATGATGACACTCGGCGGCATCGCGGCGTCCATTGGGCTCATCATCGACGACGCTATCGTTGTGGTGGAAGCGATGTTCGTAAAAATCGCGGCCGGCCGGCCGAAAGTCGAGGGCATTCAGGAAGCGGTCGGAGAAATTTTGCACCCACTCATCGGCTCAACGCTCACGCCGGTCGTCGTGTTCGTGCCGCTCGCATTTTTGCCCGGAGTGACCGGAGTTTTCTTCCGCGCGCTCGCGCTGACGATGGTCGTCTCGCTGCTGACGTCGTTGTTTCTGGCGCTGACACTCACGCCGTCGCTGGCCGGATGGTTCATTCGCGCCCGGGAAAAACTCGAGCATGGCCATGTGCCGAAGGACACCGAAGGCGGTTTCCTGCTGCGGCGCGTGCTGCGGATTTACGAACGCGTACTGCACGTGGCGATTCGCCATTGCTGGCTCACCCTGCTCGGCTGCGTGCTGATTTTCGTGGTGGGTATTTTTGTTTATCGCCAATTACCCACGGACTTTCTGCCGACATTCGACGAGCGCGGATTCGTGATTGATTACTGGGCGCCGCCGGGCACGAGTCTCGAAGAGACCTCACGCATCCTCAGTGAAGCGGAAGATATTTTGCGCAAGAATCCCGATGTGGAAGGCTATTCGCGCCGGCTCGGCACTGAGATGGGCATGTTCATCACCGAAGCGTATCGCGGCGATTTTGCCGTCAAGCTCAAGCCGCGCAGCGAACATACCACGGAGGAAGTCATCGCCGAATTGCGCCATGAATTTGGCGAGCGCTTCCCAATGATCCGCTGGGAATATCCCGGCATCCTGACCGATGTCGTCGGCGATTTGCAGGACCTTCCCGACCCGATTGAAATCAAGCTCTACTCGCCCGATCTGTCCTGGCTCCAAAAAACCGCGCCGCGCGTGGAAGAACAAATCGCAAAGATTCCCGGCGTCGTGGATACGTTCAACGGCCTGACTGAGACGGGCCCGTCGATCAATTTCCGCGTGCGCAATGCCGAGGCGCAACGCTTCGGACTCACGGCGCAGGATGTTGCCGACGCCGCGAACGCCGCGCTGCAGGGCGTGGAATCCTCGTTCGTCCTGCAAGGCGACCGCGTGGTGAACATCCGTGTAATGATGAACACCAACAGCGTCAATCGCCTCGAAAAACTGCGCCAACTCCCGTTGCGAACGCCCGAAGGCGCCACGATCACCCTCAATCAGGTGTGCGATGTCAGCATTCAACCCAGCGAAGTGGAAATCGTGCGCGACAATCTCCGCCAAACCATTATGGTGACCGCGCGCCTCGAAGGCCGTGATTTGGGCAGCGCCATGAAGGAGATTCAATCTACGCTCGCCAAGGACAACTGGCTGCCGCCAGGCTCGGTCGAATACGGGGGGTTTTACCAACAGCAACAAGAGTCGTTCAAAAACCTGATGGCAGTTTTAATCATGGCCATCCTGCTCGTGTTCACTGTGCTGCTGATTGAATTCCGCTCGTTCAACGAACCTATCGCCATTGTCTTTGGCGCAGTCCTCGCAATGTTCGGCACGGTGGCCGCACTGTGGATAACCGGCATCACCTTAAACGTGGTTTCGTTCCTCGGCGCCATCATCGGCGTGGGCATCGTCGCCAAAAATGGCATTCTCATGCTCGATTTCGTGCAACACATGGAAGCAGAAAGCGCCACCCTCGCCGAAGCCCTCGTGCGCTCCGGACATCGCCGCTTGCGACCGGTGTTGATGACCTCGCTCGCCGCAACATTGGGCATGCTACCGCTGGCGTTTGGCATCGGCGCGGGCGCGGACATGCTGCGACCGCTGGCAGTCGCGGTCATCGGCGCGCTATGCATCTCAGTTTTGCTGTCGTTGATCGCGACGCCCGTGGCGTATTTCATTTTGCGTTCCTTCCAAAAAAACAAGGCGCCGCAATCCTGAGGCTTGTCGACATTCCGGCTTGCTGATAGCGTCGGCGCGTTGCCGAACGCCTCCCTAAGTTTCAGCCGATATCGCTGGCGCATCTGCGCCCTGCTCTTCTTCGCGACCACCGTCAATTACATCGATCGCCAGGTCATCGGCCTGCTCAAGCCGACTCTGATGAGCGAGTTGCATTGGAGCGAGATCGACTTCAGCAATATCCAAACGGCCTTCACGGCGGCGTACGCGATCGGCTATGCGGCGGGCGGCTGGTTCATGGACCGCGTGGGCGTGCGCCTGGGTTACGCTGCGGCCGTGCTCGGTTGGAGCCTCGCAGCCATGGGCCACACGTTCGCGCGAACAGTGATGAGTTTCGGCATGGCGCGCGTCGGACTGGGACTTGCCGAAGGTGGAAATTTCCCCGCCGCGATCAAAACGGTCAGCGAATGGTTTCCGAAAAAGGAACGCGCGCTCGTGACCGGCATCTTCAACTCCGGTTGCAACATCGCGGTGATGCTCACGCCATTGTTCGTGCCGCCAATTGCGGAGCGCTGGGGCTGGCCATATGCCTTTCTCGTGACCGGCGCTCTGGGACTCGTGTGGCTCGTGGCCTGGATGCTGATGTATCGCAATCCGCAGGAACATCCACGGGTCTCCCCGGCGGAACTGGCATTGATCCGCAACGATCCGCCGGACCCGGCGGTAAAAATCTCGTGGTTGGAATTATTGCGGCATCGGCAAACCTGGGCGTTCACAGCGGGCATGGTGTTGGTCTCGCCGGTTTGGTGGTTCTACCTGTTCTGGGTGCCGGGATTTTTGCACGATAAATACGGGTTGAACCTGAAGGATTTCGGTCCGCCGCTCGTCACGATTTACCTGATCGCCAGCTTTGGGAGCATCGCCGGCGGATGGCTCTCATCGTGGTTGCTGAAGCGCGGATGGTCGCTGAACGCCGCGCGCAAAACGGCGCTGGTGGTGTGTGCGGTCTGCGTCGTGCCCGTGTTCGCCGCCGGATCGGTCACGAATCTTTGGACGGCCACGATTCTCATCGGCATCGCCGCGGCGGCCCACCAGGGATTCTCAGCGAATCTTTACACGCTCGTGTCTGACACCGCGCCGCGTTACGCCGTCAGTTCCATCGTGGGCATCGGTGGCGCGGCCTCCGCAATA
>JADMIO011014800.1_pt1 | contig 15113 bp, 12 predicted proteins | sample 8958161 | NCBI WGS metagenome assembly JADMIO01 (sample SAMN16585339, study PRJNA669376) | soil metagenome | isolation source: Crop rotation soil | place: USA: Cullars Rotation, Alabama | collected 2011 | reverse complement strand
CGACTTCAAGTCACGTGAATTCCAAGCTTCGGATCCCACTGTGCTGGAAAGCGGATTACAATTATATACCGGACTTTCAGGCATGCTTGCGGCAACCGGCACGAAAGCCGCGATCTTATCTGAAAGCTCACATGCAAGGCGAAAGCTCATGATCCCGCCGTTGGAGATTCCTGTTGCATAAATCCGGTTCGAATCCACATTATATAATTTCTTTAATGAGTCAATGAGATCTGAGATAAACTTCACATCATCAATTTTATCATTAAGGTGAAAATCATTCCTTCCGTCATTCCACTGTTTTTTTACACCGTCGGGATATACTACAATGAAATTGTTCCTGTTGGCACAATTATTCAGGCCGGTAAGCTTATCCATCCCATTTGCGGTACCACCGCCGCCATGAAGAGCCAGAACTAACGGAAAAGGTTTCGCAGCGTCATATCCTGAAGGTAAATGCACTATATATGACCGCTCTAAGCCATCCACTACAATTGTATCAGCATGGGAAAAAAATATACCTGCCAACAACAGGACGATACCAAGTTTTATATTCATAATAGTAAATATAATCAATTTTGTGAGTTCATAAAGATAAAAAAGGGATGCTATGAAAAATTGCAGGGATCTCATGCTGAGATTTAATCGACAAACTCACCGCTTGGCGCGGAGTGCGTCAGGGTGAGATAAACCGCCATGTCCAATTTACCTATTAGAAAGAATATGTCAAATTACCTGTTTTATGAAACTTTAAATTGAAAAATTAGCTTCTATATGATAATACTTAATAACTCAATTTTATAGAAAGGAAGTTCAAAAAAATGCTTAAAAAACTTTCATTTGCGCTTTTTTCAGCTTTACTGTTAGTCTTTGCTTCAACCGGAATTAAAGCAGCAGGAAACCCGGGCGACCAGGTACAGGATTTCACTTTACAAAATTATGACGGCACCTCTTACACCTTAAGCAATCAAAAAGATGTAAAAGCCACCGTGATCATGTTTTGGTCAGCTGAATGCCCGTTTGTTCAGGGTTACAATGACAGGATAAACGATTTTGTAAGCGAATACACAGCAAAAGGATTTTCATTCTGGGCGATTAATGCTAACAGCACAGAAACTATGAAGGATGTTGAATCACATGCAAAGGAACATAATTATCCTTTCCCGGTTTTAAAAGACGTTAATAATATAGTAGCTGATAATATTGGGGCAACAAGAACACCAGAAGTATTTGTGATCGACCAGAACAGGACTATTTTATACCATGGAAGAATTTCCGACAACAGGGACAAATCGAAGGAAACATCCTTTGACCTGAAGAATGCTTTAGACGAAATATTAGCAGGCAAAGAAGTTACAGTTAAAGAAACCAAATCATTTGGCTGCGGAATAAAAAAATCACAGGGTAACTAAAATTTATGAAACAGTTTTTTATAGCAATACTTGCATGCCTGATACTTGTCAGTATCGCGCGTTCACAGGATATAAAGCCGATCAACAAGACAGATGACCTGAAAAGTATAATGGATGCCAATAAAGGCAAAGTTATTCTTGTTAATTTCTGGGCAACATGGTGCAAGCCATGCGTTAAGGAATTTCCTGACCTGGTAAAACTCCAAAATGATTACAAAGACAAAGGTTTTGTGCTTGTATTTATTTCAGCTGATATGCCTGAAGAAATCAAATCCAAAGTATCACCATTTTTAAGCCAGGAGAAAGTTGATTTTCCGACTTACTATATTGGATCTGATAAACCGGAAGATATTATTAATTATGTTGATAAAGACTGGCAGGGCGCAATACCATCAACTTATATCTATGACAAAGAGGGCAATGTAAAGGCAAGTATATTAGGAACAAAAAGCTATGAACAATTTGAAAGCGAAATAACAAAGTACCTCAACTAAGTAATATTAAATTTTGGTCATAAAAAAAGTCCCGTTAAACGCGGGACTTTTTTATTGCAGTACAGTCTTGGGCAGCTTAGCAATATTAAACCAGAACCCCTCAATTACTTTCACAACATCAACAAACTGGTTAAAATCCACTGGCTTGGTTATATAACAATTTGCGTGCATGCCATATGACTTTTGGATATGTTCAGCAGAGCTTGACGTGGTTAAAACCACCACAGGAATTTTCTTAAGCTCCGGATCGGATTTAATTTCTTCCAGGATCTCCAGCCCGCTTTTTTTCGGCAGGTTGAGGTCAAGGAATATAATATCCGGCCTAACGGTATCAGAATATTCACCCTGTTTACGAAGATAACTTATCGCGCTCTCGCCGTCATATACAACAGAAAATTTATTTTCAATTTTACTGTCTTTAAATGCTTCCTGTATCAGGCGTACATCACCCGCGTTGTCTTCGACTAAAAGTATATTTATTCTTCTACCTGTAAATTCCATATTCAATAAAAATAGCCATTATTTGATTCATTAACAATATATTTTAATCTTTTACCGTTGGAATTGTAAAATTAAATGTTGAGCCTTCACCCGGTTCAGATTCCACCCATATGTGGCCGCCAAGCTTTTCAACGATCTTTTTACAAATCGCCAGGCCGATGCCTGTTCCCGGATACTCACTGTAATTATGCAGACGCTGGAAGATCACGAATATTTTATCAGCGAACTCTCTTTCAATTCCGATACCGTTATCTGATAATGAGAATAGCCATTCATCCGCTTCATGTTTAGCAGTTATTGTAATAACCGGTGACCTGTCTCCCCTGAATTTAATTGCGTTACTTATCAGGTTCTGGAATAATTGTGTTAATTGCAGCTTATTAGCGTTAATTACAGGCAGATTATCGGCGTTTATAACAGCGCCGCTCTCCTCTATAGCGGTCCTTAAATTAGTTTTTACCAGTTCGAGTATTTCATTTGTGTCCGTGGCTTCAAGTTTCAGTTCCTGGGTATTTACCCTTGAGAACACAAGCAGGTCATTGATAAGAGTCTTCATTCGTACCACGCCGTCAACAGCATAATTGATAAATTCATCCGCTTCAGAACCAAGCTTATCCTTGTATCTTCTTTGCAGCAGCTGGATATAGCTCGCTACCATTCTAAGAGGCTCCTGCAGGTCATGTGATGCTACGTATGCGAACTGCTCGAGGTCTTTATTTGATATCGAAAGTTTCTCCGCAAGCTGTTTAAGTTTTTCTTCAGCTTTTTTATGTTCATTTACATCGATTAATACTCCTGCCATATGTTCTTTATTACCGCCATCTTTGATGGTGATCATATGGTCTTCAAGCCAGATGTAAGTGCCGTCTGCGCGGCGCACTCTGAACTCATTGTTCAGGATTCCTATACTTCCGCCGGCATGCCACTCTTTTACTTTAACATCCATAATTTTAGCGTCGCCCGGATGCATGATCTTATTGAAGAATGTCCTGTCTTCAATAAATTTATTGGCAGGGTAACCTAAAAGCTCAATAACATTTTCTGTAATGAATTCATTGCCGTCACCGGTTTCATACAGTACAACGTCCGGAAGATTGCTTAACAAAGTAGCAAGCCTCACCTGGGTTCTCTTCAGCTCTTCTTCTGCTCTTTTTATTTCTGTTACGTCCTTTTGTGTACCCCATGCCCTGACGAGCATTTCATTTTCAACTATCCCGACAAGGTTATTAACGAATATCTTTGTTTTACCTTCTTTATCGATCTCAAACGATTCAGCATTATTCAGCCTGTAATTGGATTCGATAAAGTTTCTTATATAAGAAGCATTTCTTGGATCGGTTTCCAACAGCATATCGCTTATATGGGTGCCGACAATTTCTTCCGCTGTCTGGAAGCCGTACATCTGTGCGAAGATATCATTACATTCCGCAAGGTAGCCAAATTTAAAGATATGTTTAACCTGCTCAGCCACAGGAAGTTTAGTAGGTATCGGTTCCAAAAGCTCAAATCTCCATATACCTTCTGAGCTCTGTTTAACAAAAGCCTTATAACGTTCTTCGCTGTTCCTTAAAGCTTTTTCAGTTTCTTTACGTTCAGATATGTCTCTGTAAATACCGTATACACCTATCTGGTTATTTTCAAGAGTAATAGGATAACCTAAGATAGAAACGTCAACTATACTTCCGTCTTTACGTTTCCTAATAGTTTCCCTGTTTATGATCTCGCCTTTTAACACGAATAAAGATATCTGTGATGCCTGTTCAGTCAGATTCTGCGGTACAAGGAATGAAGATATAGTTTTTCCTTTAATTTCATCCAGTGTATACCTGAATAATTTCTCAAATCCCCTGTTTGCGTTTACTACCCTGTCGTGGTTATCAAGTATTACAATTCCCTCAGGTGAATTTTCAAATAGCTGCTGGAAGTATGATTTTTGAAGCTTGACTTCTACTTCAGCTTCTTTACGTTTTGTTATATCCCTGTAGTTTAGAACAATTGCGTTGATAGACGGTTCGTCCATCATGTTCGCAGCAAGGCCCTCTATCCAGATCCATTTACCATCGCGCGTTGTATACCTGAGTTCAAAAGTAACTTTGCTTCCGGCTTTTTCAGTTACCTCTTTAAGTTTTTGTTTCGCTATTTCAGCATCTTCATCAAATACGAAATCAATAATGTTTTTACCTTCATATTCATTTACAACATCATACCCGAGAATTTTTTCCGTGGATGGACTTGCGTACAGGAATGTTCCTTCATTATTGATAAGAGCAACCATATCGGCGCTGTTCTCGATCAAAGCTCTGAATCTCCTATCGCTTTCTCTTAATGCAGTTTCCGCCTTTTTTCTTTCAGTGATATCAATACATATCTGGTTGATCGCCTTCGCTTCACCCAGATTGTCGAAATCCGCGTATAGATATGTATCAAGCCAAACTATTTTTTTGAAGCGGTTGATTATCCTGTAATCAAGATGAAGGGTACCCCTGAATCCTTCCTGTGACCACTTATTATATGTTGTATAGACTTTATCCCTGTCTTCAGGGTACATCATTTTGATAAGTTCTTCTTCTGAAAGCCTGTTATATTCTTCCAGTGTGTATCCCGATTGCCTTACGAACTCATCATTGACATAATCATAACTTCTTGGTCCGAGTAAAAGCCTTGTAACGGCTATCGGGGCATTTACTGCGAGGTTTTTATACTTCTGCTCACTTTCGATGATAGCTTCTTCAGCCTGTTTGCGGTCTGTTACATTGATGCATATCTGGTTGATCGCATATGGATTTCCATACTCATCAAAGTCAGCGTACATGTATGAATCCAGCCATATAAGCTCGCCGGATTTAGTGTAAGCCCGGTAATCAATATGGTGCGTGCCTTTGAAATTATTCTTAGACCATTTTTCATAACCATCACTAACTTTTGAAAGGTCTTTTGCATATGTATACTTTTGTAATTCTTCTGGTTTCAGGCTGTTAAACTCTTCCATTGTAAATCCGGACTGTTTAACATACTCATCGTTCACAAACTCATATTTTCTTTGGGCAAGGTTGTACCTTGTAACAATAATAGGCGCGTTTTCCGTCAGGTTACGATATTTATTTTCGCTCTGGCGCAGCGCTAATTCAGAATTTTTCCTGTCAGTTATATCGATGCAAAGCTGGTTAATAGCAACCGGATTTCCTGAATCATCAAAGTCCGCGTACAGGTAAGTATCCAGCCACATCAGCTCTCTTTTTTTATTATATACACGGTATTCCAGATGCTGTGAACCTTTGAAATTCTTTTTACCCCATTGAGCATAGAAGCTTGCCATTTTTTCAGCATCTTCATGCGGGTTTAATTCTCTCAGCTCTGAAGGGCTTAAAGAATTCATTTCCTCCATTGAATATCCGGATTGTCTTATAAATTCATCATTCACATATTCATATTTCCGCGTCTTTAATGATATTCTGCCTACTGATATCGGCGCATTTTCTGCAAGGTTTTTATACTTTCTTTCATTCTCAAGAATAATGTTTTCAACCCTTTTGCGCTCTGTGATATCAATGTATATAGCATTAATATATTTTGGATTGCCAAAATCATCAAAATCCGCATATGAATAAGTATCAACCCATATCAGGTCAGATGACTTTGAATATTCGCGGTAGTCAAAATGATTAATACCCTTATAGCCGTTATTCTTCCATGATTCAAAGTGTTCCTGTATCTTCTTATGATCTTCCGGATATATTAATTCCTGTTTTTCTTCTTTTGTGTATCCGTTATACTCATCAAGCGTATATCCAAACTGGTTAAAGAACTGTTCGTTCCAGTAAACATATTTTTGCTCATCCAGTGAATATCGTGAAAGCGCGATCGGTGCATTTTGCGTTAAATTTCTGTACCTCTTCTCGCTCTCAATGAGAGCCTGTTCCGCTTTTCTTCTTTCGGTAATGTCACGGTTTATACTAACAATTGCACGCTGGCCTTTATAGTCTACAACTGTGGCATTTATTTCGAGCAGCATTTCTTTGCCGTTTTTCCTGCGATGCCTTGTTTCGAACCTTGACGTTTTTCCATTGGCAAGAGTTTCTTCGATACGCCTTTTACTTTCCGGTGTAGCTTCTGAGATTGTATCGATAGGGAGACCGATGAACTCCGCTTTCGTATAGCCGTATATATCACAAGCGCTTTGATTAACATCAAGGATAATTTCATCAGATGGGCGGAAAATTATTATCGCATCATGTGCATTTTCAAACAACCCCTTATAATCCTGTTCCGAGTCCTTAATAGCATTTTCAAGCCTCTTACGCTCGGTTATATCACTGGCAATTCCTATATACGCTACAGGGTTTCCCTTATCATCTTTTACAAGCGATGTTGAAAGGGAAATTGGAAATTCTCTTCCGTTCCTCGAAAGATTTATAAGCTCGCCGCTCCAGCCTCCTCTTTTTGTGCCTTCATGTATTTCTTTGTAAAGAGCCGGAGAGTTTTTCTGAGAACGTACAATATTCATTGACTTTCCGATCAGCTCTTCATGGGAATATCCATAAGACTGCACAAATGCGTCATTAACAAAGATCAGTTTATTATTAAGGTCGGTAATACTTATACATTCGCTGATACCTTTAACCGCGTGTGCAAGCATGAAGATCTCTTTCTGGGATTTCTTCCTTTGGGTGATATCCCTGACAAATGCCTGTATAACATTTTCATCAAGCAGCTTTATCATTCGCATACTGACTTCTACATCTACTTCATTGCCGTCCTTTTTTCTATAACGGGCTTCAAATGTATGGTGACCAATTGTATCAAGTGCCGTATGTATTTCAGCTAAAAAGCCGGGTTCATCGTTTACAGCAATATCAGAAAAATTGAGAGCATAATATTCATCCTTTGAATAACCCAAAAGTTTTATAGCCTCATTGTTAACCGAAATAATCTTTCCATCCAGGGATTGAACAAAGATCGCGTCAGTTGCATAATCAAATAAGTTACGGTAGTTATTCTCGCTGTCCTTTAAAGCATGTTCCGCTTTCTTCCTGTCGGATATATCCTGAAGGACTAAAACAACACCTGTCAGCTCTCCGCTTTCATCCCGCATTGGTGAAGCGCTGTGATCTATATGAATCTCTTTACCATTTTTAGAGATCAGCAAAGTATGATTGCTTCTGCCCATGGACACATTATCCTGCAGTACACGCATAACAGGATTTTCGATTATTCTCTTTGTATTCTCATCAATGATCTTAAGAAGGCTGTATATTTCTTTGCCAAAAACTTCAGTCAGGGACCAGCCTGTAAGAGATTCTGCAGCAGGGTTCATAAAATTAATCCTGCCAATATCATCAGTTACAATAACTGATTCACCAACGCTCTTTAAAATAGTTCCAAGCCAGCGTTCATTCTCTTTAAGCTTGCTTTCCATTTTGTGCTTGTATAAAGCCATTTCAATGCTGGAACGCAGGTATCTTTCTTCGAATGGTTTTAAGATATAACCAAGAGGTTCGGTAAGCTTTGCGCGCTTAAGAGTTTTATCGTCTTCATAAGCCGTCAAATAGACAATAGGAATGCTGTAACGGCTTTTTATTTCCGCTGCAGTTTCAATTCCGTCTATCTCACCTTTCAGGACAATGTCCATTAGTATAAGATCGGGACGAATGATGGCTGCCTTTTCGATAGCCTCCTGGCCCGTAAAGACAACTTCAGGAACATTATAGCCAAGATTCTCAAGACAGTTCTTAATGTCCTGGGCTATAATTCCTTCATCTTCCACAACCATTATTTTAGCGGCAGCCATTAACAGTTAACCCCTGTATATAAATGGTTTGGATTTATTTTATTTTTTTCTATTTGCAGATATTTATAAATATATAATTAATCTATGGTGAATAGACCAATTTCTTTTCTAAATTTATGATAATTATAAGATCGCGCTGATATACGGTTCGTACAGTTCAACTTTATAATCGTAAACATCAGCAAGAAAATTCCCATATTCTTCTTCCTGATTGTTTTCATTTTCGTCTGAATCAAATTCCCAGCAGAAGCCATCTCCTCCGGTAAATTTAATTTCTTCTGTGGTTTCATAAGGATTTTTCGGTTTCATAATACCCCCAATGTTAAGTTATTTATTTGAATTTTAATAAAAAAATTAAATTATTTGTCACCTCAGTAAACAAGTTAGCAGAAACCGTGTAGAATTACAATACCGTGTAAAAGGGAAGAAATTAAGTTAAAAAGTTTCAAAATTGATTTAAAAACGCAAAAAACATTTTTATTATACCACAATTGAAGTTAAATTTGTAACTACGATATTAACAAATATTATAGTTTGAATAATAAAATAATGAATATTATTGTATCCTGTGGTTCAACATCATGGGGCGGATTAGAAATGATAACACTGGAAACGGCGTTATTGTTATCAAAATCGAATAATGTTCAATTATCAGTTAAAAAAAAGTCAAAGATTGAATCAGAAGCATTATCAAAAGGATTAAAAGTTATCCCCTCATTTGAAAATTCTGTATTTTCATCAATATCGAACTTTAAAAAAATAATTAAGGATTTTAAACCTGATATTATTCATACACATCTTTCACATGATCTGTGGTCGATCGTGCCTGCTTTAAAACTGTCACGTTCAAGATCAAAACTTTTTCTAACCAAGCATATGGGAAGCGGTGTAAGTAAGAAAGATCTTTTGCACAGGTTTCTTTATAAACGAGTAAACGCTGTATTCGCAGTTTCAAATTATATCAGGAAAAGCGTATTAGATACCTGTCCTGTTAAGCCGGAAAAAGTTTATACTCTGCATGACGGAATACTTCTGGATAAATTTAATAAAAGCCGGTATGGTACTGTTAAGATAAAAAAAAAATTAAGCATACCTGAAAACAAGTTAATTATCGGATTAATAGGAAGAATAACTCCTGGCAAAGGACACGAACAATTTCTGCAAGCTGCAAAGATCATTTTAGAAAAAAATAAAGATGTAATGTTCCTGGTAGTGGGAAGTGCGGTAAAAGGAGAAGAGAATTATGAAAACCAGATCAAAGAAATGTCAAACAATTTAGGATTAGGCAGCAATGTACTTTTTACAGGATTTCGAAAAGATATTCCTGAAATGCTGGCTATAATGGATATACTTGCATTTCCATCCCATCTTGAATCGTTTGGAATAACTCTGCTTGAAGCCATGGCAATGGAATTACCTGTTGCCGCCAGCGATAATGCCGGAATAGTTGATATAGTTATTGATGGTGAAACCGGTTTTCTGGTGCCTGTTAAAAACTCCGATATCCTTGCTGATGCATTGTTGAAGTTAATAGAAAATCCGGAATTAAGAAAGTATTTCGGAGCTGCCGGAAGAAAGCGCGTTCTTGAAAATTTTGATATGAATTCGATAGTTAATAAACTTATTGAAAATTACAAAGCATTATGAAAAAGAAAAAACAAAGCGCGGGATTAATGATGTACCGGATCAATAATAATACACCTGAAATTTTACTGGCACATCCCGGCGGACCATTCTTTGCAAAAAAAGATGATGGTCACTGGACAATTCCCAAAGGCGAACCTGATGACAACGAAGACCTGTTACCTGCGGCAAAACGTGAGTTTGAAGAAGAAACCGGAATAAAACCCGGTGCTTTATCAGGAGTTGAGTTCATTGAGCTGGGTTCAATAACCCAGAAAGGCGGCAAGGAAGTCTTTGGATGGGCATTTGAAGGAACACTTCCTGCTGAATATAAACATACCTGTAATACTGTGAGGCTTGAGTGGCCGCCGCGATCAGGTAAATTTCAGGATTTTCCCGAAGTCGATAAAGTAGAATTTTTCAATCTTGATGAAGCAAAGAAAAAGATCAAAGAAGCGCAAATACCATTAATAGAAAAGCTGGAAGAACATTTAAAATAAAAAAGACCTGACAACTAAATTGCCAGGTCTCGTAATTCCTAATTCGTAATTTAATTCTATATCTTCCCCATTACATAAAGCTGGGTCAGGTCTGGTGTCGGACTTCCGCCTGCTTTTTCAAGTGTCACTGCGAATGCATCAGCTGCCGGAATTGTAACCGGCATCATGTGCATCGGGTCTTTATCCATTTCAAAAACACCTGCATCAATAGGCTTACCGTCTTTAAGTGCCCATAATTGATACTGTTTGCCAGGCGGAGGAGCGGGAAGATTATCAACATTCAGCATAACTTTCTTGCTGTTAGGATCCCAGTAAACTGTAGCATATGAAGCGGGAGAAACTTCCATTCCTTTTAAGTCCACTATCTTATTGCTCCTGTTCATAACCATCTTAAGGCCTTCATTCTTCTTTTCCATATTATTCTTTATCAGGTTATATTCTTCTTTAACTTTTTTATTCTCTTCAACCAAAGAAGACATTTGAGTTTCAGTCCCCTTCCACTTATTGTAGAGATAAAAATTCCCGGCAATATTCAATACAAGAAACGCAAGGACAGCAGCCATCAGGTATTTCATCATAGGAGATGTTTTAGCCTGGCGAACCGGTCCATGATCAGGTTTCATAGAGATAACATTAGATTTATCTGCAGATGGTTTTAAAACATTTTCATTGTCTTCTAAAGAACTGATCTTATTGATTATCCTTGTACGCAGTTCAGGACGCGGACTTTTCTGATAAACTGAAGCGAAGTTTGTCACCGCTTCATTTATCTTATCAAGCTCTGCCTGTACTTCAGGATATTTTACAGCCATTGACTCAACTTCTCTTGCTTCCGCATCGGTTAGTGCGCCTGCTGAGTAAAGCTCCAGTATTCCTGAGGATATGTATTCTTTAATGTCCAATTTATAATTTAATCATGTAAATATTTCACGCAATTTCATAATCGCGGAACGTATTCGTGTCTTAACGGTTCCTAAAGGTATTCCCAGTTTTACTGAGACATCATTCTGGGTATACCCCTGAAAATAAACAAGGTCTATTATCGTTCGCTGTTCCGGCATAAGCTTATCAAGCATTTCCCTGACCCCGACAAATTCAGGCTTAAAGGAATCGTTCCTCTCATCCTCGATTATATTTACGTAATTTTCAATATCCTGGTTTTGTTTTGCATTTTTGTAGTCTTTGGAGCGGATCTTATCTATAGCAAGATTACGCGCTATATTTGCCATCCATGTAATTAATTTACCTTTAGAACTGTCATAAGTACCAATGTTTTTCCATACTTTAACAAACACCTCCTGCAAAATATCTTCAGCTGTTTCATCAGCATTTACGATCCTGTTTATGATACCGAACAGGAAAGGCGAATATTTATCGTATAGCAGTCCTACAGAATCCCTGTCCTTGCGTATTAACGCATCTACAAGTTCCGCGTCAGTAATATCTGCTATTTTTTTGTTTACCAAGAAATATTTAACTGTTTATGGGTGGTTTGCTGAATCTTTTACAAAAGTCATAAAATATTAATAATTTTACAAGCTAATAAGGCTAGTATCAATTATTTAACTTTTCATAGAATTAAATAAACATTTTCATTGTTTAGATTTACAGGTATATTACACCGAATTAATTATTAATATGGAACAAAAACCACAAAAAGGAAAGCTGCTCATTTCAGAACCGTTCTTAAATGATCCTAATTTTAAGAGAACTATTATACTGCTTATTGAAAAAAATGAAGAAGGATGTATCGGCTTTATTTTAAATAAACCAACTGAACTAAAATTGAAAGATGCAATTGAAGATTATCCTGATTTCGATTCGACAGTATATTACGGCGGCCCTGTTCAATTGAATACATTGCAGTTCATACACAAGGCAGGAGATATCATTGAAGGCAGCATGGATATAGGCAATGGTTTATACTGGGGCGGCAGTTTTGAACAATTAAAGACATTGATAGCAGAAGGAAAAGTTAAAGCAGAAGATTTCAGATTTTTTATAGGTTATTCCGGCTGGGGTGAAGGCCAGCTTGAAGATGAGATGAAAATTAATTCATGGATAGTCGCTGATTCAAAAATTGAAGATATTTTCAGTGAAGAACCTGACAAACTTTGGAGAGAAATATTAAAGGGAATGGGGAAAAAGTTTGCTATCCTAGCCAGCTTCCCGGAAAATCCATCAGTGAACTAATAATTTCCTATATCGACATTATCAAAATTCTTATCCCTACAAAACACAGCGCAACTGCCAGTCCTTTTACGATCCATTTGCCGTGAATTTTTTTAGATAGTCTTGCGCCTACCTGCGCTCCGCCGATAACACCAATTGAAAGGAATATGGTTTTATAAAAACTTTCCATTGTAAATGAGCCATCAATGATATGCACTATTGTGCCTGATAATGCCATGATAGATAATATAAAGTGGGAAGTCGCTGTGGCAATATGAACCGGGAAATTGAGAATATTGATCATCATTGGCACATGTATTATACCTCCCCCAATACCAAGCATGCTTGAAATAAATCCAACTAAAACGCTGATTATCACTCCGACTTTGCCGTTAAAAGAATATACATGCTCATTTTCGTCAGCGTCAACAACTTTCCGTGTTACATGTCCGTCTTTTGGTGGCCCGGTTTGAACTGACGTTTTAACTTTCTTGAAGAACAGGTAAGATGATGCAGTGATCATCAGTACGCCGAAAACAATATTGAAAATATTCCTGTCAATATACTTTACCAGCAGTGAACCAAGTATTGCACCGGGTACCGCCGCGGCCGCGAATATTAGCCCGGACTTATAATCTATCTTCTTCATTTTGGAGTATGCGAAAGAGCCGGACGTTGCATTGAAGAATACCACAGCAAGTGAAATACTTGTAAGAAGCTCAGGGCTTTCTTTAGGAAATAATAAAAGCAGGATAGGCATTAAAACAAACCCGCCTCCTGCTCCGACCAATGTACCATATGTACCTACAACAAAACCAATAACTATCAACAGCGCGAACATCCAGGTCATATAAGCCTGCCTCTAAAAATAATTATCATCAGCTTCCTAAAACCTGCTCATAATACTTCTCATATTCGGGAATTATCTTTTCAGATGAAAACAGGTTTACAGCCCTGTCCCTCGCGTTAGCGGCAAATATTTTGTACTTATTATCATTTCCAAGCAGGTCAAGCGCATATTCCGACATTTTATTAATGTCACCAATTTCGGCAATGTATCCTGTCTCTCCGTGGAAATTTAATTCAGGCAGCCCGCCCGCATTTGAGGATACAACAGGAACTCCGCAAGCCATGGCTTCAAGAGCGGATAAGCCGAAACTCTCGGACTGCGATGGCATTAAAAACAGATCCGCAACGGACAGCACTTCAACAAAGGATTCCTGGTTGCCGTAGAAAGTTACGTCCTCATGGATTCCCAGGTCTTTCGCAAGATATTCGCAATTACTTCTTTCAGGCCCGTCGCCAATCAACAGTAACTTTGACGGTATTTTCTCTCTTATTTTAGCGAAGATCCTTATACAATCATCAACTCTCTTCAGCTGGCGGAAGTTGGACGTATGAACAATTATTTTCTCGCCGTTCTTTGCAAATCTTTCCTTAAGACATTTAGTTTCTTTGTTGTCGATCCTTTTATACAGGTCAAGATTTATAAAGTTAGGAATTACTTTGATATCCTTCTTTATATTGTACTGAGATTCTGTTTTAACTTTTAAAAATGTTGAAACGGCTGTAACACCGTCTGATTTTTCAATTGAGAATTTCATTGTCGGAAGGAAACTGATCTCAAGACCAATCAGTGTAATATCCGTTCCATGCAGTGTTGTTATAATTTTTATATCTGACCCGTTTCTTTTCCCGGTTTCCTGGTTTATAATTTCACGCGCAAGGTATGCACTGGTTGCATGCGGAATCGCGTAATGAGCATGGACAAGGTCAAGCCCGTCAAACTTTGCCACCTCAACAATTTTGCTGGCAAGCGCGATACTGTACAGCGGGAAATCGAATAACGGGTAAGAAGCCATTTCCACCTTATGGAAAAAAATATTTTCTGAAAAGCCCTTATTAAGCCTCATAGGCATATTATAGGAAATAAAATGGACCTGGTGTCCGCGAGCTGCAAGCTCAATACCAAGTTCAGTTGCTACAACACCGCTTCCGCCATAAGTCGGATAACACAGAATACCTATTTTCATTGTAATTTTATCATTTTTGGCAAATAAACTCTTTGTTTATTAGAATATATGACGGATTAGAATACTAAATTAATTAATTTAATCCTTAAAAGTAATACAACAAGCAGGGCTAATATTTCTCTTTATCAATTCCTACATGACATAAAGCAAAATCGTATTTAACAGGATCATTCACATCAAATTTTTTGAGATATTCCGTAAGTTCAAGCGCGAACTTCTGATCAATTGATTTCCTTTTTATCATTTTTAATTTTTTTGAGATACGTGCTATATGTGTATCAACAGGTATAATAAGCTTTGAGGGAGAAACACTATCCCATATTCCCATGTCAATTTTATCTTTTCGAACCATCCACCTCAAATAAAGATTCATCCTCTTGCACGTACTGTGGTTTTCAGGATTCGTTACCAAGTAATGATAGTATTTGTTTTCCGGTGATTGCTTTATTCTAAATGCAGATGAAAAATTAACCAGAGCTTTTATTATATTATCATCATCCTTGTTGTAACCGGAAAGGAACAGGTTTTTTAAAGAGCCGTATTCAATAAGATTTCTGTTCAGCGAACCAAAAAGATTGATAATATTCCTTTCC
>JADMIO011127015.1_pt1 | contig 15114 bp, 15 predicted proteins | sample 8958161 | NCBI WGS metagenome assembly JADMIO01 (sample SAMN16585339, study PRJNA669376) | soil metagenome | isolation source: Crop rotation soil | place: USA: Cullars Rotation, Alabama | collected 2011 | reverse complement strand
AGTATCATCATCACCTTAAACCTTACCATTACCCGGACAATCAATAATATAACTGCAAATATCTGCCAGGGCGAATTTTATGTAGCAGGTGGAGCACAACAAAACAGTTCAGGAGTTTATTATGACACACTGAAAACAACTACGGGCTGCGATTCTGTCGTAGTAACTCATTTAACCGTTCGTGAAAAACCAAAACCAATACTTGGTGCCGACAGGAATATTTGCGAAGGGCAAAGCATCATACTTGACCCGGGGAAATTTGAAACTTATCTCTGGCAGGACATGTCCAACACACAGCAATACACTGTAACAAAACCAGGCACTTACCTGGTTACAGTCAGCAATACATTTAATTGCAAAGCAACTGCCCGTATTATTATCAGGAATATTGCAAAGCTTCCAACAAATTTTTTACCACAGGACCAGGACTTGTGCAGTGGCAATGTTTTAAAAATAAATGTGCCGGGTTACAAAACATATTCATGGAATAACAGTTCATCAAGCCGCAATATTGATATAAGAGCAGCAGGCAATTATTATTTAACCGTAACCAGTTTTGATAATTGTGTTGGAACCGATACGCTGATCATCCGTGAAATAAATTGCATTCCTATCGGTATCCCCAATTCATTTACGCCCAACAGCGATGGAAGGAATGATCATTTTAATCCTACGATCAACATCGAGATCCTGGATTATCAATTGCGTATTTATAATAGGGTAGGTCAACTTATCTTTCAAACCAACGATTACGCTACAGGCTGGGATGGCCGTTTTAAAGGCCAGCAACAATCATCAGATAATTATATTTACCAGTTGAGTTTCCACGATATGGCAGGAAAGCGGTTTGACTATAAGGGGAATATTTTGTTACTCAGGTAAGTTTTGAAACACTGGTACAGAAATGCTGGAGGTCATAGATCGCTTTACCAACACTCAGGTTGATATTTTTCTACCCTTCACTTATGTATTTTCATTTTCTTCCTCATCATTAAAATGCAGCGAAATCATGTATTTTCTTGTTATAAACAGGTAATTTTAGTACAGTCGCTCTTTTATACCAGTACAAAATATTTTATAAGCTGTTTTGTTTAGATCATTAACCTGCATAGTAATATTTTGAAAACACTATTGTTTCTTTTATTTAGTTGCATTAGTTCACAACTGCTTTGTGCCCAAATGATAAATTTTAAATGGGCAAAGCAGTTGGGTGGAACATCAAATGAAACAGGCAATGGTATTATCACAGATGCTTCAGGAAATGTATATACCGTTGGGAATTTTGCCGGTACGGTTGATTTTGATCCCGGCCCGATGGTCTTTAACCTGACTGCTGCTACTGAAGATGCCTTTCTTACTAAATTTGACCTCAACGGTAATTTTATCTGGGCAAAACAATTCGCAGGAACTCAATATATATCCGGCCTTTCTATTGCGCTGGATATTCACAGCAATATTTATATAACCGGAAATTTTACCGGCCAGGTTGATTTTGATCCCGGGTTGGCTTCATACAGCCTCAGTGCTATTGGGGTAAAGGATATTTTTATTACAAAGCTTGATCAAAATGGTAATTTGTTATGGGTAAAACAAATGGGTGAAGCGCTTAGCATTTCCGGCGGTACTTCAATCACCGTAGATGTATCTGGAAATATTTTTGTTACAGGCGTCATCTCTAATATATACATCTTTATTTTAAAAACAGATTCGGATGGAAATACCATCTGGGAAAAACGCATAGGGCATACGTCATCTTTATGTCATGGTACATCGGTGTCAACAGATATTTCAGGGAATGTTTATACAGCGGGCAATTTCAGTACCAGCAGTGAAATGCTTCCGGTTGATTTTGATCCGGGTCCTGGTACTTATAACCTGGCTCCAAGAGGCAATGCCGATGCTTTTGTCTGCAAATTAAATGAAGATGGTGATTTTGTGTGGGCCAGGCAACTTGGCGGTGTAAATTTAGAGGAAGCAAATGCAATTACGCTTGATGCAGCAGGAAACGCTTTTATTACCGGTTATTTTAATGGCAACTGCGATTTTGATCCCGGCCCGGCAGTTTTTAACCTGAGCGCTTATGGCGATGAAGATATTTTTTTGGTTAAACTGGATATAAGCGGCAATCTTATCTGGGCCAGGCAAATAGGAGGGCCTTTATCTGAATTCGGTAATTCGCTTATGACTGATGCTTCGGGTAATATCTATCTCACGGGTTATTTTTATGGTACGGTTGATTTTGATCCCGGCCCTGCTGTTTACAATATTAATACCCAGGGCCTTTCGGATATCTTCATTACAAAACTGGATGGTGATGGAAATTTAAGATGGGCAACATCAATCGGCGGACCTTTAGTTGACCTGAGTCACTCTTTATATTTAGATGGATCAGGAAATATTTATACAACGGGTTATTTTCATAACACGGTGGATTTTGACATGGGCCCGGGAGTATATAGCCTGACTGTTGTTGGCGAGCGGGATATTTTTGTACACAAAATGGGTTACTGTACCAATATTAGTTCTGCTACAATAACAGCTTCAGCCTGCAGTGATTATATTCTGAACGGGCAAACCTACACAACAAGCGGGATATATACCCAATACCTGGTTAATGTAGCGGGGTGTGATAGTATTCTTAAACTTGACCTTTCTATAAATGGAAGCCTGACTACCGTTAATAAAACCATTTGCCAGGGCCAAAGCTATTATGCAGGTGGTGCCAATCAAACAACTTCCGGAGTTTACCATGACAAATTCATTAGTTCGCTTGGTTGTGATTCTGTGATCACAACAAACCTGACCGTTTCTCCAAACCCTAAACCAAACTTAGGCCCCGATGGTAATCTTTGTTCGACTAGTAATACAGCTTTAATATCACCGGGATCGTTCATGAACTATCTATGGCACGATAATTCAACCCAGCCAGATTATACAGTTAACAGTCCTGGTAAATTCTGGGTTATCGTAACTGATATAAACAGCTGCATTGCAACTGATACTATAACTATATCAGCTTTAGACACAATACCCAAAAACTTTTTACCTGCCGATCAGCTATTGTGTTATGGTAATGTTGTAAGAATAGCAGCTATGGGGAATTATGTTACATATCAATGGAGTACGGGCTCATCAGGTGATTTTATTGACATCAGCAATTTTGATACTTACTATCTTACTGTGAAAGACTTTAATTCCTGCGCCGGTACTGATTCTATTACCATCAAACGTAAGAATTGTATCTATATAAACATACCCAATGCCTTTACACCCAACAGCGATACAAAGAATGATATATTTAAACCTGTCATTAACCAGGCAGTTAAAGATTATCATTTCATCGTGTTTAACCGTTTTGGCCAAAAGGTTTTTGAAACCCGTGAATATGATAAAGGTTGGGATGGTACCTTAAAAGGAAAGCCGCAGCCTCCAGGGGCATATGTTTACCATATAAAATACAACAATATTTTTGGATCAGAAACTGTAGAAAATGGTTCTGTTCTATTGATCAGGTAAGTTTATACATTTACTATTTCATTACAGATTGTTTTATTATTTTTAATACAAACAATAACCTGTCATCATTCCTGTAATGAAAAAAATAATATTCCTGCTTATTGTTTCATTTTCAGCGATCTCCATCTTTGCGCAGGATACCTATCTTAAATGGGCAAAACAATTTGCAGGAACATCACCACTTAATTATGGCAGGGGTTATGGAATAGAAACAGATGCAGATGGCAATGTATATTCTGTTGGCATTTTTTGGGGCACTGTAGATTTTGATCCCGGACCGGGTGTTTATAATTTAACCCCCATAAGCACCGATGTTTATATTTCTAAATTAGATTCCGCCGGCAAATTTTTATGGGCAAAGCAGATCACCGGTAGCTTTGGAACCCTTACCAGGTCTTTATCGCTTGATAAGGATCTTAATATTTACGTAACCGGCACTTTCCAGGCAACGGTGGATTTTGATCTCGGCCCCGGAACTTTTAATCTTACTGCAAATGGAGCTGCTGATCTTTTTATTTTAAAACTAACACCGAATGGAGATCTTATATGGGTAAAACAAATTGGTGCATCATCGGTTGATGCAGATAGTTATTCAAGTGTAACAGATTCTTTTGGCAATATCTGGTTTACCGGTAGTTACAAAGGGGCTTTAGATTTTGATCCTGGTCCCGGTAATTTTACATTAACATCTTCTCCGGGATCTTTCAGCGATGCTTATGTATGCAAGTTAGATGCAGCCGGTAATTTTGTTTGGGCTGGTTCAATGGGAGCAAGTGAACAGGACCTTGGCTTAGGGATCAGTACTGATAAGCTGGACAATATGTATGTTACAGGTTTTTTCAGAGCAACAGTGGATTTTGATCCTGGGCCTGCTGTTTTTAACCTGGTTTCTAATGGGCTGGATGATATGTTTATCCTGAAATTAAATGCAACTGGTAATTTTCTTTGGGCCAAGTCAATTGGAGGAACGGGTGCAGATTATATGTATAAAGCTGTTACAGATGATGCCGGCAATATTTATACAACAGGGTTTTTCAGGGGTACAGTTGATTTTGATCCAGGCCCGGGTGTTTTCAACCTGAGTTCAGCTGGTTCAGATGCTATTTTCGTTTTGAAATTTGATGCTGCAGCTAATTTTGCCTGGGCTAAAAATATGGGAGGTCCCGGTTTTAATAATTGGGGGATGGACATAGACCTGGACAAACTGAATAATGTTTATACTACCGGCTTTTTCCTTGGCCCTGCAGATTTTGACCCCGGCCCCGGCACTTTTATACTCAACTCTACATCACTGGATATATTCATATCCAAACTTAATAACAATGGCAATTTTGTATGGGCAAAGTCAGCAGGCGCTGCAAGCATTGACCAGGGTTATGCAATAACTGTTGACAGGTCTCTAAACATTTATACTACCGGCCAGTTTGGGTCAACGGTTGACTTTGATCTTGAAGCCTCAACTTATTATCTCACTGCAATACCGGTGTCAGATCCGTTTGTACTTAAAATTGCACAATGTGCTTCTGTAGTTTATACTACCGTAAATGCCGATATCTGCGACGGACAATTTTATTATGCCGGTGGCGCCAACCAAACCACAACAGGTATTTACAGGGATACTTTACTAACATTGATCGGTTGTGATTCCATTATAATAACCAATCTGACTGTGCATCCAAATCCCAATCCCAATTTAGGTCCGGATGGAAAGATCTGCACGAATGCACAGCTTATTATTACACCCGGCGTTTTCAGCAGCTATCTCTGGCAGGATAATTCAACTCAACCCGATTATACAATAAACAGTGCTGGTAAATACTGGGTTACTGTAACCAATGCTGCCAATTGTTCGGCAAGCGATACGCTTAACATTGTATCCCTCGATACGATACCAACCAATTTTTTACCTGCCGACCAGGAATTATGCTATGGCAATGTTTTAAAAATAACAGTTCCTTATTATTCTACTTACCATTGGAACACAGGCTCAACAGGCGATTTTATTGACATCACAAATTTTGGTACTTATTATCTTACTGTAAAAGACTTTAATAATTGCATTGGTACCGATTCAATAACTATCCGGCGCAAGAATTGTATCTACATCGGCATACCCAATGCTTTTACACCTGACGGCAATTCCCTCAACGATATATTTAAACCCACCATTTTCCAGGCAGTGCAAAGTTTCAGCTTTATTGTTTTTAACCGTTATGGTCAAAAGGTTTTTGAAACACATGAGTATGGCCAAGGTTGGGATGGTACTTTAAAAGGAAAGGCGCAGCCTGCCGGTTCCTATGTTTACAATATAAGATATACCAATATTTTTGGCGTTGAAACCGTGGAGAATGGCTCTGTTTTACTGATCAGGTAAGGGTTTTAATTCCTAATTTCTCACACTCAATCCCCAATGCCCAAATTTCCCTTTTCTCCCTTATCTTTGCCGCCTAAAATTAAACCCATTGGCTACCAAGTTCTCAAAAGAAACCTACTTGTACTGGTACGAACTGATGCTGCTTTTACGCCGCTTCGAGGAAAAAACCGGCCAGTTATATGGTATGCAGAAGATCCGTGGTTTTTGTCACCTGTACATAGGACAGGAAGCAGTTGCCGCAGGATGTATGACCGCAACCACTCCCGATGATAAATTTATTACTGCTTACAGGGATCATGCATTGGCCATTGCCAAAGGTATTACTCCCAAGGCCTGTATGGCTGAACTATACGGTAAAGCTACCGGCTGCAGCAAGGGAAAGGGTGGTAGCATGCACTTTTTTGGGGTTAAAGAAAATTTCTTTGGTGGTCATGGTATTGTAGGCGCCCAGATTGGAACCGGTGGTGGTTTGGCTTTTGCTGAAAAGTATAAGGGTACCAATAATGTGGTGCTTTGCTTTTTTGGTGATGGTGCTGCCCGCCAGGGTATGTTGCATGAGACCTTCAATATGGCCATGCTTTGGGATCTGCCCGTGGTATTCATTTGTGAGAACAACCATTACGCTATGGGTACATCCGTAGCACGTACCAGTAAAACACTGGATATCTATAAAATGGCCGATGCATACGAAATGCCTAGCGATAGCATTGATGGCATGAGTCCGGAAGACGTACACAACGGTGTATTAAGAGCAGTGAACCGTGCAAGGGAAAAGGGTGGCCCAACCTTACTGGAAATAAAAACATACCGGTATAAAGGCCACAGTATGAGTGATCCGCAGAAATACCGTACCAAGGATGAACTGGAACAATACAAGGAAAAAGACCCGATAGAGCATGTAATGAAAGTGTTGAAAGACCAGTATAAAGTTACTGATGCCGAATTTGAAGTGATCATTGACAGGGTGAAAGCAGAAGTGGATGAATCGGTGACCTTTGCCGAAGAAAGCCCCTGGCCGGATGATAATGAATTGCTGAAGGATGTATATGTACAGGAAGATTATCCTTTTATAGTAGACTAATAATTTTTTAATTTTTAATTCTTAATATTTAATTTTTTGAAATGGCAGATAAGCAAGTAAAAGTAGAGCAGAATGAAGCAGATGCAGTAGTTGCAAAAGCAAAAGGTTTTTGGGCAGCATACGGTAAAAAAATAATGATCGTAGGTTCTGTAATAATTGTTTTGTTAGGAGGATTCATTGGGTATAAGAAATTTATAGCTGAACCAAATGAACAAAAGGCAAATGACCTTATTTTTCCTGCAGAAAAATTATTCGGCGCTATTGCAGGTTCGTCAAGCTACAATAAGGATACGGTAAATATTGTTTTGAATGGCGACAAAGCAACTGGTGTAACCGGTCTTTTAAAGATCGCAAGTAATTACGGCGGTACAAAATCAGGCAACAGGGCTGAATATATGATTGGTGCATGTTACCTGCAATTAAAGCAGTTTGATAAAGCTATCAAGCATTTAAAAGAATTTGATGCAAACGGTGCAAGCCAGATACAGAGTAAAGCTTATCTTTTATTAGGCCATGCCTATGCTGAGCAAAAGAAAACTGACGATGCATTGGATTATTATAAAAAAGCAGGTTCGATCAGCGGCCTGGATGAAGCAATGGCTTCTGAAGCACTTTATATGGCTGCACGTTATGCAGATGCATTGGGTAAAACCAAGGATGCTGTTGAATTATTCCAGGAACTGAAAGATAATTACCCTGCAAGCCAAAGGGTTGGTTCAGGTGAAGTTGATAAATACTTAGCCAGCTTAGGAGTAACGAAATAATTAGGAGTTTGGAATCAGGAATCGATGAACTCACGATTCACCACTCACAACTCACGATCATATGTCCACAGACTCATCAAAACTAACTGATACAACAGGCATCCAGCTACCAGCGGGTGCCTGTGTTGTTATTGTACGAACCGAATGGAATGCTGAAACGGTTGATAAACTGGAAGCAGGATGTAAAAAAATACTCACCGAGCATAAAGTGCAACACATGAGCATTACGGTGCCCGGCGCTTTTGAAATTCCTTTCGCTGTAAAAAAATACTGGGATTTTCATAAATACAAAGATGACCGGCCCTGTATATTCATTGCACTGGCTTGTGTAATAAGAGGGGGTACACCACATTTTGATTATGTATGTAACGCAGTCACAGATGGTATCCTGCAATTGAATATATCATTACCGGTACCAACCATTTACGGTGTAATTACAGCAGATAACCAGCAACAGGTTGATGAGAGGACGGGTGGCACGCACGGCCATAAAGGAGAAGAAGCTGCCATCACTGCACTTAAAATGATCTCTTTGATCAACTCTTTTAAATAGACTGTATGAAATATGCTTTGGTTATAACAATGCTGGCATTTTTTACAGCCTGCAACAATTCGTCGAAGAGCGAAGAAACTGTTGTTGATTCAGCAGCAAACAAAGTACAAACCGATTCTTCCGCAAAATACATTCACACATTCTCTGATACTACATTAGAGAATAAGATCACTGAGGCATTGATGAAACTTTCTTTTGTAAAGAAGAGCAATGCTTATATTGATTCCTTTAGCAACCACCAGCACGGTATTGCTTTTATGATGGATGAACCAACCGAGAACGAAACAACTGTTTCTGTGAGTGCAGGCTATAATGGCGGAGAAAGATTTGAGACCTATTATCATTTTGTGGTTGATCCAAAAACAATGGAGATAAAAGTTTACGACCCCATAGAAGATAAAACGCTTACACTAAAAGAATATTTAAAGACGCAGCACTAAGCATGAAAGTTCAGTTATTCATACCTTGTTTTGTAGATCAGCTTTACCCGCAAACAGCATTTAATATGGTTAAAGTGCTGGAGAAAGCCTGTTGTGATGTGCATTACAATACCAACCAAACCTGTTGCGGCCAGCCGGCTTTTAATGCAGGTTTCTGGGATGAAGCAAGAGATGTGTGCAGCAAGTTCATCAAAGATTTTGATGGTGCCGATTATATTGTTGCACCCAGCGCCAGCTGTGTTGGCTTCGTTCGCAATTATTACAGCAAGTTATTTGAGAACTCATCCCAGCACAATGCAGTAAAGGACCTTGGCAAACGTATCTATGAGTTCAGTGAATTTTTAACCGATGTATTGAAGATAGAGAATTATGGCGCTACTCTCAATGGCAAAGCCACATACCACGATAGTTGTGCAGCTTTGCGTGAATGTAAAATAAAAGAAGGGCCACGTAAATTATTAAGCTTTGTAAAGGGACTTGAACTGGTGGAAATGAATGATGTGGAAACCTGCTGTGGCTTTGGCGGAACCTTTGCTGTAAAATTCGATGGCATTTCATCAGGTATGGCCGATCAGAAAATAACCAATGCACTCGCAACTGGTGCTGAATATATCATATCTACCGACCTTAGCTGCCTGATGCAGCTCGACGGCTTCATCAAGAATAAGAAGCTTCCTTTAAAGACCATGCATATTGCGGATGTGCTGGCGAATGGCTGGGAGTAAGGAGTTTTTATTTACTTTTATCTCATGGCAGCAAAAAGATCATCCTGGAAAAAAGGCCGTGGCAAACTGGGCCTCTTGCAACCCTTGCTTGGCACATGGCAGGCCGAAACAGATTCACCCATGGGCAAATTAAAATGTACCCGTACTTTCAGATCCATACTCGGGGATAAATATATTGAACTAAATGCCCGTTGGGAATTTGCCAAAGGTGCGTATGAAGAGACAGCGATCTATGGTGTTCATAATGATACCATTTCTTTCTGGTCATTTACATCAGATGGAAAAAGATCAGAAGGCCATATAGCAGATGGAACCGATGTACATCCCGAAGCCATTTGTTTTGAAGCACAGATGCCTGCAGGGATTGCAAGAATGATATACTGGCCTGCCGATGATGGCGGCATTAACTGGGCAGTTGAATCAAAAACAAAAAAAGGCTGGAACCGGTTTACGATGCATCATTACCATGTGCTTGCAACTTAGCAAAACTTTGCTTTCTTTTACAGTCGTATCATCCCAATCAAAACAGACTGCTATGACTGACACTCCCAAAAATGATAATGACAACCTGGTCGTTTCTTATCTTGCCATCCGCAGAACCATTGGCTGGCTTGGATTGCTGCTGCCGTTCATGTTACTTTTCGGTAACTACATTGTAAATAGGCTTGATATACTCAATAGCAATTTTTTTATAAGGACAGATTGCTACACGGCTCCATACAAAGACGCAGGTTCTTTTAAATTTTCTATCAGCCATTATTACTATAGTTCGGTAGGAGAGTTGTTCACCGCTGTATTATGTGCCGTGGCTTTGTTCATGTTTTGTTATAAAGGCCACCCGCTGCGCCGTGGCGAAAAAGGCCTCTCTGATAGTGCCATGGCAAACCTCTCCGGAATTTTTGCACTGGGTGTTGTATTGTTCCCCACAGCATCTACCTATTGCATTACAGATAATATGCGTAGTTTTTTAAGCAGCGATAAAACCGGTTATATCCATTTCAGTTTTGCCTGCTTATTCTTTATTACACTCGCCATCATGTCGATGGTTAATTTTAGAAGAACCGAGAAACGGGAAGAGTTTGGTAAACTCAAGAATCACAAAACCTACCTTGCCTGTGGCATCGTTATGCTGGCCTGCCTGGCGCTGATAGCTGTTTACAGCATATGGATACAAAAAATGGCGATCGGCTGGCTTGATAAGATACATCCTGTTTTTTGCCTGGAAGCGGTTGCGCTTATTGCATTCGGAACTTCCTGGCTTATTAAAGGAAGGCTTGATATACCTGCTGCTATTAAGAAAATGGTACCGGGAAAATGATAGGTCAGAATAACCCATCCTTATCAAACCTTACCCAGTATAACCAATGAGGATTTAATATGGTGTCTTTAATGGGGTAATCCCTGTGCCGGAGTTTATTTGCAACGGGAGAATAGGCCAGGTTCTCTGTTATATCCACCCCGGTTTTCTCCACCTTGTAATGCCTGATGTATATTTTAATAGTGCTGTCCTTAAAAACATCAAATGCCATAATAAGATCCTTCCCGATCTTATTGAAGTACTGATCCATATCAATACCTATATCCGGTGGTAATGTTTTAAATACTTCCGCCTCTGTTGATGACGGCATATACCTGAAAGCATGGTAGGCTGCATTGGCATCAATATGCTTATGAAATAAACTGATCTTTCCTGAAATAGCCGATGCAAGACTATCGTAAAGCGGTAGCTTTTCAATTACTTTGGGATCAAACTTATGATTATTGAATGCAGGTATAATATCATCGCTCTTGGTGTGGCAACCGGCTGCAGTACATAACAATAAGAGGAGAGATGACCTGGTTAAAAATTTTAAAAAAGCATGTAACATAGAATAAGCTTTTAAGATCGTTCGGAAAATTACAGCAGTAAAGTTAATTCCTAAATGGTATAGTTAAACAGGAATCAGATCATCGTTCCAGTCACGGATAACAAAAGACTTTACAAGCCCTTCCAGAATAAAAGGATCTTCAGTAACGAATTGTTCAGCTGCTGCACGGGTTTTGAAGATCGCCATATTACCCCGGTCGCTGAAAGGCCCTATGCCAATAACTTCACCGCTTTCAATGTATTTGTCAACTACCGGTTTATGCCTTGGATAAACTTCCATCACCTGTTCCATCGTGGCCCCGGAAGATTCGCAAATAAGAACTGCTTTCATAATTATACTTTTGATATCTTTTTTGTTATTGCCTGCAATAAATATTGCGAACCCGGCAGCGCAAATTTATGTTATACCAGTTTATTGTAAAACAATGGCTCAATAAATAACGATGCTATGAAAAGTAAACAAATGATCACTGAAAGGATAATTGTGTTCCTCCTGTTCTTACGATAGATATTATAAGCAAATGCCGTTAACGACAACCCAAAAAGCATTATCCAGACGAAACAATAAACAATTGCCTGTGTATCGGATAACCAGGACCTTTGAGAAAAGAAAGTGCTGAGTCCAAGCCCCCTGTTGATGATCTCAACCAGGTCACAGAACAGAACATACAAACCTGCAGCCGCTGAAAATACCAGGAAACAAAACTCAAGTGCTGATAATGCTCTTTGCGAAAACTTCCGCCACCATCTATTTTTACTGATCTCAAACTGAACAGGCGGAGGATCAGCGCCTGGCAGTAATTTTCCGTCATAATCAATTTCATACCTGCTGCCATTGAAATTTTGTAAACTGATCGAATCAGCATTCATGGTAAAACAATTATCACCATCGATCCTCAGAAAAATATCATCACTTCCAAATTGCCAGGTTATATTTCCATCTTTATCTATCCGGGAAACTGATATTTCTCCATGCGTTATATAGCTATCACCGTACCGGTGTATTGAAAAGCAGGTAATAGGGTCTGCAGTTGTCATCCAGTTCAGTTCCAGCGCCGGTATGGTGAGGCTCACGACTATATTACTACACCTTACGATCAGGCTGTTATCATGAATAAAGCAAGCATCGTTTGTTACCGAAGTCGCACCTGCAGCTGCTAATATAATGGCATTTGATACCTGCCTTTCCCCGTCGTAAACAACAACTGCATGTTGCGAACTCGGCCTATATTCCTTATCCGCTTCCGGTTCATACACTTTGTCGTAATGAGTAGGACTATCCGGATTTTGAACGTATGCAGAATCATCAAAGACCTCAATGTAAAAATTGTTATGGTGAAAGGGTATCTTCATTTTCTTTCAGGCGGGTTTCTTTACAAGGTTTTTATGGTCTGCCCAATTGTTTTTTTCTTTCTTCCAGTTCCTTTTCCGGAAATTCGTCGTACCTGTAAGGTATATAATTGTAGATATAGTCCCATGTATACTCCGGGCTTAAGCTGCCATTATTTTCAATGAAATAAGTAATGATGCGGATCGCCTGTTCTTTATTCATAAGGCAGATGTTGGGAACATCCATCGGGTCACCACCCACATAATGAGTAACAGAAAGAATCTCCATGCCCGGATCAATAACAGGAGCGGTAACGGTTGTCAGGTCTTCAATGAAGATGCCTTGTTCTGTTTTGAAAAAGATCAATGTGTCATTAGTGCCCGGCAAATTAACAGCTGAATCACCGCTTCCGCCTTTCCAATGCTCATGATCTTCATTCAAAAGCCCGATCAGCGGCTGTAGTGTATCGCAAGAAAAGTCGTCGCCGAATTTATGATCACTTAAGAGATAATGCATGGTTTACTTTTATAAATATGATCTGGTACAGGTTGCTTCATCTTTGCCTGTTCACCATCGATGTCAGGATAAAAAATGCAATTAAAGCAACGATCAAAACAAATGAACTTTCCCCGGGTGGGGAAGGGCGATTGGGATCACCGGTACTAATATGAAATATTTCAACAACAAAGCCACCAATAACTAAACTAACAAGTATTCTTATCCAGGTCTTTTGTATGTATTTCATAACTTCCAGGCGAATTGCTGATAAAAACTAAATATACACAACTCCCGTTATAGTTTTAATTTGAGCAATACACTCATCAAAGCGGTATCGGCTTCAACACTGTTTTTTCCCATGCAGCTAATTTTGCTTTCAGTTCTTCGAAGCGCTGTTTTTCTTTTGTCTTGAGGTCATTCTTTTCTTCCTGGTCAGCACTTAGATCAAAAAAGTATTCACCTTTTTCATCCTGCAGGTATTTCCATTTCCCATCCCTTACTGCTTTCTGTTTGGTTCTCTGGAATGTTCTCCAGAACAGTGTTCTGTCTATATTTTTTTGCTTGCCTGTAAGTACCGGCATCAGGTCAATACCATCTAAGGGATAGTTCTTATCCACTTTTGCCCCAGCTGCTTTAAGCATGGTGGCAGTCCAGTCCATCGTAATGGCTACCTGTTCTGTTGTGATACCTGCATTTATTTTACCCGTCCATCTTACAAAAGCAGGTACCCTTATCCCGCCTTCCCAAACTGTCATTTTCGACTTTGATAAGCCCCCGTTATCAGAATATCTTTCACCACCATTGTCGTTTGTAAAGATCACCAGGGTATTGCTGTTTAATTGTGATTCATCTAAAGCCTGCATTATTTTTCCAACCCCATCATCCAGGCTTTTCATCATGGCTGCGTACACAACAGGGGAGCCTCCTTTGGTAAAGTCTACCGAATCAGGATAGGCAGGGTCTGTAGGCCCCTGCCAGGGCCAGTGAGGGGCATTGTAGGTTACCATTAAAAAGAAAGGCTTATCGTGTTTTTGTTTGATGAATGAAACAGATCTTTGAGAGAAGAGCTCGGTCAGGTAACCTTCTGTATAATTCAAGGAATCATTTTCATACAGGTCATATAACCTTTTTCCATTTTCGCCTTTATGTGATATGTAATCGGCACCGCCGCTATGGATACCAAAGAAATAATTAAATCCATTTTTTGTAGGACTATGCTGGGGCATAAAACCCAGGTGCCATTTTCCGATCAGCGCTGTTTCGTACCCGCTTGCTTTCATCAGCATGCCCAGGGAAGGAATATCACTGGTTAACCCATACGCACTGTCTTTAGCAGGAGAACGAAGTGGCTCAAATAAACCAAGCGGCAGCCTGGCAGGGTAGCGACCGGTCATGAGGGCTGTACGTGTTGGCGTACAAACTGGTGCGGCGGCATAAGCATTTACAAATTTTACACCCTGTGAAGCAAGTTTATCTAAGTTGGGTGTAAAGAACTTTTTATTACCATAACAACTCAAGTCACCATAACCCATATCATCTGTCATGATATAAATAATATTGGGGCGCTGGGCCAGTAAGGGGTTAGCTAAAAGAACCAGTAAAAGAATGATCGTGTACCTGGCTATAATATTTATTGGTTGCATGACCTGGTTGGTTTGGTTGATTCAGTGAGAAAATAAACTCTGATGCTGCACATAAATATACGAAACAGCAGAGTTAATGCTTCCCAATGATCAGATCAACAGTGGACACTTTTGAAAAAGGGCGGTTTAAAAAGTCTGATAACACCAGGTTGAACATTTCCGGTTTTTCAACGGTTCCAAAATGAGTTGCTCCCGGCATCACAAAGAAATTGGAGTTCGGTATGTTGTTAAATATTTTAATTGAATGTTCAAGCCTGATCACATCCCTGTCGCCCGACATGATCAATACCGGGCATTTTATCTTTTGCAGAGATCGGAAGAGC
>JADMIO010820060.1_pt1 | contig 15114 bp, 10 predicted proteins | sample 8958161 | NCBI WGS metagenome assembly JADMIO01 (sample SAMN16585339, study PRJNA669376) | soil metagenome | isolation source: Crop rotation soil | place: USA: Cullars Rotation, Alabama | collected 2011 | reverse complement strand
CGCGACAACTTGTCCACGTGGAATTCTAAGCTTAGGATCCCAATGTGCTGGAAAGATATAAACACGCTGCCGGCCATCACCTTTCGCTAATGCTGCGGCAAGTCCCGCGCCGTTAACAAGGGCAGTGAAATAAATGTGATTCATTATAAGATCCGATTTGTAATTAGACTCCTTCCCCGGTGTCAGGAAATCACCAATTTTCAGGTCTGCCTTCGTTCCGTGATAAAACGGACCTTTGTCAGTTGGTATGCGATTGAAGGTATTTGCTAACTCATAATTCTTTTTAGCATTGACTGGATCGTTTAATTCCTCATAACATTTGGCAAGATTTAAATACAGAGTTGGAAAAGCGCTCCTAACGCTTTCGTCATTTATTTTTAATGCAAACTTCAAAGCAGTTTCCTGCCATTTTATTTTATCGGAAACATTTTTTTTATGCCGTGCCGCATAATGCGAGGCTATAAATTTTTCAAAGTCGTTTGCCGCATTATCCCAGGCTTGCAAAAATAGTTCTCTTGCTTCATCAATATTACCTTTTTCTTCCATGCCCATGCCCAAGAGACAGAGTTTAACTACAGGATTGTTTGGATCGAATTCCATTTTTCTATTAATTTGTCCGATAATTCTAAATTTAAGCATTGGAGGAATTTTTTACTATGAAGTTCGTTAATTATTTGTTGAATATATAGTTTATCCTATCCGACTGTTCTTCATTTATATAACCTTTTTTATTTGGCATATTGCTGAATGGACAACCCTGAAATCAAAATAATAAAGCTTAACTCTGCTGATTTTCCTGATGGCAAAATAGTTGTTCCGTCATATTCATCGGATAAGTATTATGACCTTTCGCTTACTGAGGGTAAAGGCAGTTGGGACATCAAATTTGAATTGAAAGACCTTGAAAAGACTTTCACCAAATCCCATCCGGTTGAGATATTCGAACATTACAAGCCTGATCTGGAATGCTATACTGCTGAAATAGATGGCAAAGAAGAGGGAATAATAAGCTTCAGCCTGCTGGACTGGAATAACACGGTTAGGATCTGGGATATGTATATCTACGATGAAGGTATGAAACGTAAAGGGATCGGCACAAAGCTGATGAACATCGCTAAAATCCGGGCTAAGGAAATGAAGGCAAGGGCAATTGTACTTGAAACACAAACCTCCAATTACAACGCAATAGAATTCTACAGGAAAAATGGATTTGAACTCATCGGATTTGATAAATTATGCTATTCAAATCATGATATTGAATCAAAGGAAGTAAGAATAGAAATGGGATATATATTGAAATAAAGCAATTAAGACCCTTAACAACCTCTCAAAAAGGTAAAAAACCTTTTATACCCCTCCAATCAAGTATTCAATATTAAGATTTTTTGTTATATTATTATGTTAATCAATAGGAACTTACAGACAAAACACCAGATGTCCATAGCCAAAATATTAGTTGTGGAAGACGACAGCATTACCGCAAAGGATATAACCTATACCCTGAAGAGGCTTGGTTATTCTATTGCAGGTGTGGTTAACAACGGTCCGGATGCTATTGAACTGGCAGCAGCGGCAAAGCCTGATGCTATTATTATGGATATTGTTCTTCCCGGTGAAATGGATGGCATAGAGACTTCGAAAAGAATAAATGAAATTTATAATGTACCGGTAATTTACCTGACTGCCAGGCAGGATAAAGCTACGATAGAGAAATCCAAACTGACAAATCCTTATGGTTACCTATTAAAGCCTCTTAACGAAAGAGACCTGAACTCCTGCTTAAGAATGGCACTTTACAAATTCGAGACGGAAAACAAGCTCAGGGAATCGGAAGAAAGATATTTCCGTTTTACTGAAAATGCCCGCGATATGATATTCCGCATTTCGATCGTAAATGGAATTTATGAATACATTAACAAAGCATGTTTTGACCTGACAGGTTACTCACCGGAAGAGTTTTACTCTACACCAATGCTGATCGAAAAAATGATACATCCTGACTGGAAAAATTATTTCAGGGCTTCATGGGAAAATCTTAAGCTGGGCGAAGCTCCTGTAATATTTGAATTCCAGATCATTAATAAATTCGGTGAAGCAAGATGGCTTAACCAGAGAAATGTACTTGTCAATAACAAAGATGGAGTTCCTATTGCCTTAGAAGGTATTGTAACTGATGTTACTGACAGGAAAAAAACTGAGGCTTTTATACGGAAACAAAGCGAGGAATACAGGACAATACTTGATACAATGCCCGCAATGGTAATCGTAAAAGATTACGATAATAAGCTTTTCAGAGTTAATAAGCAGGCGGCATTAAAGCATGGACTAAAGCCCGAAGAGATGGAGGGAAAGTATTATGAGGAATTTTATTCCGATGTATCGGGTGAAAGTTTAAAGCTTGAAAGGGAAATAATGGTCTCAGGAAAACCCAGCCTTGATTCCATAGAGATATATAAAGATAAGAACGATAAAATAAATTGGCTGAAAGTTGACAGGTTTCCTTTCAGGAATGAGAAAGGTGAGATAACTGGGGTAATAGTTTTTTCACAGGATATAACGGAAAGGAAACAGTTTGAGCTTAAGCTGGAAGAAAGTGAAGCAAGATATAGAAAACTTACAGATAATGCCCCAATATGCCTTACAAGGCTGCTGGTAAAGGAAAGAATTTATGAGTTTGCAAACGCGGAGTTTGTTCGCCAGAGCGGCTATACCCTGGAGGAATTTAATAATCTCACCGATGATGAGCTTAATAATCTTATATTTCAGGAAGACCGGGATAGAATATTAAATGAGTACAGTACCTGGGCAAAGGACGGATGTCCCGGGGTAAAACACATGAGCTACAGGTTTACCAACAAGAACGGAAATCTGTTATGGCTCGATACGTATCATTACGCTGAGTACAATTCGGAAGGAAAGATATACGCAATTAACCAAATATATATTGATGTAACTGAGCAGAAAAAGTCTGAAGACGCATTACGATTGAGCGAAGAAAAATTCAGGGCTGTGGCAGATACGACCCATGCGGTTATTTTTATATACCAGAATGACAAATTTGTTTACGGAAACTCCTATGCCGAAGTCCTGACTGGTTATAAGCTGGATGAACTTTACAATATGAATTTTTGGGATATTGTGCATCCTGATTTTAAAGAAGAAGCGAAAACAAGAGGACAAGCAAGGCAGGAAGGGGCTAGCGATATTCCTACCAGGTTTGAACTGAAAATAATATGTAAATCAGGAGAGGAAAAGTGGGTAGATTTTTCAGCCTCCCTTTTTGAAAATGAAGGCAAAGTAGCTGTGCTTGGAACTGCAATTGATATAACCGAAAGAAAAAAGATCAACGAAGTAATAAAAGCAAGCGAAGAAAAATTCAGGGCGGTAGCTGAATCCATGCCTGCCCAGATCGTAATATTCCAGGATGATAAATTCGTTTATGCAAATCCATATACGGAAAAACTTACCGGTTACACAACAGAAGAGACTCTTAAAATGAATTTCTGGGACCTTGTGAGTGTGGAAAACAGGGAGGAAGTAAAAAATAAGGGAATAGCCAGGCAGCAGGGCAAGCCCGTACCGGAAAGTTATGAGATCAAAATAGAAACAAAGAGTGGGGAAGAGAAGTGGCTATTTTATTCCGCGAAGGTAATCAACTATAACGGCAAGCCTGCCGTACTGGGAACATCTATTGATATTACTCAGCTGAAAAAAGCTGAAGCCAATCTTAAAGGCTCACTTATAGAAAAAGAAATACTCATTAAAGAGATCCATCACCGTGTAAAAAATAATCTTCAGATAGTTTCAAGCCTTCTAAAGCTTCAGTCCACATATGTAAAGGATAAAGAAGCGCTTAATCTTTTCAAAGAAAGCCAGAACAGGGTGCAGTCAATGGCACTTATACATCAAAAGCTTTACCAGGCGCGTGACCTGACTAATATTAATTTCAGCGAATATGCAGGCAACCTGATCTCATACCTCATGCAGACCTTCGGAATTACTCCGGATATAATGGAAGTATCCATTAAGCCAGAGAAAATTTACATGTCGATAGATAATGCTATTCCCGCTGGGTTGATCATAAATGAACTGGTTACTAATTCAATAAAACATGGTTTCCCGCCAAACACTCCGGGTAAGATCGATATCTTTACCTCGTATGACGAAATAACCGAAAATTATACAATGACTGTACGTGATAACGGTGTCGGGATACCGGGTGACATTGATATAAACAGCTCGGGTTCATTCGGACTGAAGCTTGTAACAACTTTAACGGAGCAAATGAAGGGAAACATAAATGTTATAAGAGAAAACGGAACAATGTTTGTTGTTAATATGAAAAATGCCCATTATAAGGTCAGGGCATAAAAATTCGCAGGAAAGTAACTAACTTCATTACCCCCTTTCATTACTATAATAGAATTATTAACTTAATGAAATAAGTTTTCCCTCATTTAAAAAACCATATGATCAACATTCTTATTGCAGATGACCATGCCCTTATGAGAGCCGGACTCAAACGCATTCTTAAGGACGAACCGGACATAAAAGTTATAGCCGAAGCCAGTAACGGTTTTGAAGTCCTTGAAGTTGTTAAAAAAGAGGAAGTTGATTTTATAGTTTTAGACCTCACAATGCCCGGAAAAAACGGACTTGAAGTAATAAAAGAACTGCGGCAGACAAATAAAGATATTCAGATATTAATTTTGAGCATGCATCCGGAAGACAGGTTTGCTGTCCGCGCATTAAAATCAGGGGCTTCAGGTTATATGACAAAAGAAAGCGCTCCGGATGAGCTTGTTAACGCCATCCGCAAAATAATTTCCGGCAGAAAATATATTACTCCCGCGCTCGCAGAGAAGCTTGCCTCAGAATTTGATGATGATTCAGGAAAGCTTCCGCATGAACTTTTATCCGACAGGGAATATGAAGTGTTTATAATGATTTCTTCGGGTAAAAAAATAACAGAAATAGCCGAACAGCTTGCTCTTAGCACCCCAACTGTAAATACCTATCGTGCCAGAATTTTCGATAAAATGAGACTTAAATCCAATGTCGAGCTTACTCATTATGCATTAAGCAATAACCTTATAGATTAACAACAATTTTCTGCAATATCAGCTTATTTGCAGGCTGGTGTCATATAAAGTATGACATAGCTTTCATATTTTGTATTATTTTTTTTCTATCTGTGAATAGCTAATTTTGAACCAGGAATTGAATTATTTTCAACTAATGCGTTGGTTAAAGAAGAAATTAGCCCGCTTTAACATTGCTGATATTTTTAATCTTGATTTTTCCTCCTTTTAAAATCCTGATCTTACAGATTAAAAGCGGGCTGAATTTCTTTAATTATAAATGGAAAAATTTTTAAATACAAAATGAATACCCTTAATAAAAAAATACTTTATATCAGTTTTGGTTTATCACTTCTCATTATGATCGGAGTAGAGATTACCGAGCATGTTGCATCACAAAAACAATCCGAAGACCAGGAAACGGCAAAAAAAACCCATGTTATTTTAAGAACAACCGGGAGACTCATTTCAAAACTGACTGACGCCGAAACCGGCATACGCGGATATATACTTACCGGTGACAAAAATTTCATTGAACCTTTCGAAAGTGCATTGATTGATGTTCCTGAAGAATATAAAAAATTAAGTGAATTAGATTTATCCGGTGAAATTCAAAAGAAAAGACTGGATACCTTAAAGACTCTTATAAGCATCAGGATGAGCTTTCTTAAAGTTCATTCAATGTTTAACCTTTCAATGAATTCAGCTTTACCTTTATTAGTCAATTCTCTCAAAAAAGGTAAATTTACCCAGGATAATATAAGAAGGATAATAAATGATATAGATGAAGAGGAAAAAAAGGTAATATATTCTAACATGAAAAGTGATGAAAAGAATGCCTCTTATATAGAGTTCACATCTGTTGCCGGACCGGCGTTAAGTGTGGTGATCCTTCTGGCATTATCATTGTTTCTTTATATGGAAAGCAAAAAAAGATACAGGTCTGAGCAGGAACTGATTGAGACAAAGAATTTCCTCGCATTGACATTAAATAATATCGGTGAAGCGGTTATTTCAACTGATGCTCTGTCAAATATAATTTATATGAATGAACCCGCTGAAAAATTTTTAGGATGGGAATTTAATGAAGCGCGCAGCAAAAAGTTCAATGAGGTTGTAAATGTGGTTGATGCCAAAACCAATACAAAACTGGATAATCTTGTCAGCAGGGCAATGGTCGAAAAAAATATACCATGGGAAAACAGTAAAATTGTGGTAAATCGTGAGGGGAAATGTATTCATATTGATAACCTGGGAGCATCAATAACAGATGAAAATGGAAATTCAACCGGGGCAATTTTAGTTTTAAGAGATATTTCAGAGTATAAGCAGGCACAGGATAAGATCGATGAATCACGCGCACTGGCCTCTTCAACTTTAAATTCTTTATCCGCTTATATTGCAATTCTCGACGAAAACGGGGTAATAAACTCGGTAAACAAATCATGGGCAGCGTTTGCATTTCTAAATGAGAACGTTATCCGGCTTGATATAGGAACAAACTATATCGAAGCCTGTGAAAAAGGATCCGGTAAAAATTCAGAAGAGGCAAAAAAGTTCGCAAACGGTATCAGGAAAGTTTTAAGCGGCGAACTTGAGGAGTTTTTGGTCGAATATCCTTTCAATTCCTATTCAGGTGAAAGATGGTTTAAAGGGAAGGCAGCTAAATTTGTCGGAAAAGGGCCGAATAAAGTGGTTATAACCCTGGAGGACATTACTTATAAAAAAGAAGCTGAAAATGAAATTAAAAGCAGTGAAGAAAAATTCCGTTCAATGGTTCAAAATTCTTCTGACATTATCAGCCTAATCAACAAGGAAGGAACGATTCTGTATGTTAGCCCATCATCCAGAAATATCTTAGGATATGAACGTGATAAACGAATTGGTAAAAATATTTTTAATTCTATTCATCCGGATGATCTGCCTAAAATAAAGGCTGTCTTTAACCACCTTTTAAAAACTCCGGGTGAAGTAACAGCACAGGAACTGAAATACATGGATGCAGAAGGAAAATATATTTTCCTCGAGATCGTTTTCAACAATCTTCTTAACGATCCAAATGTTAATGCAATAGTACTTAATTCAAGAGATATTTCTGAACGGAAAAGGAGTGAGGAAAGACTAATCAATGCTTTAAACGAGAAGGAACTTCTATTAAAGGAAATTCATCACAGGGTTAAGAATAATCTCCAGGTAATATCAAGCCTTCTTAAATTACAATCAAATCATTTTAATGACTTTAAGCTCAAGGCGGCTTTTGATGAAAGTATAAGCAGGGTAAGATCTATGTCTCTTGTTCATCAAAAACTTTACCAGACGAATAACCAGGTCAGCGTTAACTTCAATGAATACCTTAACAATTTTGTTTCCTATCTTTTCCAGACCTTTGGTGCGGCTAAATCAAGGATCCGCGCTAATATATTATGCGATGAAAATATTACAATGTCTGTGGACGATGCTATTCCCTGCGGATTAATTATCAATGAACTGGTGACCAATTCTTTCAAATATGGGTTTCCGGAAGGCAGGACAGGCAGTATAACTGTGTCCCTCGAGCATAATGAGGCTGAAGACGAGTATAATCTTGTTGTAGCTGATGATGGAGCTGGTATGGAACCCGGAATAGATATAGATGATAATCCATCTTCATTTGGATTTCAACTGGTTTCAACCTTAATACAACAAATGAACGGTAAAATTGAAATAGAGAACAATAACGGAACAACTTTCAAGATAACCCTCAAAAGTACAAAATATAAAGTTCGGGCTTAGTCGATCATTGAAACTAATTTAAGCAAAATCCGGTTTTCACATGTATATCAACCTACATTATGTGTTATAACCTATTCTTCTAACGTGAAAAAGGTAACTTTTTAGTAAAAATGGCTATATACAAGCTGGAAATTTATTGTTATATTTGTATCCAACATCTGACTAATCAAAAAACAACCAATTTTAAACAATAAGCAGTAATTTTTTAAAATACCGTATTTTAAGAGAAAGGAATACCATATGGAGTACTTAACCGATGATCAAATGAAAAGAGAAAAACCGATAAAAGAGGCATATACAAAAAAAAATAACGTAATTCAAAAGTATTTTGGCGAACTTGGCCAGTATAACGGACAGGCAATAAAGAAATCAGCTTCTGGTAACGCTATAAATGTCACATTTATCCCAAGAAAAAATCAAACGATTATTTTAAATTAAGAAAATGGGGCTAATTGCCCCTTTTTCTTTATAAGATTGATTTATGAAAAACCCCGGAGTATTATGCTTCAGGGTTTTTTAATTTTGTTATATCACCATTTATGTTTTCCGTGTCTTTTATGTCTCTTATACCATCCTTTGTGATAGCCGCGGTCATGCCTGTAAACCCTTTCATGATAAAAATATCTCTGTGGATAATAAACCCTGTGAAAAACAGGTCTGTGATACACATATCCCGGGTAATAGTATGGATGCGGCCTGTTTGTTCCTAAATGGACCGCTAAATTTGGAGAGTGGTATGACAGACCAAACTCTACAGACTGAGATTTTGATGTTCCGGAAAAAATAAATAATGCAGCAATTATTAATATTGTTGAATATATTCTTTTTTGCATTTTAAATGCCTCCTTATATGGCTTAACTCTTGATTTTATATGACAGTTCCAAATTTTTTACGTTTAAACACAAAAGCCGGAGATAACCCCGGCAATTGTTTTTGCATTCACAGATTCCTTGTTACCAAAGTTCTCTTCTGAAATCCCTGATCACATGATTATTTTTTTGTGTACTTCCGCCTGAAGTTGTGATTCCATAATACCTGAAATCTCTTATTACATTGTCATTTGGATTTAAAGCATAAGTAACATCGTGTGGCACTCTATAGTAATAAGTTCTGGTGTAAGTCGGAGTATATGTGTGTGAATCATAATCCATTGCTGCAACTGCAACGTCCATTTCAGGAGCTGCGATTGGAGCTGTAGCTATTGCCGGCATAGGCTCATAAGAAACTGTTTCGGTATATGGAGTGAACGGCACACTGTAATATGCTATTGCCTGTTCCTGACTGCTGGAAATTTTTGTGAATACTGTTAGAGTTAATATTGTCATTATTATTGAAATTTTTTTAAACATGATATTATCATCCTTTCTTGCAGATATTAGTTACAATTTGCATACCATAACAAAGCCTGTACAGTAAAAACAAAGACTTATCATATGAAAAGTAAAATAACAAATATTTATAATTTTACCAAAAAACAAAGTTTATTTAATAATCAGCATTTATACTGACAAAATATGAGGTACAAAATGTCATACCTGGATAAAAACCTTATAATTTCATATCGAAATGGTCAATAAATTCGTCTTTCAATAATCAGTTATTTTAATTAATTTGCATAATTAAATCAGCATATTCCGGAGAGGTGGGTGAGTGGCTGAAACCACCGGTTTGCTAAACCGACATAGTCTGTTAAGGGCTATCGAGGGTTCGAATCCCTCCCTCTCCGCAGAATTTCATTAAACTTCAAAATCTTTTAGACTTTGAAGTTTTTTTATGAGCTGAATTATCAAAGTACCGGATTAAAACCTCATGAACAACGGGGGGAATCCTTCTTACTTCTCTTGCGGAATTTATAACTTCATTGTCCAAAATGTCTTAAGTTTTTTATGCATTCCACTTTTATAATCTCCATAATTTTGTTAATTTTGTATATTCATTTTTTATAACGGATAATTAAACAAAGATCATGAAAAGACATTTACTGTTTTCTTTCATTTATATAATATTATTAATTCCCGCCGGTTTACATGCACAAAAGCTTGATGCCCGCAAGTTTGTAGCATCAGGAGTCGAAGCAGAAAAAACCGGTAATGCGACTGAAGCCTTATTCTATTATACTATGGCAGCGGAAACTGACGGCAATTATGAAGATGCTTTTTATCACAGGGGAGCATTGTATAAAAGAATGAAGAACTACGGTAAAGCGAGGAATGATTTTAATAAAGTTATATCAATAAATTCTTCCAACGAAGCTGTCTTAATGGAACTCGGCTTCTTAAACTATGAGCTTAAGGATTATATTGAAGCGATCAAAATGTACACAAAAGTGATAGAGCTAAATCCTCAAAATTCTGACGCGTATTGTTCCCGCGGCAACACTTACAATGCGCAGGGTGATTTCGGCGACGCTTCAGATGATTATAATAAAGCGCTGGAATTGAATCCTTCAAACTCTGAAGCATCATCAAAGCTGGCTTATATCCAATCAAACAGCAATAATAAGGAAATCTCATCAGTTACGAAGGAAGAAACAAAAACCAGGGAAACTTCAAAAGAGAAAAGTAAAAACATAAGCGAAGTAGTGATGACAAATACTACAAATGAAGTTCATCCCAGCGACAATAAATCAAGCTCTGATCTTTCACCGACATATAAAACCAGTGATCCAACTGCTGATGAATATATTCTAACCGGCCTTTCATATTATGAAAATAAGCAGTTTGACCTGGCACTTATTGAGTTTAAAAAAGCTATCGGTGTTGATCCCAACTATCCCGAAGCATATTATCACATAGGAAGAGCATTCGCTGAATTAAATGATCCGGATAATGCTATTATAGCATATACAAAAGCGATACAGTTAAATCCTTCTCATGAAAAAGCATATATTAACCGTGGTTCAATTTACAGCGATCTGAAACAGTATGATAAAGCTATAAGTGATTACAAAAGCGGGGTAGGAGTAAATCCAAATTCAGTGATAGGGTATTACAATCTGGGTGTTGCTTATATTACAATTGGCGACAAACCTTCTGCAGTAAAGAATTTTCAGCAGGCTGCGAGGTTAGGGGATACCGATACTCAGGATTGGCTCACTAAAAATGGATACAACTGGTAATTGCATAATTTTGTCCGGTGAACTTGTACAGAACACTTGCAAAGAATGACATAATGTTTTTGAATTCTTACCCCTCTCCTTTGAAAATAATTTTGGAGTTTGACAATGTATTACCTTTTGTATCAGTAAAACTGTGGGAAAGGTTTTTATCCGTCTGCCCGCTTAAAGCGATCTGACGGTTATTTACGGGCAGGAATGCCTGCTACCAATATAGAATTAGACTCACCTCCTTTTGAAGGAAGCCCGACATTAATTTAAAATTTGTAGTTAAGAATTTTATAGATAAGTTTTGCGGTTAGAAAGTCGGGGAATGCAAATTTTTTCTGCGGTGCAAGCTCAACTACGTCAAAACCAACAAGATTTCTTTCTTTGCATACTCGTTTGAGGAGTTTCAATGTTTCATCCCAGTAGAATCCGTTTGGCTCAGGAGTCCCGGTCGAAGGCATGATGGAAGGATCAAAATAATCCACGTCGAAGGTTATATAAACATTTTTATCCAGGGTATTTATTATAAGGTCAATAAGCTGGTTATCAAAACCTTCATGTCGCATCTGGTATGCGTAAAAAGTATTGATACCTTTTTCTTTAATAAACTGATATTCCTCTTTGCATTGAGCTCTTATACCGACTTGAGTGATCTTTGTAGTAAATTCAGAAACCCGGGCAGCGAAGCTGGCATGTGAAAAAGGTGTTCCTTCATATTCCATACGCAGGTCAGAATGTGCATCAAAATGCAGAATAGAAAGGTCAGTAAAAGAATCAAAGTGAGCTTTTATCGGCGCTGTCGAGATGGAATGCTCGCCGCCAAGTGTTATAACAAACTTACCTGCATCTATGAGCCTTTTAACATTAGTGTAAATTTTATCCAATGAAGCCTTAGCTGAAAGCTTTTTAAAATCCAATTCCTTCAGGGTCACAATTCCATGCTCAAAACAAACTTCTTTTAATGTTTCCTCATCAAAGAATTCAACGTAATGTGAAGCTTCTATTATTGCTGCAGGTCCTTTGGCTGTACCTTTGCCGTAAGATGTGGTTTTTTCGTACGGACAGGAAAGGATCGCTATTTTGGAATTATCAAACGATGAATATTCTTTTTCAATAGCAAGAAAATTTTTCTTTAACGGCAGGGAATGGAAGTGTTTAGACATTCTAGCTTACCTTACGCGCATTGAATTCATTAACCAATATTGAGCGGATCTTATCGTAATTTTCATTTTCTGAATGGGTATTTTCATTTGAAGCCGGGATATACTGCGCTGCTGCATCAGAATATTTTATAAGGCTTACCGAAATCGTCTGCCCGAAATATGCGGAGATCTTGCCGCAAAGATAATCTTTATAGCTGTCAAGAAGCTCGATCATGCTTTCATCGATCTTGATCCTGTATTTACTTTCTTCATCCATATCAAAAGAGCTGTCCTTAATGATACTGTAAACCCATTTTCTTTCTGTGCGTATCTGGTCTTTAATAGAATTCCAGTGAACATCCAGCTCTTTATTAGCTTCTGAAAGGTTAACGACTTTAACTTTAGGTAATTCAGTCTGAGTAATTGTGGAAGTTTCTGACTCTTTATTATTTTCGACAGCTTTATAGCTCTTATTTGGTTTTTCGCTAACCGTACTTTGCACTGAACTTTGCGCTTTGATATTTTCAGTCGAAGAAACAGGTGCGGCCTTGTTATTTCCTCCGGTTCCTGATTTTATATGCTGAAGCTCTTCCATGATCTGCGAGATATCTTTTGTATCTGTAAATTTAATAAGCTCAATTAACAGGGCTTCTATTAAAGTCCTTTGATTTGAAGAATACTTAAATGTATATTCTGTCTGCAATATGAGCTTTAAGGAATTTATAAGTTCTATTTCAGAAAATTTATCAATAAACTCGCTGTATTTATTCTTTACTGAATCGGATTCTACAATAAGATCAACTGATTTAGTGGACGAAGCAACTAAAAGATTTCTGAAATGCTCGGTCAGTCCGTCAAGGAAAGTCTGCATATCATAACCTTTATTCATAAGACCATTAAAATAATTTAACAGTCCATTACCGTCTTTTGCTTTTATTAGCTCTGTGATAGTAAAGTAAACATCACTCTCCGCGAGATTAAAAAATGACTTCAGCTTATCGAAAGTTATCTTGTTATCACAGTAAGAAGCGGACATATCAAATAAACCCTGGGCATCCCTCATTGAGCCATCGCCTTTTTTCGCGATAAAGAAAAGAGACTCATCGTCGATCTTTATTTTCTCATTTTCCGCAATGAATTTTATCCGGGCTTTAATCTCCTCTATTGTGTGGCGCTTGAAATCAAATTTCTGGCAGCGTCCTAATATTGTCAGCGGCACTTTTTCCGGCGAAGTTGTTGCAAAAATAAACACTACATAATCTGGCGGCTCTTCCAGTGTTTTAAGCAGGGCATTAAATGAAGCACCGGTAAGCATATGCACTTCATCGATAATAAATATCTTATATTTCGAACGAATTGGACCGTATTTTACTTTTTCTTTAAGCTCACGCACATCTTCTATATTCCTGTTTGATGCTCCATCGATCTCAAAAACATCCGGATGGTTCCTGTTATCATTGTTAATTTCGCGGCAGCTGTCACATACATTGCATGGACTTCCGTCCGCATTCGGGTTCAGGCAGTTGAGCGATTTGGCTAAAATTCTCGCAACAGTAGTTTTACCTACACCGCGCGGACCTGAAAAAAGATATGCATGTGAAATGCGATTATTCTTAATTGCATTCTTAAGAGTTTTGGTAATAAATTCCTGTGAAGTAACTTCTTCGAAGTTTTTCGGACGCCATTTACGGGCAGTTACACGATATTCGATGCTTTCGGAATTTTCAGGGAATAAATCTGGCATAATATGAAATTGTTTAGTGAGTAATGTAAAATCCTAAAAAAAAGTAGAAAAATAAAGCCCATTCATTATGTAAAAAAATAATAAAATAATAAAACGGTTTTATAATAATAAAAAACGTTCCCAAACAGGAGTTTAGGAACGGAAAATGTAGAATACACAAACTCAAAACGAAGAGTCACATTTACTATTTTTTAAAATCTACTCCGCAGTATTGAATATTGGTTGTTTGGCCATCGATCCTTTGCCAGATGCATGCGGCAAAATCATTGTAAGCTGAAATGCCGATATAATCACCAAAGAAAATTTTTGTGTCGGGTGTAAATGGCTTTTCCGATATTTTCATATTTGTAAATGTTTCTCCGCCATCAGTTGAACGCGCAAGGTAAACATCGGTTTGGTTATCACTATAATTTCTTCTGTCGTAATACAGGATATAAATGTTGCCGGAAACCGGGTCAACGCTCATGTAACTCATGAACTGCTGCTTGCCATTTCTTTCAGGATCGTCATTGACGCGTTTTACATTACTCCATGTATTACCACCGTCAGTAGATTTTATAAGGAAGATGTCAATATCATTTATTCCGTTTCTTCCGTCTGACCAGTTGACATAAATATTTCCTTTATGTGGGCCGGTGCTGATATCGCAGCACGTTATAGGCATGCCATTACATCTGTAAATGCCCAGGATATCATAAGTCCACCCGTTGATCAGGGGCAAAATCTGTTTATTTCCTGCCCAGGTTACGCCTCCATCGAGTGATTTATCGAATACCAGACCAAGAGGTCCTGCCCAGACATCATAGACCTCGCCGTTTGGCCCTACGCATGGTACTGCGCCTTCTACTGTATTGGATGAATCCAAACAATCACCGCTTACCTGATTTATGCGCTTTGCTTCGCTCCATGTCATTCCCCCATCCGGGGAAGATGAGAAGAGAATAATAGAGCTGTCAAGAGGATTACGGCTTTCATACTTATCAAATTGTGTCCATGATACGTAAATATTATTTCTCCACCTGCTGTTTGAAAAATCCACACCTGTCCACGCTTTATCCTGAATTTTCATTGGGTTTAATCCTGTATATGTTCCGTCGTTATAAGTAACTCCGTCATCAGTGGATTTCTGAATAACTATCCGGTCAAGCCACTTTCCTTTAGGCGGCCTTGCAAGATGAAGAAAATATGCGTTTCCCTTGGTATCATAAAACATGCACGGGTCACCCCACACGCCGTTTTCATCGGAATGTATTGTATCGTTGGTGGGAAAG
>JADMIO011070360.1_pt1 | contig 15115 bp, 10 predicted proteins | sample 8958161 | NCBI WGS metagenome assembly JADMIO01 (sample SAMN16585339, study PRJNA669376) | soil metagenome | isolation source: Crop rotation soil | place: USA: Cullars Rotation, Alabama | collected 2011 | reverse complement strand
TATTTTTCACACCAGTGATTTTGGGATCGTCGAGCATGATCGTTTTATTTAAGTAAATTCCATCAATACTTGGGAATTTAAGTAACTTTCGCACGCTCAATTGATCCAATCGCATTAAAATTGCGTTGGAAGCCCAAAGGACCGAATAATTTTTGTCGGAGAGGGCCACTTCTTGAATCAAAGAGTTTGCTTGCGACTCAACCCAGTTTTTAGAAGAAAAAAACTCGTCTGAAAATTTTTGCTCGGGCTGTGATTTATTTTCTTTGAAGAAAACAAGAATTTCAGTCGAGTTTCCTAAAAAGTTTTGTGCCGAAGATTTCTCATTCTGATTGATCCAATTTTGTAAATCCGGATCTATATATCGAGGCTCTGCTGAAAGTTCGAAATTTGAAGATGCAAATGCTAGTTGTACTGTAAAAATTGTTAGTAACTTAAGACTTATTGTTCGCATGAATTTTTCCCCCGCGTTCGATTTTAGCGATCTTGCTGCTCGCCGGCGAGAATGTCTTTGTGACGCGCCGAGCTGACGCAAAAGAAAACCGTGGCGCTCTTTTTCGAGCGCCACGGTTGCGGCTAGGCAGGTTGGCAGAGCCCGAGGGCTCTCTTGGTTGGACAAGTTTTAGAAAACTTAAAAGCGAACGCCCACGCTAAGGCCCGTGGTGACGGGAACATATCCTGCGATCGTGTTTGTCATCACGGTTGTTCGAAGACGAACATCTAAATTAATATCAGCTTGGCGAAAGAAAAGTGCTCCGGTGTCAGAGGTAAGGACGAATCCACTTTTTCTTCCGTCGTGGTAATTCCAATAGCTTGCGGTTTGGTCTGCATGAAATCTTCCAAATCCTGCGGAAACTCCCGTGTAAAGCGTTAAGGTTCTATTCGACCAAAACACATATTGACCGCCGATGGTGGTTGTCCAAAGAAAGGTTTTCGCTTCATTGAATCCTCCACCAAAATCCGATCGCACCTCGACAATGGCGTGATCTAAATCCCAAGAGTATCCAAGGGCAAATGTATAAAGAGGAACAAATGTATGGAAGGCGGGCGTTAAGGGGGCAGCACTTCCCAAGCTAAACTGAAAACCTCCGATCGAGTTCAGTCGAGTAGGCGAGGACTGTTCCGTACGCAGAATTTCGCCACGCTCCGCTGTCTCTCGAAGTGGTGATCCTTCGAAAATGGCCGTGAGCATTCGACGAACGGCGATATCAAGTTCATCCAAGCTAAGAATTTTCGTTTGTCTGGATTCGAGGGGATCTCCTTCGAGATCGAGTAATGTAAGACGAAGTAAGTAATTTTCGTCTAAACGGATCAAGCTTGCATTGAGTTTACGAGTTGCCTTGGCTTCATCCGAATTGGCAAAACCCTCGAGCTCGGAGTGAAGAATCTCTTCGAAGGTTTGCCTTACCTCGGCTGAGCCTCGGTCGACGACGACCTTACCAAGGGCAATATTTCGAGTTGCTGCCTTCGCACCAGAAATGAGTCCGCTGCTGCTAAGTAGTAGCATAAAAAAAATCTGTGATTTGATCAGGGGTGATAAGTTTAAAAATACTTTCATATTAATTTCTCCAAAGGGGGATGCTTTGTTTTTCTTATCCAACTCGCCCTCTGCCTGGCATCCTTTCGAGCAGTCCGCGTAAGATTTAAATAACATGCCCCATTTAAAATTCGAGGCGATCAGTGTTACACCGTTACAAAATGATGCAATTTGGGTAATGAGAGGGGACTTTTAATAGATAAAACCCGCAACCTAAGGGGTTGGAAGAAGTCGGAGTATTCGTTACAGTGTAATGATGCAGCGAAAAGCTTATTCACTTCAGCAGAATGAGGTCTTCTTTATTGTCGCCGCGATAGCAGCTCATTCGAGTTTTGATCAGGCAGGATTCCGCCAAAAAGATATACGATTTTTGATTGAGATGTTTTCGAATTGGATTGATATCGAATTTAAAGATCGAGTCTTGGCAGTCCATAATACTCAGATCATGCGCTATCTAGAGCAGCTTGTGACGGAAGGCGATGCCAAACGAATGAGCCGTGAGAAGCAACCACGGTACAGGCTCACGCGATCTGGACTCGTCAATCTTCTGTCTAAACTCGCCTATCGAGAACCTGGCTTTCCTCTGGAACAGTTTTATTATGTGTATCACTTTTTAGAAGCTTATCGTGGACCCTTAGAAGCGCTGATTCAATCCGAGGGAAATCAATTTCCACCGGCGCTCAAAATTGAAATGGATTCAATTTTAGATGTATCGAAATTACTGAGAGCTCAGGTGGAGTTTGTTGAAAATGCGCTTCAGCTCTTACGTAAGCGAGTAGAAGAAAATAAAGCCGTTATTGAAATCATTCGAGAGGGAAGAAAGCAGAAGAAGTCTGTCGCCGAAATAGTTCACGAGATCGAAGTAAAATATCCTTATGATCTTAATAGCCAAAAGCCTTTGTCAGAATTTTATGAAGAAATGCCGCTAAAAATGCGGGAATTTGTTTTGGATATCGCAATTCCCAAGCGAACGCATCAAATTTGGATGCCGATGCTTCAAATCTTGGAAAAACATTTAGAAATTTTAAGGACGATGAGGGAGGCCACGGCTCCTTCCAAAAAAACTTCTAAAGAAATTTAAACTTTCTAATTCCGAAACTGCGACCAACCGAAACGTAGAATTGTCGATAGTCAGTTCCGGATTGACCATACCCAAGGAAAACGCTTCCAATCTTTGTTTCGAATCCTAGCGCCCCAGTGGTGGCATATTTTAGAGCCTTCCATTTGATTTCGTCCCAATGATTAAAAGTTCGTCCACTTTCAAACCATCCTCCTAGATAAATCGATTTCCACAACATATTTGAAGAGATGGGAAGTCGCCAAAGATATCCCGCTCGCAAATTTCCAAGATATTGGCCTTTTAATTCTTGCTCGCGAAATCCAGACAGAGACCGAAATCCACCTAATTCGAAAAGGTCGTAATCAGGAATTCGTTTGCCCCACCGTGTACCGGCCTCTGCACTTACAAAAAAAGTATGATCTGCAAAGAATGTAAAAAAGCCGTGAGTTTGACCATAAAGTTTTCGATAGTGATCATCCGCACCTAGCCATGAGCGCGACAAATAAGCGTCGAGTTCTAAATAATATCCGTTTTTCGGGAAAAAATAGGAATCAAGTCGATCTAATTTCGCTTGTGCGACTACGCCTCCCGTTTGGACATTGTATGAGGGCAAGGTCGGATCGCCTAATTGCAGATCGGAATTTAACCAGCCTCGGCGTACTCCAGCCCGAAACTCCGCGTAATTTTTAAGAGCGATTCCGAGGTCAACCTGAGAAGCAATTTGATCAACTTCATATTCAGCAATACGATGTTCGTTACGATAGAGGTCTTGATGTGTCCTAGAAGCAGAAATCCTAGGCGCTAAAAAAATAAATTTTGAAGGAATCAGGGGCTGGTAGACTTCGGCGTCAAATTCTAAACTCGTACCTAATTGAAAATCAGCATTTATCTCAGCGCCTAATCGGTTTAGTTCGAGCATACGAAAATTAAGTACAGCGTTTGCATCGCGCTTGCCTTTGATCTCGCCATCCCAAGTTGCTCCGAGTCTCAGGAAGCTGGGACCCCAAGGTTTTTCAACGGCACGAATCTCCAGTTCGATTTCAGAATCAGAAACTTTTTTTACTGAATAATCGACGCGTTGAAAATTTCCCTCCGCATAGAGATTTTTTAAATCTTCTTCTAGGATTTTTGGTTTAAAAGATTTTCCACTCCTTGCTCGTACACTTCGTCGGATGGACTCTTCTGAAATATCCCTTAGTCCTTGGACCGAAAGCTTTGCAATTTTAGATTGCCCAATAGAATACTTGGGCAAAGCGGACTTCGTTCGATATTTACGGTATTCTTCGACGCTTAATTGATAGGGCTTAAACTTTCCTTTCTCAGCTAAAGTAGATTGGCGTCCAATTTCAATCAGCTCCGAAAGAGACCGATAATAAAAGGTCTTCGCATCTTTGAGATCGGGAGTGATTAAAATATTAGCTTGAGCAGCTTGGCGGCGCGAGCTTTCAACGACCACCATATTCATTACTTGATCGGTAATCTGGACCAAATCTTTTAACTGGTTTCTCTTCTGCAAGACGGGCGCAATATTGATTCCAATCACAATATCTGAGCCCATCTTGCGAACGATATCGGTGGGTAGATTATTTTTAGGGCCGCCATCAAATAAAAGCTGTCCATCGATTTGTACGGGCGCAAAAAACCCCGGAAAGGAAGCGCTGGCACGAACTGAATCGACCAAACTCCCAGATTTTAAAATCCGCATTTCACCTGTTTCAAGGTCCGTCGTGACAACTTGAAAGGGAATGGGCAACTGAGAAAAATCATGGATATTTTCGACGGGTAAAAGCCACGAATGTAAAATCAGACTGAGATTTTGTCCCTGCACAAGAGCGGGAGGAAGACTGATGTCTCCGTTTTGAATGCCCAATTCCAAGTCGAAGAGATAGCGTTCGTAGTCCGCTTTGCGTCGCATCGGAAGAGCTTTACGTTCGATGCGATCGGTGAAAATAATTTGATCCCAATCTTTCGATCGAATCATATTTTCAATCTCGCCAGCAGAGTACCCTGCGGCATAAAGCGACCCCACTAAAGCACCCACACTCGTTCCCGCGAGTCGATCGACAGGGACGCGCATTTCGTCGAGTGCTCGCAAAACACCGATATGAGCAAAGCCTCGCACTCCGCCGCCGCTTAAAGCGAGACCGATCTGAGGTCTCGCAACCACCGCTTTCTCTAATAGAAATAAAGGAGTCATTACGAGAGTCACAATGGCGAGAAAGTAAAATTTCACCCCTTCAAACTAAATCTGCGAGTCCCGAAGGCCAAGATCTTTTCGGCTTCCTAATAATTAACCACCGTAAGAGGTACAGTTCCATTCGTTCCATTTCATCGTGATCCCAGACTCTTGAACGGAATCGCCCTCGGGTGATTCTAAAATAATTTGGTAAGCGACCTTAATCTGTTTGCGAGTGCCTTGCTTCTCTTCGCATTTGTCGTTGTCCTCCAAGGTGATTTCCTCATTGATATTTTGCAAGACTTGGAGCCGAACGGTCGTATTCCACACACTTGCAGAATGTTGTGAAATCTTAAGTTCGTAATGAGGAGAGGTGCTGACTTCTTCTTTGGTTTCAGCAGATGAGGATGTCTCAGAAGGTCGCGTGGTCTTTTTAATCGTTAAGCCTTCTAAGTCGACTTCGATGCTCTCAGCGGAATATCCAGATAAAATTATAGTTTTTGAATTGGATGCGAATTTATGCCCCGTTGTCGAAAAGCCAACTGGGTCTTGGTATTGCGCAACAAGGTTTCTTTGACCCGAGGAAATCTGAAATAATTTTATGATGCTTGAGCTATTCTCTGCAGAGGAGCGTGCAACTATCCATTCACTTTCCAAAGTAAGTTCCTGAATGGACGAACTGCGCACAGAGTAGACTAGAAATTCCAGCTTATCGGTGTAATAGGAACTCGTGACGGTCTTTTTTTCAAAGACGATTTCATCGTCATTCAACCAATGGAAAGTAGGATAAAAATTAAATTCGCGCTTCTGTCCGCTTACTGGATCGATCAAATAAGAAACGACTCCTTGGCTTTTTTGAACGCTCATCGCTAGTGCTGTTCCTTGTGGTGACCATTGAGTGGATATCACCTTACCAGAAATTTTTTCGCTAAAAACATTTTCCCCGTCGGACATTTGAGTGATTTCGATTGAATCCTTGAGAGGTGGCCTCGTGAACGCCGTGGTTGAATGAAACTCTTGAACTTCTGAGGTCTGGAGATTCAATGCTACTTTATTCGCGCTCGATTTATAGTAGCTATCGGAGTCAGGATCTCCCTGCCAGGTGAAATTCAATTCGTTATTTATATTATTGTAAGACGTATAATTTGATTCGAGACTCACTCTTAAATTGAGACTGTCCGCATCTCCTTGTCCGGACGCCCCTGCCGCGAGCCTTTTCGTATCTGATTTCGAGTACTCTTCCCAAGATGAGCAAGAAGAGGCAGAGCAAGCCGTGAGGCTTAACAAAAGAAGGATAATAACGACGGAAGGATTTTGAAGTATTTTTTTAATCATGAATATTGTGTACCTCAAAACTTACTAAATGGGTGCCAAAACTCGTTACATTGTAATTAAGTTGAAGATCCTTTGCGATGGCCCGCTATAAAACCGCCTCTCAGCCGATTATATATTCATCGTTACGTTGTAACTAAAACGGGCATGCGCGGTTCCAATTCTTGGTCTATCTAAAGAATCGAAAGGACCTCATATGAAACAAAAATACTTTAATAATAATTCAGATCAAATTCGTTCCATCGCTTGGGGAAGTCTTCGAGCGCTTCTGATCGGATCTCTTGCTTGCACTCTCGGTTGCGGTGACAATAAAGAAGAGACGGAAGCGCAGAAAGCTTCGCTCTTTAAAGACGGAGTTCAACTTCGTCGAGATCATCTCACGGCTACACCTACAACGACCGTTTCCGAGGATATCGAGGGTCTTTACGAAGAGACCCTAGAAAACACCAAGCAGATGATTCGTCTTAAAATTGAGAAAGCCAATTTCACTTTGGCCCTTCGATGCTCAGAGGGCGAAGAGAAAGTAGAAGATGTTCGAGTGAAAATTCCATTGTCGGGTTCTCTCGCCGACGGGTATGAACTTGCGGATGGTGTAAACCTCTCGGCACTTTCTTGCGTCTTTAAGATTCCAAAAGGATCTAAAATGCTAATCAAGAAAGAAAAGGAAACTCTCCATATTGAATTTCAGCTATCTGAAATGGATTCAGAAGGCTGGAGTTCGTACTACAAGGACTTCACCAAGGCGCGGGATCTTTAACGCCTAAGGCTGGGAGGTTGGTGGGGGAGGAGAATGACCAGTCAAAGTTTCCCATTTCTCCTCTGAAAGATCGACGAAAGCACGAAACTTAACCGGCGCGTATCGAATAATTTGAGCGGATTTTTCATGGAGAAAACTGGCACTGCTCGGATCGTAAATCAGATAACCCGCACCGGCGACAAGGGCTAGAGATACGGGAAGCCATTTGCTCAATCGAGGTTTCGCACGCAAAATATTCGCCTTTCGCGCAGACTGCAAGGTGGAATAGGTTTGTATATATCCCATGGAAGCGGGCACTTCAAAGTTTGGTCGCAAACCTAAAACGTGAGCTTCGAACTGAGATTTTATTCCTGCTTGTCGAAGCGCTTTCGAAAAATAAGCCGGGTTATTCCAAAACGGCGACCTTGGAATAAGCGCTACTTTCGCAAATGCATTGGCGGCTTCAGGGGGGAGGATATTTGTGGAGGTATTCGCAATATTTTTTCTTCGATTACTAGTGACCGCCAAAATCTGAGCCGTTTCGTCGCTAGTAAAATATTTTGTTGCAGCTACTGCTTCGAGGCGACGAAGGCAACGAGGAGTGGTGAGAGTATAAAGTAGTCCGGCGCCCAAAACCCCACTTGGGACTTCCAATAAAAGAATACAGGCTATCAAGCTAATCCAGCTTAAGGTTTTTAAATTTCGATTTTTGTTTCTCATCAATATTTGCATATAAAATTCTCCAAGCGTTTTTGAGCTTGAACGTTTGGGAGTTACCTCACGATCCGGCAAAGGTCTATAGCGACTTTATTTTGGGATTTGACGGCGGCTTATCGGGCTTATAGCCTGCAAAGCTTAGATTCAGCGTCGCCTCGCCATGAAGAACCTGCTCGTGTGGCGGAACTGGTAGACGCACAGGACTTAAAATCCTGAGCCACCGCAAGGGGCGTGCCGGTTCGATTCCGGCCACGAGCACCATTGCCTTTTTACAGAGCCCATTTTCCCACTTCGCGGCGAACGTTTAAAATGGCTCGAGTGCACGTATCCAGAACCGAGTGTCCCCCGCGAGCGCCGGAAGCGAGTACATTGTTGAACTTTTGGTGTTTGGTAAAATTACTTTCAATTGCCGAAATGACGGATTCTGCAATCTCATCGTCAATTTCCAATCGCATGAGATCGATATCGCCACTTTGTTTTAAAAATCGCGTTAAGATGATCGAACCTTCTAAGGTCGCTCCAAAAGCTTTCGAATCCATCGGATTTAAAATGGTGCGAGAAAGCGATCGAGCTTGCTCTGTAGAAGTCATTTTTGGATAACGAATCAATTTTAATCCTCCTATAGAATCCGCAGCAGCAAGCCCGTTAGGCGCAACAATTCTCTGGTCGATATTTAAGTCTCGAAGAGAGTCGAAGATTTTAATATTTTTAAAATACTTGGTATGCGATAGACGAGCGAGCCACTTGATCAAGGGGCGGAATTGATCGGGCTTCAACTGAAAGTCCACTCCCACCGCTTGCATTCCGGCCACTAGAAATGTCGAAGCGCAATAGAGTTCACCTGGAAGATCATTAAATCCGTGAGAAAACCTGGTTCCCTGTTTGGTCATCATATGCACACGAATATGTTCGGCGATGAGAGCAAGAATTTCTTTTTGAAATTCTTTGGCTTGTTCACGAGGAATAGCGAAAAGTCGTTTAAAGTTTTCCCTAGAAATCATCGTGGGCCACTTTACTTTCGACGCGTCGATAATTTTTCCATTGGCATCGGTGTAGGGTAAATCGCTCGCCCAAAGAGCTTCAACATATCCATCGGGATCTATTTTTTTTCGTTTTTCCACCTGAGCATGAAGAAGATCCCAGAGCTTGTAGGGATCGTCGTATGCAAAACCTGCTTTCATAAAAACCCCTGGCTGAGCAAATGCATCCATAATTCCTATAAAGCGAACACCACCAGGATAATTATCGAGACCCCAGGCCACTTTGATTTTGGTTACTGGATCCTTGGCGACGTAGGCCGTGCCAATATGTGAAACTCCTCGCGTCGCCGATCTCAATCCGGAAATCCAAAGTCGAAGCCTTTGAGGAACTGAAAGATCTTTAGGAGCCACACCTTCGCCCGCCGGATAAATCATCCCGCGAAGTGTGCCAATCAGACCGTGCCAATAAGCAAAAAGCCATCGTCCCCAATGAGGGCCAGCGGCGGCGACAATTTGAGCGGCTTCCCCCTCACGGGTTCGTTCAAAAATTCTCTCGCCCGTTCGAACGCGGTGTTTATGAATTTTTCCCCCCAGTCCCTCGATATGAAGTACATCGCCCACAAAATTACTGAGGTCATATCCCTGAAGTCTCGCTGCTTCTATTAATCGAGAGTGAAGATTGAGCTCTGGATGACGCCTTGAAAATGCTTCGATCACTAGAACTAAGGCGCGTCCCATAAAACGTGTTTGCCCTAAGGTAGAATCCAGCCACATGAATTTTATATTGTCCTTCACCAGATCTCGAATTTCCAAAAATTCTTTAGCCTGAGCTTTTTCTTCGGGGGTGAATTGACCTTGGTTATCAACAACCTTAAGTAAGTCCTCAATTGAAGAAGTGAGTTGGAGAGTGTGAACAAAATTCGAAGTTGTCGCATATGTTTGCGCCAGAATTTTATTACTCATATCTCCTACGACGCTTTTTTTCTTAGCATCCGCTTTTTTAGACTCAGGCAAATTTTCTACTTCAGCCGGAAATTCAGTGTCCGGATTTATGGGCTGGAGACTTAGGCCACGTGCCGCCAACCAAAGTGCTGTGTCTAAAAATTCCTTTTCATCTTTCGTTCCGTGATGACGCTCTAAAGCAACAGCTAATTTAATGGCTAATTTTCTTGCTGAGTTTATAACTTCATATCGTTTTTTGTTTGATTCTAAGCTTTCTCTTTGAACATCGTTGAGAGATTTGTCGGTATCGAGCGAATTTTGAATCATCGCTACGTAGTCGTCAAAACCGAGGACTTTCAAAAACCTTTCAGCTTCGATTTGAATCTTCTCAATTTGTTCTGGGCTTAGATCCGCTGCACTGAGAGAAAATGAAAGAAGTGAGAAAAAAACTACTGACGAAACAAATTTACTAAAACTAAGACTCATCGATACCCCTCCCAAGGAAAATATTTTTCCTAAAACTTATTCAAAATTGATAAAAGATTCTGACACTGACCCCAGTCTCTTCGGACTACTGAAGTTGAAAAAGTCGCAGCAAGCGCATTGGACTGTGCTGAAATTCCGTCGGGCTCATTGGAGATATCGTGAAAGGCTCCTGGAAAATTCACTCCAATCGTCGGCGTATCCACGCCGCTTTCAAGGCGAGAAAGTCTAATGGCATTCAACCAAGCCTTGGACGTGCGATTGTAAACGTATCGATCGCTCTTCTCATCTGCAGTCATTAAAAGGATGGGCAAATCTTTAGGGAATTGGTCTATGGCAGCAGCACTTCTCACACTTCGCCCTGTTCGAATGAGGTCCAAGCCAAAGAATGGGTGAAGGAAAGAAAATCGAGGTTTGATGGAGTTCAAATAAGGAGGCTTTTCATTTCGAGTGAGAGTTCTTTTAGTAATGATTCCCCAGTCTCCCACCATAAATTTGGGGTGAATTCCAGGCGCAAAAAGAATGAGTCCAGAAGGTTTTCGATTCTCGGGCTGCCACCATGAACTCGAAATCATTTTAGTCGCAAGCAACCCTCCGGCTGACCATCCCGCTATTAAAAGCGGAATTTGTTCACGCGAGCTCGACTGAATGGACATTTCGAAATTAGAAGTAAGGCTTCCAAATGTCTTTAATGAATGGAAAAGAAGATGGGAATTTAATCCGGAAGTAGCCCCGTGGCCTGGAAGATCGATTCCAAAACCTCGCACACCCTTAACAGCCAAAGCATCGTAGAAGGGAGTATGATTTGCAAAGCTATCGCCATAGCCATGAAGAAAAATCATATCAGCAATGGGAGTCTGACCTCTCTCTGGGAAGCGAATTCCGATTCTGACATCCAAATGTTTTGAAAACGGAATTTTTACTTGGGCTAACTGAGTCTTAGGAATGAACTCTAGCTCACGCGCGTTCAAGAACGTCGAAAGATTTCCTGCTTTCAAGGTAGAAAAGGAAAAAAATACAAGAAAAACAAAACCCGAGAACCCACCCTTAACCCACATCACTAAGATGAGGCTTAATCTGTCTGACTAGGACGAGTCTACTTTTTTCCGCCGGCTTTCACATTCCAAGTAATCATAAAACAAAAAGTTCCAAGAAGTGCGCAAAGAGCGAGAAGGGCAAATCCACCATTCCAGCCATAATGATCAACAGTCCATCCAAATCCTACGCCAGCGACGACACTTCCTAAATATCCGAGCCAACCTGTAAATCCTGTGGCTGTTGCGGCCGCATGTTTTCCCGCAAGGTCAGCGGCAGAAACGCCTACTAGCATCTGTGGACCGTAAACAAAAAATCCAACCGCTCCGAGAGCAATCGCATCGACGATCGGCGCACCCTTAGGGTTAAGCCAAAAAACAAGAACCGCTCCTATTAGAACAAACATATAGATAACGTTGATAGGTCCGCGTCGACTTCCAAAATAGCGATCGGAAATGAATCCCGCCGAAAAGGCTCCAATCAATCCCATAATTTCAAACCAACCCGTTTTTGCACTTGCAGTAGCAAGAGTTGCGCCCTTGATTTGAACGAGAAAAGTTGGCGCCCACGAAAGCGCTCCGTATCGAACGACGTAAACGAAGAAATTTCCAACAGCGACCGCCCAGATATAGGGATTGTTAAAGACATGTTTCGTTAAAATTTCTTTAACCGGAAGCCTATCCGAATCGAGATGTTCCTGACCCGTGGGTTCATTTTTGAATTCTTCAATACTGGGTAGCCCCATCGCAGGAGGGTTATCTCGCAAAAGAAAAAGCACGATGAGCGCAATCAAAGCAGTGAGTGCGGCCGGAATGGAAAATGCCGTTCTCCATCCAAAGTGGGTGATAAGATATCCCGCAAGAAATAAAATCGTAGCTCCGCCCACCTGGTGAGAGGCATTCCAAATACCCCAATAAGTTCCACGTTCGGAGACGCTGTACCACTGGGTAAGCCCTCGCGCGCAGGGGGGCCAGCCCATTCCCTGAAACCAACCGTTGAGTCCCCAAAAAATAGCCAGGGTATAAAAGCCACTGCTTAAGCCAAAGCAAATATTTGTGATGGCAGAGCAAACGAGTCCTATGGCCATAAAGTATCTCGCATTGGATCGGTCGCCTAGGATGCCGTTAAGAAATTTACTGAGTCCGTAGACCATCGCAAATATAGAAAGAAAAACTCCGACCTGAGTTTTTGAAAAATGTAAGTCTTCCAAAATGGAAGGAGTTGCTGCAGAAAGATTAAGACGAATAAGATAGAAACCCGCATAACCAATAAAGAGTCCTGCTAAGACACTCATTCGCCAAAATCGATAAGTTTTTTTTATTTGAATGGGATCGAGGATTTTTTGGGGGGAGGCGGGCTGGGCTTTAAGCGAGTCGAAATTCCACATCACTCGTTCCTAGTCGATCAAAAGTACTTGTCAACTTTGCGAGGGGTCTTAGTTGCCTTGCTATCTGTATCGGTGATGCGGATTGCGCAGAGCCTCAATCTTCGCTCTTGCGCTCACCAGTGCCGCAAAATGCACGTAACAATCAGGTATTTGGTTTCGCTCCTGTTTCCTGGAGAGTAAGTTAAAAAATGGATCGTCCGGTTTTCGACCTTGCCATAAATTATGCGAATCTCCCGATTGCCGAACTGAAATAATTTCCGGATTTCGATCGAGTTGATAGAGTTTATCTGCATATTTGAAAATGGCACCCTCATCGGTGTTCGGATCGTCCGGGGAATATAAAATTCGTATTTTGATGCCGGATGAGCCTAAAAAATCAGCTACGGCATTTCTTTTGAGCATTGTGTAATTAGCCTGAGCAAAAAAACCGGATCTTAAAAAACCATATTCTAAAATTCGATCGCCTCTTTTTACCTTTCGCTTTAATTCATAAGCGGCCTGACGATCATCCGCTTCAAGCTGTTTAATTTGTTCGTCAGTCAAAAATTGCTGCTCTTTGAAAACGGGACTGCTGAAAATGATCGAGCTGACAAATTCATGCATATCCTTCCAAACCAAATAAAGACGAAATGTTGTGATTGTACCGGCTGAATGAGCGATGATTTCCAAGTCATTGGGTTGGTAGCGTTGATGAATATCTTCAATACTTGCTCGCAGCTCTCGAACCAAGGTTCGAAACCCCGCGTGAAAATCAGGCGATTCACTGTTTTGAATAAAAACGCCTGTACTATAGCCTCGCAGCCGAGCCGCTTCTCTTGGAATGCTCCAATCGTCCGCCGTTTGCCCCGAACCTGCGATGAAAAGTTTAAATCCTTGAGAGGCACCTGAGGGAGGGTCGGAGTTTTTTCTCAGCAGGAGAAGGGAATTTCTTTGTCCAGCGGCGGTCGCATCGACAATGATCGTAAAGAAAAATACAAAAGTCAGAAAAGTTCCAACGAAAATCATTCGCAAGACTCCTGCGAAAACACTTAAGTGAATTGTGCTAAAGCTCATAAATTTTGTTTAAATGTATCGATGGGATGACCCAAAGATTCGTTCTCCTGACGTTCATGAGGGAGCGTAAAGAAAAACGAAGACCCGACACCCTCTTGTGATTCCACCCAAATTTTTCCTCCATGGCGTTCTACAATTCGTTTTGCGAGGGTTAGGCCGATTCCGCTTCCACCTGCTTCAGAACGAGGTTGTAGTCGTTGGAAAATTTTAAAAATTCTATCCTTATACTTTTCATCAAATCCAATTCCATTATCGCTCAGAGTAAAAAGATAATTGCTCCCTTGGCGTACGGCTCGAATGCAAATATGCGGTGGCTCAGACTCTTTTCGATATTTTATACTGTTAGTCAGGAGGTTTTGAAACAACTGCACGATCCTTTGATGATTGCCATAAATGACAGGCAAATCATGGAAAGTGATAACTGTATGAGTTTCAGTAATTAGATCGGATAAATTTGCCTTAGCTTCGCTAAGGACTTTTGCGACGGAAAGATTTTTCATCTCAATCTCGGCATTACTTATTTGGGCGTAAGCGAGAAGATCTTGAATCAAGTGAAGCATTCTTCCGGCATTATCAAATGCATATTTAATATATTTTTGTCCCTCATCGGGAATCTCACACCCATATTTGGTAGTGAAGAGCTGTAGAAAGCTTGAAATCATTCGGAGAGGCTCTTTAAGATCATGCGAAGCCAAATACGCAAACTGTTCGAGCTCATGATTTCGTCGAATAAGCTCATCTGTTTGGTCCCGCATTCTTTGTTCCATCATTTTCAGTTCGGTAACATCTCTTCCGACGCCCTGGAGCTCGATAATTTTTCCAAAATCATCTTTAATGGCGCAAGCCTCCCATTGAAAGTGTCTCCATCCCTGGGGCGTCCACGAGCGATGAACTCCCACACTTCGATGAGGTGGTTTGGCAAGACGTCTCATCAAATCGTGAACCTTAGGTACGTCTTCAGCATGAACTTGCGGCGCAAATTTTTGCCCAACAAGTTCCTCTCGAGTTCTTCCTGCTTTTCGGCAGTAAGAATCATTCACAAAAGTAAAGCGTCCTTCCCAATCGATACGAACCACCAAATCTGATTGCGATTCAACCAAACCTTGATAGCGTTTTTCGCTTTGTCGTGCCTCCGACAGATTGGCATTTCTTTGAGCCGGGGTTTGAAGTCTTCCTATTCCAAAAATAAGATCGTAATTTTCAATTCGTCTAAAAGAAACTTCGTAAATTTTGGAGCGGTGACGTCCACTTGAAAATGGAATCGATTTTATAACATTCTTTTTGCCCGCCACGAGGTCGGTGTGAATTTCCAACCACTCCGATTCGGAAATACTGGGAGTGAGTTCAAAAAGTTTGTGCCGCGACATTTCAGAAAGCGACAATCCACAAGCTGTTAACAGAGCAGGATTTGCAAAGAAAACTGTACCATCCATTTGCAAAGCAAAAATGAGATCACTCGCTTCAAGAAAACAGTCGAGAACCCATCTTGGCCTCATGGGGGAATGTCCGAGCATTAAACCATCTAAGTTTACTGAAGGCTGCGGAGACACCACTCGTAGTCCTGGAGGGATTGCGTTGGAAGGTTCGCCGGCGGACCTTGCTACCGTCGGCTCTTGAGTATCACTAATTGGCTCCACAATAACCTCAGATGCGCATGCTTCAAGCGCCGAGGCTATCAAC
>JADMIO011478728.1_pt1 | contig 15116 bp, 11 predicted proteins | sample 8958161 | NCBI WGS metagenome assembly JADMIO01 (sample SAMN16585339, study PRJNA669376) | soil metagenome | isolation source: Crop rotation soil | place: USA: Cullars Rotation, Alabama | collected 2011 | reverse complement strand
GCCCAAGCGCGCCGGCCGCTGCGATGCGCGTGGCGGCGAGTGCCCGCCCGGCAAGGGCCTCGTTCCACCCCTGCGAGTCGCGCTCGCGCTGCACTGCAGACAGCTCCCGGATTGCGGCGCCGACGACGCTCCGCGCCGGCAGGACGCGTTCGTCCGCAGGCGTGCGCCGCCTGACGTTTCGCGCGAGGCGGATGAGGACGAGCAGCGTCATCAGTCCGCCCAGGGCGATCGCGCTTGTGCCAATGATCTCCAGCGTGCCGGCTCTCAGTTCGAGCGCGTCACCGGCCGCGAAATTTTCGCCAGCCTGATCGCGGATGTCGGTGGCATCGAGCGGTACGAGCGAGGCGACCCGCAGCGACAGGGTTGGAAGGACGTAGACCAGATCGCGGCCCTCCATCGACGTGTTCGGGGCGATCCTGCTGTTGATCTTGTAGTGGATGACCGTTTCCGGAAGCCTGACGTCTCGCCCGATGGCGTCTGGATTGATGATGCGCAGCGTGTACTGGTACTGGAAGAACCGGCGCTGGCCCGAGCGCATGTCCGCCGGATGGCTGCCCCGAACCACCTCGAAGGGCGCCATCGCGATCACCGACGAATCGAGGTGCGTTTCGTCAGGCACGACCTGCACGGCCTCGTTTTGCAGCACCGCACAGGTCAACGACATGTCGAACGACTCGCCGATTCGGACCGCGCCTTCGCTCGTGCGCCACCAGCAGCGGATCGGGTCCACTTCGACATTGGTGGTGCCGGCGGGCGGTGTCGCGGGAGACTGGGCGTTCGCGGCGCCCGCGAGCCCAAGCAGGGGAAGCAGCAGCAGCAACCGTTTCACAGGGTCCTCACAAAGCTACGTTTTGGTTTTTCTCAAGCGGCGTTCGACGACGAACTCGCTCAGTTCAAGATCGGCCTTCGCCTGATCGAGCCCAATCGTCACGATGTCCAGTCCCAGCTCGCGCGCCTGGCCCTTCAGCTCGTCCTGCCAGCGGGTCGCGCGGTTTGCGAGGTCCCGGTACTTCCGCCGCGAGACGGTCCTTGCCCGCCCAGTCTCCACATCCACGATTTCGATCCAGCCTGCTGAGACATCTGGCAGGTTGAACGCGAACGCGCTGTCGATGAGCACGAGAAACACGTCGTGCGTCGCCTCGAGCAGCGACAGCTCCTTCAACACATCCGGGGCATCGTCAAACAGAAAGTCAGAAATCACGGGCAGGAGCGACTGCCGCCGCACATAGCCGCCGAGCGACGTGCTGATGCTGCCCGCGCGTCGCACCATCTGCAGGTTCCGCTGATGCTGAAAAGCATCCAGGCAGTGGACGATGTGGCTCTTTCCCGTGATGGGGCGAAGCGCCGCCAGGTGGGTGAAGCCGCCATCGAACGTGATGAGGCCGAAGGGATCCTGAAAGAAGACCGCGGACATGCCAAGGGTGGCAATCGATCGGGCAATTGCCGCCGCGATTTGGACGCCCTGCACACCGCATCGGGTAGACGGCGAGATGTCGGCGACGGCCATCACCGTGGCAGTGCTCGGCTGCTCAAATTCCCTGACGATGAGCGGGGAGAAATTGGTGAGTGAGGATTGGGCCCAGTCGATCGACGCGAAGCGGTCCCCGGCTTGCCATTCCCGCAGACCGATGAAATCGAAACCGGTGCCGTGCGATCGGCTGCGGTGATCGCCGATCGTCACCTCGCGCATGCGCTTGAGGATGACCAGCTCGATTTCGGAAATGTCTGCGAGGTTGACGAGGGGAGCGATCTCCTCGTGATCGCGTGTCCTCATGGAACAGGCACCCGATCGATGATGTCCTGAATGACGGCTTCGGTGGAAAGTCCGTGGCTTGCCGCGTGCGGGCCGAGCCAGATCCGGTGGCTGAGGATGTACGGCGCGAGCTCCTGGATGTCTTCGGGATAGACCTCGGTACGTCCACGCTGGAGAAGCGCCCAGACTTTGGCGAGCCGACCCCAGCAGATGATCGCGCGTGGCGAAGCGCCAAGATCGACGCCGCGCTCGACCAGCTCCGACGGCGATCGGACCAGCCAGTCCGTGTCGGGGTTGTAGGGCCTCGTTGCCGCGACGAGCCGCTGCACATATTGGCCGAGGCGCTCGTGCAGGAATACCTGCTCGGTGATCCTCGCTCGGAGTTGCACGATTCGCTCTTTGGACAGGAGCTTATTCAGACGCACGCGTTTGAAGTCGAAGTTGACGAGCTTCTCTTCCTCGGCCGGCGGCAGATATCCAATATTGATCATGATCGCAAAGCGATCGGTCGCCGCTTCCGACAATGGAAAGGTGCCCTGGCCAAGCTCGACCGGATTCATCGTCGCAATCGCGAAGCTGAACGTCGGGAGCTCGTAGGTTTCTTTGCCGACCGTCACCGATCGGTCTTGGAGCGCCTCGAGGAACGCGCTCTGCGACTTCAAGGGGATACGGTTGATCTCGTCGAGCAGGATGACTTCTGCCGACGCCATCGGTCCGAACTCGGTGACGAGCTCGCCGGTGGAGGGGTTAATCATCTGAAACCCGACCACTTCAGTCGGCTGAAGATCCGCGCGTCCCTGCAATCGCGCGAACTTGGCGTCGCTGATCGCGGCGAGGATCACCCCGAAGAACGTCTTGCCGACGCCCGGGACGCCCCGCAGCAGAAGATTTCCCGCGTTGACCTGGCGTTCTTCTTTCTTGTCGTAGGTCGTCGGGATTTCAGAGAGGAGAACGACGTTGGCGAGCGCCTTTGGAGTGTCGTAGCCGACGAGCGCCTTGCTGCCTTCCGCAATGATCGCGTGATGGAAGTCGATGGCTTCCTGGAGGTCTGGATGCACGGTCGGTAATCCTATCCCAAACCGGGCGGCAGAATCCTAGAGTCCGCCGATGCAGACGTACTTGACCTCGAGGTATTCATCAATCCCGTACTTCGAACCCTCGCGTCCGATTCCCGACTCCTTCACGCCGCCAAACGGCGCGACCTCCGTAGAGATGAGACCGGTGTTGACGCCGACGATGCCGTACTCGAGCGCCTCTGCAGCGCGCCAGACTCGTCGAAGATCCTGACCGTAGAAGTACGCGGCAAGGCCGAACTCGGTGTCGTTGGCCATGGCAATCGCGTCGGCATCTGTCTCGAAACGGAAGAGCGGAGCCACGGGGCCGAACGTTTCCTCCCGCGCCACAGCCATCGCGGGCGTGACGCCGGTCAACACGGTCGGTGCGAAGAAGAGACCGCCGCGGCGCTCGCCGCCGATCGCGACGCTCGCGCCTTTTGCGACGGCATCGCGGATATGGCTCTCAACTTTCTCGACCGCGGCCAGGTCGATCAGCGGTCCCTGGACAACGCCGTGGTCAAAGCCGGACCCGACCTTGAGCTGGCCCACCGCGCGCGTCAGCCGCTCGGCGAACTCATCGTAGATCGACCCTTGGATCAGCAAGCGATTCGCGCACACGCACGTCTGGCCGCTGTTCCTGTACTTCGAGGCGATGGCGCCCTCAACCGCCCGGTCCAAATCCGCATCGTCGAACACGATGAAGGGCGCGTTGCCGCCGAGCTCGAGCGACAGCTTCTTTACGGTGCTGGCGCACTGGGCCATGAGCACCTTGCCGATGGCCGTCGAGCCGGTAAAGGAAATCTTGCGGACCAATGAATTCGAGGTGAGCTCGCCACCGACATCCGTCGCTGATCCGGTGACGACATTGAACACCCCGGGCGGCAGCCCCGCTCGTGAGGCGAGGACGGCCAGTGCCAGCGCCGAATAGGGGGTCTGCGATGCCGGCTTGACCACAACGGTGCAGCCGGCCGCGAGCGCTGGTCCGACTTTTCGCGTGATCATCGCGATGGGAAAGTTCCACGGTGTGATGCAGCCGACGACGCCAACGGGCTGCTTCAGGACGAATAGACGCTTGTCCCGCGCGTGCGAGGGGATCGTGTCGCCGTAGGTTCGCCTGCCTTCCTCGGCGAACCACTCGATGAAGCCGGCGCCGTACGAGACTTCGCCGCGCGACTCCGCAAGCGGCTTGCCTTGCTCGAGGGTCATCAGGCGGGCGAGGTCTTCCTGGCTCGCCATGATGAGGTCGAACCACGCGCGAAGGAGAACGGCTCGTTCCTTCGCGGTGCGGGCCTGCCAGTCGGCGAGCGAGGCGGCGGCGGCATCGATTGCGCGGCGCGTCTCGCTCCGGCGGCAGAGCGGAACCGTGCCAATGACCTCTCCAGTGGCCGGATCGTCAACGGTGAACGTCGCACCGTCGGCGGCGGCCGTCCATTCACCGCCGACAAAACACGCTTCCCGAAACAGCTCGCGATCGTGCAGAAGCGTCAGGACGCGGCGTTCAACTGCGCTGGTGCTCATGGATGCATCGCCTCGCTATAATTCTCTCAAATCAGCCACACAAGTAAGGAGGATTCGATGGTTGCCCGCAGGTCGTTCCTAACAGGCGGTGTGATCGGCAGCGTGCTCGGTGCGCTCGGCTCCGGCGCCGAACTCGAAGCCGCTCAGGGCCAGTCAGCCAGCGGAGATTCGGATCACGATGACGCCAAGGTGGCCGCGGCGATCACGGCCCTTCGCTCCGAGGTGGCCAAGCTCCGATCGTTTGATGAGCTCGATCCCGTCCGCGACACACAGATTACCTATCTCCGGGTCAACGGCAAGTTTCCCGACTTTCTCGAAGTAGGAACCCGCGTGTGGTTCAACGTGCACGACTGGCACATTCGCTGGCAGCAGCCGATGACTATTGGGCGGGACCAGCTGGGCCGGTTGACGCTGCAGCTCAATCAGACCGCGCTCATCATGAGAGCAGACGCTCCGGCCGGATTTGTCGGAGTGCCATACGACAATCGCTAGCGGTCCTGGGGGTTCGGGGGTTCGACAGGGCAGTTCGGCGACGCGAGAGCTGTGCCTGAACCAGAAGCCCACAACGCTGAAGACTGAAACCCCGCTCGCCGCTCTCGTCAGATATCATCGATTTCGTGACTGTGCGAGTTCGGTTCTGTGCGTTTCTTATCGCCGTGCTCTTTGCTGTTGGCTCGGTCGCCCTGGACGGCTGCCTGCTGACCTGCCCGATGGCGGTGGCCGGCGCCGGCACGAACGCACCGGCCTGCCATGAGTCCGACTCCGGCACCACTCGCCTCGTTTCCGCGGACCAGTGCCCGTACGCTGGTGACGACGCGTGGGCTGACGCGGGCGACGTTGGCCGTCATCGGCTCGCGAAAGTGGTCCTGATCCCGATGTCGCTCGTTCGTACGGGTGCCTCTCTCGACGCGTCAGCCGCCGTTCCGTCAATTTCAGTTTCGTTCCAGCCTTTCCGTTTCTCTCGAATCACACCACTGCGCATCTAAGAGTTTCCTCGCCTGTTCATCTCGAACCCGGAGGAGGACTCATGAGTCAGCGTGTACGGCAGGCGCTCGTCGTCTGCGTGTGTGTCGGTGCGTTTTCAGGCCGGGCACACGGTCAGGATCACACCCAGCACCAGGAGCCGATGCAGGGCATGGGCGATATGGCGATGCCAGGTAGTGGCTGGCATTTCATGCAAGACGGTCTCGTGCTTGGACTCGCGAACCACCAGGGTGGTCCGAAGGGCGGCGACGAGGTCAAGGTGCCCAACTGGTGGATGGGCATGCTGACAAGGATGACTTCGAAGGGAGAGGTGACCCTGAGCGGCATGTTCAGCCTCGATGCCGCGACGGTGGGACGCGCGGGCTATCGCGAGATTTTCCAGGCGGGCGAGTCACTTGACGGAGCGGCGGTTGTCGATCGGCAGCATCCACACGACCTCTTCATGGAACTTGCGGCGTCGTGGCGTGTGCGGGTGTCGGAGAAGACGGCCGTGAAGTTCAGCGGGGGACCAGTCGCGGAGCCGGCGCTCGGTCCCACGGCCTACATGCACCGGCCATCGTCAGCGGGCCTGGCGCTTACGCCTCTTGGCCACCATACGCTCGACGCCACGCACATCTCATTCGGCGTCGTCACTGCAGCGGTTGAGTTACCTGCTTGGGTGCTCGAGGGGTCAGCGTTCAATGGACGCGAGCCCGACGACGACCGCTGGGACTTCGATCTCGCGAAGCTCGATTCGGTGTCTGGACGCCTGACGTTTCGACCTTCGTCGGAATGGGCCATCCAGGCATCGATTGGCCGTCTGGTCGATGCGGAAGCGCTTCATCCAGGCAACATCGTTCGGACGACCGCGTCGGCATCTCGCACCATCCGAGCGCCTCAGCGGATCCGGTCCTGGACGATAGGTTTCGGCATGAACGCTGAGCACGAAGCGAAGCGTCACTCCGTGTTTGCCGAGTGGTCCACGCAGGGCAGGTTGTGGACTCCGGCGGCTCGTGTCGAGCTGGTTGAAGTGGACACAGAGCTCCTTGGCTCGAGCCAGACAGCGCATCGTGCCCCTGTGGTCGGCGCTGTAACCGTCGGCGTCGTTCGGAGCGTAATCAAACGGTGGGGGATGGAAGGAGGGATTGGAGGTAACGGGACCGTATACGCGGTTCCGGCGGCGCTCCGGTCTTCACACGGTGTTCATCCAGCCTCGTTTCAGTTGTTCGTCCGGATTCAGCGGGCCAGTGCACCAGGTTCATGATCCACATGGCTCCCTGACGTCCGCGGCAGCATAATTGGTCGCCTGTTCACCACTCCAACGGAAGGGAGCCAGTCATGATCGTCATTCGCAACGTGTTTCACTTGAAGTTCGGCAAGGCCCGCGAGGCCGTCGCCTCGATGAAGGAGGGCATTGCCATTCAGAAGCGGGCGGGCGTCAACGTGCCGCAGCGCTTGATGACCGATATGACCGGGACGTTCTACACGCTCGTCCTGGAGCTCACGCTTCCCAATCTCTCGTCGGTCGATTCGATGTTTGCGAATGTCATGGGCAACAAGGAGTGGCACGCCCACTACGAGAAATTCGTGACCCTTGTTGAGTCAGGTCATCGCGAGATCTACACGATCGTCGAAGAGGCGTAGGACTTCGGGCGTCGCCGGACGGAGCGGTCCGTCCGGCCCGCGATTCGATCAGAAGCGGAACAGGCGGTTGATCTTGACGATGAAGGCGCGGGTGAGCAGGTGCGGATACCGCGAGCCGACCGTGTCGCGCCCGTCGCTGTAGACGACGAACAGCTCGCTGCCCGGCTGATATTCCCACCGCAGGCGCACGTTGCTCGTCAACGCGTTCGCGCTCGAGTTGTATTGAAACAGCGCGCTGACGAACATTCGCGGGTTCATCGTCAGGTTCGCGCGCGTACTCACCACGCGGCTCGTGAAGTCGCCCCAGGGAAGCGTGACCCAATTCAGCGAGAACGTCGGCTCGAAGGACAGGCGCGGTGAGATCTCGACCCGCCCCGACGAGTAGCCGAGAGTGTGCTTGGTGCCCTCGTACAGGGATCCACCTTCGTACGAAAGCTGCCCGGCAACCTTTCGCTGATTGCCGCCTGTAAAGGCGACCATCATCGACTCGAAGTTGTACGCGCCGACGGGCACCGTGACCTTCGGATCGATCTTGAAGGGCTGAGGGATGAACTCGTAGTTGTGCGTGAACTGGGTGATGATCCGATCGCTGTTCTGAAAGTCGATGTCGAATTCGCCAACCGATTCGCGGGTGTCGAGTCGCCCGCTGGCGGTTTCGAAGTAGTCCACGGTCCCTTGGTACGTGAACTTGCGGATGGCCTTCATGTGGCTCGCCGCCGGGCGGGGGCTGAAGCGGAGCAGGCCGTACGTCCGGCGGAAGTCCTGCCTGCGCAGGAAGCCGACTTCTGGGTTGAAGTTCGGCTCGACGAGGTTGTGCTCGAACGTCGCGCCGTAGCGATCGGAACCGTAGTCGAGTTTGGCGTCGTAACTCGTGTCTTCGATGGTCCGTCCTGGCGTTTTCGTCCGCGCGTAGTACGCGTTGATGTTGAAGCTCGGCGAGAGCGAATACAGCGCGTCGACGCCGAAGGTCTCGCCAACACCGGACGCCACGGTCGCGTGTGATCGCCTCGTGTACAGAAGACCGATGTTGCTGCGGCGAAAGAGGTCACGCTTCAAGCGCACGACCGAAAAATTGGTCGCTGGAGTGTGCGAGGGGACGTCCTCTTCCGCGTCGATGTTCAGGAGTCCGATTGCGTACTTGCCTTGTTTGCCGGTGAGCCGAGCGCCAGTGCGAATCGGCACCGGCCGGCCGTTGGTCAGGCCGATGCGGCGACTGAAGAACATGACGGGAGTGCTGGAGTTGTTCGACGCCACCGCTCCGACGCCGCCGAACGCGAAGGTGCCCTGGCCTTCGAGGAAGAAATCCCGCTTCTCCGGGAAAAACAGCGAGAAGCGGGTGAGGTTCACCTGCTGCTGATCGTCTTCGACTTGAGCGAAGTCCGTGTTGTAGGTGAAGTCAGCGGTCAGGCTCTTGGTGAGCCCGTATTTCGCGTCGAAGCCGAAGTCGCCGCTGCCCTTGTTCGATACGGCGGGGACGGCGGTCCGATCGGTCCGGAGCCCGGAAATTCCATAAGGCTTGACCTCGAGGTTGCTCCCGCCGGAGGGCACATCAAGGCCCACGAGGGTTGCGCCGAGGGACACGGTCAGGATCGCGCGCGGACCAAGGAAGGAAGGCTGCCGCGTCAGATACGACCACTCGTTCTTCCACCGGACGATCCGCCGCATGTTGAAGCCCCAGGTCTGGTTCTCGCCCGGGTTGAAGCGCAGCGACTTGAACGGGATGACGATCTCGACCGTCCAGCCCTGATCGAAACCCTGCGTCCGCGCATCCCACACGGTATTCCAGTCGGCGTTCCGGTCGCGTTCGTCGGTCACCTGGAGATCGAGCAGCCCACCAAGCCGACTCAGCTGGAACAACAGACCGTTCCGCTTGTCGTGGAACGTGTCGAAGATGACGCAGAAGTTCTCGTTCTGAATGATGCTGTTTGAGTCGCGGCGCATCTCGTTGGCGACTTCGCGCTCCGGATGTGAATCCCACAGTCGCGCGGAGACGTAGATGTTTCTCGCGTCGAAGAACAACCAGGCTTCGGTTTTCTCCGTCGCCGCTTCGCCTTCCTGCGGATCCTGCTGGACGAAGTCGCCGAACGCCGGAACGCGCGTGTAGATCTCTTCGTCGAGTTTGCCGTCGACGCGGAGCGGCTCCGGTATACGGACGGCGCGGACAGTCACGCCGCCCTCCGCGTTCCTGGAGATAACCTCCGGCGCGATCGGGGGCGGAGGCGCAGGAGCGCCAACGACGGGGCGGGAGCCCTGCGCCGGCGGCGTCTGCGCGGCCAGCTGTCCCGTGAGACCGAGGCCGCACACCACGATCGTCGCCAGGCGAATACACGACGGCCTGTTCATTCAGAAGACCCTCTGCTGCGATGCCTCGATGGAGGCCGCGCAGTCCCAAGCTGCGGTCCAGAAACGAGCGGGGTGAGACGGCCCGATATTCTACACGGCTGGGCCAGCTGGGCCGCGGCTCCGTCCTCCAGATTTGTCCCCTCCGGAGCACACCAAGCCTCCTTGGTTCAATCACTTGGCGGATTTCTAAGGAAAGATCGCGGATTGCAAATGGCAGAGGGCTTGCCAACTTGTGACGCCGGAGGTCACCGACCGTGAGACCACTTACTCCACTAGTTCTGGTGAGCGCCTTGGCGCTCGCATCGAGTTCCGCCGCCGCGGGCCAGCGCGCCCAGCAGGCCCGCCCGCGAGACCGCGGCGCGGTGCAGGGCGAGGCCGTTCCGCGCGGCGAAAGCCGCAGGGACAACGGAGGCGCGCGCGATCAATCAGGCGGGGGGCAGCGTGATGCCCAGCGCGAAGCGCAGGCTCCGCCCCCCTCCGAAGACCGGCGTGCTGAAGGGGAACGCGCCCGCGCTGGCCGCCAGCCTGACAGCGGCGTGCAACAGAACCAACGGCCCGAGTCGCCGCGTCGTGAACCGGCACCGCGAGCCGAGGCATCGCCCCGCAGGGCACCGCAACAGCGCGCGGAACGCGGTCCCGATCGATCCAACGTGGCCCCGCCCAGTCAGCGGCGGGACGACCGGCGCGACTACCCGCGGACCTACGGGTCCGGCTCTTATGGGAACTCGCGTCCGAGTCCGCGTGTATACAACTACCCGTCGAGATCGCGTGCGCCGCGCTATTACGTCCCGCGGCACTACAACCAGCGGCCGTATACCTTCCGGCCGCGCACGCGGCTTTCGCTCGGCATCTACCTCGGATACGGGTTCTCGTACGGCAATCTCTACCCCTATCCGGTACCGGTCTACGGGTACAACGCTCCGTCAGCGCCGGTCTACATCACTCCCTACACGACCAGCTACGGCGGCATCCTGCTGGACATCACGCCGCAGGAAGCCGACGTCTTTGTCGATGGTGAATACGTGGGGCAGGTCGCGGACTTCGACGGCACGAGCGCGCCGCTGAGCCTGATGATCGGCCGGCACCACATCGAAGTCGCGGCAGCTGGCTACGATCCGCTGATCTTCGAGGTGGACGTGACGCCGGGCCAGTTGGTGCCGTATCGGGGAGACTTGCAGCCGAGTCGTTGGTAAGACGGGTCAAGGTTCGGGGTTCGAGGGGGCTCCGGTTCGCGGTTCGAATGAATCGGAATCAGGAACGCTCCCCGAATCCCGGACCCGAGCCCTCCGTTTTTGAACCCCCGAAACCTTCGAACCCCGAACCCCGAACCCCGAACCTTCGAACCTTCGAACCTTCGAACCCTCGAACCTTCGAACCCTTGAACGTTCGAACCTTCGAACCCTGAACCTTCGAACCCTCGAACCCTCGAATCCTTGAACCTTCGAACCCTTGAACCTTCGAACCCTGAACCCTAGAGCCTGAAAAACCTCGTCGCCTTTACCACCAGCGAGCGGCTCTGAATCTGCGGAAATCCGCTGCCGAGCGTGTCCCGCCCGTCCGTATAGACCACGAACAGTTCGCTGCCCGGCTGGTACTCCCAGCGTAGGCGCGCGTTGGTGCTGAACGTGTTGGTCGTCGAGTTGTACTGAAGCAGCGCGCTCGTGAACATCCGGGCGTTGAACGCGTAAACGAGGCGCGTCGTTGCGACCTTCGCCACGAACTTGCCCTCCGGAATGTCGACCCAGTTCAGCGAGATCGCGGGCTCGACCGAGAAACGCGGCGAAAGCTCGATGCGCGGCGTCGTGTACGCGACCGTCTGCTTGGTGCCGCCGTAGAAGCGGCCCGTGTCAAAGGCCAATCCGCCCGAAATCTTGCGCTGGAATCCGAGGTCGTACTCGACGTGCGTGTTCCCGAACTCGTACGCCGCGACGGGAATCGTCACGCTGCCGAAGATCCGGAACGGCTGCGGCAGATACTCGTAGTCCTGCAAGTACTGCACGAAGAAGATGTCGCTGTTCTGGAACTCCGTGCGGAAGGTGCCGAGCGCCTGGCGCGTCTCGAGACGCCCCGCGCCGTTCGTGTAGCGATCGAAGCTCCCTTCCCAGGCAAACTTTCGGACCGCCGGAAACCTCTTCGGCCGGGGGCTGAAGCGGAAGAACGCGTAGTGTCGCAGGAAGTCCTGCCGCCGCGAGTACCCAACCTCGGGATTGAAGTTCTTGCCGACCTCCATCCGCTCGAGTTGAACGCCATAGCGATCGGCGTTGTAGTCGAGCTGACCGCGGTAGCTGAGGTCGTCGCCGTCGCGGCCGGTGGTCTTCGTCCGCGCGACGTACGAGTTGAAATTCAGGTTCTGAAAGAACGAGAACACGCCGTCAGCCGCGAACACTTCGTTCGACCCGGGACCGACCGACGACACTGACCGCCGCGTGTAGAAGGCGCCGACGCTGCTGCGCCTGAGCACGTCCCGCTTCACGCGGAGCACGGAAAAGTTCGTCGAAGGCGACGCGGTAATCGCATCGTCGTCGGTCTGAATCGTGACGACGCCGATGCTGTACTTGCCGGCTTTGCCGGTCATGCGCGCGCCGCCCTTGATCGGGATGACCTTGCCGTCGTTGCTCAAGCCAATGCGGCGGCTGAAGAAGACGAGCGGCACATCCCCCGGCGTCGTGCCGCGCCGCTGTCCGTACCCTCCGAACGCGAAGATGCCCTGGCCTTCGAGAAAGAACTCACGCTTCTCAGGAAAGAAGAGACTGAAGCGCGTCAGGTTCACCTGCTGCTCGTCGTCTTCCACCTGCGCGAAGTCGGTGTTGTAGGTGAAGTCTGCGGTGATGCCCTTGGTGACGCCCAGCTTCGCGTCGCCGCCGATATCGCCACTCGGGTCGTTCGAGATGACGGGGTTTGCGCTGCGGTCGGTCCTGACGCCGGAAATCGCGTAGGGCTTGAACTCCACCAGGCGCGATGAAGGAGGCAGGTTAAGACCGACGAGCGTCGCTGCAGAAGAGAACTTCAGCATGCCGGCATTGCCGAGCGTTGGTGGGATGGCGGTGAAGAAGGACGTTTCGTTCTTCGCCTTCACGATGCGTCTGGCGTTGACGCCCCATGTCTGATCACCGCCCGCGGCATAGCGGAGCGACTTGAAGGGGATGGCCATTTCCACCGTCCAGCCACCGTCGAACTTGCCAGCGCGTCCCACCCAGATCGCGTTCCAGTCGCGGTTGTTGTCCCGTTCGTTCGTGCCGGCGGAATCGTTGAGGCCGCCGAGCGGGTTCACGCTGAACTGGAAGCCGTTGCGCCGGTCGTGAAACGTGTCGAAGCCAACACCGAAGCTGTCGTTGTTGATGAAGTTCAGTCCGTCCCGGCGAAGCTCGTTGGCGACCTGTTTCTCTGGCTGTGAATCCCAGCAGCGGGCCGAGACATAGAGCGTCTTGTCATCGAACAGAATCCAGACTTCTGTCTTCTCCGTGGCAATCGAGCCAGGACTGGGATCCTGCTGAATGAAGTCCGTAACAGGCTCAATCGTCTCGTAAATCGATTCGTCGAGGTTGCCGTCAACATTGACTGGCGCCGACACGCGAAACGCGCGGATGGTCGGTGTGCCGTCGGCAGCGCGCGAGATGACCGAGACGTTTTCAGAAACCGGCGGATTGCCGGAGGGCTGTGTCGAGTTGTTGGCGACCGCGCCTTGCTGCGCCGAAGCGTCGCTTGCCGCAAGGACGGCCATCACCGCGCCTGCAGCGAGGCCGGCGACGTTTTTGGACAGGTACATGGCCCTCCATTGTATCGGCATCGAGGCGAATGGCGGCCTCTGAGGCCGCTCGATGCCACGGTCGCTCAAACGACCTGAGCTAAAATTGGGCGGCTTCTGGGACCCCTTTTGGAAACCGTCCTCCACGTCGTCGGCGCGCGCCCCAATTTCATGAAGATGGGACCGGTTTACGCACAGCTGGCGAAGCGCTGTGCGCAAGTCATCGTGCACACCGGCCAGCACTACGACTGGGGTATGTCGGGCGTCTTCTTCGAGGAGCTCGGCATCCCGCATCCGACTGCGAATCTCGAGGTGGGGCCCGGAACACATGCCGCGCAGACCGCGAAGGTGATGGAGCGGCTCGAGCCGCTCATCCTCGAGCACCGTCCGCGAGTGGTGGTCGTCTACGGCGACGTGAATTCGACGCTGGCGTCCGCGCTCGTGTGCTCGAAGCTCCTCGTCCCCGTCGCGCACGTCGAAGCGGGCCTGCGCTCGGGCGATCGGACGATGCCCGAAGAGATCAACCGCATCGTGACGGACACGCTCTCTGACGTCCTGTTCACGCCGTCCGCCGATGCGAACGCCAATCTCGAGGCCGAGGGGATTCCTTCGTCGCGCATCGTCATGGTCGGAAACGTCATGATCGACACACTGGTGGCAATGCTCCCGAAAGCCGATCCCGATCGCGTGCGGGAGGCGTGTGGCATTCACCGGCCGTTCGCGCTAGTCACCTTGCATCGCCCGTCGAACGTCGATCGGTTGGACGACCTGCGCCCGCTGCTGAGCGTGATCTCCGAATTGTCGGAGACCGTGGACGTCGTGTTTCCCGTTCACCCTCGCACGCGTCAACAGATCGAGCGGGCCGGGATCACCATGCCCCAAGGCGTCCGGTTGATCGACCCGCTGAGTTACTTGGACTTTCTGAGCCTCGAGCGTGCGGCTCGTCTGGTCATCACGGATTCAGGTGGCATCCAGGAGGAAACGACCTATCTTGGTGTGCCGTGCATCACCGTGCGCACGACGACCGAGCGGCCGATCACCATCACCCAGGGCACGAACGTGCTGACGGGTCCGGTTCCCGAACGAATCAGAAGCGAGGCGGCTCGAATCCTTGCCGCCCCCACGCGGGCGGCCCTGCCGTCGCCACCATTGTGGGACGGCCACGCCGCGGACCGGATCGCCGACGTGCTCGAGGCGACGTACTTGAGGGCTGCCGGATCGAAAGCATCACCGACCTTCGCAGTCGCCCGATCCTGAGTGGCGACCTCAGTCCACCAGGGCGTTTCGACGCCCGACGCGTAAACGAGGACCATGGCAAAGATTCTCATCACAGGTGCGGTCGGAACGCTCGGAACCCCGCTCAGCCGCGAACTGAAGCGACGCGGCCACGACGTGTGGGGGCTGGACCTTCAGCACCAGGCCGATCCCCAGTACCTCAGGGCCGATGTGGCGATCTATCGCCAGCTCGAACGGGCCTTCGAGCAGAAGTACGACTACGTCTATCACCTGGCGGCGGAGTTCGGACGGATTAACGGCGAGGAGTACTACGACACGCTGTGGCAGACGAACGTCATCGGCACCCGCAATATCCTCGAACTGCAGAAGCTGAAAGGCTTCAAGTTGATCTTCGCCTCGTCATCGGAGATCTACGGCGACAAACATGTTGACGTCCTGACCGAGTCGATTCCGCTGCAGCAGTCCATCATTCAGCACAATGACTACGCCATCACCAAGTGGGTGAACGAAATCCAGGTGATGAACTTCGAGAAGCGGTTCGGCAGTCCGATCGTGCGTCTGCGGTTCTTCAACGCCTACGGTCCGGGCGAGCATTATCACAACTACCGCAGCGTCGTGTGCCTGTTCGGCTATCGTGCGCTGCACGGCCGGCCGTACGACGTCTATCTTGGATATCACCGCGTGTTCATGTACATCGACGACTTCATTCCGACGCTGGCGAACGTCGCCGATAACTTCGTGGCGGGAGAGGTCTACAACATCGGCGGCACCGAGTACCGCAGCGTGAAAGATCTGAGCGACCTGATCCTCAAGCACGCTGGCGCGGACGAGTCCCTCGTCAACTATCTGCCCGAAGACC
>JADMIO011827230.1_pt1 | contig 15117 bp, 9 predicted proteins | sample 8958161 | NCBI WGS metagenome assembly JADMIO01 (sample SAMN16585339, study PRJNA669376) | soil metagenome | isolation source: Crop rotation soil | place: USA: Cullars Rotation, Alabama | collected 2011 | reverse complement strand
GCGACAACTTGTCCACGTGGAATTCTAAGCTTAGGATCCCAATGTGCTGGAAAGTGTAGTACTCGCGGAAGCCGCTTTTTGTCACGAGCGCCACGGTGCTCTCCGTGATCTTGTCCGCCAGATCGTGAAAGCCGTTGGCGCGCAGGCCCCGCGTCATGAACCAGTTGATGTTGAGCCACACCGTCCCCCGCCAGTAGCCAGTTGGATCGAAGGCGGGATGGGCTCTGGACGTGGTGGGAACCCTGTAGGGCAGGTTGAAACGTCCCGGATCTTCGAGCGCCTCGGCCATGGCCGCCGCCTGGGCGGGCGTGGCAAGCCCCGCCGCCAGGGCGGGCGTGGCAAGCCCCGCCGCCAGGGGCATGAAGCTGAAGGGCGTCTCGACAGCCAGCCACTTCCCGGCGCGCCCGCCGCGGTCGAAGAAGCCGCCGCGCGCGGCGTCATAGAGATGGTCTTGAACCGCCTTGCTCAGCGCCTGATGACGCGCTTCAAAGACGCGGGCGTCGGCCGTCTCGCCCAGGGTTTTCGCGATGGACGCCAGGCTCCGCAGATGCATCAGCCGGTAGCAGTTCATGTCCACGCTCTTGGCGTAGAAGGGCGAGTGCCGCGCCATCTCCTCGTTGCCGTAGCCCAGCAGGTTGAAGCGCGCCATGCCCGCGCCCTTCACCAGGTTGTAGGCCTGCTTGTTGAAGCGTCGGATGCCGTAGATCCCGTCCCAGCGGGGCGAGTTGTCGATGCCGCTTTCCCAGGGGTGGAGGATGAAGAGCAGGCCGTCGGCGGCGGTCCGGTGTTGATGCATCCATTGCTCGTAGGCCTTGAGCGCGGGAAAGGTTTCCTTGAGAAAACCGGTATCGGGATGGCTCTGGTGAAGCTCCCAAATCGCGAGCGCGGCCAGCGGCGGTTGTGTGATGCCGCTGGTGTCGCGGCCCGTGCCGTGGACCACGCGGTCGAAACGCGCCGAGTGGCCGATGTGGACCATGTTGGGGATGCGTCCGTCCTCCCACTGACCGCTGAGGAGGGAGCGCATTTCCTCGCGGGCGCGTTCGGCGTCGAACCAGCGCCAGACGAGGGCGTGGAAGCAACTGTCCCACAGCCACTGATAGGGATAGAGCTCCGGCGAGGGGCAGGTGAAGGTGTAGGTGCGGCCGTCCTTCACGGCGGTGCGCGTGTTGTGTTCCAACAGCGCAAGGGCCTGCCGCTTGAGTGCCTCCATCGCGTCTCAGTTTAAGGCGCGCGAAAGGGTGGCGATTTCATCGCCCGTTGTTGAAAAGCGCGGGGCGGTGGTCTAGGTGGTGACGTTCACGCGGGTGTTCTGCGTGACTTGTACGTTGGTTTGGCTGCGGTATTCCTTACCCGACAGTCCTTCCACGGATTTCGCTTTCACCTGATCCACCAGATCCCGAAGTGTCCTGTCCTTCGTGATGCTGCTGTTTTCCCGAACCTGGGCGATGGTGCGGGTCGTGCTGAATGCAGACCCTGTTCCAATCATGATGGCCATACTCTTACCTCCCTGTTTTACCGTCTACGTAGCGTGAATGACATTGGCTCTTAGCGGCCAACGTTCATTATAACTGACGTTCCGCCATTTCACCAAGCTACTGGAGAAACAAAAAACCCACCGCCGGGGCGGTGGGTTTTCGCGTTAGAGGCTTGGGAGGCGGTCTACCACTTCACGTCGAGGGCGAAGCGGTGGGTGTTGCCGAAGGTGCCGAAGGGAATGTAGGCGTAGTTGAACTTGTAGTTCTTCTGGTTCAGGCCGAGGCCGTAGGTGTAGCCGCTATCCAGATCGCTGCTGTTGTTGTAGCCGGCGCGGACGGTGACGAGGTCGCTGAGGGTGTACTCGGTGCCCAGCTTCCAGACGGGGTCGGAGCCGTCGGAGAACTCACCCTCCATGGCTACCAGCCACTCGGTCTTGGGCACTTTGTAAGCGGCGGAGACGCGGAGCAGGGTGGGCAGGTCGTCCTGGCCCGCGCCAAGTTCGAGACCCTGGCCCAGGTTCTGCAGAGCGGCGCCGAGGCGAAGCGGCTGGCCGGGCATCTTGTAGACGACGCCGACGTCCAGGCCAAAAGTGCTGTCGCTGAAGGTCGAAATCTCGCTCTTGATGTACTTAAGGGAGACACCGCCCGCCATGCGCTTGTTGAACTTGCGGCCATAGCCGATGGTGAGCACCTGGTCGGAGGGGGTGAAGGAACCCAGCGCCACGTTGGTGGGTGAGAAAGCGCCCTGGGAGCCCAGATCCATGGTCATGTAGCTGAGGCCCCAGCTCGCGCCCTTGCCCTCCTGCATGTAGCCCAGGTATTCCTGGTTGATGTCGCCGATGTAGCTGTTGTGCATGACCATGGCGCTCTTGCCCTTGGCCAGGGCGACGGCGGCGGGGTTGACCCACATGCCCTCGGGCCCCTCGGCGACGGCCCCGAAGGCCCCGCCCATACCGGCGCCACGGGCGCCGACGTCGATTTTGAGAAAGGTGGCCCCCGTGGTGGCCGCGTGGGCCGCCCCGCTAATGGCAAGGCTGAGCGCTCCGCCAGCCAGAAGGGTCATCAGTTTTTTACTAGTCATGTTCTTTCTCCTTCGACGCTTAAAAGAAATATCGGCATGCGGGGTTTCGGATTTCATTATCTCACAAAGCCTTTTTTTCCAGCGGGTGTTACTTGAATTAACGACCGTGGCAAGCCACCGCGTCAATGTGGGACTCATGCATAATCCATGCCAATGTCATTAAAGCCCGGGGGTTTGATGAGAAACAGGCTGATGCCGGGGAGGGTTTCGCGTAATCCATAAACCAGCCCAACGTTTTCACTATTTATGAACAAGATGGGGGAATTAGTGTCCATTTAGTAGTAGGACAGGAATGTTCCAGCTTGACCAGATTGTCAATTTTCAGACGGTTTCACGGCGCGCTTGCAGGATTACTGCCTAGGGGACAAGGCAGCCAGAGCCGCCGGTATGAAGCAACTCTCACGCAAAGACGCGAAGAACACGATCTAAAAACAGGAAAACCTCATGGCCTTTCTTCATCACCAGCTTTGCCGGGCAAGGGCACACGCGCCGCACTAAAATGGTCGGTCAACGTATAGGGGTGTAGCTCAATTGGTAGAGTACCGGTCTCCAAAACCGGGTGTTGCAGGTTCGAGTCCTGTCACCCCTGCCAAAACCTAAAAGCCTTTGCCTTATGGGTGGGGTGTCAGGACTCGAAGAGAGCAAGCGGCGGCGTCAGCCGCATCAGTTGCAGGATGCGCCGTTAGCTTGCGACCTGGCCCCATTTTCATTCTCTACTGGCCCACCCTCACCACCCCATCTCCCCCTCCAGCGACCATTGCTCTTCCTGAAGTGATTTTCCACTCGCGTCCATGGAATCATGAAGCCGGTAGCCGCCTCTCAGCGTCAACGTCTTGCTCACTTCGCCCTTTAGCAGCATTTCGAAGGCGTGGCTATCGCCCGCGGCCTGGCCCTGGTCTTGCAGCTCCCAGGTGAACTCAAAGCGGCTCTGGCCGATGAAGGGCACTTCCATCAGTGCCCGCAAGGTGGTCTTGGCCGTGGGAAGGCTGCCGCGTGTGGCGGTCTGGCTGGCCTCGCGGCTGAGGGAAAACGCGTGTTCCTTCCAAAACGGCTGGGCCTCGATTTTCCATTCCAGGCCCTCGGTGGTGGAGGACGTACCCATGGGCAGGCCCGCCGACGCGCTGAGAGCGCTGATGGCTGTATCCGTCTGCTGATTGTTCCACTTCACCTGGCCCACCAGTTCGCGGATGAACTGTTGTTTGGGCGTCTTCAGTTGCAGGTTCCACTGGTTGCTGGCGATGTCAGCCGTGGCGGCGTTCTGGTTGAGCGTCGTCAGGTTGGCGCCCACGTCCCAGCGGTGCAGAAACAGAAAGCCGCCCTGCAGGGTCTGGATGTTCGTCTGGTTGGCGCCCTGGGGCGAGGTCTGCGTGCGGTTCTGTTGCAGCGCCATGACGCGCCAGGTTTTCTTGGGACTGATGTTGAGCATGAGCTGATTGCCGGCCGTGCCTTGCGGCGCCTGCCCGGGGCTGAGGGTGCTTTGGTCCTCCGACTGCCACTGAAACACATAGCCGTTCTTCGGCATCCACTGCACCTGCCGCTTCTGCTGGCTGTCGCGAGTGCCTAGCAAGGCGGAAGCGCTGAGCCCCTGGCCAATGCCGGCGCTCTCACCCTCGCGACCGTCCACCGACACCTTCAGCTTGTTGCCCTTGGGCGAGAAGCTGAGCTGATAGGCCCGCGTCCGCCCCGCCGCGGGTGTCTGCCCCAGTTGATAGCGCAGTTGCCAGGCTTCAGAGGGTTTCCAGTCCAGGGCAATGTCGTGCTTCGATCCACCCTTGGTGGTGGCCGAACCGCTTACCGTCTCCATCTGGCTGTTGTTGCCGAACAACAGATCCACCGACAGGTTCCGCATCGGCTGCACCTTTGTTTTCAGCTCAAAGCCTCGCGTGGCGCCCGAGCGGTTGCCGTTGTTGTTCACGCTGTCCTCGCCAGAAAAAGCCACCTTCAGTTTCTGGCTCAGGCTCAGCTCACCGCTGGCCTTTTGTGAATGCGTCTCGCTGCTCTGGTTGCCGCTGTGAAGCTGGTCCTGACGCTGGTAATCCAGGGAAAACCGCGAGCGCTTGATGTTGTACTTCCACGAAGTGGTTTCCTGCGCCTCCGACAAGCTCCGTGTTTCATCCAGCAAGCGTGAGGAATCGTCCTGCAGATATTCCACCGAATGATCCTTGCCCAAGGTGACGGCCAGCAGCCGGTGGTTGGCCTCGCTCTGTCCCGACGCCGAACCCGAGCCCATGCCGAAGAAAAACTCCGAGGTCGCGTCACGGCCGAGTTCATAACGGATCGCGCCCATCTCACCCTTGAGGGAGAGCGACGACGCGTCCCCGCTCTGCGTCTCCAGATTGCCCTCCGCAACGTCCTCGCGAAATCGCCAGCGCACTTCGATCTGCTCCAGACCGGTGAAGTGAATAGCGTTCTGCTGGAAGGTCAAAAAGCCCTGGGTTTGATCCACGACGTATTGCGTTGTGGGCACTAGAAAACCGTCGATGAAAACCTGCACACTGTCCTGCACGATGGGCAACCTGTCCTTGGGAAGTGGATAGGGACCGTCGGGCGTATGGTCCAGGCCAATGGACGCCGAGGGCGATAACACCACCGATACCGGCAGCCCACCGCCCCGCCGCCGGTCGCCCATGCTAGTGGCCGCGTCGAAGGTGAACTCGTGTTTGCCAAATCGCCAGCTTCCGTCCACGCCCATCAGCTCCTGGCGCGTGGCCTTGCGCAGCACCTTGCCGTCGGGTCCCCGCTCAAAGCCCACCATGTCGCGGCTCAGGCTGGAGAAGCCGATGGGATTGCCGGAGAGGGGACCAGACAGACGCAGGCCGGTGAAGTTACCGGGGCTGTCCTGCTGCGCGCCCAGTGTGTCGTAGGTGATCGTCACGCGGTCGGTGGTGGATAGCGGCGTGTCGAAGTGGATCTCGCCCTTGGCCGTGTCCAGGTCATAGGCGCCCGAGGGCAGTGTGTTGCCGTTGACGTTCACTCGCTCCGAGCCAGGGAACAAGGAGGTGGTTCCCAGTGCGTAGGGACCGGTGATGTTGGCGCCATAGAAGGACGTCTCCTGCTGCTCCGGCTCCTGATGCCAATTGAGCAGGCCGAGCGTAAAACGCCCCATGCCCATGTCCATGCGGATACCCCGCATGTCATAACTGCCGGCAAAGCCGTTGGGGGCCTGCCCGCCTGCCTCCTCGCCTTCAAGCTGGCGCTGCAGGTCCTGCTGAAAATCCGGCGACAAGGATTTTGGCAGCAAACTGCGCTGGCGTTGATTCAGTTTGTCGCTGCCCTTGAAGGCGGCCTGCCGCGCGTCGGGGTCGCTGAAGGCCGCGTCTCCACTGGTCTCACGGTTTTGTTGGCTCCTTGCGGTCTCCAGCGGCTTCATCAAAAACTTCAGGCCTAATTTGCCGACGCTGCCCGACAGGTCCAGGGCGAAACTGGATAAGCCGAAGTTGGTGTACTTCCCGCCCTTCAGTCCCACGTCCATGTCGCCAAGATTCACAGGCGGTTTCTCGCTACCGGAAACAGGCGCCCCGCCTTCATCTCCGGACCCAGGCATTTTGCCTGATTTGTAATCTGACAAAAGTTGGCGAAAGTCGGGCAATTTGGTCAGCGCCCCGCCGCCGGGATCGGTAAAGGTGGCGGGCTTGAGCATGAGCGACACGGACAGATCCGCGGCCTTGCCGGCGCCGTCCAGCTTCTCCTCCATGGCCATCAGCTTCTGGTCCAGCAGCGCCGCGCCGCGCGCGTCCGCCGCCATGGCCAGACCCACCGCCAATCCCATGATTGCCCACCATTTTCGCAACAGATTTACCCAAGATGGATGGTAACAAAACGATGACTCCGTTCGCATGAAAGTTATCCAAAATCCACCGTTACCGGTCCTTTCAGAATGGAGGAACGGGTGTTTCCGGGTCCCCGCCCATCCCCTATTGCGAATGAAGGAGGCTGAAAAGCGCCACAGGCGTTCGCTGGATTGACAACGCGAGGATGAGCACCGGGGGGAAAATGGGTTTAGTCCGGCGCGAACCTGCCCAACAGGCCCGAGCCCACGGACTCGGGGTCCCCGGGGGAGAACTGGCTGGGATCCAGGCTCCACTGCCCTGCGATAGCGAAGACATGCTCCGGTTCCACGGACCAATAGTCCTCGGGTTTATCGGGAAAACCGGGGATATTCTTTTCTTCCGGCGTGGTTCCGCCATGTATTTTGATGTCGCCGTTTTCATAATTGCAAAGCGCCCACCGTAGGATGTCGCCGTTTTCGGCCTTGGCCCATTGGCGGATCTCAACGGTCTTCGCGTAGAGGCAATAAAGCTGAGCTTCGCCGAACTTGCGGCTGAGAGCGCACAGCACGTGTTCCGTTTCCTTCTCGGAGTAAATGCCATCTAAAAACGCACTGATCACGAAGGTCCAACCTTTGACTGGCGGCGTGACAAATACTTTGAGGTCGCTTCTGGAAATCGCTTCGAGACCTTCCTCCCAAGGGGTTTCCTTGCAATCCTTGATGTCCAGCATGTGGATGACTTCATTGACGTCTTTTGTTTTGATGGCAAGCCAGTGATTTTGCGGACCAAAGGCCACGGGTGCCTCGGCGTCCTCATCCACCAGCCTGGGAACGTATTTCTGGCCTGCTTCGGGAAAGAACTTCTCCTTGAACTTGTTCCGCCCCGGATTGCACCGGGCCAGTGCCAGCCTGATTTGATGTCCGAGTTCCGCGGGGGATGTGTCGCGTGGAAGCTTTACTTTATCGAGAAAACTCCCGCCATTTATTTTGTGTTTAAACGTCATGATTTCAAAAAAATCTTCAAATAAACTGAGATGTATCGTTTCCGAGTTTAAAAAATAGGCGCCGCAAGATTTAAAACCAAAAACCTTGTCAGCGGTCACGAATCCTTCTTCTTCATGAGGATATTTATTCACGCCAACCCTGGAATGGTCAAACTGACTCAGGGATGCATTTCCCAGTTCCACCTCATTGATTGAGTCAGGGAACTTGGAGTATGGCGGTGCCTGCGACCATCCGGCTCCAGTTTTACTTACATGAGGAACAAAATGAAAATTATCCGACGACCAAAAAATCTCCACTAAATTCAAGCGCATTAAAACACCTCGTGAATCGTGATCCTCACCCGTCCAAGCTGGTATGCGTCGCTGCTTAATTGTTGACCCCCGAACTCGGCTGTCAACTCGGTGAGCGCCTGATTTAATTTGCCTCTCGCTTCACGCCCAATTCCTTGTGGAATGGCGAAAAACATTTCGCGGACCGTCTTGTCGGTTGCTTCAATTCGGCCCCGGCCAATGCCCGGAATTTCTCCGCTCTCAACCGTGTATTCCTCAAGACCCTTCCAATATTTTTTAAGCTGGCTCTTGATGTTGTCTGGGTGGGTGAGGTAACCACTCTCAGGCCCGAGATCCATGCTTCTCACGCTACGGATATAATTCGCGGCTTCGTTCCAATAATCTATTACCGGGAATTTACCGCCCAACTGTCCGGGGGCGCCGGTGTGGTGGGCTTGGTTGAGGAAATGCCGGATGACTTCTTCACGTCTGCCCCAACCCATGGCCCAAATGGTGAGGGGACAGCGGAAGGTGAGGTTGTGGACCCAGACGCCTTCTTTTTCGTTGTCGCTGTTTGGTGGGAGGACAAAGAAGGATTCCGCGTCTTCTACCGTGAGGTTATAGACCGTTGGTGGAGGACCCCGTGGCGAAATAGCTTCTTTTTCCACTTTCTGGATCAGGGCTTCCGTGCCGTCGGCTAATGACAACCTCATGCCCGCTTTCAGGTCTCCCGCGTGTATCCATTGCTTCAGGCTTGCCACCCAGAACGGGTGATCCGGCGTACTGGTAATGATGTGTACCTCTCCGGAGGGTGTCTGATAGGAGGTGTGCACCCATTCGTAGGCCTGTTTGATCACCGTGGCCTTGATGGGGTAGTAGCCCTGTTCACCCGTTGTCTCGTTCCGCGCCAAGACAGGGTCACGGGCTTTCAAAGTCTCAATAGGTCTTGGACCATCCTTGGTGAGCACCTTCACGCCAGCCGGGAAACAACCGGACCGGACGCATGTCGCCAGGAGTTGGTAAGCTTCCTCGAAGAGATGGTTGTAGGCCGGATTGGCTTCCCACTCAAGGAGTAGTTTCCAGCCCTCGGTGCCTTCGCGTACATTGGCCATCAAGGCTGCCAATTGTTCGCTGTTTATCAGCTTGCTCACGGTTCGCGCCGTACCTTGTTCCACCGCTTCGGTGAGCAGAGGTGAAGGGGCGCGAGCCAGAGCATGTTCGGCGGCTTCGGCGGCAATGCCACGTGAAATTGACTGCTCTTCCGCTAACGCGGTCTTTGCCATTTTCGCTTCGGCTCTCATGGCCTTGGTGGAGGCCGAGGACATCTCCACCGCCTCGATGCCACCCCGCGCCACCACCCCCTCACAACCCAGGAGGAAGCAATGCATGAGCCCCAAAATGAGGGGGGCGAGGATCAGCATAGGCAACTTGCCCGGGTTTCTTCCCCCTCCCTCACGCTCTGATCCGGACAACATCCCAAAAGCGTATTGAGATCCACTCCACGAAAAAAGAAGTTTTTTGAAGTTTTTTTCGTTGACTTGACGTTGGGTTTCGAATGCCCCCGTCGAATAGGATTCGTGGATGCTTCCCGATCAATTTTCTTCCCTTGTGAAAGGGTTCACCTCGAGTCTTGACCATGTCATTTCCGCCATGGAGCAGGTTTCCGGCTTCATGGGAAATCTCATCGCGGCTTTTACCAGCCCCAATGACCCGAGACTTGAAAATCTGGCCCTCAGGCAGCAACTCGCCGCCTTCCAGCGCGGGAAAGCCAAACCCGCCATTCAAGAGGCGGACCGCGTGATACTGAGTGCCTTCTCCCGGCTTCATGACAACTGGAAAGAAACCATTCTCGCCGTCCGGCCCGAAACAGTTATCCGCTGGCACAGGAACCTCTTTAAACAGTTTTGGACTTTCAAATCCAGGCCCAAATCCAGGCCTCGCGGCAGACCCCAAACCTCCAAGGAAACCATTGATGCCATCCGCCAGATGTCGCGCCTCAATCCCACATGGAGTGCGGAGCGCATCGCCCGCGAGCTTCGGGTAAAACTCGGCATCGTGGTTTGCGAAGCCACCGTGGCTAAATACATGATCAGACTCCCTAAACCGCCCTCGAAAGAATGGCGCGCCTTCCTGGACAACCACAATCATGAGATCTGGGCTATGGACTTTCTGGTTCAGCACACGGCCACCTTCGATCTGGTTTACATCCTCACCATCAAGCACCACGCCACCCGCAAGGTGGTCCACACCGCCGCAACAGCCAATCCCTGCTTGGACTGGGTCAAGCAACAAGTCCGCCAAGCCTTGTGGGACGAGGACAAGCCCGCCTTCCTGATTCATGACAACGACGGGATCTTTGGCAATTACGGCGTACCGCTTGGTTCCGGCGGCCGGAAATACCGCTGTCACCTGGACCGATGGCTCTTTGAAACCATGGGCATCCGGGGTATCCCCACCCCTTACCACTCTCCCATGGCAAACGCCATTGTCGAGCGCTATCACGGCACGCTCCGCCGCGAGTGTCTGGACCATTTCATTTTCCTGAACGTGGACCACGTCCAGCACGCCATCAGCCGGTTCCAGATTTACTTCAACGCCCACCGGACCCACTCAGGCATTGACGGTATCCCCGCTCCTCTGCCGGATTCAGGCTACGTCACTGAAAAGCCCGTCAACGGAAAGTTGTTGGCCATTCCCCGCATGGGCGGTTTGGTTTACGACTTCCGCTGGGCTGCCTGAACCGCGCGCGTTTCCCGGCTCGCTTTTTCTTTTTCAAGCCTGAAGCGAAAGCTGAATGGAACGCCGCGTGCCGAATGACAATTTTCGTTTGAAAAGGGTGCCAACCGGCCTCTTTCGGCGATGCGGCCAACAAGCCGGTTTTAACCGCGCGCCCACTTTTACAATCTCCAAGCCAGCTCGCCCGCTTTTTCGAACCCTTTTTGGCCCCGGATGGATTTTTTGAGGGGGACAGGCCTGTGACCGGTGACGAAGTGCCAATCGCGTTTCTCTTTTCCCTGCTTGTTGACGACGCGCAAGCCCACGACGCGAAGCTCGCCCTGGGGGTGGTCGCCGCTCACTTCGCGCTTTAGCTCAGAGCCGCCGCCCATCCCCTCGAAATTCGGAAAGTCCGGATCTCCCGAGGGCTGGGCCTGCGCCTGGTTGGCGCTGTTGTGTAGTTCGCGGTCGCCGTCGTAGAGCATGACCTCGGGCCGCATCGCATCGGTGATGTAGCCCCGCGTGCCGCAGGAACCAGTCATGGACGCCAGGATGTCCTCGGACTCTTCCTCCACGGTGGGGTCGTTCACCGTGCCACTGGGGATGGGCGTGGAGATGGCCACCGGTTCGGTGGGATAGATGGGGCTGCCGACGGGTACTTCCTGGACGGTTTCATTGATGGCCCAGTCTTTGTCCACCACTTTGATGACGAGGTGGTCCAGGGACATGCCCACGCCGGGAGGCGTCTGCCAGCGGAACTGGCCGTCTTCCCGCAGGGGGATGTTGGTCCACGTCATGTTGTTGTTGAACAGGTCCGCGCCCCACCGGACGCTCACCGTGTTGCCGGGGAGCGTGAAGCCCTCCACCCACACCGCGCCGTCATGGTCCATCAACCCCGCCAGCGTCAGGCCCAGAGCGAGCAAAAGCCTGAACAGTGCGTGGATCAACATGGGCTCAGCGCTTCTGCTCCCGCGTCCGCACTACAGTTTGTCCTTGATCCGTTCCAGGAATTCGTTGAAGCGGTTGAGATCGAATTTGTTGTCGTACTCCACCATCCATGCTTTTTTCTCCGCGATCAAATCATGGATTTCTTTTTTGGACTTCTCCAGAAGAATCGCGGCGCCAACCGCGTTGCAGGCGCGGACATGCGTCAGGATTGAATAGAATCTGGCCTCCTGGTCATCCCGCCTGAGCATTTGATACGCGGTCTCCAGATCCGAGTACTTCTCGAAAAACGGCAGGGCATGTTCAGTGAAATGCCACATCACTTTCTCCAGCGCGATGTCAAATCCCTCCGGCTTGGTTACGTAATAGATATCCTCGCCCTCTCCCGCGATGGAAAACAGGCGGCCTCCGATGGAAGAGGTTTGTTCATCGATTTTACGATGCATTGAATACTCAGGACTATTCATGGTCAAGGCTTCAAGCGCGTTGAATCTAATTCCAGCCCCTGCTCCAACGCCAAACCCCTCTATGTAGGATGTCGACCCAAGACAAAATCTTTTGAAGCCCCACTCCTCAACCTGATAGTAACAATAATTCCTTCCCATTCCCTTGAATCCATATGGCTTCAACCGCTCGCCCATGATCAGAATGAATTCTTTTTTTCGATGGCGCATCACACCTCCTGTTAAAACAGTTTGAACGTGGTTTCCACGGCAATATTTTGGCCTGAAATACCGGCCCGTTGTGCCTCTCTCCCCACAAACGTCCCCTGTCCCAGAGCAATATACCCGTCTAATTCCAACTGCCTGCCGCCATAGACCGCGTTACCACCCTTGACTTCGAATGCCTTGAATTTACCGGGCTCGTATTCCACCAAGAAGTCTATCTTCCGGTACCTGATCTTCTGTGCACCGTTCTCCACATATCTCACCTTGACATACACCTGCCGGAAAATGTTGTTCTCGGCGTATCCCTCCGACAACAGCCACTCCAGCCCCTTGCGTTCGGCGATTTCGCCGATTTCGACGCTTCTTGCTATCCCCGTCAGCTCGGTTTCCAGGAACTCCTCCATCTCGTCCCACAGGAATTCCGACCCCGTCTGCTCCGCTTCCTCCATGAATTTCGCGCAGCGGTACGCGTCGAAATTCCGTTGTATCGCGTTCTTGAGCTCCTGGATGTTGTTGATGGTGCAACCGCCCGTGTTGTGCACCAGCACCGCCTCGCCGGAACCTCCCCCTTCCGGCGCCACGAAATAGTTGTGCTGGTCCGCGACGGACAGGTTGTACACCTCCGTGGACGGGCCCCGGTAGGAAGCAGGCCGCGTCTCAATGCCGGACACCACCCCTTCGCCACTACCAGCCAATAGCAGCCTGTCGCCGGTCTTCAGGTCCTCGGCGGGCACATACGCCGCCTTGCCGATCACCCAGAACGGATGTTCCGGCGTGGCGCTCAACACCTGCGTCTTTCCCGTGGCAGTGTAGGTGATCCCGACCAACCCCTTTGAGCTCGCATGGTGCATGACTTCCGTCACGGGCCGCCACACCGGCAGCGCGCCGCCGTCCCACACCAACACCAACTCGTCCCTGCCAACGTTCTCGATGGCCCTTGGCCCGTCCTTGGTCACCACTGCCGTCCCCGCCGGGAAACTGTTCCCTTCGGCGCAATCCACAACGATTTTCATGGCTCTTGTCAGCGCTGCCTCTTGGGCGGGGTTGCCGGCCATTTGTGTCAGCAGTTGCGCACCTTCGGTGCCCGGACGCCCGTGGACCAGCAGTTCCGCCAGCCTTTCTTCATCCAAGGTTGCGCTCATCACCCGCGCGACGCCCGCCTCGGCCTCTTCGGCCACCGCCGCCGTGATCCTGGCGTCCATGGCTTCGTTGACGGCTGCCGTGGGCATCAGGCGCTCGGCGAGTTGCGCTTCTTTTTTCATGACCGCCACGGTCGCCATGAACTCGGACTCTACTCTGGTGGCCTCGCGCAACGCCGCCGCCGCCTTGACGGCGCGCAGGCCTTTGTCCGCCGCGTAGAGGCTCACCATGATGAACACATCGCCACAGGCGTACCAGGCCTGCTTGATGACGCCCGAGCCCGGCGGCGCGCCGTTGTCGTCAAAGTCCAGCGCGTTTTCGTGCAGGTAGGCGCGGAAGGTCGGACTGAAGCTGGCGGCGGCCACGCAGCGCTCCACCGAGCGGACCATGTCCAGGAGCACCACGTCGGCCACGACTTTCGAGACGAGCAGAAATTTCTCGTCGTTCGTTAGCGGCCTGTGGCCGGTGACGAACTTCCACTCCCGCTTCTCCTGGCCCTGCTGGCCCACGACGCGGAAGCCCACGACGCGCAGCTCGCCCTGGGGGTGCTCGCCGTTCACGTCGCGCTTGAACTCGGGGCCTCCTCCCATCAACGAAAAATTCGGAAAGTCCGGGTCTCCCGTGGGTTCCGCCGCCGCCTGGTAGGCGCCGTTGCGCAGTTCCTTGTCGCCCTCGTAGAGCATGAACTCGGGCCGGATGGCGTCGGTGATGTAACCGCGCGTGGCGCAGGAGCCGGTCATCCGCCCCAGGATCTGCTCCGACTCCTCCTCCACGCTGGGATCGTCCATCGTACCGCTGGGGATGGGGCTGGAGAGATCCACTGGGTCCGAGGGATCGACTGGGGCGCCTGTACCAGGCAGGACGGGGTTGCCGATGGGCACTTCCTGGACGGTTTCGTTGATGGCCCAGTCTTTGTCCACCACTTTGATGACGAGGTGGTCCAGGGACATGCCCACGCCGGGAGGCGTCTGCCAGCGGAACTGGCCGTCTTCCCGCAGGGGGATGTTGGTCCACGTCATGTTGTTGTTGAACAGGTCCGCGCCCCACCGGACGCTCACCGTGTTGCCCGGCAGCGTGAGGCCCTCCACCCACACCGCGCCGTCGCAGTTGAGCTTTGCCCTGGCGAAGAGCACGGGGGGCGTGAAGTCGGGCGGCTCATCGGGCCCGTGGGGGCTGCCGGGGGGCGGGACGGGGACGCAGGCGCCGTCGCTGCTCGTGGCGCCGAGGAAGGCGGCGACCTCGCTGGTAATGCGGTTGGTGACGATGGAATTGGCCGCGCCGCTGTCCGGGCCCTGACACACGACAGAGTTGACGCGCATGATGCCGCTGGGGCGGAAGAAGGTCCACGAGCCCCAGCAGCCGCCCACGCCGCCGTAATAGTTGACGGGGTAGAAGGTGTCGCTGATGGAGCACTTGTGGTTGTTGAAGGCGGAGGTGCCGTAGCACATGTAATTGTTCTGGGGCCAGCCGGGGCCGGAAGGCTGGTACTGGGGGCACTGGGCCGGGTGGTTACTTGGGATGGGCGCGGTGGAGCGGCCCCAGAAGGCCCAGGGCTTCTTGCCCACGTTGCCCGCCTGATCCACGGCCCTGATGCCAAGCAGGTTCACGCCCGGGCCGGAGCTGAGGCGCACGCTGAAGCCGCCGCTGCCAAGGCGCTCGGCCTCCTTGCCGTTGACGAAGACGGTGGCCGAGGGATCGTCCACGAAGACTTTCACGATGACCGCTTCCTGGTCCAGGGGAGAGGTGGGATTGACGAGGACCGTCAACACCTTGGGGGCCACGTCGTCCACGAGCCAGAAGCCCACCTCGGCAAACTCCACGCGCCGCGAGACGCCCGCCTTGCGCAGCTTGATCCAGCCGCGCTCACGGCCCTGGGGGAAGTTGGCGAAGGGCTTGTTGAACAACGGCGCGGCGCGGAAGAAGGCCTTGCGCTGGCCGGGCAGTGCGGGGTCGGGCTGGGTGGCGAGGGAGACCTGGCGCAGCAGCACCTCGGGAGAGCCGCGCCAGCCGCCGATGCCCATCTCCACGACGACGGTCTTGGCCGTGGAAC
>JADMIO011736222.1_pt1 | contig 15117 bp, 11 predicted proteins | sample 8958161 | NCBI WGS metagenome assembly JADMIO01 (sample SAMN16585339, study PRJNA669376) | soil metagenome | isolation source: Crop rotation soil | place: USA: Cullars Rotation, Alabama | collected 2011 | reverse complement strand
CCACCCCTTTACAGGAACTCGTCCCCATCGCCGTCTCTTCCAAACAGGAGTTGACGACGCAGTACGCCATGTCCGATCTGGAAAAGACGGGCATGCTCAAGATGGATTTCCTTGCGCTTACCGCTTTAACTGTTATAAGCGATTGCTTAAAAACTATTAAGCAATCGCTTGGCGCGGAGATCGAATGGGCGGATATCCCCCTCGACGATCTGAAGACCATGCAATTATTCGCGGAAGGGCGCACAGAGGCCGTCTTTCAGTTCGAGTCATCGGGCATGCAGGAGATTTGTCGAAAGCTGAAGCCGAAGGGCCTGGAAGATCTGGCCGCCCTCAATGCGCTGTACCGCCCCGGGCCGCTTGATGGCGGGATGGTGGATGATTTCATCAACCGGCATCATGGCCAGAAGAGCGTGCGTTATATCGTGCCCGAGATGAAGGAGATCCTGAGCAACACCTACGGGATCATCGTCTATCAGGAACAGATCATGCAGTTGGCGCAAAATCTGGGCGGCTACAGCCTTGGGGAAGCAGACCTGATGCGTCGCGCAATGGGGAAGAAGAACAGGGAGGAGATGGCGCGCCACGAGCAGAAATTTATCGAGGGCGCGGTCAAGCGCGGGATCAAGCGTGAGAAGGCACAGCAGGTATTTTCTTTAATGGCGCAATTTGCCGATTATGGCTTCAACCGGAGTCATAGTGTAGCCTACGCATATCTCGCTTTTCAAACGGCTTACCTCAAAGCACATTACCCGGAGCATTTTTACGCGGCCGTGCTTTCCAATGAGCTGCACGATACCAGTAAGGTCTTTAAATACTCTACGGAATTGCGAAATCAGGGGATAAAACTGCTGCCGCCCGACGTCAACGAGAGCGGGTCAGGGTTTACGCCGCTGTTGGGAGCGATTCGCTACGGCCTGGCGGCGATCAAAGGGATCGGTCAGGCCAGCGTCAACGGGATAGTTGAAGCACGCGCGCAGGGTTTGTTCAAGTCCTTTATAGATTTCACAGAGCGCGTCGGCCAGGGAGCGATCAACAAACGTGTGCTTGAGAGTCTGATCTGCGCGGGTGCCTTCGATTCCTTGAACGAGCCTCAGCAGCCTTTACTGAAATGGCGCGCCTGCCTTCATCAGGCTGTGGATTCATCGCTCGCACGTAACAGCCGCGCCCAAAAACACAGATCGCGCGGTCAGGATGATCTTTTCGGGGGCACGGAAGAGACACAAACTGCTGCGGAGAGGCTGCCGGACGCTCCTGCCTGGACGCACGCGGCCCTCCTCGCGGCTGAAAAAAGCGCTATAGGTTTTTACATTACAGGACATCCTTTAGAAAATTACGTGGAGACTTTGCGCGAGCTAAACGCTAGGGATTCTGCGAGTTTAGCCGGTTGCCAGAGCGCCCAGAGGGTGAGCGTCGGTGGAGTGGTGACAGACCTTCAGGTACGCACTACCAAGAAGGGTGGGCGCTTCGCCCTACTACGCCTGGAAGATCAGGTTGGGGGAATCAAATGCGTCCTATGGCCTGAGACCTTCGGCAAGTTCGAAAAGCATCTAAGTAATGACACGGCCATCCTCCTGACAGGTAAGCTGGAGACCACAGACGACGGAAATTCCTCTATCATCGTGGACGAAGTGGCGCTGCTCGATGAGGTGTTGCAGCGTAAAGCGCGCGGCGTCATCGTGCGCGTGCCAGCCCTCTGTGCCGATTCCAAAAACACCCTGGGCGACCTCTTCGGTCTGTTGGATAAACATAGAGGGGACTGTGAAGTCTTCGTTGAAATGACCCTGGAGGATGGGGTGATGGTCCGTGTGCGCCCGCATGGCGCTTTACGTGTCAGGGGAAGTCGCGACCTGGAAGCCGCTCTGCGCGCACATGGTTGTCATGTCGAGTGGTTGAATGTTACGTTGGGTTAGTTAAAGGGATTCACCTGACGCTTGAGCTTGTTTGTTCAGGATGCCTGTCCTGGAGAATGCGAAATGTCTGAGACAACTGCTGCTGGCGGCCCCTCCGTAGAGGAACCAAGGGACGAGACGCCTTTTGATCCGACAGCCTTTCAGAGGGTGCAGCTGGCGCGCCACAACGATCGGCCTTATACGCTGGACTTCATCGAGAGACTATTCGAGGATTTCCAGGAGCTGCATGGTGATCGCAGGTTTGCGGATGATCCTGCGATAATTTGCGGGATGGCCCATTTTCACGGGTTGCCGGTTGTGGTCGTCGGCCATCAGAAGGGGCGCGACACGAAGCAGCGCCGGTATAGGAACTTCGGCATGCCTAAGCCGGAAGGTTATCGCAAAGCCTTGCGAGCGATGAAACTGGCGGAGAAATTTGGCCGCCCGGTGATCTGTTTTATAGATACCCCAGGGGCCTATCCGGGAATTGACGCCGAAGAGCGCGGCCAGGCTGAGGCCATCGCCTACAATTTGCGCGAGATTGCACGCTTGCGTATTCCGATTGTGATCGCCGTCATCGGCGAGGGAGGCTCTGGCGGCGCACTGGCCATAGGCGTCGGCGATCAGGTGTTGATGCTTGAAAATGCCATCTATTCGGTTATTTCACCGGAAGGATGCGCGGCCATCCTGTGGAAAGATTCGGCGCAGGCGGAGCGTGCGGCCAGTGGCCTTAAACTAACTGCCGAAGAGCTTTACGGGCAGGGAATCATAGATCGTGTGGTGCCGGAGCCGAAGGGTGGAGCGCAAACGGATTATGACGAAACGGCGCGCCTGCTGGATGTCTCTTTGAGCGAGGCCCTCGCGCTGACCGTCAGTCAGACGGCAGAGCACCGTTTGAGCCGCAGATACGATAAGTTACGTGAATTCGGGAAGTGGGGAGTAGTGCCGGGCCCGGGTACGTTCGACACACGCTCATAAATTCGGCTTAAGGTCTCTGTCGGCGCGCCGACAGAGACCTTAAATGGTGCGACTAAAAGGGTATATCGTCGTCTGAGAGTTCAGGCTCGGGCGGATGGCGATCACTTGTCGGGCTTCTTTGCCCACCGCCTGCGGCAGCGCTTGTCGAGGTGGCTGCTTCTTCGGCGCGACCTCCGCCGATAAATTGCATATCTGTCGCGTGAACTTCGAGCGTATAGCGTTGTTTGCCATCCCTGTCCGTCCACTCTTCGAGGCGTAGCCTCCCCTCGACATAGACGGGCCTCCCCTTGGTCAGATACTGGGAGGCTGTTTCAGCCTGTCGCCCCCAGAGAGTAACGCGAAACCATGTGGTAAAATCCTGCGTCTCTCCGGCGCGATCCTTACGCTTCTCGTTGGTGGCCACAGTGAAGCTGCAAACGGGCGTCCCCTGCGGCGTATAACGCAGTTCGGGGTCTTTCCCCAGATTGCCGACGAGGATGATTTTATTAAAAGACATAGCGAAGACCTCTCTACACAAACGGATAAGTTAGGGCTCTGGCGGGCCCATACTACTCGCCGTCCGAGTAGTGGTCAAGGGTTTAATTTTTAGCCTCTGTTAGTTAAGCTGTCACTTTAAATGTAAATTCTCAGTTGGGAAAGCGCTTTATGTTGAAGTTCCTTAACATCTCGGATTTCGCCGTCATCCGCCAACTGGAGATGGAGTTTGGTGCGGGGTTAAACCTGCTGACGGGAGAAACCGGCTCGGGTAAAAGTATTATCGTCGATGCGCTGGGGTTGTTACTGGGTAATCGTGCTTCGCCAGAGCAGATACGCACGGGCGAGGAGGTGGCTCTGGTTGAAGGTATCTTCGAGCTGCCGGAGGAAAAGGTTAAGGCTTTAGGTGAGCATCTGGCAGAGGTCGGCGTCCGCTTGGAGGAGGATGAAGAGCTGCTTGTGCGGCGCGAGATCAATCTACGCGGGAGAAGCAGAATTTTTATCAATGATCAGCAGGTCACGATGCGTACGCTGCGCGCCATACAGCCCGCGCTGGTAGAGATACACGGACAGGGAGAGCAGCGTGCGCTGCTCTCCACGCAATCTCATATGGATCTACTGGATGGCTTCGCGGGCTGTCTTGATCTGAGGGAGCGTGTGGCTGAGGCCTTCTTTGTCTGGCAGTCCGCAAAAAGGGCTTTGTTGCAGTTAGAGCAGCAACTGATCAATCGGGAGCGCGACACGGAATTGCTGCAATTTCAACTGATGGAGATCGAGTCGGTCGGGCCGCGTGCGGGCGAGGATGAAGAATTACAGGCAGAAAGAAGGCTGCTCGCCCATGCGGAGAGGGTTTTGCAGTTAGGTGCCGGCGTCTACGGGGAGTTGTATGAAGACGACGAGAGTCTGCTCGCCAGACTCTCTGTCATACGCCGCCAGTTAGAGGAGTTGGCCGAAATAGATAGCCGTGTGGCTTCTGTGCTGTCTATGCTCGAAAGCGGCGTGGTCGCGCTGACAGACGTGGCGGATGCCTTGCGCACGTATCGTACGGGAATCGAGGTGAGCCCTGGGAGGCTTGCCGAGGTGGAAACCAGATTAGCTGTTCTTGAAAAGCTAAAACATAAATATAAGAGGGACTTGCATGGCGTCATCAAGATTCAGGATGAACTGTCCGGACGACTCTCTGGACTCACGAATTTGAGCGCGCGTGAACAATCCTTGAAGGAATCGTTACAGGGGGCGCAGGTGCAATATAGGACTGCGGCGCAACTTTTAACTGAGAGGCGGAAGGAGGCCGCGCCCAGACTCGAACGGCGAGTTATGGAGGATCTGGCCCAGGTCGCTTTGGAGCAGACGCGCTTTATCGTCCAGATTGAAACGGCTGAAGAGGAGCCGGGTGTATCCACAGGGGGTTCCTTTGATCCGGACGGGCAGACAATCGGGGCCCCTTTTTTTACACCACGCGGCGCGGATCGTGTGGAGTTTCTGCTCTCTGCCAATCCGGGCGAGACGCCGCGCCCCCTGGCGCGCATAGCCTCCGGCGGGGAACTCTCCAGATTGATGCTCACACTGCGCACGGCTGGTACTGCTGCGCAGCCTACAGGGGATGAGGAGACCTGCGGGACTGTGGTGTTTGACGAGGTGGATGTGGGGATTGGCGGCAGAGTGGCAGAGGCAGTGGGGCGACGACTAAAGATGCTGGCGCAGGCGCGGCAGGTTTTGTGCGTCACGCACCAGGCGCAGATCGCGCGTTTCGCAGACCAGCATTTTGTGGTGGAAAAATCTGTGCGTAACGGTCGAACCATCACGATGGCGAAAAAGCTGAGCGCAGATGAGCGTGTCAGCGAACTGGTACGTATGATTGGGGGCGCAGAGGACTTGGCGACGACTCGCGAGACGGCGCGCTGGCTTTTGGAGAACTCGGATGTGAAGGGCTTGCGCGCCGGACGCAGGCGTGTGTAGACGAAATCCAAACCCTCTGCCTTGTAGTTCGAGAAGAACTATCGCACTGCCCAACGGTTTTCTGCTACACTTCGGCCGCACACCTGCGGCAGAGAGAGTTCCTGTAAGATGAGAGCGAGCGTTTACATAGAAACACTGGGTTGCCAGATGAATGTTGCCGATACTGAGCGTGCGGCGACGCGTCTGCGTGCGGCCGGTTATGACCTGACGGAGTCTGAGGAGACGGCCGACGTTGTCCTTTTTAATACCTGTTCGGTGCGGGCCAAGGCCGCGCAGAAGGTCTTTACGCGGATCAATGATGTGCGCAGGGGGCGAATCGGGACTGGCCGGCAGCCACTGCTGGGCCTTCTGGGTTGCGTCGCGCAGCTTGAGGGAGCATCCCTCTTCGATCAGGAGCCTGCGCTTAGCCTCGTTGCCGGGACGCGCGCGACAGATCGCCTGCCCGCTTTAATTGAAAGAGCGCTCGAAGGCGAAGGGAGAACCATCGATCTTGGAGAGCGTGTCGAAGGGGAGACCTGGGACGTAGCTATGCAGGAGCGCCACTCGCCCTACGTGGCGTTTGTTCCCATCATAGAGGGGTGTAATAAGTTTTGCTCCTACTGCATAGTCCCTTTCTCGCGTGGGCGGGAGCGCAGTCGCACGGCCCTGGAGATCGTCGAGGAGGTTCGCAGACTCTGCGCTGAGGGTTACAGGGAGGTGCAGCTGATAGGGCAAAACGTCAATAGCTATCGCCCGCGAACGGACGACGGCCTGAGAGAGTTTCGCGGCGCCACCCCCTTCTCCAGACTCCTGCGCGCGGTGGCGGCGACGGGCATGGAGAGGATCAAATTCACTACCTCCTTCCCGAGGGATTTTCACACAGATATTGTGACGGCTCTGGACGAGCTTGAGAATTTGTGTGACTGGGTGCATCTGCCAGTACAGTCCGGCAGCGACCGTGTGCTGAAGGCCATGCGCAGGGGATACAGGGTTGCGGACTACCTCAAGCGTGTGGAAGCGATCAGGGGCGCGCGCCGCAGGCTTGCCCTGACGAGCGACATCATAGTGGGTTTTCCGGGCGAGACTGCTGAAGAGTTCGAGGATACTATGCGCCTGGTGGAACAGTGTCAAAGGATCGCGGCGACGAGGATCTCGATCACGGCGAACCACGCCAGGAGCGGCCAGTGGACCTGGAAAATCAGCGCGATCGCCGCTGCGATCAGCACCCCGATCACCGTGAACGCGCCCAGGAACGCGGCCGTCCCCAGCCAGCGCCCAAGGAGATACGCCGCCCGGTCGACCGGCCGGGAAAGCACGTTCACGATGGTTTTGCCGGAAACCTCCGACGACACCGCGATCGACCCGAGAAAGAGCGCGAGGCAGGTCAGGATGAATCGCCACACCCCAAGGGTGTTCGCGACGAACGAGGCGTGCGCCTGGTGCACCGCCTCGGTCTCGCCGGCCATGCCCGCGGCGATGACGCCCGGCAGCGAGGCGACGATCCCGCCGATGTTGACGACCACCGCGATGATGAAGAAATAGAAGACCCGGCGCCGCAGCGCCTCGTGCCAGGCCGTCAGCGCGATCGCGCGAACCTTAACCATCGGACGTTCCTCCCGCATACCGCATGTAGATGTCCTCGAGCGTGCCCGCCTCGCGCACACCGCCGATGTCGGCCCCTTCGTTCAGCAACCGGAGCAGCGTCGCGTTTTTTTCCGCCGTCGTGCACCGCACGACGCGGCGTCCGCCCGCAGCGCCATCCAGGATCTCGATTTCCCACTCGCCCCCGGCTCCGCGGAGCTTCGCCATGCTCTCCGAGAAGACGACCGATCCCCCGCGGAGGATAACCACGTGGTCGCAGACGCGCTCGACGTCGGAGAGGATGTGGCTGCTGAGGAAGATCGTCGTCCCCTGCGCCTTTTCCTCCCGGATGATGTCGGCCACGAGCTTCCGCCCTTCCGGGTCGAGGCCCGTCGTCGGCTCGTCCAGCACGAGCAACTCCGGCCCGTGCAGCAGCGCCTGGGCGAGGCCGAGCCGCTGCACCATCCCCTTGGAGAAACCGTTTACCCGGCGTTGCGCCGCCTCCCCCAGCCCAAGGCGCGAAAGCTGTCGCGGCACCGCCTCGGCGATCTGCCCGTCCGACATCTCCGAGAGCGTCCCGTAGAATCGCAGCACCTGCTCGGCGGTCCTAAACCCGTAGGTGTGGAAGATCTCGGTCTGGAAGCCGGTGCGGCGGCGCGCGTCCATGCTCCCCGCGGGCTGGTCGAAGACGCGCACGCTGCCGCGGTCCGGCTGCAGGAGGCCGAGGAGCGAGTAGATTGTCGTCGTCTTGCCCGCCCCGTTTGGGCCGACGAAGGCGACCACGCTCCCTGCCTCGACCCGAAGGTTGACATCCCGCACCGCGCAAACCTCCTGCTGCCCGCGCCGCCTCTTGAAGGTCTTGCCCAGGCCCTCCACCACGATCACCGGTGAGCTCATTTTCCGACCGTGATCGAGTGCACCTCGCTCACCGAGCTGACGGCGCCGTCGGACTCGACGAATCCCTTGACCAGGAACTCGAACGTGGGGCTGGCGCCCCGGATCACCTGGACGACCCGGCGCTCCTTGTCCACGAGCACCGTGGTCGGGAACGCGTCGACGCCAAACTGCCTCAGCACTTCCTGGTTCGGGTCGAGCAGGACGGGAAAAGTGAACTTGCGGGCCTGGAGGTAGGCCTTGAGGTCGTCGGCCCCGTCGTCCTCGTTGATTGCCAGCAGGACGAACCCCTTCCCGTTCTCCTCGGTGTAGATCCGCTCGAGCGTCGGCATCTCGGCGCGGCAGGGCCCGCACCACGTCGCCCAAAAATTGATCGCGACGAGCTTATGTTCCGCCGCCACCTTGCCCAGCGTGTATTCCTTTCCGTCGGAGTCCTTGAGCGTGAAATCCGGCAGGATCTCGCCCGACTTGAATTTCTCCAGGCTATCGTTGGGCGTCATCAGCTCCGTCTTCAGCCGGATGCTGAACGCGGCAAAGCCGAGGAGAAGGACGATCGCGAGTATCTTCACGGGCTAAAGCAGCCGGCGGGGCGCATATCCGAACGTAGGGGCGGCTGGTGCAAGACACCAGCCCTACAATGGGACGCTAGCCCTACAATCGGATGATACTCCGGACTGTAGGGTCGGCGTCTTGCACCGACCGTCGGCCCTCATCTCGAAACCGGACAAGACATCGATCGCGATCACGGGAGGACGGGCGAATAAAGCCCCGCCGCGCGCAACTGGGCGAGGACGATTGCACCCCGGTGCGGGAAGTAGGAGTCAACGATGCGATCGTTCTCCCTGAGCCATTGGTCCTCGCGGGTGTAGAGCGCGTACGTCCCCGTGGCCGCGCGATGCACGTCGCGACGGTAATCGCCCCACCGCGCCGACTCCGCCACGATCGGCTGGTCCAGGAGCGCCTGCCATTTCTTCCACCGGGCGACATTCGCCGGCTCGGTCAGCGCGCCGCCCGCGGAAACCAGGTGAAGCTGGACCCGCGCGGCGAACGCCCGCCGGTAGTCGGGATTGGCCATGAGCCTGGAATGCAGCTTGCTCGGAAAATCCCCCTCGCCGTCATGCACGCGGTCGACGCGTTCATCGAGCAGGATATTCTCGCCGTCCCACGGAAAATACTGGAAACGCCCCGCCGGGCCATCCACCCGCCGGCGGATGGCATACCAGTTCTTGTTGACGCCCCAGTCCTGGTGACCGACGAAGAAATGCAGGAGCGTATAGTCGATGAATTCGGTGATATCGAGCAGCTGGCCGACCTTCGCATAGTTCTCCGCCCGCTCCAGGTGGTTCAGCCCGAGCAACGCCTTGTAGGCTGCGGCCGATCCGGAAACCAGGTCGCCCTGCTCGATCACGTCGTAGTCATCCTTCGATCCGCCGAACGTGCGCTCGGCAAAGGCTTCCGTCGGCTGTTCCGTCACGTCGTAGACGCCCCAGTAAAGGCCGTTGAGAAATAGATGGACGAACCGATTGTGGCTCGCCGGGTGCCCCATGGCGCGGAACGTGTCCTTGAGCCACGCGTCCCGGAACCGCACGGCGCGGTCGCGCTGGAACGCGCCGAATGGCTCGTTCGCGGTGTTGGACCAGTGCAGCCAGCTCACGCCGAAGTCCGGGCGCAGGACGAGGTCGTCGAATTTCTCCGCCGTCGAATCCGGGAACAGCCGGTAACGGAGGCTCTTGTCGCCAAACTCCGGCTTGAACGAGAGCTTGAACCCGTGTTTCGGCGTCTTCTCGGCCTGTCGGCTGGCGTTCCCGTGTATCCGCAGGCCGGCGGTGACCGAGAATGCGGTCGTGCCGTCGGGCAGGATCATCTCGACCGCCGCCTTCCGCTCCAGGACGGGTTGCTTGACGACGGAATTGGGATAGAGTCCTGCGCGCCCAAACAAACCGGGCGTGTCGAGCGCCACGGAAAGCACCGGCAGTTCGCGCAGGCCTTCCCGGAGGCGCCGCACCTTGGCCGGGTCGATCGGTGAGCGCGAATCCCGCGGATCGGTCCTCAGGGGGTCCGCATCCATCCCATAGTCCGCCGGCACGAGGCCGCCGTCGAAGCGGGAATTGGATCCCCACGTCGCGGGAAACCCGGGCGGCGTCGCGGACTGGTTTACGACCTGCTCGAGGAAAAGGTAGGTGGAACTTAACGGGCGCGAAACCGTTCCCCCGCCGACCGCCGTCGCCCGCAGGACGACAACGGTGCCGACGCGAATCGACCCGGTGTACTCCATGCCGTGCGTCGCACTCGGTTCCGAACCGTCGGTCGTGTAGCGAATCGCTGCGCCAGGGGAGGCGCGCAGCGTTACCTCGAAGGGCTGCTCATGCCAGCCACCCGGCACGCTCGCTTCCAGCGTCGGCCGGGCGATGGAATCGGCCGCCCAAAGGGGCGCGACCGCGGCAAACGCGCAGGCGAGCAAGTGGAAACGCACAATCTACTTCTGAACTAGCGCGATCGCCCCGTGCTTATTCACGACGGCGATGTCGGGCCTTTTGTCGCCGTTGAGATCCCCAACCGCAAATTGCGTCCCGACACCCGAGGCATCGTCGATCAAATGCGGGGTGTACGTGACATTCGAAACCCAACTCCGGGAAATATCGAGCTTGAGCGCGCTGGTACCGGCGTCTGCCGCCGGTGTGCGGGTAAGCTTGAACCAATAGAGCACCGGCGTGCCCAGCGGATCGACGTCGCCGGTTGAGCCGTGCGCCAGGTACCGTTTGCCGGTGACAATGTCTTTCAGCCCGTCGCCGTCCATGTCCTCGAGCATCACCGCGTGGGGCTGTGAGAATTGCACGCCGCCAATCGCTTCACCCGCACTCACCCCGAGAATGGGGTGCTCGATCCAGCCGGGCTCGCGCGCACCCGGCACCTGCTCGAACCAGCTCAGGCCGTAGCCGTGGGCGGAGAGACTCGTGATGACATCCGCGCGGCCGTCGCCGTTGACGTCGTACGCGTACATCTGCGCACCACCCTGCGCCCCAAATTTCTGTGCGTGGAATCGCCAGGTCCATTGTTCGCGGCCATCTCCGTCGAGCACGTCCAAACGGTCCCACCAGCCATTGGCTTCCAGGAGCTCGGGACGACCGTCACCAGTGATGTCGCCAATCCCAATGCCATGGGTGTACCGCCCGTGCCCCGGCCCGGACACCGGATGAAACTTCCATTCGGCTGTGGGATTCTTCACGTCGAAGGTAAAGTAACCGAGTCGGCCACCGGTCGCGCCGATCATGTCCGGCTGCCCGTCGCCGGTGAAGTCGGCAAAACCTGGCGATTCGGTATCGAGCACTGAGATTGCGAGGTGTGCTTTCCACGCGCCCTCTTTCCCGGGATTCTCAAACCACGTCGCATCTTCTCCCGGCGTGCTGACGACCAAGATGTCTATCCACCCATCGCCGTTGAAGTCGTAAGTGAACGTCAGGAAATCGTCCGAGTATTTCTCGCGGTCATAGGTCATCTTTTCCTCCGAATAAGTGTGATTACTCGCGCTCCGGGGGGTCCGGAATACGTGGGCTACCTTGAAGTCGGGACCCTCGAACCACTCATAGCCGGCCGCGATATCCATTGTTCCATCCTTGTTGAAATCGCCGATGGCGGATCCCTCGGCGACGAATCGGCCGTGGATCGCGATCCGGGTGAACGATGGCGCGGGAGAGGCTGCGCCGACACCGAATAACGCGAGGGCCGGAAGGCCGAGGACGCCGGCCAAGCGAGGGAAAGCATTCATGGGGCGAACAGGGGTTTGGGATTGGCCCCGACCCTAGCCCCTCTCCGCCAATGCTCAAGACCGAGGAAACCCAGGGGTTTTAACCATGGAGCCACAGAGGGCACAAAGTCGGCCGGCCTCAACGAGGCCAGCTACAACAATAGCAGCGCGCACGCGCGCCCCAAGGGGCGTCGTTGCCGACGCGGTGTTGTTGTAGCCGGGATCGCCTCGTCAGCCGTAGGCTCGGCGAAGGCTGATAACCCCGGACTCCGGCCTCCACGAGGCCGGCTACAGCAAGCTCGCCGCCGCCGCCCTTTTGCGCTTATTCCCAAAGGCGTGAGCACGCCCGTTTTCACCGAGTCGCCCCTGGGGAAACCGGCGCTCCGCGGCGCGATGCGCCCGGCCGCGGACGGATGCGAAGTGGTCGCGGCGGGGACGGATATCTGGATGGATTCCGACGAGGGACACTTGGCTTATATCGCCCATGACGGGGATTTCGACATCCGGGCGCGTGTAGCCGCATTCGAAGCCACGCACCTTTATGCCAAGGCCGGGCTGATGGTCCGCGAGTCGCTGGCGTCGGGCAGCCGGCACGTCTTCTTCCTCGTCTTCCACGACAACGCCGCGCGCAACAACAACAATGGCGGCTTCGAGGGACAGTTTCGTCCGAAGGCCGACGGGCCCAGCTTTGGGATCTATCCGCCCCAGCCCGATCCGGTGCCGCCGCGTTTTCCCGTTCGATTCCCGGACACGTGGTTGCGGCTTGTTCGCCGCCGGGACGAATTTGAACTGCACGCCGGCATGAAGGGCGGCGACTGGACGCTGTTTGCACGCACCTCGTTCGCGCTTCCCCGGCGCGTGCTGCTCGGGCTGGCCGTCACCTCCCACGACCCCGCGAGCCTCGCCACCGCAAAGTTTCGCGAGATCGAGATCCGGCAATGAGCCTGCCGTCCGCATGCCTGTTCGCCCTCGCCGCGATCGCCGCGGGGCTCGCGGGATGCGCGTCGCACGAGACCTATACCGTCGGCGGCGGCGAACCGGCGTCACAAAGGGCGAACGGACCGGTGACGCGGAGCATGACCGTGGAGTCCAAGCCGATCGGCGCGACAATCTCGGTGAACGGCGCCGAGGAGGGAAACAGCCCCATCCGGGTGACGCTCAAGCTCGACCGCGACGGCCGGCTCCTCGAAAACCTCGATGTCTCCGCCGACTACTCGATCGTAAATCCCATCCGAGGCACCTCGCACGTGGTCGCGACCACGCTCCGGCGCGGCGAAGTTCCCCCGCCGGAGCTCCTACTCGCGCGCCCCGCGGATGGCGGCATCCAGCGCCTGGGCAGGGTCGTCCCGGGAATGTGACAGGCTTCGTTTTCGCGAATTACTCGTGCCGCAGCGCCTCAATCGCACCCCGCCGCGATGAAAAACAATGTCCGGTTTTCAAACCGGCGCGGTTTATATGGCAACAAGCATGACCGATGACGCGGAATTGCTCCTCTGCTTTGCCCGGGACCGCTCCGAAACGGCATTTGCAACCCTGGTGCACCGTCACATCAACCTCGTCTATGGCGCGGCCCTCCGGCGGCTTGGGGGCGATGCCCACTCCGCCATGGATGTCACCCAGACGGTGTTCTGCGCGGTGGCAAAGAACGCCGGGCTGCTTTCGCGCCACCCCGCCCTCACGGGTTGGCTTTATACTGCGACGCGGAATGGCGCGTTGAAGGTCCGCGTCTCCGAGCAACGACGCCGACTGCGCGAGCAAGAAGCCTCCGCCATGGAAGAAGTCGGAACTGCCACCGAGCCGGCCCTGGACTGGGAAAGGCTGCGCCCCGTCCTGGACAGCGCGCTGGACGAACTGGCGGCCGACGACCGCGAGGCCCTGCTGCTCCGTTTTTTTGAGGGATCCGGCTACGCGACGATCGCGGCGGCATTGCGCACGAGCGAGGAATCCGCCCGGAAGCGCGTCGACCGCGCCCTCGACAAGCTCCGGCTCCAATTCTCACGCCGGGGCATCACCTCGAGTTCCGTCGTGATCGGCGAGATCCTTGCCAACCAGCCCTCGTTCGCCGCGCCGGCGGGCCTCTCCGGGACCGCCATGATCCTGGCCCTTCTCAAGTTTATGATCACCGCAAAAAACTCGCTTCCACTCGCGCTTGCCCTCGTCGCGCTGGCCGGGACGGGAGTTGGAGTTTTCAAGTCGGCGCAGGCGCGGAGGAGCGAAGAGCTCGCCGGCAGATCCAGGAGCGAACTGGCCCTGCTCGACTCCCGCCAGGTTTCCGCCGAGGGGAAGCTCGTGGATCTAAGCGGCCAGCTCGCCGCAGCCCAGGCCAATGCTTCCGCCTTCTCCGAGCCCCGGCCAGAAACGGCTGCCGCCCCCCAGGCACAGCGCAGTTATGTCCGCCCCCCGCAAACGCCCGCCCGGGCACGCATGGTCCAGAAGATCAAGGAGTCCCACGCGGGTTATCTCGCGCAGTTCGCGCTGCCGCCGGAAGACGCGGAGGACCTCGCCCAGGCTCTCTCGGATTTCGGGAATGCCAACAGTGCCGCCCAGCGGAACGCGCTCCGCGAAGGAGTGACCCTGGCCGGCGATCCCGGGCGCTTCCAGTATTTCCTCGAGGCGGCGCGCGCACCGTCGATCGCCGCGATCAAATCGATCGTCGGCGATGAGGGCTATCAGGCGCTGCTGTCATACCGCGCAACATCTCCCGAGCGCCCCGCCGTCAACAAGCTCTACGACCTCCAGACGTGGTTCGACGATAACAAGGCGAGCCTCACCCCCGACCAGCGCGCGCAGCTGCTCCAGCTGCTCATCGCGACGACGGCGCCAACGGCAAGGGGAATGGCAACGGTGGATTTCAGCTCCGCCGTTGACCCGTCGGTCGCCTCCCGGGCCGCGGGCTTTCTCACCGCGGAGCAGATCCAAGTGCTGACCCGGGCGATCGAATCGCAGCGGAAGATGCAGGCCGACTCGGAGCAAAAGGCACAGGAAATCCAGGCGGCCAAGTCGCAGGTGAGATGAAATTCCCTTCGATTGCATCCGGGATCGCCGCCGCGGTCGCAGTTGTTTTCGCCTCGAGGCAGTCGGGCAGGGCGCGCGCCGCTGCCCAGGAAGCTGCCGCGCTCGACCTGAAGCGCGGCGCGGTCGTCCAGCGCATCGACCAGGTGGAGGGCGCCGCCCGGGATACCGCCGCGAAGCTTGCGCGGATCGCAAGCGAAGGCGTGAAGCCTGCCGGTGCCGCGCCGCCGCCGGAGGAGAGGCAGATACAGTTTTCCCAGCTCGTGGCCCGGCACCAGCGCGAGTTTTCCGACTACGCTTCGGAGCACGGCATTACGCCGGCACAACTGGAGGAGATCTCCCGGATTTCCGCCAATGCCACCCTCGACTTGCAGGAGATCATCCACGCCCCCGGCGCCGCGGACGATCCGGATGCCCAGGAGCGAATCGACCAGGTCCAGGCACGCGCGGACCGGGAGCGGGAGGCGGTCCTTGGCGCAGAGGCGGCGGGTGCCCTGCAGCAATTTGCCATTTCGCGCTCGGTCATAGGCAGGGCCTTTCAGCTTCAATTGGAACCGCTGTTTCTGGCGGGAAGCTCGGGCCTGACGCCCGAGCAGGCGGCGCAGC
>JADMIO010768859.1_pt1 | contig 15119 bp, 14 predicted proteins | sample 8958161 | NCBI WGS metagenome assembly JADMIO01 (sample SAMN16585339, study PRJNA669376) | soil metagenome | isolation source: Crop rotation soil | place: USA: Cullars Rotation, Alabama | collected 2011 | reverse complement strand
ACGTCCGCACCGAGCCACCCGCCCCAGCAACTCAAGGCCAGGGGCAACAGCCGGCCGGTCAAAGACGCGACAACAAGAAACCTGCCGATACCACTCGCTACGGTTATGAGTTTACGCAGCCAGACTTCCTCGTGCGACACATTGTTATCGAGCACGACGCCTCAGGCCGCGGCAAGATAACTTTCGAGCGCAAGAACGAAGATGCGTCCATCGAAGAACCGATAGAACTGTCGATTGGCGCGCTGGGCAAAGTGCTGAGCGCCTGGCAGGAACTGAACTTTCTGCAATCGACTGAGAATTACCAGTCATCCAAACAGTATCCACATCTCGGCACTATGCGTCTGAAGATGGAGCACGATGCGAGCAAGCGAACTGCCGAATTCAATTGGACCGACAACAAGATCGCTGAGCTGTTGGCTAAGGAGTACCGGCGAATTGCAGATCAAGCGATATTCGTCTTTGATGTCTCGGTTGCTCGCGAGTCGCAGCCTCTGAACGCGCCAAAGTTAATGGAGGAGTTTGAACTGCAGTTAAGACTCAAGGGGTTTTCCGATCCACAACAATTGGTGCCGCTGCTTCAGGACATTTCCACGGATGAGCACCTGCCACTCATCGCCCGCAATCACGCGTTGCGCTTGATTAAAAAGATTGAGGGCTAGCCTGGTTGCGGTGTTCCTTCGTTTTACTCTGACCCGACACGGAGGAAAACATGCCGAAGATCAACATCGGCCGCCTCATCCTTGGCGGTCTAATCGCCTCGATTATTCTGTTTCTTACTGACGGATTCCTTCACGAGCGCATGGTGCTGGCCGACTGGAATGCGGTCTATACGGCCTTGCGCACGACGCCACCTACCGAACACAACAGTATGGCGCTAGCCTATTTCGCCGTCTTTGAAATCGGACGTGGCTTTCTCGCGATTCTGCTTTACGTGTTGATGCGAGCCTGTTGCGGACCGGGTGTGAAGACTGCGGCGCTTGCGGGCGTGGTAATGTGGTTGGCATTTTCGGTGACTGGCCCGGCGCAGTTTATTCCCCTGGGATTTTTCTCCACCGCCTTATGGGTAAAGGTCGGCGCGTTTCAGCTGATCACTTCGGTAATTGCTAGTATTGCTGGCGCCGCACCCTATAAGCCTGCGGCTTAGACAATTGCCGATTGCCGATTTGCAAATGTCGATTGCCCCCAAGGCCAGAGGACTGCAATTGGAAATCGGCGCACCGCTAAAAGAACAACCGCGAAGCTGTTCCTTGACGCTAGCAGCCCCAGCTGAAGCCCTCCCATCTTCATTCTGCGCTAATTACCTAAGAATAACTCAGCACTCCGCGGTGCTGCTCAAGAAATTGAGCGCGGCGCGTTCTAAAGGCAGCGACTTCTCAAGGTAAATAACCATGCGAATATTCATTATCGTTGCGACTGCTGCTTTGCTTTTGACGATCTCTAACAACGCCATTGCTTGTAGATGCTTTGCTCCCCCGCCAGCTACGAGTTTTCAACGTGCCGAATTGGTCTTCGAAGGCGAGTTGATTCGTGAAGAACGATTAGAACGCGGAATCGCTCAGACGCTTCGAGTGCTCAAGCAGCAAAAGGGCGAACCACAGAATGAAGTAGTTATCGTAGTCCGCATAACGGACTGCGACTATTTCTTTGAAAGTGGAAAAGTTTACCTGGTCTACGCCGTCCGCCAGGAAAACCAATTGAGAACTGGTCTTTGTTCCAACAACAAAGAGCTTGGTTATTCCGGAATTAAAGCGACTGCCGGCAACGCCCCAGAGGTTGCAGCGATCCTGGAATCAAATCGCCTTTGGGCGGAGGCGATAAATTATGGTGACGCCGCTGCGCTGGATCGGCTTTTCGCTGAAGACATGATTGTGACAGCGGGCAATGGAACAATCCGCGACAAAGCCGGGGAGATTAAAGATGCGGTGGCGGCGCCAGACCCTGCTTTCCAATGGACGAGTCGGTTCACGACTGAGGATCTGCGGGTAACAGTCTATGAGACGGCAGCGGTGGTAACTGGCCTTGCCAAATGGGGATTCAAATATAAAGGCAATGAAGTTAACAATGAGCGTCGCTACACGCATACCTATGTGAAGTTGAAAGACAAGTGGCGAATAGTGGCGCAGCAGACGAGTTCGAATTTGTACAAGTCACCGTAGCTGCGATTTGCACGTTCTGCGTATCTGCGGCTCAACTTTGATCACGCTAAAGGCTTTCATTCGCCAGCCGGCAAAACTCCACTACACGATTCTCAGCCCAGAAACGATCGGCGTCGTCTTTCTGATCGGCCGCCACAAACGCCACATGGCCTCCCTGTTCCGTCGCAATCAGTAGCAGGTAAGGATTATTGGCAATGAGCTCGTTGCGCAGTGGTGCGAAGGGAATAAAAGGATCGTCAATGGCGTGAATCAGGAGGGCGGGTATGCGGATGCGATCGATTACGCGGATGGAACTCGCCCGGTAGTAGTAATCGTCAGCACCGTCGAAGCCATGCGCGCGTGAAGTGTAGCGGTCGTCAAACTCCTTAAGCGTCTGAACTTCGTCCAGCCCGCGAATATCATAGAGCTCAGGAAACAACTTGTGTTTTTTGCGCGTCCTTGCCTTTAGCCGGTAGACGAAATCGCGATGATAGAGCCAGTTCGATGGTTTCTTGATCATCTCGGAGCTGGCGCTAAGATCGACAGAAGGGGAGACAACGCAAATAGCCACCACTTCGGGCGGTGGTTCGTCCCCGTATTCTCCCGCTAACTTAAGGACCATATTTCCGCCAAGCGAAAAGCCTACGAGGAACAGCCGCGACAGGCCGTCTTCTTCAATGAACTCTTTGACCGTCGCCTTCAGATCCTCCGTCAAACCGCCGTGGTAGATCGTTGGGGTTAAATGCTCGGTTCCACCACAAGTCCGCAGATTCATGCGCACAACGTTGAAGCCCGACTGAAAAGCCTTGTGTGCTGTGCTCAGCATGTAATTCGACGCACTGGAGCCCTCAATTCCATGCCAGATGATCATGGTGGGATGTGCTTTGCGATCATTCTGCCAGCGACAATGGGCCAACACCTGCACGTCGGGAGCGACCTGCATAAATCGTTCTTCGTCACGCAAGGCGCGATAGCGACGCCGTCTGGGCCAGGCGAAGGCAGCTAATGTTTGGGCGTGACCACCGCGAAAGAGACTGATGGGCTGAAACTGATTGCGGGCAATCAGTTTTTTGAAGCCATCCAGGAAGGTCCTGGTTTTTGCCAGTTTGTCTGAGGATTCCGATTGATTTTGCACGCTTGCGCCATGTTTCTTTAATACTTCAAAAAAAAATTAATCCGGAGATTTTACCGACTCAAGAGTAACATCTACGGTGAGGCTTTGCTTGTTGGGAACGACTTTGACGTCTACCAGAGCAGGTTTACCCAGTCCCTGTCTTTCCTCGAAGAGTCGCTGCTGCACTGCGGGAGCGTCATTGGCGATGAATTCCTTGAAGTAACCATCATCAAAAACATCGCCACGTCGCAAGCGCCACGCGTTGCGTAGCGCCTTCGCCTCCTTTTCGGAAAATGCCTTAAAGAACAAACTGCCCATTCGATATTGTGGGCCTTCGTAGATCTCGATCTTGTAGCTGACGCGCGTCGAACCGTCGTCGAACTCAGGCGCGGCCCTAACGCGCGAATCGAGATAGCCCTGACTGCGGTACGCCCGCAGCAGCGCCCCGACACCCTGATCAAAATTTAGTCCGTTGGCAATATCACCTTGTTTGATCGCCAGAAAATTATTCAGTTGATCGGTGCTGAAGGTGTTCATGCCGAACCAGCTGGTTGGACCCCAGGAGTAGGTCAAGCCTTCGGACACCGGTAGTGTGACAGCCACGCCGTTCTTGCAGCTAGCATCGGGCTGGCCTACAGGCTCGCCAAATTTGGCTTGCAATTGTCCAGCAGAGCGATAAAGCGCAAACAGTTTCAAGCCGGCATAAGCGCGCACTATTTCACGTGAGTAATCCGCTCCCTTTAAGTCGGCAGCGGCGGCGTTGCGCAATGTTTCTTGGGAAACATTCTTCGCACCGGGAAATTGAAATGAACAGATTTGCATCTTCACACCGGTTACGGTGAAGACATGCGCGAGCGTGTTTCCAGAAAGATCCTGCGCGCCGGAATACTGTACGCTCCCGGCAATTTTCTTTTCGTCGAGCAGGTTCTGCAGGATACGCGTAATTGTTTCCGGCAGCTTTCCCTCGACGGGTGCGCGTCCCGTAAAGCCCGGCATTTCATGCATGACCGCTGCGAGCAGTTCATCGTCGGAAAACCAGATAAAGTTATCGAAGATGACGGGAATGTCGCCGGCCTTCGCTTCTTCAACGCGAAAAGTGATGGTTATCTTGTTGCCCGTAGTGCGGGTGCGATAGCTGAGGTTAGTGAACAGTCCGCTGTCCAACAGTTTCTGAGCTGCGGCGTCGATATCGGCAACGTTGAATGGTTGACCGACAATCAAGCCGCTGGCAGTAAGCGCCTTGGCAGAAGAAACTTGCTTAAGTCCTTCGAAGTCGATAGCAGCAATGACGCGTCCATCCTGGGCCGAGGCAGCCAACGTGAAACTGAGCAGAAAAAATAGGATCAGTAAACGTGTTACGAGCTGGCACATAGAAACTAAGTTTAGCTTGTTGCATGAGATCAGTACCACCACGATTCGGTTCTTCGTTCCAAATCCCACTCATATTCACGCATAATCACGACTATGACGTCGCGAACTCGTACCCGCAGAGATCTGATTATTGCTGTTTGGGAAGAGTTGGATTGTGAGTCGGTCGGCTCCTCTGAACTTGAAGAGATCCAACGCGCGTTGATTAAAGAATTCGGCTCCGGAGGGATACTCAGCCCGGCTGCTATTGCACGCGTCGTTGCTGACGAAGGTGCGGTGTTGCGTCATCCCGAAGTTTTCGAGTGCGACTTCAATTGGCGTGAAGAGAACTTGCGCAAGGCGCAGTCCGGCAAGGACCTGGATTTTTCCGATTTGTCGTCTGCTTTTGCTTCGCTCGTAAAACTTGAAGAGCGACGCTTGCAACAACCTGCGAACGAATCAGCATCGTTGGGCGAAATTGTGAGTGCCGCTCGCGACGAAGCTCTTTTGCAAGCTCGCAGTAAGGTTATTGACAAAGAACTGCGGGAGCGGCAGAAGGAGATCGCTAACTGGTTGACCGTTTGGCTTCAGTCGCCGGCGCTGTTTTCAGATTGGCTGGATTTGCGACGTCGCTCGCCGGAATTCCTCAAGAAGTTCGTAAGGTAATTTTTCATCCCCTCGCTTGTGAGGGTAAAACTTTTGGAACCATTTCGCTGCCTCACGCGAAGTATGAATGACACTGCGCCACGGTCGAATAAACGGATGAACCCAACCACTCAGCCATCTGACAGCGAGTTACTTCAGTCGATGTTGGCTGGGGATGAGCGGGCGTTGACCGAGTTGTATCAGAGGCGACACCAGAGCGTCTATCGGTTTGCCTTTCAGATGAGTGGGTCGACCGCGCTCGCAGAAGACGTCACCCAGGATGTGTTCATGATGCTAATGCGGGACGGCCAGCGCTTTGATCCGGCCCGGGGATCACTAAACAGCTTTCTGCTGGGTGTCGCACGGAACTTTGTTTTGCGACGACTGCGACGTGAACGCTTCTACGTTGCGGGAGAAGTACAGTCAGAGAACGAGAGTGTTGCGACTGGTGTCGCGGATCCGCTCAACGAACTGTCCCGCACAGAAACGATCGAAGCAGTGCGCCAAGCCGTGTTGGCTTTGCCTGAAAAGTACCGGGAAGCGTTGGTCCTCTGTGATCTTGAGGAGCTTGGTTACGCAGAGGCGGCAGAGATTCTTGGTTGTGCGGTGGGCACGGTCCGCTCTCGTTTACACCGTGGCCGCGCGCTGCTGCTGGAAAAACTGAGACCGGACCGTGACGAAGAATCGATGGCCGCGGCCACGAAATCAGCGAGGTGTTTTGCATGAACTGCCAAAGACTGGAAGAGGTTGTCATCGACCTCGCTCGTGACAATAGTTTGGAGCTAATCGATCTCGAACAGCGCGAAAGCGTTCTCAGTCATCTCGCTGTTTGTACCGAGTGTCAGCAGCGATTGCAGGACGAACGCGCCCTGACTCGGTGCCTCCAGGAGATGGGGGCACAAATGAAATCGTTAATTGCTCCGGCCCATCTCGAAGCACAATTACTAGAATCGCATAGGGAGATGATCTCGCTTCGCACGATTAGCAACGCAACTAACCAGAGTTCGCAAGCGGTCAATCGGTGGAGGCGTGTTGCTTTTATCGCGGCCGTAATATTGATTGCGACAATTGTTGGCTTACGCTGGTATGCAGCACAACCCATTTCGCAACCAGAGCGTGGCCCTGCCCAATTAGCGCAAAATCCCCAGCGCGAGCCGCAGTTTGTTGGGCCTGTTGTTGAGGGAACTCCGAACCAGACCTTTCCCCCAACTGCAGAGCGAGCAAGACCTCGCAGGCGGTTGCGGCTGAAGAACAATGCGAGGAATTCGAAGCGCGAAGTGCTCGGGACCCAGGCAACGAATAATATTGAACGCGAAGTTGCGACGCATTTCATGCCCATCGGATTCGCTGGTCCCATAAATCCTCAGGATGGTGGGGAGTTGGTTCGAGTTGAGCTATCGCGGTCGGCCATGTTGAGTCTTGGTTTGCCGGTCAACATGGATCGCTTTGCGGAAAGCGTGAAGGCTGACGTTTTGTTAGGTCCTGATGGTCTGGCTCGCGCGATACGTTTCGTGCAGTAGTTGATCGAACTGTCGGAGCTTGAGAAAGGAATGGAATCATGAAGAAGCATCTGGGAATCGCTCTTGTATTGTCGATAGTGATCGCAAATATCGTTACCACTGTGTCGTTCGCGCAACAGGCGCAGTCGCCGCCGCCGGATCGTAAATGGGTTGAGAAACTGCCGGAGGGAGGGCCGCCGCCGGATCAGATTTTCTTCGAAAAACAAATTGCTCCTCCGGAAGGAGGCGCCGTCGGCATGGGAATGTCAGGAGACTTCGTTTTCTTTGCTACCGAGATGGGATTTGGTGGACAGGTGGTTAAAGGCGCACCGTATTCGGCGCAGGGTGTCACGGAAAGCATACAGGTCTTGAGCGACGGGAACCGGATCGTCAACAAATCCACCTCCAGTTTTTATCGCGACAGTGACGGTCGAACGCGACGTGAGCAAACGCTAAAGGCGATAGGCGCGTTTGCAAATGGTGGCGACGGAATGCAGACGGTGTTCATCAGCGATCCGGTGGCGGGTACCAGCTATTCGCTCGATCCGCGTACTCACATTGCGCGAAAGTTTCCGCCAATGCAGTTTACCATGAAGCTAAAAACTCCCGGACCGCATGGGGACAGAGCGGAAGATGTGGTGATAACGGGACCACCCGATCGAATCGCGTTTGAGCCCGCTGAAGTTGGGCCCGCTAAAGCTCCTATCGCAGCGCTTCCAGAAAAATTTGTGTGGGGCTGGGGAAACCACGTTGCCAAAAACGAGTCGCTCGGCAAACAGAACATTGAAGGGGTCGAAGCGGAAGGGACTCGCAGCACATTGACCATCCCGGCAGGTGAGATAGGAAATGAGCGCCCGATCGAAATCGTTTCCGAGCGTTGGTATTCCACGGAATTACAAACCGTGGTCATGACCCGGCACAGCGACCCACGCTTTGGGGAAACAACTTACCGGCTGACAAATATCGATCGCAGCGAGCCCGCCAGATCGTTGTTCGAGCTTCCAGCCGATTACACTTTGAAAACCGGCCCGTTCGCACGCGGGGAAGGAGTTGGCAACGGGATGGGGATTGGTGCGGGCGTTGGCGGCGTAGTTAGTAACGGTTCCGGTGGTGCCGTCGTCTCCTCCCGCCTGCAGGGCGCGATTGCCGGCGGGGTTTTGAACGGCAAAGCCACGAGTTTACCGATTCCGGCTTACCCGGCAACTGCAAAGGCAGCGCACGCTAGCGGGACTGTCACGGTTGATGTGACTATCGATGAAGACGGAAACGTGGTGGCGGCGCGGGCGGTCTCCGGCCACCCATCGTTGCAGGCAGCTTCAGTTGCAGCAGCACGCAACGCGAAGTTCTCGCCGAGGAAAGTTTCCGGCGCACCTGTGAAAGTGCAGGGTGTGTTGGTTTACACGTTTACAGCTGAGGGTCGTCAACAAGAAAACCAATGAGGACCAAGAGTTCGTTATTTTCTTTCAACTGGTGTTGTCTCGAATGCTTTAGCTCAGCGCAACAGCCCGAAACACGATATGACACAAACTCGCAATCTACGAAAACACGCTAAGTAGAAGAGAAAGCCGCGGCAAACTGATGCAGCTGACTTTCTTGGCGAGATCGTCATCCTTCCCTCATGAACTTTGCTGTTGCGCGCAATTTGTTAAGGTCTTCTTTGGAAAGTGGTTTTTCGTCAAAATGCATAACGCGGTTTCTAATTCGGCTAATCCTATCTAGGTGCCTCATGATTGTCGGTTGATGGCCTGAAATTGGTAGGGAAGACCAGTGGTGAGGATTCTTCAGGAGCCGTACTGTCTCTCCGAAGGTGAGATCTGAAGGCCTCCGGATTTCGCGTTGAGAATCGGCGTCGTGTTTAGCCTGTTGAAGGACTGTCAAAGGATATCTGGCGCGTTCCACTAACTGTCGAAGTCGATATTCAATCTCTCGAATCAAGAGGAACGGTTCAGCCAATGAATGGTATTCGTCGGCAAGATCAGTTGTAGTTACCAGCCCGCAGATTTCCTTGGTGGTTGGGTTTTGGATCAACACAACCTCTTTTTCTGAAATCGTTCTGACAGCGTCGAGCAGCGGGGTATCCTCGGGAAGAATTGTGACGTTCCTATCCATACACTCACGCACGAATTTACATTCCCCACTTGCTTTGCCTATTGATTTCCAACTTATCCAGCCATCAACCCTTCGGAGGTTCTGCATCACGGGCAACTGTGAATAGTCATTTAGTCGCATTTCGCTGGTAGCTTCCGAAAGCTCACAATCTCGATTCACGAAAACAGGGGTCACATTCGCTGCTGTGAGTGACCCGACGGTGAGAGGCCCACGGCGTTCGAAGATTCCGGGAGCGTCGTCGAATTCCCGGATCGATGAAGTCTGTGAGGTGGGCTCGTCGGTTAGAGTCGCGGGTAAAGTTTCGGAAGGTTCAGCCTCGCACAGAGAATCAAACTTCTCTTTCGGAATCTCGTAGAGTGTTTGCATTCCGAAAACAACTGCCTCAAAGGTTTTGTCCCGTGGGCTAGGTTTCCAGATAACGTCCAAATGGTTCGAATAGGCTTTATCTTGGCCAAGAATATCGGCGTTTTTGTTATGCTCGTAGTAAGCACTCCTGACGACAGTTCCTATAGCAGCGATTTTCTTGCGTCCGCGCCGGGCAACAACGACATCACCGATCTTAATCGAATGGTAAAAATCACGAAGCATTCGCCGGTATAGTGTTCTAACGCTCGGAGGATCATTATGAAATACTTGATCGATTCGTTCCTTAAGTTCCTCTTCTGTAAGCGAAGAGACATTCCCGAGTTGGTGCCATCCAATTGAAATGACGTTATGACTAACGTCGTAATCCCACACGCGTTGCCAAACTTCAGGCTTGTCCGCATGGTAAGGTGCGATGACCCAATAGCGTTGCATGATCGATTGTCGGACTGTTAAAGAAAAATCTAGTCTTCCTCGTCCCCGCCGCGGATTCTTCCTTCAGCTTTCGATTGCTCAATAACTTTCTGCGCGAGATTTCCCGGCACCGGATCGTAATGCGAAAACTGCATGTGAAACGATCCACGCGCAGCGGTTATCGAGTTCAGCGTCGACTGGTAATTGAGCATTTCCGCCATCGGCACCTGGGCCTTGATGACCTGGTTCTTGCCCATCGACTCCATCCCCTGGACGCGACCACGACGTGAATTGAGATCTCCCATGATGTCGCCCGCGTTCTCCTGCGGCGCACTGATCTCAACGTCCATGATCGGTTCCAGTATCGACGGCTTCACCTTTTCCATAGCGGCGCGAAATGCTTTGCGACCGGCCGCGCGAAACGAATGCTCATCGGAATCGACGTTGTGATAGGAACCGTCGATCAGTTGTACCTTGAAGTCGACGAGCGGATAACCGGCGATCGCGCCCGATGCCGCTGCTTCGATGATGCCTTTTTCGATGGCCGGTCGGAACTGCTGCGGCACAGCGCCGCCGAAGATTTTGTCTTCGAACACGAATCCGCCACCGCGCGGCATCGGTTCGAAGATGACCTTGCAGTCGCCAAACTGTCCCCGGCCACCGGTCTGTTTCTTGTGTCGTCCCTGCACCTCGGCCCGGGCGGTGATGGTCTCCTTGTAAGGCACCTTCGGCGGATGCAGCGTCACTTCAACGCTGTAACGCTTCTTCAGTTTTTCGACCACTGTCTCGACGTGAAGCTGGCCGGAACCTGACAACAAAAACTCCTTGGTTTGCGCGTCGCGAGTGAAATGGAGCGCCGGATCTTCTTCGAGAATCTTGTGGATCGCCACGCTGATTTTTTCTTCGTCCTGACGCGACTTCGGCTCGATCGCGAACGCGATGGCCGCTTCCGGATACTCAACCGGCTCGTAAATGATTACTTTTGCTTTGTCGCAAAGAGTGTCGCCGGTTTGCGTCTCCTTTAACTTAACGCAGGCGATGATGTCGCCGGCATTCGCCTCGGGAATCTTGTCGAGTTGTTTTCCCTGAATCGAGTGCAGCGCGCCCAGTCGTTCCGAAGTTCCGCGCGACGAATTGTATACGGTGGCATCGGTGCCGACCTTGCCGCTGATAACTTTCATCACATTGATGCGGCCGGCAAAAGGATCGGCGATGGTGCGGAAACAATAGGCCGAGAAGGGTTCGCTGCTCGAGTACTTGCGCGACTCCTGGTCACCCTTTTCGTTTTTGCCGTGCTCAGCTTCGTGCGCTGCTGGATCAGGAGCAAATTCAATAATGTGATCGAGCAAGGTTGAGAGTCCGACGAGTGTTGTAGTGGAAACTGCGAACACCGGACACAGTTTGCTGTTGGCGATTGCCTTGCCGATGTTTGGCAGCACGTCTGAATCGTCGAGCGTTCCTTGATCGAAATACTTCTCCATCAGCGCGTCATCGGATTCGGCCACCAGCTCAATCAACCGCTCGCGTGTCTTATCCACGACGTCGCGGCCTTCTGCGGGAATGTCGATTTCTTTTGCCTTGCCATTCTCGTCGAACTGATAGGCTTTCAAATGGACCACGTCGACGACGCCCTTAAAGTTGTGTTCTTTGCCGATCGGAAGAGTGAAGGGAACGACTGCGCGTTTGAACACATTGTGCGCGCTATCAAGCGCGATGCCGATATCGGAGTGTTCCTTATCAAGCTTGGTGACCACCATTAGCCGGGGCAGCAGAAACTCATTCGCATAACTCCAGACTTTTTCTGTCTGGACCTCAACGCCTTTAACGCCGTCGACTACAACCATGCCGCAGTCAGCAATGCGAATGGCCGGACGCGCATGGGCCACAAAAGCCGCGTAACCCGGGGTGTCAATCAAGTTTATTTTGTGATCGCGATGTTCTAAATGTGCGAGTGCGCTATTGAGAGTGATCTTGCGGGCAATTGAGTCTTCTTCGTAGTCAGTTACGGTGGTTCCATCTTCAACCTTACCCAGGCGCGGTGTGGCTCCGGCGACGTAGAGAAGAGAACTAATCAGTTGCGTCTTCCCTACGTCGCCGTGTCCGATGACCGCAAGGTTGCGAATGGACTCGGTGGCAAAGGCTTTCATAAAGATCGTTCCTTTCAGAGAACTATTTTGGCGAAAAGTAGGGCCGGCGTTCTGGTCTGTCGTTGCGGAACCATGAGACAAGCAAGAATGTCTGTGCTGCTGCTACCTGACCGGTTTCAGTAATTTATCCGAGCCAAAGCGGGGAAGCAAGTTAGCGTCTTATTTCGAACAGACCCTCCCGGAATGCCGCGCAACTCTTTGGAGTGGGCTGACTGGCGGCGCTTTGGTAGGTCGCGGCTTGACGCGAGCTGGACGTTGCGGCGCCAGGCCGCCGTAGTACCAAAGCGGTGCCAAGTCACCGCACTCCAAAGAGTTGAGCGTTCTCACCTTCAAGCAGTTCTTCCTTTACATCTTTTTGGTCCTTTCCGGCATCGAAATGGTTGAACAACGGGGACCGTAAATAGACTGGAGAAAGAAATGTTTTACCGAAGATTAATTTCAAGTTTGATTTTAGTTTTAGCGTTGGCGGCAGGTGTTTGGGCCGCTAATGATACGAACACTGGGACGCCGGATAAGACCAGGCAGCGAACTGTGACAATTTCAGAGCCGCTGAATCTGGCAATTCTGGTCCAGGACGATCTAGTTTCGCAGGTGGGCAATGAACTCGGCGTAACTCGTGACTTTATTCGCTCATTGCCGAGTGGCTCACGAGTGATGGTGGGTTACATCACGTCGGGAACTCTACAGGTGCGTCAGCCGTTCACCGGTGATTTGGACGCGGCGGCTCGTTCGCTACGCGTGCCTCGCTCCAGCACCGGTGTGTCGCCATTCAATCCTTACGTGGAAGTGATTGAAGCTTTGAAGGCTTTCGATGCGAACAGCAAAGGCCGCAACGCGATTTTGCTGATCTCTGACGGGCTGGATGTTTCGCGTGGCTTTGACACAACGAGTGCCGGGCAGACGCTGGATCTGGAAAGAGCAATCAGAAAAGCCAAAGCGAGTGAAGTAGCGGTGTACGCGTTCTACGCTCCGTCGGTTGGTTTGACGAGTCATAGCCGGCTGGCCGCTAGCTACGGACAAAGCTCACTCAATCGTTTGGCGGATGACACGGGTGGCAAAGCGTTCTTCCAGGGCACCTCTGGATTCGTTACCTTTAGTCCGTATTTCAAACGCCTGCGAGAGACGTTGAACGAGCAATACGCTCGCGCGTTCTAAATGAGATTCAACGCAAGACCGGAAACGTCATCGCGGCAAAACCGCGATGACGTTTTTGTTTGATGTGGTGACGAAGGCTACACCTCGCCCGCTACCGCGAGGTGGTACTGACCTCATCACACGGCAGAGTTAGCTAGCGCCAACTGGCCGATAACCGAGAACGGCGCCTCAGTGCTAAAGCTCGACCGGTACAAGATTTTTCCTTGGATCGTTTTGAAGTCCGGTGATAAAGTTAGCGGCGAGCTTTACAGGCAACGGGCTCGCCGCGAACAATGTTAGCGCTGGTTCATTCTTCTGACTCACTAAACAATCTTCTGATAATTTGACGGTCAACGTGCGCGAATACTGTCTCATCGTTGAGGGCGCATATCTTTCGGAATCGGAAGCCGAACATGCTTTGCGTGATCCATTCATTGAAGATTGGGTTGAGCAAACGGGCCATTTCAAAATCCATAACATGGATGAGATCCAGATTACCTCAGGCGTAACTCTCGGTTCGCTGGGCGTGGTCATGCTTGACGAACGCTTGTTTGAAATTGCCAGCACTGACGGCGATCATCCCCTCACCGAGTTGAAAGCGAAGGGTGTTGCTGAAGCCTTACGCCGCCAGGACATGTTCGACGAAATCGAAGTTAAACCGCGTGACGAAGCAGAAGAGCTACTGCAGAACGAGTCGGCACCTGACTCGGAATCCTAGTGACACTTTCAAGCAAAGTTTTTTTGGACGGGCGCGTTCTGGTCGTCGTCGGCGACATTACCAAACAGAACGTCGATGCAATCGTTAACGCCGCTAATTCCTCGCTACTGGGCGGTGGCGGCGTCGACGGCGCAATCCACCGGGCCGGCGGTCCCGCGATCCTTGACGAATGTCGCGAGATTAGGCGCACGCAGTTTCCTGGTGGTCTGCCCACGGGTGAAGCTGTGATAACGACTGGCGGGAATTTGCCCGCGCGACATGTTATTCACACGGTTGGTCCGATTTACGGTCAGCAGGGCGGCAAGGAAGCGGAGTTGTTGGCGAACTGTTATTCTCATTCAATCAGAATTGCCGCCAGCCTAACGTTTACGTCTATCGCTTTTCCTGCAATCTCAACCGGCGTGTTTGGCTATCCTGCTCACGAAGCGGCAGCCGTTTCGTCGCGGACGATCCAGAAGTCACTCGAGACTGCGGAAACATTAACGGAAGTACGTCTTGTTTTCTTCCAGGAGCGCGATGCGGAGACTTTCCTCCAGCACCAGGCATTCAGATAACACCCCAGTTGTGCTATAAAAGCCGCTTTATTTTTGGAGACAACGAAGCTGACCCGACTTGTAAGAAGGAATAAGCGCGGATGAACGCGGGTTCGCCGATCAGAAAGTTAGCAACAGTTAGCTTATCTGATTCGCGGATATCCGCGTTCATCCGCGGCCAATACTTTGAATGATTGAACTCGAACCTCAAAAACCTGGAACTCTGAAGACAACCACAATCATCCCTTCGGCGCTGCAGGCGCTGGAACGACTCTCCTGGAATTACTGGTGGAGTTGGTCATCAGACGGCGCCGGAGTTTACCGCGATCTCGACGCTGACCTGTGGGATCAAGTGGAGCACAACCCGCACGCGTTGCTCGCGCAAGTATCTCAGTATCGTCTGGCAGAAATGGCGGCCGATCCTGTTTATCGCGATCGCGTTCAGCGGTTGGCCGATCAGTTTGATGCCTACATGAATCAACCGGTCCGCAACCCCACCACTGCTCCAGGTTCGTCAAGTATCAGCGCGGAAAAACCGGTCGCATATTTCTGTGCCGAATATGGCGTTCACAATTCACTGCCGCTCTACTCCGGCGGTCTCGGCGTGCTTGCCGGAGACCACCTGAAATCGGCCAGCGATCTCGGCCTGCCTTTGGTCGCCGTTGGCCTGCTTTATCGTTATGGCTATTTCCGGCAACGACTGGATCGGCTTGGCTGGCAAGAAGAATTTTATGGTGAGACTGATCCGACCAAGCTGCCGCTCGAACAAATCAAAGACGCAGACGCAAAGCCGCTGGAAATCGAGGTACTGATTCGCGAACGCTCGTGCGCGCGCAGGTGTGGCGCGCAAATATCGGGCGCGTCGCGTTGTATTTGCTCGACACAAACATTGAGGCAAATGAAGAAACCGATCGATGGGTGACAGGCCACCTCTACGGTGGCGATCGCGAAACGCGCATCG
>JADMIO011411947.1_pt1 | contig 15120 bp, 16 predicted proteins | sample 8958161 | NCBI WGS metagenome assembly JADMIO01 (sample SAMN16585339, study PRJNA669376) | soil metagenome | isolation source: Crop rotation soil | place: USA: Cullars Rotation, Alabama | collected 2011 | reverse complement strand
CTAACTCCTTTGTCCCAGCCGGGCAGTCATGATTGGCTCACTCCAGAAAGTGAACAATTCGTTACCAGTGCCCTTCAGCACGGTGGCAGTGTCTTAGCGATTGTGCCTCATCATGGGTTTGCTCAAAGTGTCACCTGTAATAACTGTGGCTGGAGTATTAGTTGCCCTTCATGTCACCGCCGTGTGCGCTTACAAAAAAAATCTCACGGCACCGCGACCTGCTTAGCCTGTGGCCACCACGTCCCGATCCCGGCGGCCTGCCCTCGCTGCCATGACGTCCGCTGGAAATATATTGGGTTGGGAGCTGACCGTTTCCTTGATATCATTAAGCAACATTTACCAAATGTGCCCGCGACCTCCGTTGAACACGCCTACGTGGACAAGCCGGCCTTAGTCGTCGGGACTTATCAGGCCTATCATCAACTTCCCCATTTATATCGCCCTAGCGGCGTCATTATTGCGAGTGGTGACGCTTTACTCAGTTATCCCGATTACGCCGTCACAGAACGCGCCTGGGGGTTTTTAGCCCGTCTTCAAGCCCAAGTACCTGATCAACCTGTGCTCGTTCAAACATATGAACCCGAGCTTGATTTTTGGCAGCGCTGGCGCCATGGTGACGATCGTCATTGGTATCAGCATGAACTAGACCAACGAACGCAACTCCACCTCCCGCCGGCGGAAGAGCACTGGGTCGCACGTCTCCCCAACGCCTCTTCGTCGCAAGCACTGACTGCAAAAGTGGAAGAAATAAAAGAGCGAAATTTACCGGGTGTCAGTGTGGATATATTAAGTGATCAAGCCTGGGGTACCGACGGTGGACGTATCCTTATTCGTGGAGACAAGGGAGTAGCATTGCGTACGGTCGTTCCGTGGAAAGAACTTTTTCCAACTCCCTGGCAAATTGATCCGGCTATTCGCGGCTGGTTTGGATAACCTTGTAGTTCTCACGCTCCTCCTTTAAAATACCTCTATGGCCCGACCGACTCTTCCGTTATGGTTACTCCGTGATGCGCAACAAGCTCAGCTCTTGCGACTACGTGCCGAAGTTTTAGACTTGGCAGTCCTGAAAGAAGAATCATACCAAAAACTGATCGATACGATGGTCACCACGATGTATAAAGCGCGGGGTATTGGCTTGGCTGCTCCCCAAATAGGTCGCTCGATCCGCCTAGCCGTCATTGCCCCTGAAGTGGATGACCGACTACGGGAACCGCTGGTGTTAGTTAACCCGAAGATTCATGCTCCCAGCGCCACCCAAGAAACTGTCGAAGAAGGCTGCCTGTCGGTTCCAAAAGTTTTTGGAGAAGTCACCCGTTCCTTAGCGCTGACCCTGAAAGCTTTTGATCGCTTTGGTCAACCGTATACTCTCCAGGCTGACCGTTTACTCGCCCGGGTGATTCAACACGAAATTGACCATCTTGATGGAAGATTATTTGTTGATCGGACTAGTCACATTACCAGTGGCCAAAAATACTTACCATGATCAAACTTATTCTAGCCGGGACAAGTTCATTTGGACTACCCGCCTTTTCGGCTTTAAGGAATCTGCCCAATAGTCAAATTGTAGGTGTGCTGACTCAACCAGCCCGGCCGGTTGGGCGTCATCAAGTACTGAGTTCCACCCCAGTTGAAAGCTGGGCAACATCGGCGGGTTTACCTATCTTAACCTTAGCCACCTTAAAAAGTCCTGAGGCCCAAGAAACTATAAAAAAGCTCCGACCGGATCTGATGGTCGTAGCCGCCTATGGACTAATCTTACCACCACCTATTCTGCAAATACCTACTAAGGGTTGTCTTAATATCCATGCCTCCTTGTTACCCGCCCACCGAGGAGCTTCACCTATTGCCGCCGCTATTTTGGATGGTGACCAAGAAACTGGGATCAGTTATATGCTTATGGATGAAGGGATTGATACCGGACCAGTTTTTCGAACCCAGAGTCTCATGATTCAACCGAAAGAAACTACTCCCCAACTCGAGCAACGGTTATCGGAACTTGCTGGGGAAACGATTATCTCTATAGTCGAAGACCTTATCACTGATAAAGCCATTGCCCGGCCGCAAACAGGAATCTCTTCGTATGCTCATAAAATTAGTCGACTTGATGGTCAACTCGATTGGGATTCGGGCCTAGTGGTTGAACGCAAAATCCGTGCCTTTACGCCCTGGCCCGGTGGATGGACGACATGGCAAGGAAAAGTCTTGAAAATTTTAAAGGCCTCCTTCCAGCCGCATAAGCATTCCGCTTCGCCTGGTACTATTATTCCGTGGGAACAGAGCTGGGCAATTGTTACCAACGACGGGGTCGTTACTCCTGAAGAAGTCCAATTCGAAGGTAAAAAAGTACAGAGCGCTGCTTCTTTACCCGGAAGCTACCCTGGTTTTATCGGCAGTCAACTCGGTTAACGCGTCCGACTTTTTTCAGTCACCCAGAAACCTAAATAACGCCCAAGCATTAGTTTGGTTTGAGCATCAATCGCCGGAATTGAGCCAAACAAAACCATGGTGATCGGCAAGAGCAGCCATTGGAGGACCATCATCGGCCAGGTCCACCATTTAGACTCGACGGGCCGCGGTGGCAAAAGTGAAGCGGTAATACCGGCCGTGATAAATAACCCGCTCATGGCTAAGACCATTAAGGCTGTAATAACCCCCGGGGCATTGGCCGCTAAAATTGAATTATCAAGGGCTGAGGGACGAGCGTGAAAGGGCAGCCAACCGAGCAGCCAAATTAAAATTGGTGCCGTTGCCCAGGTGTAGACTCCTTCGACTTGATTCCAAATATATTTCATTTTTTGGCTTAAGGGAATTTTTGGATTTTTCGAAAAATTCCAAACCATGTAAGGAAAGTTTTCAACGCCGTAGGCCCACCTCCGGATTTGAAAATACTGATTACGTACCGACCGCCACCATGATTCATGATGAACGGTATCCATCGAAATGGGAATATACATCGGCGTGACTCGATAGTCGCCGTCATAACGCATTAAGCATTGCAAAAAAATCCGTGAATCTTCAGTCACAATATCGCTTTGCCAAAAATCAACGTCAACCAGGGCCTGCCACGGCATGCTGTGCGAGGAAAAAGTAAACAAACGATCGGGGCGCATCGTTTCGGTCAGTAACCAAATAGTTGTGCTATTGGCGACCACTCGCATCATCGCCCGGGCATCCCAAATATTATTATGAAAAAGCGGAATGGGTTGATAACTCGTTCGCAAGCGGTTAGGGTGTTGTAAAAAAGTAGCCGTTAAGTAGCTAAAGTACTCTGGGTGCGTGACCGTATCCGCATCAAAAGTGGAAACGATAATTTTGTCGTAGGGCCACTGCAGTCGGTCAATCTCTTCTTTAGCCTTCCGCCCACCCCAGGCAATATTCGCTCCCTTGCCTTTCACCTCGCCCGGGATATTAATAGGGTGTTCGGTCACGAGAAATTTTCCAAAGACTGATCCAAACTCTTGTTGCAATTGAGCGGCTATAGTTCGACCTTTGGGCGCATCGCGCTCTTCAATCGCTAAGACAATGAAAAAATGGTCTAACGGAAAAGTAACTCGCTGGAGTGATGCCAGGGTGCCCCGCAATACTTCAATCGGCTCGCCGGAAGTCGGGAGCATAATTAAGTGACGGATATCTTGCCACCCTTCAAACCGTTTAACTTCTTCCGCCCAATTAGTCCGGGCCGCTTCGCGAAAACGCCGATACGCTAACCATAAAAAAACAAGAATGTACGTCACTCGTACGAGCCAGTAAAGGTCAAAAATAATAATGAACCCAATCGCCCAAACTGGCTTAATAAACGAAATGACTAACGCAGCCAAAAAAGTAATCCAGATAGCTAAACCGGGGATGCGTTCGAGCCAGCGATAAAGCGTATAATCACTTAGACGCAGCATTTGGCGGTTAAGACGAAGAGGAATCATAAATACTCACTCTACGCTTTTACCCGAGCCCAAGCAAATGGCGAATTTCGACCGCTTTCAAAGCAAGCGCAATCCGATCCGCACTATAACTATAAAGGGTTAGGAGCTTCTCCCCTGCTTTGACCCGTTGGCCAAGTTTTTTGTGTAAATAAATTCCTCCCAGTTTATGATCTGGGGCGCCTAAGGTGCGGGCAATTTCATCAATCGCCCGGTTATGAATCGCGAGAACTTTGCCACTGCGATGGGCCACAATTCGATGCGTTTCCGCCCCTAGGGCGACGGCTTCGGAATCAATGTCGGAATTTCCTCCTTGGGCGGCAATAATTTGCTGCATTTTTTTCCAGGCCCAGCCCGAGCGTAAAGCTTCAGTCGCCATAACGTGACCGTGTCCTGCACGACAGCTATGACTCAATTCTAGTAGTTCGGCGGCTAAGCCAATTGCCTTGGCCTCTAAATCGCGCGGTCGTTCACTTTTTTGTTGTAAAACTCGTAAGACATCTCGGGCTTCTAAAGCCGGACCAATCCCCTGACCAACCGGCTGACGTGCTTGATCAAATTTAATTTTGACGGTCATTCCAAAAGCTTTAGCCACTTCTAAAAATCGGCCTTCAACCTGACGGGCGACGCGCTGGTTAGGAATCTTTGTATCTGGCCCATAAGGCAAATCAATCACCAGATACTTCACTCCCATCGCTACTTTCTTCGCTAAAATACTGACAATCATTTTGTCATAAGGTTCAAGCGAAAGTGGCCGGGAAACGCGAATAATAATATCGTCAGCGGGCGCAATGCTGAGTCCTCCACCCCAGATTAAACAACCACCAGTCTGATGAACTACACGCTTGACCTGATCACTCGTTAGGGTCACCGGCGCCAGCACTTCCATCGTATCCGCAGTACCAGCCGGTGAAGTGATTGCCCGGGAAGAAGTTTTTGGAATTGTTAATCCGAGAGAAGCAATAATCGGGATAGCAACTAAGGTCGTACGGTTACCGGCTAACCCACCGACTGAGTGTTTGTCAACCACTTTTTTCTTGCCCCACGTAAACATGTCTCCCGTTTGAGCCATCGCTTTGACCATCCAGACTAGTTCCTGTTTTGAATATGGTTGCACATAACCAGACGCGACAAAGTAGGTAGTTTCAATTGGGCTTAATTTGTGGTCCACAATATCTTTAATGATCGAAAAAATTTCTTCCTCCGTCGAAGGAAGTCCTAAAAGTTTTTTACTAATGGCCGCAACCGAAGGTGGTCGTGAAACAAGTTCAATCGTTAACGGATCCCCATCTTTCGCTTTAAGCAAACGCCAGACTTCCTCGAATAAGCCCACCTCTCCATGCTTAATTGAGTGGTGCGTCACGTCAGCAATAACATTATAAGTTTTATGTCGGTATTTGACCGCTAAACGATCCCCGGGGTTAATCCCAAAGGCTGCGGCATCGTGGCCACGCAGAACTACCACCCGGGCATCCCCGCCGGTATGGATATCCATCCGATGAATTTTGAGCACAAAAGCCATATCTTATCGCTGTAAACGTTTGACGGGAACGAGCTTTTGTCCTTTGAGGGCGCTGAGCAGTCCGGTTTGAGCTCCAATTTTAGTCACGGTCGCTTCGGCGTTAGCAGAAGCAAAACGTAAAGCTGTTCGATAATCACCCGGCTGACGCATCCAGGCCCCAACAAAACCACAGCCGAAGGCGTCACCCGCGCCGGTAGTATCAATCACTCGAACGGCTCGGGTACCGGCATGCCACATTTCCTTACGATTTCCAGCTAAGCTTCCTTCAGTGCCCAGGGTGATCACCACCGTCCCACCCACGACCTGACGTAATCGATCGAAGGCTTGATGCGTTTGATCAAGCGCTACTTGGGTCAGGCGAGTCGCCTCGTCTTGGTTAAGCATGACTATTTCCACTTGTTTGAGCAAAGGTTGTAACTGTTTTAATCCATGAGCTAATTCACCGGCACCGGGATTCCAGGCAATTTTTATTTGTCGCCGCTGCGCCTCTTGCCATAAACGGCGCAAAATTCCTAAATTACCCGCGACTGAAGATGCATAAACCCAGGGGGTGCGCATTTTTGACCATTCGATATCACGGCTAGAAAAATCAGCTGAAGCCCCGCGATAAACAAGAACCGTACGCTCTCCCCGATGAGTCAACAAAATTGAAGAGTAGCCGGTCATTTTTCTACGATCTTTATGCAACAATTTGGTGTCCACCTTTGAGTGTTTAAGCGCTTGGACAATAGCTTGACCGCGTGTGTCGGCGTGACCAATCCGACCGATAAAACCGACTTTGTATTTTTGTCGCGCAAAGCCCACGGCCGTATTCGCTCCCCCACCTCCGATATCAAAAACAATATCTTCAATATCAATCTTTGATCCTAACGCAAAGCACTCCGCTTCGCCGGTTGAAAAAGATGCATCCTGAAGAATTTTCATTTGGCGACTGCGTAAAAAAACATCGCGGGTGACCGCGCCAAGCGTCACGATATCATGTTGATATTTCATACGCGCTGACGGCTACCAAATAAAATAATTTTTTTGCTGACCGTCGCCATGACTGCCTCCCGCGCCGGCGCTAGATAACCGCGTGGATCAAACATTTTTGGATCACGTAATTCTTGGCGGACGGCTTTGGTAAAAGCTAATCGTAAATCAGTATCAATATTGATTTTACAGATACCAAGACTAATCGCCCGGCGAATGCTTGGTCCAGGCGTGCCTGAAGCTCCGTGTAATACTAAGGGTACTTTAACCGCCCGATGAATCTGTTTTAATAAATCAAAATGAAGTCGCTCACCCGGCACCGGCAAACCATGACTATTACCGATTCCCACCGCCAAGGCATCAACTTTTGTCTGACGGACAAAATCAATCGCTTCGGCCGGAGTAGCTAAGACGGGTTGACGGGATTTTTGGAGATCTTCTTTATATTTGACCTGTCCGATTTCTCCCTCGACACCGATCTGATATTTTTTGGCAAAGGCTTTAACTGCGGCTGTTCGCTTAACATTAGTCGTATACGGTAATTTTGAACCATCAAACATAATGCCGGTCCAGCCGAGCCGGAGACAGTCTTTAGCAGCAGCGACGTCACGTCCATGGTCTAAATTCAGCACCACCGGAACAGTACTATGCTTAGCCATTGCTATGACTAACGCCGCTAAGGTCGCTCGTCCGGCATATTCAATCGCCTTTTCGCTGGTATTAATAATCACGGGCGAACGAAGTTTTTCGGCCGCCGCTATCACCGCTTGAATTTGTTCCAGATTGGAAACATTAAAAGCTCCAACCGCATACCGTCCCCGCTGGGCTTGTCGCAGAACATCCTGTAATTTCGCCAACATACCTAATCAGTATAGCAAATTTTTACTTTTGACGCACGGCCATTTGTAGCTGTTGCCAAGCTTGACGAGGCTGAGCTGCCCGTTGAAGATACGAACCTACAATCACCCTCGTTGCTCCGGCCGCAATCACTCCCGGAATAGTTTTTGGCGTCATTGCTCCATCAACGGCTAAAGGTAAGCGCGGGTAACGCTGATGGAGGGTTCGAATGCGTTCGACCATCTTTGGTTGAAAAGGCGCGCCGTATCGGCCCGGATGGACAGTCATGACCTGAACCCCATCGACCCATCGCAGCCATGGAGTCAGTTTCTGCATCGGGGTAGACGGATTTATTGCTAAGCACACCGGCCAGCGGTGGGAATGAAACAGAGCAATATACGTTTTCAATGCCGCTCCAAGTTCAACGTGGATGATCACGCGCGAAATTTTGAGATGGAGTAATGCCTCGAGCCACTTTTCGGGATGTCGGGTCATGCAGTGCGCTTCAATTGGAAAACGAGAAGATAATCGCTTCAAGATAGCGGGCCCGACTGTCCGGCCACTCACGAAGCTCTGATCTTCCAAATCTAAGTGAATCTGACGACCAAAAACACTGGCAATGCGCCAGCGTCGTTGTAACGATAATGAAGTGCGGGCTAAGACCGATGGCAGCAGTTCAACGGCCATGTTCAATCGCTTTGATTTCTTTTAAACGTCGGGTAAATCGCTGCTGAGGACGATAGGGCGTTTCGAGCCAGCTTTTAACAACACGAATAATTTGCGGCCAGGATTGGTAATCTGCGGCTAATGACAAGACGTTCGTATCTTCATCGCGGCGACTTTGGGCAGCTAAGGTTGGCGTCCAGGCCTGAGTCGCGCGAATGCCTGCAAATTTATTAGCCACAATCGCCATCCCGACCCCTGATCGGCAAATAGCGATGCCGCGGGCTGATGGTTTTTTTTGAAGTGCGCGCGCTAATCGGGCGGCCCGGGGAGGATAGTCATCCCCCGCTTCTTTTTTGAGTGGACCAAGATCAAGTACCTGATAGCCATCTTGCGCTAACCATTTCTCTAGTCGCTGCTTGAGCGCAAATCCACCGTGATCAGCGACCAAGTAAATCATTTTTATTCGGTTACTTTCACCGTGCCAGTCAGACTAGGATGAAAGTTACAGTGGTAAGGAAAACTTCCGACCGTATTAAACGTAAAGCTGTACGAATCACCGGCTGATAAAGTATTACTATTCGGACCGCCGTTATCCCCGGTAACGGTATGAGCGATACTATCATTATTTTTCCAAGTTACTTTCGTCCCCTTTTTCACCGTTAAGGACGAGGGACTAAAGGCCATTCCTTTAACCGAAACTGAGGCCGTCGGCGTCACGACAGCGTTGACGTTAGCCCCTATACTCGCATTCACATTCACTCCTGTGCCCGTATTTGTATCAGAGCTATTGGTCGAAAAAGTACCGGTGGCGTTAGCGTTAGCATCATTGTTAGTATTTACCGACTCGGTCGATGTATTCGTGTTGGTTGTTTCTGTGGTCGTTTTACTTGAAAAACAACCCGCGCCTACCAGCGCGATACCCGCGAGAACCATGGAAAGACGAATGAATCGCGTCATAAAATAGAGAGTAAGTTAATGAATGTGTGTAAGGTAGTGTAGCCTTCTAGCGAAGCATGGTCAATTGACGTCGCGCTTCTTCACTCATTTTTCCTGGGTCCCACGGCGGATCAAAAGTGATATCAATCGTGACTGCCGTGGCCTCGGCTTGATTCTTAATTTTACTTTCGATTTCTTCTTGAAAGTATGGAAGCAGCGGACAACCCGGGGTAGTCAGGGTCATGGTTAACTTTACTTCCTGATCATTAATAGCAATCCCATAGACCAAGCCCAACCCGACGATATCAATACCTAATTCGGGATCGTTACAGGTCCGAAGAATATCTCGAATCTGATCTTCAGTAATCATGCGGTTGCAGCGACTTCCTTAGTCGCCAGGAACTTCTCCGCTTCGAGCGCAGCCATACAGCCCCAACCAGAAGCCGTTACGGCTTGACGGTAACGCCAATCAGCCACATCGCCGGCAATAAATACCCCTGGCTTTGAAGAAAAGACTTGGTTGGTAACTTTGAGGTACCCAGGACCAACTGTTTCAAGTTGCGGACCAAAAATATCAGTATTAGGTTTGTGACCAATAGCTAAAAACACTCCTTGCGTAGAAAACTCTTCTTCGCTCTGGTCGACTGCCGATTTCAATTTTACTCCAGTCACAGAGTCTTGGCCTAAGACATCAGTCACTTCCACATTATAACGCAATGAAATTTTAGGATCAGTTTCGGCGCGGTGAATCATCGCTTTACTCGCCCGCAATTTATCAGTCCGGATTAAGACAGTCACTTTTGGTGAAAACTTAGTGAGGAACGTCGCTTCTTCCATGGCGCTATCTCCTCCCCCAATAACTACCACTTCTTTCCCTTTAAAGAAAAACCCATCACAGGTCGCACAAGCCGAAACTCCTTTACCACGTAGTCGTTGTTCATTAGGAAGTCCCAACCATTTGGCTGAAGCACCCGTGGCAATAATAATCGTTTCTGCCTGATATGTTTCCTTTTCCGTTATTACTTTATAAGGAGAGGTGACCAAATCTACTGATTGGGCGGTTTCAGTCACATACGAAGAACCAAAGCGAAGCGCTTGTTGCTTCATTTGTTCCATCAGCTCTGGCCCTTGAATTCCTTGGGCAAAGCCCGGAAAATTTTCGACTTCAGTCGTCCACATTAATTGACCGCCTGGTTCTGGTCCCGCCAATAAGATCGGGCGTAAATCTGCCCGCGCGGCATAAATAGCGGCAGTCAAAGCCGCTGGTCCGGAACCGATGATCAGCACTTTTGTATCCATAGAGGTTTATTTTATCATATGTTCCCCTATTCCAAAATCCCTATTCTCGAATCGGGAAGAGTTCTTCTAACGTGGAACGAAACTGCCGAGCTAAACGGTAAGCTAAAGCGAGGGCGGGCAGATATTCTCCTTTTTCAATCGCGACAATAGCCTGCCGACTTACCCCGACCCGATGAGCCAGCTGGGCTTGAGTAATTTTTTCGCGCGCACGAAATTCACGTAAACGGTTACTGATTCGCATGATCTAAATGTAATCTATAGATGTCTTTTTGTAAAGCAAAGAGGACATTTTGACTATTTTTCCACATTATTTTTTGAAAATCCTTAAAAAAGCCTAGAAATCTGCTATACTATGTCTTGAGCTTATTACTAAACTAAGTGAATACGCGTATGGCAGAAAAACCAATGAGCAAATCCGCGCTTCTCGGCATGCTCGCCGAAAAGACCGGCATGAGCCGAAAAGATGTAGCAGGTATGTGGGACATGATTGTCGACACTGCCTACAAGCAAGCGAAGAGCGCTGGTGAATTCACCCTGCCGGGACTCGGCAAGCTGGTGAAGAAGCAACGCGCCGCTCGCCAAGGTCGTAACCCAGCTACTGGTGAAACGATCCAGATTCCGGCTAAAACCGTCGTGAAGTTCCGCGTAGCCAAGGCTGCTAAGGACGCGATCCTCGGTAAATAAATTAGATTTTCTAAAAACATCCCCGCTTGAGCGGGGATGTTTTTTAGTCCTTCCTTTTAAGGCAAGTTGACTGTTTGATTTTTAGTGGGAATAGTCACCACCCAACCTGGATGGCGCTCTTGTAAATGTTGTTGTAATCCGGCTGCTCGTTCACTCTCGCCATGAACCAAATACACTGCCTGCAGATCTGTAATCCCCTCAGCAAAAGTCGTTAACTCACTACCGTCGGCATGAGCACTTAAATCATTAAAGATCATGATTTTTGCCCGAACTGGAATATTTTCTCCAAACAAACGCACCTGGGGTTCGCCGTTAACAATTTTTTGACCTAAAGTCCCACGGGCCTGATAACCGGTAAAAATAATCATATTCTCGGCAATCGCTAGACTATTACGCAAGTGATGTAAGACGCGACCACCAGAGGCCATCCCGGAAGCCGCAATAATCATCAGAGGTCCGCCACGACTATTGAGCGCTTTGGATTCATCAACTGATTCAGTAAATTCCAGATTGGAAAAAGTGAGCGGGTTTTCTTGCGGTCGGGTAAAATCTTGCGCCACTTCGCGATCATAGTCTTGCTGATGCTGGTTGAATACCGCGGTGATTTTTGTGGCCAACGGACTATCGATCACAATAGGAATACGGGGCAAACGGCCGCGGTCAGTCAGCTGGTGAAGGAGGTAAATCAATTCCTGCGTTCGGCCTAAACTGAAGGCCGGAATAATAATCTTACTGCGTCGTTGAACTGCTTCCTGCATGGCCGCGACTAAACGGTCTTCGACTGAAGCAATCGGGTGGTGCTGACGAGTCCCATAGGTTGATTCCATAATCAGGGTCTTAGCGGACTCGGTGGGCACATCCGGATCGCGCAAAAGCGGAGCATTCTGCCGCCCCAAATCACCGGTGTAAACTAAGCGTTCTACTTTATTTTCCTCCCCATATTCGAGCACCACGACGGCTGAGCCGAGAATATGTCCCGCGTCATAGAGTTTGACTTTGATTTCTGGCAAGATGGGAAACATGATCCCACCTAAATGAGCATAGGTCAGGTGACGAAAACGTTCCATCACGGCCGGAATATCGGCCGGCGTATAGAGTGGCTCAAATGGTTGGTTCGGCTGGTGACGCCGATGATACTCCGCATCTTGCTCCTGAATTTTTGCAGCATCAAGCAAAATTAACTCGGTTAAGTCTTTCGTCGCACCGGTACTCCAAATTAGTCCTTGGTATCCTTGTCGGAGCAGCAAAGGTAACATCCCTACGTGATCAAGATGGGCGTGCGAAATGATAACCGCATCAATGGAGGCGGGATCAAAAGGTAAACGCTGAGGCTGGTGATCATCATGACCTCCTTGCCATAAACCGCAATCTAATAATATTTTTCGGCCCTGCACTTCAATCAAGTGCTTTGAGCCGGTGACTTCTGAAGCTGCTCCGTAAAAAGTCAGTCGATTCATGAGAGAGAAGGTGTGCTTAATTTTTTTAAATCACGTTCGCGCTGTTGAGTGAGGATATTGCGATGATGTCCGGTCTTTAATAAATGCCCGAGGTATTGACCGGAGGTAAAATGAGGCTGGAGGACATAATCCGCTCCCACTCGATAAAGATGACGCGCTTCCTGATCATTATCCGCCCGGACAATAACCATTACCTGACGGCGCGATTGAAAAGTTTTTACAATCGTCAAATTGTCCTCAAAAATAGGACTGGTTGAAATCACTAACTGGACCTCAGACAATTGAAAAGGCTCAAAGACATCGGGGTCACTAATATCACCATAGACTGAAACCCAGCCCCGCCGGCGTAAGTAGTGAACAACATCAGGGTCAAAATCAATAATAGCTACTTTATTTTTTGGTAAATGCTCGAGAATATTCTGTCCGGTTCGATGAGCTCCCACCAAAATAATAGAGCGACGAATCCGTTGATCAACGGTTTCTTCATGACGCCGCCGTCGGCGTTCAAACATTTTTAACAAATGACGTAGACGTGTGTACCACTGTTCCGCTTGAACAATACCTAACGATGATCCGGCCATAGTAACGATTAAGACCAAGGTAGTGATAGTCACAATGCGCTGGTCAATATGGCCCAAACGCATACCGACCGCCGCCACGACTAAACTAAACTCAGACACTTGGCCCATGGTAATTCCGCTGAGGAAGGCCGTGCGCCGATGATAGCCCATCGCCGTCATCAGTAAAAACAGAATAATGGGTTTACCAACAAGGACAAACAAGCTTAATAAAACGACCCAACCCCCGATCCCCGCAGCCGAAGTACCGGTAACCGTTGTCCCTAAGGCTACAAAAAAAAGTAACAGGAAGAAATCTCGTAATGGTTTAATACGGTGGGCAATGTGAAAACTTTCAGAGGCATGTGCTAAAGCTAAACCAGCTAAGAAGCCGCCAATCTCAATCGACAAGCCTAGTCCCCGCACAACACTCACTACTAAAAAAAGCCAAGCTAAACTTCCCACTAAGACCAGTTCAGGTGTATGGGCAATCCGATCAAAGATTTTAGGAATAACCGCGCGTCCAATTCCAATCATCATTACGACCAATACCGTCGCCTTAATTAACGATATTAAAATCATGCTGGGGTGCCAACCATCGCCACTCGCCCAACCATTCAGAATAATGAGCAGTAAAATAGCAACAAAATCCTGAATAAGAAGTACCCCGATACTTAATTTCCCGTAGAGACTATTTAAATCATTCTTTTCAGAGATGAGTTTAATGACAATAATAGTACTAGAAAAAGCGAGCATGATGCCGATATAAGCCGCGACCGTCGGAGTTGCTTGCAAAAGCAACGACAACATAAAACCCACTGCAAAAGTAATCACTATTTGTCCCCCACCAATCAGCAAAGCCGGCAATCCTACTAGACGCAACGACGTAAAGCGGATTTCTAATCCAATCAAGAATAATAACAACATCACCCCTAAGTCGCTAAACATGTGGAAAATCGGATCGGCCGAGCCCGGTCGAAATCCCGCTAAACCTAAGACAATGCCAACCACCACATAAGCAAGGACTAAAGGCTGGCGGAAAAATTTAGCGGCCATACCAAGAACGGCAGCCAGCGTCAGCACTACCGCGAGTTCGGTTATTTGATTAGGCATGTATTTTGATCTTGATAATGCTTTTTTATATGATTTTATTATAGCACAATCAGTTGGTGGAAAAAATAACCGGATGCTTTTCGAAAATACCAAGACACGAACCAGGACCAAAAATGGTCCGGTTCGCCTCTTTATAAAGTATTAAGAGTGATGATGAATATCTTCGTGGTGTTCGGTCGTGGTGGTCGTTGAGGATGGGCGGGAAGCCAAAATAACAATAACCACAATCAGCAAAATTAAAACAATTAAGCCGAGTGGCCACCAATTCGTATGCTCTACTACCGTCGTTGTGCTCGTCGCCGGGGCGGCATTTTCGTTACCGGTATCATCAACCGCATTGACGTTGTCGTTAGCATTTGTTGACTGATTCGTATTAGCGGCCTGGTTCGTATTCTGATTCGTACCACTATTGACGTTCACGCCATTAACATTGCTTTGGGCTATCGCCCGACTGGTCATACCGGCTAAGGCCATGAAGACGACCAACGCCGCCACCGGCACTACTTTCTGAAATCGAGACATAAAATTCCTCCTTTCACAAAAGATAAAAACTCCCCCGTCGCGAGCGACGGAGCCGACCTTTTTATACCCCAGGCCTGTACTATACGACGGGCATGATGATACCGCAAGTGGATAATAATAAACCAAAAAATACCCACCTCATCACGGGGCAGATATTTAGAGAGACACTTCTTCACATTGCTCCGGGACTTGGATTCGAACCAAGATACCCGCCTCCAAAGGGCGGTGTCCTACCATTAGACGATCCCGGAGCAATGTGAAGAAATATTATTTAAAGAAAGTGGTTTATTTTCTATTTATACAGTTTGTGCAATGTCCAAGCCAAGTGACTCAGCAAGAGAGTGCGCCTGCCAATACCACCACGTGGTATTGGCGGTGTCCAGCCATTAGACGATCCAGGAGCGCTCGTAAAAACTATTTGTAATTTCAATCCCTCTTTGAGTGTGAGGCCGGCAGAGTATATCTTATCTCTTTAACTCTTTCAAGACTTCTTTCCAGCACATTGGGATCCTAAGCTTAGAATTCCACGTGGACAAGTTGTCGCGGCCGCTTCTATAGTGTCACCTAAATACTAGTGACTCCAGCGTAACTGGACTGGCCACAGTTAGGCCGCAAATGTAATCACACTGGCTCACCTT
>JADMIO010690491.1_pt1 | contig 15120 bp, 13 predicted proteins | sample 8958161 | NCBI WGS metagenome assembly JADMIO01 (sample SAMN16585339, study PRJNA669376) | soil metagenome | isolation source: Crop rotation soil | place: USA: Cullars Rotation, Alabama | collected 2011 | reverse complement strand
CAACTTGAAGTCAGCTTTCGGGAAGCGGACGGTGCGTTTACCGACGTGCAATTGACGGGACCCGCCGAGTTTTCGTTCGAGGGAAAAATCGAAGTTTAGAAGCCATCTCGCCAAGACCCATGCGCGCCAAATCACATTTTCCAGAACCGTCGTCGATTTTGTCGCAAAATCGATTTGTCATCCCCTAATCCAATCCCGTGCAAAAGTATCCTTCATTCACCGGCACCTACACCGCCATCGTCACGCCCTTCAAGAACGGCAAGATCGACCAGCCTGCGCTCGAGAAGCTGATCAAGGCGCAGATCAAGGGTGGCGTGGATGGCATTGTGCCAGTGGGCACGACCGGCGAATCGCCCACACTCGATTACGAGGAGCATATAAAAGTTGTCGAGCTGGCGGTGGAATTTGCGGCGGGCAAAGTAAAGGTGCTTGCTGGCACGGGCGGAAATTCAACTAAAGAAGCCATCTATCTGACGAAAGCGGCCGAAGAAGCCGGCGCTGACGGCTCGTTGCAAGTGGCGCCCTACTACAACAAGCCGACGCAAGAAGGTTTGTTCCAGCATTTCCACGCCATCGCGCGCGCGACCAAGCTCCCGATCATACTCTACAGCATTCCCGGGCGTTGCGGTGTGGAGATCGCCGTTGATACCGTCAATCGTCTCGCGCATGACAGCGTGAACATCGTCGGGATCAAAGAAGCGGGCGGGAATGCCGATCGCGTCAGCCAATTGCGCGCGGCCTTGGGAGGCAAGTTCACGATCCTGAGCGGGGACGATTCGCTGACCCTGCCGTTCATGTCGGTTGGAGCGCATGGAGTCGTCAGTGTGGCATCGAATGTCATTCCGCGCGAGGTTTCCCACATGGTGGAAGCGTTCGCCACGGGCCATCCGGACATCGCGCAAAAGCTGCACCACAAATATTATCCGCTCTTCAAGGACCTGTTCATTGAGACAAATCCCGTGCCGGTTAAAGCTGCGCTGGCCATGATGGGGATGATGGCGGAGGAATTTCGCCTCCCGCTCGTCCCGATGAACGGAAAGAATCGCGAGACCCTGCGGACGACTTTGAAAGTCTGCGGAGTGCTCAAGTAACCCCATGACCAAAATCGTTATCACCGGCTCGAAAGGCCGCATGGGCCAGGCGCTCATTTCAGGCGCGCAACGCATTTCAGATTTGGAAGTGGTGGGCCGCATCGATGTGGGCGATGACCTGCGCAGTGTCGTTGGACAATGCGACGTGGTGATTGATTTCAGCTTTCACAACGCCACGGCTGACATTGCCGCGCTCTGCGCGCAGCATCGGAAGGGACTGGTCATTGGAACCACGGGCCATTCCGAAACCGAGAAGGAAGCGATTCGCGCTCAGCAATCCAAGGTTCCCATTGTCTGGTCTTCGAATTATTCGACCGGCGTCAACACGCTCTTTTGGCTGACGCGCAAGGCAGCCGAAATTCTCGGGCCGGATTTCGATTTGGAAGTGGTCGAAATGCATCATCGCCTCAAGAAGGACGCGCCGAGCGGCACGGCCACCACGTTGCTCGAAATCCTGGGCGATGTGCGAAAGTTGCAACTGAAGAACGCGCTTCGCCACGGCCGGCAGGGCATCACCGGTGAACGCACCAATTCCGAAATTGGCGTCCATGCCTTGCGGGGCGGCGATGTGGTCGGGGATCACACGGTCATCTTTGCCACCAACGGTGAGCGTGTGGAGTTGACGCACAAAGCCTCCAGCCGGGATACGTTTGCCAATGGGGCATTGCGCGCTGCGCAATGGGTGGCCGGGAAAAAACCGGGCATTTACGACATGCAGGACGTGCTGGGTTTGAAGTAAAAGCGCAGACGTCACTTGCGCTCCTTGTCCGAAAGCTGACGTCCGATACTCGCCAAAATGAAGCCGTCAGAATTGGCCATCGTCGCCCTTGGTTCCAATCTGGGAGACTCGAGGGAAATTCTCCGTCAGGCCATGGAGAAGTTGAAGGCTCTATCGGCTGGTTCGTTCCGGCAATCATCGATCATTCAGACTGAACCCGTTGACTGTCCACCCGGCTCTCCGTCATTTCTCAATGCTGTGGCAGTGTTTATTCCCCGCTTAGGCGAGACACCGGAAAGTCTCCTCTCGAAGCTGCAAGAAATTGAATCCGGATTGGGCCGAACGAGGGGCATAATTCGCAATGCGGCGCGAACGCTCGATTTGGATTTGATCGCCTTTGCTACCGAGTGCCGCGCCAGGCCGGAGCTGACCCTTCCGCATCCACGTGCGCATCTCCGACGGTTTGTGCTGCAACCACTTTCTGAAATCGTTCCCGATCTGATTCTTCCCGGACAAACCAAAACTGTCCGGGAACTTTTGAAGTCGCTTCCAGAGAATCACGGTTAGGGGACAATTCTGCCGCCTGATTATGCAAGGAGTTGTCGTCCATGGCTTGATTAGTGCTTATTTGTGCCCGGAATTTAAGGAAATATGCGCACCTATTCGAATCTCGTTACGACACTCACCACATCGCTTCTCATCCTGGTTACGTTCGCCGTGCAATCGCCCGCTCCCGAACGTTACGCAAGCGCGAAGGACGAGACGGATGTATCGAAGGTGGTGAAGGATTGGAGCGACAGTATTACCAAATCCGACACCGTGGCCTTGGGGAAGGTTCTCGCGGACAATTATTCCGTCGTGATAGCGAATGGCGCGAACTGGAGCAAAAGCGAGGAACTGGGAAGCCTCAAAGACGATTCATTGAAGGTCGCTGCCTTCTCGGTCGGTGGGACAAAAGTCCGCGTCTACGTCGGAGGTGCAACGGTGACCGGACGCGTCACGGTCAAAGGCAAATACAAAGCTCAGGACCTCGACGGCGACTATAACTTCGTCCAAATCCTGGAGCCGAACAAGAGCGGCTGGCAGATTGTTTTTCTCCAATACACGAAGGTCTCAGACAAATAGCTGAGCCTCCTTCGCGGTTGCCTCCCTGGTTGACCGAGGGCTTGGTCCATGTTAGCACTTTTGCATGGCCACGAAGAAATCCCCCGGACGAATCGTTGCTTACGGTCTTGTCATCATCACCGGTCTGTATGTGCTCTGTTTGATCGGGCTGACACTTTTTCAGCGGAAGCTGATGTATTTCCCGTGCAAGGCGAATCTACGCGAGCTCGAACCGGTGGCTGCCAAATCGGGCTTTCAACCGTGGCGCAACCAGAAGGGCGAGTTTATTGGCTGGTTTAGAAGCTGCCAGTCGGGTGCTCCGAAACGGGCGTTGCTGCTCTTCCATGGCAACGCGGGGTGCGCGCCCGATTGGTTTGGGCATGCGGATGCATTGCAAGCGACTGACTCGGTGGATGTTTATATCCTCGAATTTCCTGGTTACGGCGGACGGTCCGGTTCGCCGAGTGAATCGAGTCTGCTCAAGGCGGGTGAGGAAGGCTTGTTGAGCATCACCAACCAGTGCCGCATTTATGTCATGGGTGAATCTCTCGGCACGGGCGTGGCCACCTATGTGAGCGGGGCGCATCCGGATTTGGTTTCAGGACTGTTCCTGGTTGCGCCGTACAACAACATGGCTTCGGTGGCACAGAACCATCTGCCGATTTTTCCGGTGCGATGGATGTTGCGCGACAAATACCCTTCGAGCGATTTTTTGAAGAATTACAAGAACCCGCTCGCCATTCTCCTCGCGGGCAAGGACGAGGTCATCCCACCGGAACTGGGCCGAAAACTCTACGACAGCTACAAGGGACCGAAGAAACTCTGGATCGAACCGCAAGCCGGGCACAACGACGTGCATCGATTCCGCCCCGCCTTCTGGAAGGAAATCCTGAATTTTTGGGACAACCCCGAGGCTACTTCCGCGCCGATTTTGTGATTACGGTTTGAACCTTTTCTCGCGCCCTGCATTCCACTGGGTGTAAATGCTGGTAGTGGCTGAACCCGAACAACTGCCCGTATCACAAGCCAGGGCCGGAGACCCGGAGGCTTGGGATATTCTGTTCAAGCGCTACCAACTGCCATTGTATGTGTACGTATTCGAATTGGTGCGCGATGAACAGGCCAGCCTGGACATTGTCCAGGAATCGTTTATCAGCGCGGTTCGCCACCTGGCCGGGCTGCGCGAGGACCAGAAGTTCGGAGGCTGGCTATTCGGGATCGCCCACCAAAAGTGCATTCAACGATGGCGCAAACAAAATCGGGAGGAGCTGTTTCTCCCAGAGAACGTCGGCGCTACGGAGGATTTTGAGGATGGGCCGGATCAATTGCTGGTGCAAAAGGAACAGGAAGCCGCTTTCATGAAATTGCTCGAGAACCTGCCTTTGCCGCAACGATCCGTTTTGTTGCTCCACTACATCGAGGATTTTTCATTGGAAGAAATCGCCACGATTACTGAAACGGCCCTGGGCACCATCAAATCCCGCCTGCATTACGCCAAAAAGAGCTTGCGCAAATTGCTGGAGGAAAACAGATGAAAACACTTCGTGAAATTCTGTTCGAGCGGCACCGCTCTGCGGCCTCCAAACTGGATCAAATCCGGCGGGAGGCGGTCGCACACATTGGCCACTCTGAAAAGTCTGCCGATGGCGCGAAAGTGGAGAGCCCGCGCTTCATGTTCATGCTGCGAAATTTCATCTGGTCCCTGCGCTGGCATGTGGCTGGACTGAGCGCCATTTGGTTCCTGGTCTTGCTGCTGAACCTGGATTATTCGGCAGGGACCACGAATAACCTGATCGCTCAGAAGACCAATACCACCCAGATTCTGACCGCACTCCGCGAGAATCGCCGGCAGATTCTCGAACTGATCGATCCGGGCGGTTCCGATCCAGTCGCGTTGCCCGCGTCACCATTTCCGCCACGCCGGAGCCAGCTTGAATCGACCAATGCGATGGCCTGAACGATGACCGAGTTATGAGCGAACCTGTTCCAGCCCCAATGACCGTGCGCAGTCCGATTGCCCGAATGGTTCGATGGATCTTCAGCAAGCGCGGGTTGCGTAAAATTTTGATCATTCTGGTCTGGGCCGTTACCATCCTGGCCCTGCTGTACGCCGAGGAGAACTGGCGCGGTCGCCGGGCCTGGCTCGTCGCCAAACGGGACTTGGAAAGCCGCGGCGCACAACTGGAATTGAAGGCCTTCGCGCCCGCCTCCATTCCAGATGACCAAAACTTTGCCGCGACACCGTTCGTCAAGTCGTGGTTCACGAGCAAAGCGACGAACGATGAGAATTGGGGCGATCATTTTTCAGCAGTCAGCATCAAAGTGCCTTCTCCGACGCGTGATAAGAACAATCCGTCGCGAAAGGAATTTATGGACCTGGTCGGTTGGGAATGGGCCTTCTCCGAACCTCCCTCAAGCCGAATCAATGCAAGTAAACCACCCAAACCTGGAAGACTTGATCCCGCTTCCCGCGCCGCCGCCGCGCCTGGCGTTTTGCAGGGGCTGAAAGCGGCGGAGCCGCTCCTGGCCGAACTGCGCGAGGCTGGTACGAGGAAGCTCGTCAGTTATCCAGTGGAGTTCGACCTGGAGAATCCCTGGGGCATGCGTCTGCCCCACATCAAAAATATTCGATCGGCCGGCCAGCGACTAAAGTTGCGGGCCTGCGCCCGACTGGCCGCGGGGCAGACCGGAGCTGCTTTTGAGGACCTGAACCTGATGCTTTATCTGACGGACACTTTGAAGCAAGAGCCTTACGTAATTTCCAGCCTGGTCCGAACCGCGTGCTTCGAAGCAAGCCTGCAACCCCTCTGGGAGGGACTGGCGGAACATCGCTGGACTGCGGCTCAACTTGAGGCCATTCAATTGCGTCTGCAAAATTGCAACCTTTTATCCGATCTGAAACGTCCGCTGGAAAGCGAGCGGGCGGCCGGGATTCTCACGATCGATTTGATCCAAAAGAAAGGCCTCGAATATTATCGCAATTTGACTCGCGGATTGGACGACGAGTCCCCGGCCGGAAAATCCTGGGTTGATTTGACGGGACATTTCATTCCCAGCGGTTGGTATTCATTCGAAAAGATGAATTACGCCCAGATGTACGAAAAGCAGTTCGCCGAGACTTACGATTCCAACAAGAAGCAGGTGTTCCCGAGTCGCATCGAAGCCAATGACAAACAATTTCAAAAGGAGCTCTCGGGAGGAATGCTGGGCCGTCCCTGGGGCTGCGTTCTTAACCATCGCGTGATCGCATCCCTGTTGCTTCCTGCTTTGAGCCATGTTGTTGCCAGAACTTCACGTGCCCAAGCCGGGTTGGATGAAGCAGCCATCGCGTGCGCGCTCGAACGGTATCGACTGGTGCACAAACAGTTTCCGGAAAAACTCGAAGCGCTGGTGCCGCAGTTTATGACAGAGTTGCCCAAGGATGTAGTGGGAGGCGCGGTTTACAAGTATCGGCCATCAGGCGAAGCCGGCTATGTCGTCTACAGTATTGGCTGGAACGAGAAGGACGATGGAGGCGTGCCGGCCAAGAATCCGTACGACGAGAAGAAGGGCGATTGGATTTGGGAAATGCGGGGTAATTAATTTCAACGAATTGGCCCACAGATTTCGCGGTGTTTTTCCGCCACGCGAACTTCATTATTTTCATTATTGCCACAACGGCGGAGCCTGCCCCATGATAGGCCATGGCAGAGACGTCCAGCGACATCGACAACGAGTTTTATCAGGCGGCGGATGCATTTTTTCACGCGCAACACGGCCTGGCGTTGACTTACGATGACGTCACCCTCGCAACACTTTATTCCGAGGTCATTCCCCGCGACACCCAGCTTGATACCACGCTCGCGCCAGGGTTGAGCCTGAATATCCCGATCATCTCCTCGGACATGGATACCGTGACCGAATCGCGGATGGCCATTGCCATGGCGTTGAACGGCGGGCTTGGCATCATCCATTACAACATGACCGAGAAGGAACAACTCTCGGAAGTGAGCCGGGTCAAAAACAACGTTCACGGATTGATTCATGATCCGGTAAAGGTGACGCCCGAGCAACTGATCGGCGAAGTGCTGGGCATGATCGAAAAGAAGAAATATTCGTTCAGCACTTTTCCCGTGGTCGATGCCAACGGGCACTTGCTAGGCCTGTTGCCAAGCAACGTGGTCAAGCAGCGTTATGCCAAGCGAAAAGTGGCCGAGGCACTGACGCCGCGCAAGCAAGTCCAGACCATTCGCCAGAAGGAAATGGGGGCGGATGCAATTGCCCGGGCCGACAAGTTTTTCACAGACCATCCCGGCATCCATAAGTTACTGGTGGTCGATGAGGAGGATCGTTTGCATGGCCTGTTCACGATGAGCGACGTGGAGAAAATTACGCAGGAGCGCAATGCACAATTCAAACCGGCCCGCGATTCGCACTTCCGATTAATCTGCGGCGCGGCCGTTTCCGCGACTCGCAATGCCTTCGGGGAATTGGATCGCAATCGCATCCGCGACCATGTCAGCGCGCTAGTCGAACGCGGCGCAGACGTGGTGGCGGTTTCCACGGCGCACGGGTTCAGCAAGGGCGTTGGCGAAACGGTAAGAGTGGTTCGCGAGGCCCATCCGGAGTTGCCCATCATTGCGGGCAACGTAACCAGCGCGGCGGGGGTGGAGTATCTGGCAAGCTGCGGCGCGAACGCCATCAAGGTGGGGCAGGGGCCCGGTTCAATTTGCACTACGCGCATTGTGGCGGGCGTGGGGATTCCGCAACTGACGGCGCTTTACGTCAGTTCGAAAGCTTCGCGCAAGAAGGGCGTGACCTTGCTTGCGGACGGGGGAATTACCAAATCCGGCGACATCGTCAAAGCGCTGACACTTTCGCAAGCGGTGATTTGCGGAGGCATCCTGGCCGGTTGCCCCGAAGCACCGGGACATCTGATGGAAATTGGCGGCAAGATGTACAAGCAATATCGCGGCATGGGCAGCCTTTCAGCCATGAAAGCTGGTTCCGCCGCGCGCTACGGGCACACGAGCAACGCGACCCAAAAAGTCGCGCCCGAAGGCGTTGAAGCGCTCAAGGAAGTTTCCCCCTCGGTGGACCAGGTGTTGACCCAACTCATCGGCGGCATCCAGTCGGGCATGGGCTATCTGGGCGCGGCCAATCTTTCGCAATTGCGCGAACGAGCGCGTTACATTCGTGTCAGTCCTGCTGGCATGCGCGAGGCGGCCCCGCATGATGTGGTGGAAATGAAAGCCGGCAATTAAGAGCTTTGGACCGTTCGAAATCGCCTTTTCCTTCATTTTCCAAGGTTTTTAGCGCGAACAGTCTCCTTTTGCCGGACATTCACCCTTGATCTTTTTTCCAGACAAGGCAGATTACGCGGCTCGGTTTTTATCTTTATGCAGCGGATTCGAAATATCGCCATCATTGCCCACGTCGATCATGGAAAGACGACGCTCGTCGATTGCCTGTTGAAGCAGTCGGGAACTTTTCGCGCCAACCAGCATGAATCCCAGGAGGAACGCCTGATGGATTCGATGGATTTGGAGAAGGAAAAGGGCATCACCATCCGCGCCAAGAACGCCGCGTTCAAATACAAGAACTACCACATTAACATCGTGGATACTCCGGGCCACGCCGACTTCGGCGGCGAGGTCGAACGCATCATGAATATGATCGACGGCGTTCTGCTCGTGGTCGATTCCGCGGAAGGACCGCAGGCCCAGACCCGTTTCGTGTTGCGCAAGGCGCTCGAAGCCGGCGCGAAGCCGATCGTGGTTATTAACAAAATCGATCGCGATAACGCCGACCCCAAAAAAGTCCTCGATCAGGTTTTTGAGTTGTTCATGTCCCTGAACGCGACTGATGAACAACTCGATTTTCCATTCATCTACTGCTCGGCCAAGCTGGGTTATGCCAAGGTCGAACTCGATCACGTTTCCGGCACGATGGAACCGCTTTTCGACGCCATCGTGAAACATATTCCCCCGCCGCGCGCGCTGGCGGGAGACGGCTTCCAGATTCTCGTTGCGAATCTGGATTACAGCGATTATCTCGGGCGTATTGCGTTCGGCAAGATTTACGAAGGCAAGGTCAAGGTGGCCGACCCGGCCATATGCCGCCACGGAAATGGCAGCATCACCAAGGGCAAGATCACGGCCATTTATCATTTCGAAGGGATGAAGCGAATCGAAGTGCCCGAGGCGCACGCCGGCGACATCGTGGGCGTGACCGGTTTCGAGGACGTTTTCATTGGCGAAACGATTTGCGATTCCGAGGCGCGCCCCGCGCTGCCTTATATCCCGACCGATCCGCCCACCATTCAGATGGAGTTCGCAGTCAATGACGGCCCGTTGGGAGGCAAAGACGGCAAGCTCGTGACCGCCCGTCATATTTGGGAGCGGCTCACGAAGGAAATTCGGACCAACGTTGCATTGCGCATCGCCCAGACCAATGACCCGAAGATCTTCGCGGTCTCCGGCCGTGGCGAAATGCAGATTGCCATCCTGGTTGAACAGATGCGGCGGGAAGGCCACGAAGTGCTCGTCTCCCGCCCGGAAGTTTTGTGGAAAAAAGGCCCGGATGGAGAACCGCTCGAGCCGATTGAGAAGCTGTTCGTCGAAGTTCCGAACGAGAATCTGGGCTCGGTCATGGAAAACCTTTCTTTCCGCAAAGCGCAAATCACGAACATGAACCACATCGGGAACATCGTCTCGGTCGAGGCTCTGGTGCCGATGCGCGGCTTGATTGGATTCGAGACGGATCTAGTGAACCTGACCCGCGGCATGGGGGTGATGAGCCATTTGTTCCATGAATACGGCGCGGACCGGGGGGAAATCGCGGCCCGCAAAAACGGTTCGCTCGTTTCGATGGACGCAGGCGAGGCCACTTCATATGCGTTGAACATGGTTCAGGAACGCGGCCGGCTTCTGGTCGAACCGGGAGATGAAATCTATGTCGGCATGATCGTCGGCGAAAACACCCGCGAGAACGACATTCCTGTGAACCCGGTGAAGGAGAAAAAGCTCACCAACATGCGGAGCCAGGGCGACGGCAAGGGCATCCAGCTCAATGCGCCGCTCAAGCTCAGCCTCGAGCGCGCCCTGGAATACATCGATGTGGATGAGTACGTCGAAGCCACGCCGAAAAATTTGCGCCTGCGCAAAAAGATCCTCGACGAGAATCAGCGCAAACGCTCGGAGAAAACGCGTGTGCTGAAATTCCTGGCGGAGTAAAGCCGACGCTCAAACTGGTCCAACCGGCTTTGCGTCTACAAGTGTGGGCAGGGTAAAGACCTTGTCCATAAGTCTTTGTAGTCATCTTCAACGCACCGTGCAGCGGATGGATTGGGTGAGCATTTGCCTTTTCCGGGTTGCAGGGTAAGCTGCGTGTGAATGCGGACTCAAGGATCTGTTGCGTTCCTGTTTTTTATGGTCATGTGGTCATCGATGACCCTGCTCTTCGATTGGATCATGGTTTTCCCCGTCGTCCGGCAAATGTTTGCGACCAGCTATTCCTCCGTTCCTGGAAAAATCCTGTCGAGCGAAGTTGTCCAAAAGGACACTGACGATGGAACGGTTAGCCGGGTCAAAGTCAGTTTCGCGTATTCGGTCAATGGAGTTGATTATGTTGGCCGACGCTTTCGCTACGGTTCCCATGATTTTGTGGCTGCCCGGGCCATTGTGGCTGCTCTGCCCGCTGGGGAAACAGTCCCGGTTTATTTTCGGAAATCCAGTCCAGGCGATTCCATACTGGCGCCAGACCTGTATGGAGGCGACTTGTTTCATTTCATGTTCATGATCCCATTTAACACCGTGCTGATCGGATTTGGCTGGGTTGCCTGGGGCCGATGGCGCCGAGCCCGTCTCGATCCCCTGGCTGGCGGCGTGAAGATCATTCAGGAGCCTGGGAAAAAGCGCGCCCGCCTGACCAGGCTGTCACCGATTGCCTCGGCTTTTGTAACCATTGGGCTGCTGGCGTTTTGCAGCCTGTTCGTCGTGCTTCTGGTCGATGGAGGACCGGCTGCGAGTCTGAGCACGATGGTCATCACATTATGGACCATTTTGGGTGGTGGAGTTTTGGCCGGGATATGGGAGGCCGGCACGGCTTCGGCGGGTAACTACGACCTCATTCTTGACGAACTCAACGGCGTCATGGAACTGCCCCGAACTTGCGGCCGGAAAATGCCCGTGCGCCTCCCATTCGCGCGTGTGGAAAGAATCACTGTGGAAACCGTCCGATCAGAATCGAGCGACAATGAACAATCCACGTATGCTCCCACGATCTGGTTGGAGCAGCCGAACCCATCGTCGCATCGGCTGGTCGAATGGTATGATGAAAATAAGGCCAGCCGTTTCGTAGAATGGCTGCGAATGGAGCTGCCGAAGAAAGCGCCACCCGTCCGGCCGCTGGCGGGAAGATTTTAGCGAAAGCCTGAGAGTGAGCGATTGGAGTTGGCCAGGGTTGAAGCGAGTGGTTCCTATTCTCAGGAACGGAGCCGTCAATCGTAGGAAAGTTGTGTCTCAAATTCCGAGAACAGGCTTTCCGCAGTTTTGGCGGAGGCGGCGGAGGACACGTGGACGTCCACCCATTTTCGCTTGTAAGCGAAATAATAATTCGCATTGGGTATCCCCAGGACCGTGTAAGTGACTCTAACAAATTTCCCCTTGCGTTCCATTTTTATCGATTCCGGTTCGATGAGCGGATTGCGCCTGGCCTTGGGCCAATAATGATTGTAGACATCATCATGGCCAGAGCCATTTCCTGCAGGAGGTTCGACAAAGATGGAGAGATAGGCTCCCTCGCTTCCCGCGCCCCGACACACAAAATGGCCCTCGACGATTTCCTTGCTTAGATGCCCAAAACGGTTGGGAAACCGGATTTTCCATCCCAATTTTGGAATCTCGACAGTTTGAATCGGTTCCTGGGCAGCGGCGGCTTCGGCGGCGCGAAATGCCTGTTTCTGTCGCTGGATGCGAAGGTAATCCGCCTCAATTTCCGGTTTGCGCTGGCCAGCCAGAAAGGCCGCGTTGGCTGCCGCATCCTTTTGCTGCTTCTCGGCGGCGGCTGTGGCGCTGGCCTTGTATTTTTCACCAACCTCATCCGGCAGATCAGCAAATTTCACTTTGACCACCCCGACTGGCCGCGAAGCGTTTTCCAGCAGGAGGCCATCCGGCAGGACCCTCGTCAAAATCATGTTGGTGTAAACAACTCCAGACTTGTTGGTGAAGCAGAGGAGCGTTTTGTCACCGGCATCAGCTTGAGCCACTGCGCTGAGTAAACCAATGGTGGCCAGCAGAAATTTGCAAACCCTTTTCATAACTGATCATCGGAACAAATCACGACGACCGAAAGCCCCCTTCTGCGGCATGCTAACACAACCTTTAGAAGCAGACTTCCGGATAGCGAGCAAGGGGAACCCCACGATGGTTCGGGTGGTTCGACTCAGCGCTTCATCAGTTTCGCCAATCGTTTCTCGGCGGCCTGGCTTTTCGGGCCTTCGCGCTTCACGGACTCGACCTCGCCGGCCATGGTTTGCCGGGCTCGAATCTGTGAATCGGCATGTTGCGCGGCGGCGCGAGCGGCCAGGAGATCCGGATGCGTGGCGTGGTCCGGGACGAAGAGCGATTCGACGCCGCTGCTCTCCAGACCGGCCTCGGTCCGTTTGACCGCATCGCTCTGGAGCTTCAAGCGATCCACTTCCTGACGAAGCTGCTCGGCGGTCACCCGCTGTCGGTCGCGGTCGAAGCAAGCCGTTTGAAAATTCGACTCGCTGATTTGCAATTGCTCCCTGGCTCTTTCGAGCTCTTCCTCCAGCCCGATCAAAATGTCCGCCTCGTGCATGGCGGCTGCGTGCAAGCGCTCATAAGCCAGGTGGGCGGTCTCCCACTCGGCTTGATTTTTCTCAGGAGAACCGGAATCCCGCCGTGCCGCTGCGTCCGCTTTGGTTTTTTCCACCTGGGCGCGTTTCTCCTTGTCGTGGGCGCGCTGGGTGGAATTTTCAATCGACTTTTCCAAGTCGGTGACGATCCGCTTGCGTGCCTCCCGCGCCGCGTCCAACTGCTGGACCTGATTTTCGCGGGTGCGCAGAGTAACTGCGGCTTGCTCGGCCGCCACCTCGGCCATGCTGAGGGCGCTCTCCTGGGCCTGACGCTCTTCTTCGCGGCGCTTCTTGTCCTTGTCGAAGAATCCCATCGTCCAGCTTCGAAACTTGTTCGAGAAAATGAACGCCGCGACGGGCAGGACAAAGACCAGCAACAGCCCAAGCTCGAATATTATTTGTATCCTTCTCATTGTTGCAGAAAAACCATGCTCATGAGGAGTTTCGCCGTGTTTGGATTAGTTCCTAGGGTTTGGTGACGGAATTGGTCCGGCCCGGCGCGACTCCACGATTGAAGAGGGTTCCGAAAATGGATGCAGCCGAACTGAGCGAGTTGTTGCCGTCAGGACCGCCGGTCACAATGAGCGTGTTGGGCGTGAGTCGTTCTACAACTTTGAGCGCGTCGGAGAGAAGGGCCGGGTTTTCTTTCAAGGCCGCAACGAATTTGTCGAACATGGCGAGCTGAACGGTCGCATTCTCACCCAGGACGGCGAGCTGCTCCTTCTGCGCGGCAGCGATGGCCTTGATTTTGTCGGCCTCGCCCTGGCCCTGGATCCTGAGAGCAGCGGCGATGTTGGTGGCGGCCTGATTTTTCATTTCGGCCTCGACCAAGGTCATTTGCTGATCGGCAATAGATTTGGCCTTTTCCTTCTTTTGCCGTTCGACCTGGGATTCCTGCTGCTTCGTCCAGGCATCCCGCAGGTTCTCGGCTAGTTGCTTGAGCTTTTGACCGAGGAGAAGTTCTGGTGGAAACACCACTTTGGCGATTCTGATCTGGATGATTTCCACTCCCGCCGCCTCGGCTTGGGGCCGGACATACGCTTCGACGGCCTTCTCGATTTGCTCGCGCTCGTAGATGAAGTCTTCGGGCTTGATGCGCCGGTTCACCATGTTGGTGTGGGTGGTGGAGTTGGTGATCGTGTCATCCGCCCGGGCGGTGATTCGGCCGCCGCTACCGACAGTTCTCATTCCCGAGCGAATGGCGGGAATCACAATTTTCGAATCAACGGCTTCCAAAGTTCCAAGCGTCTGGCTGACGAAGGGGACGTTTTCCGGGCGGACTTGGACCAGTCCGCGCATCTCGATGAAGATGGGCCATCCTTCAACCGTGAGGGAAATGGCCTCAGAAAGCGCGCTTTCAGGTTTCTTGATTTCGACAGTGGCGGTCTGCTGCGTGACCTGTCCCTTTTCATCGGCCACCAGATCGATGGTTCGCTCAGAATAACCGCCGACGCATTCAAAAGATTGCGCCTGAATGCTAAACGGATGGAACTGATAGCAGTTGGTATTCACAAAGTAGCTGCCTGGAGTGATGGGCGTGGCCCATACACCGTATCCGCCAATCGGAACGAGACTGCATTCGACCGCCGAACCTCCGCCTTCCGCGGGAGTGCCCAAAACGCGGCGAACGGTGATCGGGGTTAGATCCTTCGGAAGAGGCGCTCTGATTGCGCCGAAGTTGACAGGGCCCACCACGCTGCTGTTGACCGAAGCGACAAAGCCTGCGGAAACAGTGGTCGCAGGAACGAGCGCAGGCTTGCCCCAAAGGAACTCATTGATCGGCCAGGACCCTGGCGGCAGGACCGTGGATTGATCGCCCTTCTTTCCACCGTGGGTGAAGAAGTATTCGGCATCGGTCAACATCTTGCCGGGTTCGACATCTGGCGCCCATGGATCGGCGAAGCGCTGGCCATTGGGGATGGATGGGCCGGCGCGCGCGCTGAGGATGGCGCACATGTTCTCCGGCACCTGGAAGAACGGCTTCTCGGTCACTTCATAGCGGATATTAATAATGGCCTGCCATTTCATGCCCGGACCGAGCACGTTGCCCTGATAGCCCCCACCGCCGTTGGTACTGACCACTTGATCGGCCGAGCGGGAAGATCCCCAGCGATAGGTGAGATGGCCGGTGTGACCGGGGTTGATGTCCACATAACTCGTGGACAACACGGCCCATGAAATGAGGATGAGGCCAATCAGACCAATGAAGCTGAGGATAAGCGGAGGGATTTTCACGGGGGCTCCGCCGCGCTCGCCTTTGAACTCTTTTATGCGCAGCCAGAATGACGCAAACAGAAAGAGGAAACCGAGGATTAGAAGTATGGCAAACTTAGTCATAGCTTTGTTCC
>JADMIO012610905.1_pt1 | contig 15121 bp, 9 predicted proteins | sample 8958161 | NCBI WGS metagenome assembly JADMIO01 (sample SAMN16585339, study PRJNA669376) | soil metagenome | isolation source: Crop rotation soil | place: USA: Cullars Rotation, Alabama | collected 2011 | reverse complement strand
AAGACCATGCCGCCGTAGCGGCGCACGATCTCCTCGAAGGGGCCCTGCCGGCCGGTCTGGCGAAACTCCGCCAGGAGCGCCTGGGCATCCTTCGGGGGCGAAATGGAACCGATGCCCAATGCACCCATCTACCTATAAAGACGCCGCCGCCCGCCCGGGCGTTTCAGGCGCGCTTCATCGAAAATTCGAAATCGCGCGGAGTTGGACGGCGTTTGACAGCACCTTGCCGTCTCAGGCGGGACCGCTATCCTTCGAGGCGGCATAGCCAACCCACAGCAATGTACACGGGCAACCTCCATGACGACCAGTCCCGCTGATTCCAAGGGCCGATTCTCCGACCGGGTTGAGAATTACGTGCGATATCGGCCGCGCTACCCCGAGGAACTCTTCGATTTCTTGCAGGCCGAGTTGCGACTGGCCCCTGGCGCCGCGGTGGCGGACATCGGCTCGGGAACGGGGATCAGCGCGGAGCCGCTGCTGCAGCGCGGCTTCACGGTGTATGGCATCGAGCCCAACGGCCCGATGCGCAGCGCGGCGGAGGGGCTGCTGGGCCGATATTCCGGGTTTCGTAGCGTCGATGCGTCGGCCGAGGTGACGACCCTTCCGGAGGGCAGCGTTGACCTGGTGATCGCGGCGCAGGCGTTTCACTGGTTCGATCACGCCAGGGCGCGGGCCGAGTTTGGGCGGATCCTTCGCTCGCCGGGGCATGTCGCGCTTTTTTGGAACGAGCGCAAGACCGACGCCACGCCGTTCCTGCGCGCGTATGAGCAACTGCTGCTCACCCATGCCACCGATTATGCCCAGGTGCGCCACGAGAACGTCACGCCCGAATCGCTGGAGCGCTTCTTCGCGCCGGCGGCCATGGGCCAGCGCACCTTTGCCAATCACCAGCACTTCGATTTCGAAGGGCTCAAGGGGCGATTGCTTTCCAGCTCGTATGCCCCCCCTGCCGGGCATCCGGGACACGGCCCGATGCTCGATGCGCTGCGGCGCATCTTCGATGAGCACCAGCGGCACGGCCGGGTGACGTTCGAATACGACACGCGGGTTTATTACGCGAGGGTGCGCTGAGCGAGGGGAAGGGCGTTCCGAAGAGCGGAACCTACGGGACTCGACGCATCAATGCGGCGTGTTTTACGGTGGGCGCGTTCGCGATTAGGCTACGGGCCATGTCCTTCACGAACGTCACGGTCATCACCCACCCGGTGATTCAGACGAAGCTGACGGAGATCCGCGACTTCGCGGCTGACCATCGCAAGTTTCGCGCGCTGCTGGACGAGATCGCCTCGCTGATGGTGTACGAGGTGACGCGCGACTTCCCGACCAAGACGCGCGTGGTGCAGACGCCGCTGGAGAAGACGACGGGGGCGGTCTTAGCGCGGCGCGTGACGCTCGTGCCGATCCTGCGGGCGGGGCTGGGAATGGCCAACGGCGTGCTGCGGTTGCTTCCCGAGGCGCGGCTGGGGCACCTGGGGGTGTATCGGGATGAGCAGACACTTGAACCGGTGTCGTACTACCAGAAGCTGCCGCCGGACGTGTCGGACACGGAAGTGCTGTTGATCGACCCGATGCTGGCCACCGGAGGCTCGGCGATCGCGGCGTCCAGTTTCCTGAAGAAGGCGGGGGTGGCGTCCATCCGCTTCGTCTGCCTGGTGGCAGCGCCCGAGGGGATCCAGGCCTTTCATGGGCAGCACCCGGAGGTCCCGATCTATTGCGCATCCATCGACCGGCAGCTCAATGAGAAAGGGTACATCCTGCCGGGCCTGGGGGACGCCGGCGACCGCATCTTTGGCACCTGATCCTCCCGCCGGATTTGCCCCTGTTCATCCGACGACCGGACCGTATCATCCGCTCGCCCATGCTCTCGGTGCTGAACTCATCTGTACCTCTCTCGGCCGTCCGTTTCCTCGAACAGGTCTTCGAGGTGCGAGACCTTCCGATCATCGGCCTGCTGGTCATCCTCGAAGGCGTGCTCTCGATCGACAACGCGCTGGTGCTGGGGCTGCTGGCCAAGCGCCTGCCCAGGCGCCTGCGCTCGCGTGCGCTCAGTTATGGCCTTATTGGGGCCCTGGTCTTCCGAATCATCGCGATCGTCCTGGCCAGCTACCTGCTGCGGATGACGTTCTTCAAGTTCCTGGGCGGCGCGTACCTCGTGTACGTGGCCGTCAAGCACTTCTTCTTCGAGGACCCGGTGGTCGAGGACGACGAAGACCCGGCACAGATCGTCAAGGCGGTGACCAAGCCAAAGGCTCAGGAGAACTCAGGCGCAAGGCCTGCAGACGCGACGGCCGCGAGCGATGCATCGAACGGGACGGCGCCGGCGCCCTCGGCGCCGCCGGCCGACAAGCCTTTGACCACGCACAGCATGCTCTTCTGGCGAACGGTGCTGGTGATCGAGCTGACCGACATCGCGTTCGCGGTGGATTCGATCGTGGCGGCGATGGCGCTGGTGGGGCAGCAGCGCGCCCACGACACCGGTGCGCACGACAAGCTGTGGGTGGTGATCGCGGGGGGCATGCTTGGCGTGATCCTGATGCGCTTCGCGGCGGCGCTGTTCATCCGGCTGCTGGAGAAGTTCCCCCGCTTCGAGCTGTCGGCCTACCTGCTGGTGGTGGTCATCGGGGTGAAGCTGCTGGTGGATTGGAAGTTCAACACGCCGCAAGCCCAGCGCGTCGATTTCCACGACTTCCATTCCCCTGCCTTCTGGATTTTCTGGGGGGTGATGGCGGCGTGCTTCGCGGTGGGCTTCATCCCGCGCAAGGCGGCGCCGGCTTCGTAAAGCGCGGCGCGTTCATTTCTTCGACAGCGAGCCCGCGATCAATCGCAGCACCTGTTCCAATCGATCGAGGTCGACGGGCTTGACCAGATGGTCGATGAAGCCGGCCTTGCGCGAGCGCGCCAGGTCGTCCTCCATCCCAAATCCGGAGAGGGCCACGCCGCGCAGGCCGTGGCGCTCGCGGAGGTGCGCCATCAGCTCGTGGCCGGAGCCGTCCGGAAGGCCCAGGTCCGAGATGACCAGGTCGAACGCCTCGGCGTCGGCCGCGTCGCGTGCCGCCTGACACGTGGGAGCAACCCGCACGCGATGGCTCGCCTGCAACAGCAACGACAGCATGCGCGCCGTGTGTTCGTGGTCTTCCACCAGCAAGATTCGCAACGGCTGCATCGGCGCGCCCGACGCGGCGGTCGCCTCACGCTCAGTCGCGGGGGCGGCGGCGCTGGCCATGGCGTCGGACGCGGGTGACTTCGCGGCCCCCGCGGTCGCGGATGCGGGGACCGGGATCGTCGGCAGCAGCACCGTGAAGGTCGAACCCCGGTCCTTTCCCTCGCTGGCGGCTGCGATCGTGCCGCCGTGGAGCTCCACCAGCGCCCGGCAGATGGCCAGCCCCAGCCCAAGGCCGCCGAACTGGCGCGTGATGTGAACGCCCCCCTGCTCGAAGGGGTTGAAGATCGAGGGGAGGAGAGCCTCGTCGATGCCGATGCCCGTGTCCACGACGCGGATGGCCGCGCGTCCTTCGGGAAGCGCGTCGAGGCTCACGTTGATCCGCCCGCCGGCGGGCGTGAACTTGATCGAGTTCTTCACGAGGTTCCAGACCACCTGCTTGAGGCGCGCCGAATCCGCCCAAGCCCACAAGACCGGCCCTTCGACGCGCAGCTCCAGCGCCACCCCCTTCTGCGCGGCCGCGTCGTCGCACGTGCGCACCGCCTGCTCCAGCAGCGCGGGCAGCTCGAGGGCCTCCATCCGCAATTGCATCTTGCCGCGGGTGATGCGCGTGAGGTCCAGCAGGTCGTCGATGAGGCGCGTCTCCAACTCGACGTTTCGGCGCATGATCTGCAGCTCGGAGCGGATCGAGTCGGGCATGGACTCGTTCTTCTCCAGCAGTTGCAGGCCGATCAGCACGGGCGTCAGCGGCGTGCGCAGCTCGTGGGAGAGCATGGCCAGGAACTGGTCCTTGGCCTGGTTGGCCTCCTCCGCGGCCTCCTTGGTCCGCTCCAACTCCGCCCGCGCCAGCTCGTCCTCTGTGACGTCCTGCGTGATCGTCAGCACGTGGGCGACCTCGCCCGCAGCATCGAATTCCGGCACCAGCCGCGATTCGAAATAACGCGCCCCTTCCTCGGCCGCGATGACTCGGGCCGGCGGGAGCCGGAACTCGAACACCTGGTGCTGCGCCGTCTCGAGCACGCGCCGCAGCGCCGCCTCGAAGGGGCCTGCCACCTCGGGGGCCATTCCCAGCTCGCGCACCGTGCGGCCCAGCAGCGAGGCGGGCTCGCGCCCGAAGACTTCCTTCACCGTGCGGTTCACGAAGACGATGCGAAGGTCGCGGTCGAACCGCCCGAGCACGTCGGGCGTGTGCGACGCAATGGTCTCCAACTCGCGTTCGCGCCGCCGCAGGGCTTCCTGGGCCTGCTTGTACTGCGAGAGGTCGAGCACGAACGCCACGCACGAGTCGCGCCAGTCGTCCAGGAACGCCCACCCCACCAGCGCCGGCACGCGCGACCCATCCTTGCGGATGAATTCCTTCTCGTACGGCGCCGCCACCCCGCCGCTCGCCGACCCCGCGTCGTGCCACACCCGCTCCTCCATCGGCAGGTATTCCGGCGGCGTGAAGTCCATCCAGCTCAGCGAGCGCGACAGCAGCTCGTCCCGGCTCAGTCCCAGCAGCTTCAGGAAGCTCTCGTTGGCCTCCACCAGCGTGCCGCGATGCCCGTCGGCGAAGAAGACGCCAATCATGTTCGAGTCGATCACCCGCCGCAGCCGCTGCTCCGATCGCCGCAGCGCATCCTCCGACGCCCGCCGCGCGTCGATGTCCAGCACGATCCCCACCGTGTGCAGCGCCTTCCCCGCCGAATCCCGCACCATCGACACCGCGACCTGCACCCACACCGCGCTGCCGTCCTTCCGCAGGTAGCGCTTCTCCAGGATGTACTGCGGGATCTCGCCGCGCTGCAGCCGCTCGAACTCGCGCAAATTCTCCGGCCGGTCGTGCGGGTGACTGATGTCGCTGAACGTCCGCTGCAGCAGCTCCTCCCGCGTGTACCCCACCAATTGGCAGAGCCGCTGGTTCACCAGCAGGAACCGCCCCGACCCCGGGTCGGCCAGCGCCGTCCCCACCGCCGCCATCTCGAAGAAGGCGCGGAAGCGGTTCTCGCTGTCGCGCAGCGCCGCCTCGGCGGCCTTGCGCTCGGTGATGTCGCGCGCGATGCCGTAGGTCCCCACCGCTTTCCCGTCCACCACGATCGGGGCGCCGCTGATGAACAGCTCGACCCGCGCGCCGTCCTTTCGCAACAGCGCCCCCTCGAAGGGCGTCCGCATCCCTCCCAGGCTGAGCTGGAACTGCTCCATCGTCTTCCCCAGGACGTCCGGGGCGCAGATGTCCATGAACGTCCGGCCGCGCAGCTCCTCCAGCGAGTAGCCCGAGAGCCGCTGCGCCGCGGGGTTGGCGTCCGTGAATCGCCCCTCCAGGTCCACCGAGAAGACGCCGTCGAGGTTGTTCTCGAAGAGCGAGCGGTAACGTTGCTCGCCCTGCTCCAGGCGCTCTTCCGCCCGCCGCCGCTCGGCGATCTCCTGAAGCAGCGCCCCGTTGGCCGCCAGCAGCTCTCCCGTGCGCTGCTCGACGCGCTGCTCCAGGTTGTGGTGGGCGTGGCGGAGCTGTTCCTCCAACCGCTTGCGTTCGGTCACGTCGATGCAGACGCCCACCGCCCGCCAGCGCCCCACGCCCACCGGCTCGATGTAGACATCCTCGAAGAGCCACCGGTCCACCCCGTATTTGTCGCGGCTGCGGAATTCCTGGCTGTAGGTGCTCTTCCCGTGCAGGAAGGCATCGGCCGCCACGCGATCGGCGGCCACGCGATCCTCCGGGTGCCGCAGGTCAGTCCACGCCTTGGCGTACGTCTCGCCGGGCGGCACCTCGACCGGAACGACCGACTGGGCGGCCTCCTCATCGGGCACCTGCAGGTCCCATTTGAACTGGTTGTCCCCGCCGGCGAAGTCGTCCTGCCACCCGGGGAGGCCTTCGATGTCGGCATACCAGAGGATGCAACGCGCGTGGGTGGCCAGAGATTGAAGTCGTTCCTCGACGGATCGCCGGTGCGCGGCCTCCCGCTCCCAGCCCGCTTTGGCGTGCTCCAGCGCCGAGAGCGCCCGCGTCAGCTCACGCCCCTCCCGTGACTCTCCGACGGATGGTCCACCCGAGGGAAAACGATGCCCCAGCTCCTCCTGGATTCGCGCCGCCCGAGCCTGGAGTTCCCGCAACTCCACCATCAGCTCGTCACGGCTTTTCTCGCTGTCGGCCAATCCGTTCATCAGCCGCCTCTAGGTGCTTCCGCGACGGCAAGCGAGTCGCCACACGCGATCCCGCGCAGTCCGGCGAAACCAGCGTTTCGCGGGCGCGGGCGTTGTGGGCACCGGATGTGACTTGCCACACGGCCCGAGGGCGTGCGTCGCGCAAGACCGATCGGGCGCCTTGGAACATACCCACTGGGTACGACCGCGCCTATTGATTTATTTCCCGCAGGGGCATTCGTTCCCATCCGGGCCTTGTCCCGCCGGCATGATATCGGACGCGTCGGGGGCTGCAAACCGCCGCAAAGTGCTACGTGAGAGAATTAGGGACTGGTTTGATGCGGGGATCCCCGCGAACTTGCGCTGGGGAACCCGCGTTTCTCATTCTTAAGGCGGTCCATATTCTGGTCGATGCATTCACTGCACTTCAATCGCGCGGGACCATCGCCAAGGCCTGCGCCATGGGAAGAGGTCTCAACGATGCGCACGAAAGTTTTACCGCCGCTGGTCATCTGCATCCTGCTTTTGCTGCTCTCCTTCGTTTACACGGTCAATCGAATGCACGAGACCCGCCTTGTCGAGCTGCGCGAGGCCACGGCGCAGCGGGCCGGCGCGCTGGTGCGCTCGGAACTGCTGGACTATTCCGCGCTGATGGACGCCGCGCTGCACGCGATCGCGATGGACGAGCCCCTCAGAGCGGCCATGTCCTCCCGCGACCGCGTCGCGCTTCTGGCTCGCGCCACGCCGCTGTTCGAAAAGCTTCACGCGCAGCATCGCGTCGACCACTTCTACTTTCACGCGCCCGACCGGACCACGTTCCTGCGGGTCCACGAGCCCGATCACTTCGGAGACGTCACCAACCGTTTCACCCTCAAGGACGCCCAGGAACAAGGCCGCGCCAGCACCGGCATCGAGCAGGGCCCGACGGGCAACTGCACGCTCCGCGTCGTCCACCCCTGGAAAGCCTCGGACGGGCGGCTCATCGGTTACCTGGAATTGGGGACCGAGTTCGAGACCGTCGCGCAACGCGTCCACGACCTGCTTTCGGTGGAGCTCCTGGTCTCCGTCCGCAAAGACCTGCTCAGCCGCGAACCCTGGGAAAAGCGCAACAAGCGCCTTGGCCGCCAGACGGCGTGGGACGATTTTCCGGGAGTGGTGGTGATCGACAAGACCCTCTCCTCGATTCCACCGGCGCTGGCCGACTTTCTCACCCGCGGGGCGCCCCGGGAGCGCTTCGCGACGATTCCCGTCGGCAGCCGCACCGCCGAGGCGCTCTTCCTCCCGATGCGGGACGTCGGCGGCAGGACGCTGGGCGACCTGATCGTGTTGCGCGACACCACCGACATCCGCGCCGAGACGCGCTACTCGATCCTCTCGATGACGATCGCCGCCGTGGCCATCGGGGGCGCGCTGATCCTCTTCTTCTACGTCTTCCTCGGGCGGGTCGGGCGCGAGCTCGACCGGCGCCAGGTCCAATTACGCGAAGCGAATGCGACGCTGGAACAGCGCGTGCTCGAACGCACCGAGGCCCTGGAGGCGGCGCACAAGAAGCTCGTGGACGCCGCGTGGCAGGGCGGCGTGGCGGAGATGGCGGTGGGCGTGCTTCACAACGTGGGGAACGTCATGAACAGTGTCAACGTATCGGCCGGGCTGATCGCGGGCTCGCTGGGGCAGTCGAAGTTGCCCGGGCTGGAGCGCGCGACACGCCTGCTGGAACGGGAGCCGGCCGACCTGGCCCGCTACCTCCAGGAGGACGAGAAGGGAAGGCAACTGCCGCGGTTCCTCCTCAAGCTCGTCGAGCACGTCGTCGGCGAGCAGCGGCAGGTCCAACAGGAGCTGGATTCACTGCTGAAGAACGTCGAGCACGTCAAACAGATCATCGCCGCCCAGCAGGGATACGCGAAGTCGACGAGCGTCGCCGAACTGGTCGCGCCGACGGACCTGATGGAGGATGCGCTGCGAATCCAGTCGCCCGGGCTCAACCGGCTCAACGTGCGGGTGGAGCGGCGCTATTCGGCGGCGGCCCCCGCCGTGCTCGACAAGCACAAGGTGCTCCAGATCCTGGTGAACCTCATTGGCAACGCACGCCAGGCGATGGAACGGGCCGCCATCGAGCAGCGCCTCCTTGAACTGCGCGTCGAGCAACTGAGCGGGGGCGGGGAGGGCGACCGGCTCGTCTTCGAGGTTCGGGACAACGGCATCGGCATCCCGGCGGAGCACATGCCGCGGCTCTTCGAGCACGGGTTCACCACCCGCGCGGAGGGGCACGGCTTCGGCCTGCACAGCGCCGCCCTGGCCGCGGCGCAGATGGGCGGCTCCCTGAAGGCGAGCAGCGACGGCGTCGGCTTGGGAGCGGTCTTCACCCTCGAGATTCCCTTTACTTCCGCGACGGCATTGGAGGCGGCATGAGCGAGCAAGGAAAGAATCGGCGGATCCTGATCATCGACGACAACCGTGCCATACACGAGGACTTTCGCAAGATCCTCGCCCGCGAGGCCGCTTCGGCCGAACTTTCGCAGCTGGAGGCGGAGTTCTTTGGGGAGGCACCGGCGGCGGCGTCCTCCGGCCGGGCCAGCGAGGCCTATTCCCTCGACTCGGCCTATCAGGGGCAGGAGGGGGTGGCCCGGGTGCGCGCCTCGGTTGAGGCTGGCGAGCGCTACGCGGTGGCGTTCGTGGACATGCGCATGCCGCCGGGCTGGGATGGGCTGGAGACGATCGAGAAACTCTGGCAAGCCGACCCGGAAGTGCAGGTGGTGATCTGCTCGGCCTATTCCGATCACTCGTGGGAGGAGATCATCCGGCGGCTGGGGCACACGGACAAGCTGTTGATCCTCAAGAAGCCCTTCGACAACGCCGAGGTCTGCCAACTTGCCTGTTCGCTGACCGAGAAGTGGCACCTGGCGCGGCACGCCCACCTTAAGCTCAGCCAGCTCGAGGCGATGGTGCGCGAACAGACGCGGACGCTGGAGAGGGAAGTCGAGGAGCGCCGCCGCTCGGAGCAGGCGCTGCGGCGCAGCGAGGACCGCTATGCGCTTGCCGCGGCCGGGGCGAACGACGGGCTGTGGGATTGGGACCTGGAGGCCGGAACGATCTTCCTCTCGCCGCGCTGGAAGGAGATGCTCGGCCATGGCTTTGACGAGTTGAGCGCTTCGCCACAGGAGTGGTTCTCCAGAGTGCACGCGGACGACCTGGCCGACCTCCGGTCCGAATTGGACGCGCACCTAGCCGGCCGCACGCCGCACTTTCGGCGCGAATATCGCATCCTGCACAAGGACGGGCAGCATCGCTGGATGCTCTGCCGTGGGCTGGCGGTGAGGAACTCCGAAGGGCAGGCCGTGCGCGCGGCCGGCTCGCAGACGGACATCACCGACCGCAAGATGGCGGAGGAGCAGTTGCGCCACGACGCGCTGCATGACACGCTGACCGGGCTGCCCAACCGCGCGTTGCTGATGGACCGGGTCGAGCGAAACCTGGCGCGAGCCCGGCGCGAACCGGAGCGGCTGTTCGCCGTCCTCTTCATGGACCTGGATCGCTTCAAAGACATCAACGACAGCCTCGGGCACCTGGCCGGAGACCAGTTCCTCGTCGGCGTCGCCCGGCGGCTCGGCGAGTGCATCCGCTCGGCCGACACGCTCGCCAAGGGGGGTCACGGATCGCTGGCGCGCTTTGGCGGCGATGAGTTCGTGCTGCTCCTCGAGGGCATCCATCAGCCGGCGGACGCGGTGCGCGTCGCCGAGCGCATTCAACAGGCGCTGGCCAGGCCATTCCGCCTCGGCGAGGGCGAGGTGTTCGGCTCAACGAGCATCGGGATCGCCATGAGCGCGGGCTACGAGCGCGCAGAGGATCTGCTTCGCGATGCGGACACGGCGCTCTATCGCGCCAAGGCGGCCGGCCGCGGCACGTTCCAGATCTTCGATTCGGCCATGCATGGGCAAGCGGTGGCGCGCTGGCAGGCCGAGCACGAGCTGCGCCTGGCGATCGACCGGGGCGACCTCCGGCTTCACTTTCAGCCCATCGTGTCTCTGGCGGATGGGCGGCCGCTCGCGCTCGAAGCGCTGGTGCGCTGGCAGCATCCCACGCGCGGCTTGGTGATGCCCGGCGAGTTCATCGACCAGGCGGAGGAGACCGGGCTGATCGTCCCGCTGGGCGATTGGGTGCTGAGGGAGGCCTGCCGGCAGATGCGGCGATGGCAGAACCTCGTGCCGGAGGCGGCGGACGTTTGCCTGGCCGTCAACGTTTCGGCGCGGCAGTTTGCCCGGAACAACTTCGTCGAGCGCATCGCGGAAATCCTGTCCGAGACGGGGTTCCCCGGCTCCCGGCTGAAGCTGGAGTTGACCGAGAACGCCGCCATGTGTGGCGCGGCCGCAATGGTGCAGCGCCTCAACGAGTTGCGCCGCCTGGACGTGCGAATCCAGCTCGACGATTTCGGCACCGGTTACTCGTCGCTGAGCTACCTCCACCGCATGCCGATCGACACGTTGAAGATCGACCGATCCTTCGTGTCGACGATGGGGAGCGAGCCGATGAGCCGGTCCATCGTTCAGGCCATCGTCAGCCTCGCGCGCGCCATGAACGTCGAGGTGGTGGCCGAGGGGATCGAGACCGAGCAACAGTGGCGGGAGCTCTCCGCCCTCGGATGCGACATGGGCCAGGGATACCTCTTCTCGAAACCGGTCACGCCGGAGTCCGTGCCCCAGGTGCTGGCCAAGCTCACGCCCGCGCGGGCCGCCGTGGCGTGAGGCGCGAGCGCGGGGGCGCTCACTTCACGCAGAAATCCACGAGCCGTGCGATCTCGCTGCGCAGGTCTTTCCTGTGCACCACGAAATCCACGAACCCGTGCTCCTGCAGGAACTCCGATCGCTGGAACCCTTCGGGCAATTCCACCTTGATCGTGTTCCAGATCGTCCGCGGGCCGGCGAACCCGATCAGCGCCTTGGGCTCGGCGATGATGAAGTCCCCCAGCATCGCGAACGACGCCGTCACGCCCCCCGTCGTCGGGTCGGCCAGAAGGCTGATGAAGAGCACCCCCGCGTCGTCCAGCCGCGCCAGCGCCGCCGACGTCTTGGCCATCTGCATCAGCGACAGCGTGCTCTCCTGCATCCGCGCCCCGCCCGAGCAGCTCACGATCAGCAGCGGCAGCTTCTCGTCCGCGGCCGCCTCGATCGTCCGCGTGATCTTCTCCCCCACCACCGACCCCATCGACCCCATCATGAACGTCGGGTCCATCACCGCCAGCATCATCGGCCGGCCTTTGACGAACGCCTTCCCGCACACCACCGCGTCCGGCGACCCCGTCCGCGCCTGCTCGGCCTTGAGCCGGTCTGAGTAGGCCTTGCGGTCCACGAACTCCAGCGGGTCCATCGGCAGCACGTCCTGGAACATCTCCTCGAAGCTCCCCGGGTCGACGAGGTGCTCGATGCGCGTGCGGGCCGAAATGCGAAAGTGATGCTGGCAGTTCGGGCAGACGTGCAGCGATTCCTCCACCACCTTGCGAAAGAGCATGTCGGAGCACTCGGGGCAGCGCAGCCACAGCCCCTCGGGCACCCCTTCGTTCTTCTTACCGCCGGTCGCGGCCGCATCGCTCATGGACAACCTCATGGGAACTGCCATCCATCCTTCGGTGAAAGGGGCGATTGTCCGGACAATGGCGGCCAAAAGCAACGCGGGGCGAGTGGGAGGGCTGCGCAAGAAGGGGCAAGAAGTGAGGGGCTGGTGAATTCAGAGAGGATCGGAGGGGCGAGCCGGCAAATGAGCGAACCGGAGAGGGAACGGAGGTACGGGGTCCCGGAATGATGAGGTTCAGCTTGACAATCCCCCCCTCTGGCTTACCATGCTCCGTTCCTCTAAATGGGGCGTTCGTCGAGAGGCTTGCCTTGGCTGTCGTGGAGACCGGCCGGGCGAGAGGGTAGACGAGCCGGGCCGGATCGCGGTTTGAACCGGCGCGGGCCCCCTGGGGACGATGAACCGCGGCCATTCCCCTCGCCGTTTGAGCCTCCGGGCTCGCGCCGGCGACCGCAGATCATTACCCGGTAGTGTAACGGTAGCACAAGAGATTTTGGTTCTCTTTGTCCTGGTTCGAATCCAGGCCGGGTAGTCTTTTCCTTTTCGCGTCGCGCTCCACACGAGAATCTATGTCGCTGACCGCCGTCATCCTCGCCGCGGGCAAGAGCACCCGCATGAAGTCCCAGCGCCCCAAGCCTCTGCACGAGGTGTGCGGCCGCCCGATGCTCGAGTACATCCTCCGCGCCTGCTACGACGCGGGTTGCACCCGGGTGATCGTGGTCGTCGGCTATGGCAAGGAAGAGGTCATGGCCGCTTTTGGGCATGACAAGCGCATTCACTGGGTCGAGCAGACCGAACAGCTTGGCACCGGCCACGCCGTTCGGGTCTGTGAGCCGGAACTGAAGCAAGTCAGCGGTGACGTGTTCATCCTTGCTGGCGATGTACCGCTCATCCGTGGAGAGGTCCTCAAGACGCTCCTTCAGGCGCATCGCCAGGAGCACGTGTCGGCCTCGATGGCAACCGCGCTGCTGGAGGATCCGACGGGTTATGGCCGGATCTGCCGCGACGCCAAGGGGGAGTTCGTCGAGATCGTCGAGCAGATCGACTGCTCGCCCGAACAGCGTGAGATCCGCGAGGTGTTCCCCAGCTATTACTGCCTGAAGGTCGATGAGCTTCTCTGGGCGCTGGCCAAGCTCACGCCGAACAACAAGAAGGGCGAGTACTACCTCACCGACATTTACGGCCACATGGTCAAGGCCGGCAAGCGCGTGCTGGCGGCCGTCACCGCTGACGACGTGATCGCGCCCAATTCCCGGCACGAACTGGCCGTCGCCGACGCCGTCATGCAGGAGCGCATCCAGCGCCAGGTCCGCGACGTCGGCGTCACCATCGTCAGCCCCGACAACACCTACATCGAGGATGGCGCCGGCGTCGGCCCCGACACCACGATTCACCCCTTCAGCTTCATCGGGCGCGACGCCAGCATCGGCGCCCAGTGCGTCATTGGCCCGTTCGGAATGGTGCCCCGCTCGGCGGTCGTCCGCGAGGGGTCCACCGTCAGCGGCATCGTTCAGGGAGAACTTTAGGCCCGAAAGCGCGGAGAGACGATGAAGGCAGACTCCGACAAGCTGAAGGTGTTCACCGGCCGGGCCAACCCTCAACTGGCCCAGCGCATCTGCGAGTACCTCCAGATCCCGCTCGGGCGCGGGCGCACGGAGCTCTTCCCGGACGGGGAAGTGATCGTCAAGGTCGAGGAGGACGTGCGCGGGCGCGACTGCTTCATCGTCCAGCCCACCAGTCATCCGGTGAACGCGCATTACTGCGAGCTGTTCATCTGGATCGACTGCCTCAAGCGGGCCAGCGCCAAGACCGTCACGGCCGTCATCCCCTACTTCGGCTACGCCCGCCAGGACCGCAAGGACACCGGGCGCGTCCCGATCACGGCCAAGCTCTTCGCCAACCTTCTGGAGCGCGCGGGCGCTGACCGCGTGGTGTCGATCGACCTGCACGCGGCGCAGGTGCAGGGGTTCTTCGACGTCCCCGTCGACCACCTGTACGCCGTGCCCGTGTTCGCCAAGTGGTTCCGCGAGCTCAACCTCACCAACACCGTCTTCGTCTCCCCCGACGTCGGCAACGTCAAGCGCGCCCAGACCTACGCGAAGGTGCTCGGCGGCGAGATCAGCATCATCGACAAGCGACGCAAGAGCGGCACCGACATCGAGGTGGCCAACATCATCGGCGACGTCGCCGGCAAGACGGTCCTGATGACCGACGACATGATCACCACCGCCGGCACCATGACCGAGGCGGTCCGCACGCTCCGCGACAAGGGCGCCAAAGATATCTACATCTCCGCGACGCACGCCGTATTCGCCCCCCCCGCCATGGAGCGGTTGGCCAACTGCCCCTTCACCAAGCTCGCGGTGACCGACACGATTCCGATCAGCAACCGCGCCGACGCGATCAAGGATCGCCTGGTGGTCCTGTCCGTGGCCCAGTTGTTGGGCGAGGCGATCCACCGCATCCACCACAACGAGTCCGTCAGCGCCCTGTTTCGCCCTCCCAAGGCCGAGGGACAAGGCGATTCGTAGGAGCGACGATACAACGAGGAAACCCGGCCTCCGGCAGTCCAGTGAACCGCGGAGGCCCGATCGTGCAAGAAAGAGGTAACGCATCATGGCAGTTCAAAGCATCCAACTCACCGCTCAGCCGCGCAGCGCCCTCGGGTCGCGCGCCAACAAGCGGCTCCGCGATTCCGGACAGGTCCCCTGCGTGGTCTACGGCCACAAGCAGGACGTGATCCCGCTGGCCGTCAGCCGCAAGGAGGTGGCGCATCACATCTCCAAAGGCGTGCACGTCTTCGACCTCGCCACCGACGGCAAGGCCGAGAAGGTGCTGGTGAAGGACGTGCAGTACGATCACCTGGGCATCGAGGTGATCCACGTCGACTTCGCCCGCGTCAGCCTCGACGAGCGCGTGAAGGTGACCGTGCCGCTCGAGCTCAAGGGCACCCCCAAGGGCGAGGCCGAGGGCGGCGTGTTGCAGCAGATCATCAGCGACCTGGAAATCGAGTGCCTGGTGCTCGAGATCCCCGAGGTCATCCGCCACAACGTGTCGGAGTTGGGCCTCAACTCGCTGCTGCACATCAGCGACCTCAAGCTCCCCAACGGCGTGAAGGTGCTGCACGACCCCGAGACGATCGTGGCGACGGTGAAGGTCATCGCCGAGCCGGTGGCCGCCGCCGCCGCCGAGGGCGAGACCGCGGAGCCCGAGATCATCGGCCGAAAGGCCGGCGAGGAAGAGGGCGAAGCGGGCGCGGCTCCGGCCGCGGAGAAGAAG
>JADMIO010703425.1_pt1 | contig 15121 bp, 15 predicted proteins | sample 8958161 | NCBI WGS metagenome assembly JADMIO01 (sample SAMN16585339, study PRJNA669376) | soil metagenome | isolation source: Crop rotation soil | place: USA: Cullars Rotation, Alabama | collected 2011 | reverse complement strand
CGCGACAACTTGTCCACGTGGAATTCTAAGCTTAGGATCCCAATGTGCTGGAAAGGACTGCCTCGCCGCAGCCCGCGGTGATCCGCGTCTCGCCGAAGTTCCAGCCCATGATCAGCTTTCGGTCGCCGAGTGGGAACGTCGGATGCTTCTTCACGGCCGGTGTCATCTGCACTGCGCGGGTGCACTCGTGGACGTCGCACGCTCCGGAGCCGCAGACGGAGTGCCCGCCGGCCAAGCGCACGTCCGGAATCCAGCTCGGTGATCGGCTCGAGGAGCGCAGCGACTGCTACGACGCGGTCGAGGAGGCAGACACCGCGGTGGTCGTGCTGCCGTACGGTCACGGCCTCGAGCTGCAGGGCTTCCGCTGCATCTCCGAGCAACGTGGCATCACGTGCGTGCGGGTCGCCGACGGGGTCGGTTTCAGCATCAGCCGCGACGTGCTCCGCCACGACCCGTGGGACAGCCCGCTGCTGCACGTGACGGCGGGAACGCTCGATCGGTCGCGGACGACCGTGTTCCCGGCCGGCTTCCAGCTCACCTTCCGCGGCGGCGACTTCGGCGACTGCATCCTGCAGGCCCGGCTCGCGTCGTGCCTCGTCAACACCGATGCCCCCTCCCCGCCCGAGGACCCGAGCTGTGAGCTCGACGACTCGCTCACTGCCTCCGTATCGGGTGACCGCCGCGGCGAGCTGGTGCGCGAGTGTCGCGGAGACGCCAACGGCGGCATGGACCTTGTCGGTCCTGGTCGGTCCTTGCAGGTCGGCGACCTGCAGTGCGACGTGACAACGACACGCCTGCGCTGCGCGCATCTCGGCGGCAGCCGGCACGGCTTCGAGGTGAATGCGAAGACGTTCCGGGGCTTCTAGGCTCGACTCGATAGCATCCGTTTCGTGGCGTGGACGCGAGTCGTGGCACTCGGCGAGCGGCTCGGTGCGAGCTCGACGCGCGGTAGCCGGCTGTGAAGCTGCTCCTCACATCCGGGGGCGTCACCAACCCCAGCATCAAGGATGCGCTGGTCGACCTGCTCGGCAAGCCGATCGCGGAGTGCAACGCCCTCTGCATCCCGACCGCGCAGTGGGGGCACCCGGTGTGTGGGCCGGTCTCCGTGCGCGGCTTCGTCAGCGGTATCGCGCCGTGGGGCGGGATGACCGCCATGCCGTGGAAGTCGCTGGGCGTGCTCGAGTTGACCGCGCTGCCCAGCATCGGTGCGGAGCGGTGGGTCCCCTGGGTCCGGGATGCCGACGTGCTCCTCGTCGACGGCGGGGACGCGACGTACCTGTGCCACTGGATGCGCGAGAGCGGCTTGGCCGACCTCCTGCCCTCGTTGACAGAGACCGTGTGGGTGGGAGTGAGCGCCGGCAGCATGGTGATGACGCCACGGATCGGCGCCGACTTCGTCCGGTGGCCGTTCGCCCGGGACGACCGCACTTTGGGGATCGTCGACTTCTCGATCTTCCCGCACCTGAACGCCTTCCCGGACAACACGCCGGCCGACGCAGAGCGCTGGGCAGCCGACCTCGACGGTCCGGCCTACGCGATCGACGAGCAGACAGCCATCGTCGTCGCGGCCGGAGCCGTTGAGGTGGTCTCCGAGGGAGAGTGGCAACGGTTCGGCTGACAGCGCTCGGTACTAGGCGATCGTGGCAGCGAGGGTGCCGCCGAGCTCCGTGAGGGCCTCGCGGTCGGCGGCGGTCGGCTCACCGGTGATGAGCACCGGCTCTGCGACGAGCTTCCACTTCATGCCGGTCGTCGCCTTCTCGATGCTGCGGACCGCACCGGTCGTGTCGTTCTGCCCGTGCACATACACGCCGTACGGCAGGCCGATCTTCGCCTCGAGGCACGGGTAGTAGACGCTGTCGAAGAAGTGCTTGAGGGCGCCGGACATGTAGCCGAGGTTGGCCGGCGTACCGAGCAGCACTACGTCGGCGGTGAGCAGGTCGGACGCGCTCGCCGACAGTGCCGGCCGGGTGACGACCTCCACCTCAGGCACGAGCGCAGCTCCCGCGCGCGCGGCTTCGAGTAGGGCCTGCATCGCCGGTGACGGGGTGTGGTGGACGACGAGCAGGAGGGGCATGCGTCAGACGGTGCCAGATCAGACAGTGACAGATCCGCCGTGCTCGCAGGGCGTCGCGTCGGCGTCGTCGAACCACGCCATGCCCTCGCCGAGGTAGCGGAAGCACAGCGTCGTGCCGGCGGGCACGGTCACGCTGGTGCTGCGGACGCCGCCGGCGCGCTTCTTCAGCTCGTGGGCGCCGGGCGTCCAGTCGTTGAACGTGCCGAGCACGGACACCTTGCCCTCGGGGAAGTCGGCGGGCAGCGTCCACGTCACCTTCGCGGTGCCTGCCTTGGCCTGCCGGGTGACCTTGATGCTCATCGGGACCTCCTGGAACCGGACACATGGTGACACTACCGGCGGCTGAAGACGTCCGGTGGCGGCGAGGGGGCCTCCGCCGCGGTCGCGTCGGTGACCGGCTTCGCACCACCCGTGAAGTCGCGTACGTCGTCGCCGGAGACGACGCGGGCTCGACCGATCGCTCGGGCGCTGCGGGGAATCAGCCCCTCTACGTCGAACCGTGCCTCGGACCCCGCCAGCACGACGTTCCCGAAGCGCCGGCCGCGCAGCACCGCCGGCTCCGCGAGCAGGACGACGTGCTTGAACGCCGCCCGCAGCGTCGCCGCCTGCGACTTCGCGAACGCCAGTGGCGGGCCGTCGCCGATGTTGGCGACGTACGTGCCACCGGGACGCAACGCGCGCCGTACCAGCTCGAGGTACTCCAGGGTCGTGCAGTGGCGCGGCAGATCGGAGCCGGCGAAGACGTCGCTGACGACCAGATCCGCCTTCCCGGCAGCGACCTTGGTCAGGCTCTCGCGGGCGTCGCCCACCCGCATCCGGAAGCCCTTCACACCGAGCTCCCGTCGTACGACGGCGGCGAGCAGGTCGTCGGCCTCGATCACCACCTGCCGTGAGCCCGGTCGGGTGGCGGCGATGTAGCGAGGGAGGCTGCAGCCGCCACCGCCGAGATGCAGCGCGGTCAGCGGCTCCTCGCGGGGCGTCACCAGGTCGACGACATCGCCGACCATCCGCACGTAGTCGAACTCCAGGTGCGTCGGGTCGGACAGGTCGACGTAGGACTGCGCCACCCCGTTGACGGACAGCAGCCAGCCGGCCGGCCGGTCGTCGTCCGCGATCAGCTCGGCCGTCCCGAACCGCACCTTCCAGGTGCCGGGGAGTGGCATGCGGGACAGCCTGCCCTGCCCACGACGTGACCCACGTCACTAGGGTGAGGTCATGAGCTTCAACCTCGCGATCATGCTCCGGGAGTCGGCGAACGCCCACCCGGACAAGCCCCTCATGCACATCCAGGACCTGACCTTCAGCTACGCGCAGACCGATGAGATCTCGGGCCGGATCGCGAGCAGCCTGCTGGGGCTCGGGCTGGAGCGCGGCGACAAGGTGGCGGTGCAGCTGCCCAACCTGCCGCAGTTCCTGTTCACCTACTTCGGCATCCTCAAGGCCGGTCTGGTGATGGTGCCGCTCAACCCGCTGCTCAAGGCGCCGGAGGTGGCCTACCACCTGAAGGACAGTGACGCGAAGCTGCTCGTCACCTTCGAGATGTTCGCCGAGGAGGCGGTCAAGGGCGCCAACGAGGTCGGCGGCATCACGACGTACGTCGTCAACATGCCGGGCAACACCGGTCGTCCCGACGGGACCAAGCACTACGACGAGCTCTACTTCGCCGACGACACCCGCGACATCGTGCCGCTCAGCGCCGATGACACGGCTGTCCTGCTCTACACCAGTGGTACGACGGGGAAGCCCAAGGGCGCCGAGCTGACCCACTTCCAGCTCTTCATGAACTGCACGACGGCCGGCGCTTTGTTCGGCTTCCAGGACGACGACATCGGCCTCGCCGTGCTCCCGCTGTTCCACGTGTTCGGGTTGTCCAGCGTCCTCAACACGAGCGTTCGGTACGGCGGGACGATCGTGCTGGTGCCGCGCTTCGAGATGGAGCCGGTCATCGATGCGATCGAGCGGCACCGCATCACGATCTTCTCCGGCGTACCGACGATGTACTTCGCCCTTCTCGCGATGGACCTGTCCGACCGCAACCTGTCGTCGCTGCGGGTCGGGGTGTCGGGCGGTGCCGCGATTCCCGGCGAGACCATCAAGGCGATCGAGGAGAAGCTGCCCGGCTTCGTCGTCCTCGAGGGCTACGGGCTGTCCGAGAGCGCGAGCACGACGACGTTCAACATCGACGCCGACCAGCGCAAGGTGCTCAGCATCGGCAAGCCGATCTGGGGCGTGGAGGTGCGCATCGTCGACGAGGACGACAAGGAGCTCCCGCCGGGCGAGACGCACGTCGGCGAGATCGTCATCCGCGGGCACAACATCATGAAGGGCTACTACAAGAACCCGGAGGCCACCGAGGAGGCGATGCGCGGCGGTTGGTTCCACACCGGTGACCTCGCGTACGCCGACGATGACGGCTACCTGTTCATCGTCGACCGCAAGAAGGACCTCATCATCCGCGGTGGCTACAACGTCTACCCCCGCGAGATCGAGGAGGTCCTCTACGCCAACCCGTCCATCGCGGAGGCGGCCGTCATCGGCAAGCCCGACGACAAGCTCGGCGAGGAGGTCGTCGCGGTCATCACCTTGAAGCCCGGTGCTGACATCGCGCCCGAGGACGTCATCGCCTACTGCAAGGAGCAGCTGGCGGCGTACAAGTACCCACGAGAGGTGCGCATCGTCGACGCGCTGCCGATGGGGCCGACCGGGAAGATCCTGAAGAAGGAGCTCCGCTGAGCACGGTGCAGACCGCTCGCGGTCCGGTCGACACCGCGGACCTCGGGACGACGCTGATGCACGAGCACGTCTTCGTGCTCAGTCCCGACTCGCGGCAGCAGTGGCAGCGCGACTGGGACGAGGAAGCGCGGGTGACCGACGCAGTCGCACGGCTGAAGGAGCTGGCGGCGACCGGCGTGCGCACGATCGTCGACCCGACCGTCGACGGGCTCGGCCGTGACATCCCGCGCATCGTGCGGATCGCCGAACAGGTCCCCGAGCTGAACATCGTCGTCGCGACAGGCGTCTACACGTACGCCGACGTGCCGGGCTACTTCAGCTCCCGCGGCCCCGGGGCGCTGCCGGACCTGCGCGAGCCGATGGTGGACCTGTTCGTCCGGGACATCTCTGTGGGCATCCAGGGCACGGACGTGCGGGCGGCGTTCCTCAAGTGCGCGATCGACCACCACGGGCTGACCCGTGGTGTCGAGCGGGTGATGCGCGCTTGCGCCAAGGCCCATCTGCAGACGGGCGTGCCGCTCATGGTGCACACCCATCCGGGCAAGCAGACCGGCCTCGAGGTGCAGAAGGTTCTCTCCGATGAGGGTGTGCCGGCGTCGTCCGTGCTGCTCGCGCACTGCGGCGACTCCGCCGACGCCGACCACCTTTCGTCGCTCGCCGATGCCGGCTACCTGCTCGGCATGGACCGGTTCGGCATCGACACGATCCTCGACTTCGAGGGCCGGGTCGGCGTCGTGGCCGAGCTCTGCCGGCGCGGGTACGCGGGCAGCATGGTCCTGTCCCAGGACGCGTCCTGCCACATCGACTGGGTCGACCCCGAGCTGATGCCGTTCCTCCCCAACTGGACGTACCTGCACGTGCTGCGCGACGTCGTACCCGCCCTGCTCGAGCGCGGCGTCACCCAGGACCAGGTGGACCAGATGCTGGTCAGCAACCCCCGCCGGTTCTTCGAGGCCTGATTCGGCGGCGCCCGAGCGCGGGCAGACTGATCACGTGACGGCGCAGCAGGTGGCGGTGGACCGCGGGTGGACGCGGCCGCCCCGGCCGGTGCCCACCAGGCGGGTGCGCGGCAAGGGGTTCCGCAGGGACATCGAAGGGCTGCGCGGGGTCGCGGTCCTGCTCGTGGTCTTCGGCCACGTCACGGGCTGGCCGCGAGGTGGGTTCATCGGCGTCGACGTCTTCTTCGTCATCTCCGGCTTCCTCATCACCGGCCTGCTGGTCAGCGAGCGCGAGCGCACCGGGCGCGTCAGCATCCGCGGGTTCTACGCCCGGCGGATCCGGCGGTTGATGCCGGCCGGCGTGCTCGCTCTCGTGCTCACCGACCTCGCCGCGGCGGTCCTGCTGCTCCCGAGTCGCGCGCACGAGACGTTCGTCGACTCGGTGTGGGCGTTCGGCTTCCTCGCCAACGTGCACTTCGCGCACCTGGGCACCGACTACTTCTCGCTCACCCGCGCGCCGTCCGCCGTGCAGCACTACTGGTCGCTGTCTGTGGAGGAGCAGTTCTACCTCGTCTGGCCGGCGGTGATCCTTCTGGTCTTCGGCCTCGCGAAGCGAGCCGGCAGACGAGCGCTCATCGCCGTGGCAGCGGTGGTGGTCGCGGCCTCGCTCACCTGGTCGATCGTGAGTACGGCGCACGCCCCGGCGGCTGCCTACTTCTCGTCGCCGGCCCGCGCGTGGGAGCTCGGCGCCGGCGCGCTGCTCGTGCTGCTGTCGCCCAAGCGGGTCCCGGGGATCCTGGCCTGGCTCGGCGCCGTCGGCCTGGTCGCGTCGGCCGTTCTCATCACCCCGACGACGGCGGTGCCCGGCTACGCGCTCGCTCTCCCGGTCGCGTCCACCGTCGCGATCCTCGCCGCGGGTGGTGCACGGCTCGGGCTGGCGACGGCGCCGATCCGCTACGTCGGCCTCATCTCCTACTCGCTCTACCTCTGGCACTGGCCGTGCGTCGTGCTGGGCGCAGCGGTGCCGGGAGGGACGTCGGCATTCGGCAAGGCCGTCCTCATCGCTGTCGCCTTCCTGCTGGCCGTGGTCTCGTACCACGTCGTCGAGCAGCCGTTCCGGCGTCGTCGACCGCAGCAGGTGCCCGGTCCGCGGCGGGCGTCTGTCATCGCGCCGGCGTACACCATGGTCTTGATCGCGGCACTCGGCGCGACGTGGGTCCTGTCGGACTCGCCGGCTGCCCGGCACGTCGCTCGGCACTCCCTTCCGCCGGTGGGTGCGGAGTCGGTGTCGCCGCCGGTGCGCGACCTGCCGGCCGAGATCCAGGCGGCGTTGCAGCTGACCAGCTGGCCGGCCGGCTTGGACGCCGACCTCACCGATGCGGGCAGCCCCGAGTGGCTGCACGACAAGTGCCTCGACATCGGACCGCGCAACGCGGCGCGGTGCACCTACGGGCCGAAGAGCGCCACCCGGTCGGTCGCCTTGCTCGGCGACTCGGTCGCGGTGAGCTGGTTGCCCGCGCTGCGTCGCGCCCCGGCCCTGCGCAACGCTCGGATCCACGTCCTGACCCTGCGCCAGTGCGCGAACCTGCGCGGCGTCGTCAGTGCCGGTTGCGCCGGGCACCAGGAATGGGCCCTCGAGCAGGTCCGCCGGATGAAGCCGGATCTCATCGTCATGTCGGCGCGCTACCAGGGCCCGCAGTCCGCGGTGGAGTGGCGGGACGGGACGGTGCGGATGCTCGAGGCGGTCAAGCCGCACACGAAACGCGTGATCCTGCTCAGCCCGCCGCCGGGCACCGGCAACCTGCAGTCCTGCTACACGCGGCTGTCGAAGCCGATCGACTGCGCGGCGCGGGTGTCGGACCGGTGGCGGATCTACGCCGGCGCCGAGCAGGAGGCTGCGAAGCGGGCCGGCGCGGTGTTCCTCGACGCGCGGGCGTGGTTCTGCGTCGCCGACCAGTGCCCGGCCGTCGTCGGCGACCTCCCGGTGCTGTTCGACGGCCGCCATGTCACGGCGGTCTACGCGGCGATGATCGCGGCGAGCATGTCGCCCTCGTTCACGTGACCAGTAGGCCGATCCCGACGACGACGCCGAGCGTGACGACCGCGGCGCGCATGACCGGGGTGGGCAGACGTCGCGCAACCGAGACACCGAGCGTCCCGCCGAGATAGGCGCCGACGGCGAGTGCCAGGGCGTAACCCCAGTCGACGCGCGCCGACACGACGAACACGGCGGCGCCGACGATGTTGATGAAGAGGGACAGCAGGCCTTTCAGCGCGTTGAGCCGTTGCAGCCCGTCGGCGACGAGGATGCCGAGAACAGCGAGCAGCAGGACGCCGAGACCGGCGCCGAAGTAGGTGCCGTAGACGGCGCCGGCTGCGACGCCCAGCCGTGCGGCCCAGTGAACGTCGACGGATCCCTGCTCGCGGCTGCCGAGGGCTCGCGACAGCAGTGGTTGGACTGCCAGCAGAGCAGCGGAGAGGAGCACGAGGAAAGGGACGACGGCGCGGAACGTCGAAGGGGGAGTGACCAGCAGGAGCACGGCGCCGGCGACCGCGCCGACGACGGCGTACGGAAGAAGTGACGTCAGCCGAGCACGCTGCCCGGCGAGCTCACGGCGGTAGGCGACCGAGCCGCCGGCGTACCCGCTGATGAGTCCGACGGAGCAGGTGATGTTGGCCGTCAGCGGACCCACGCCGACGGCCAGCAGTGCGGGGAAGGCGACCAGGGTGCCGCCACCGGCCACGGCGTTGATCGCGCCGGCCAGCACACCGCTGCCGGCGACCAGCAAGCCGTCGGCCGGGGTCACGGCACGACGTTAGGCCAGGGCGGTGCCAGACTGCCGCAATGGAGTGGTCCAACTGGGCCGGCAACCAGCTGATGGAGCCGGCCCGCGTGGTGCGACCGCGTTCGGTCGACGAGATCGCGGGCGCCGTGAAGCAGGCCGCCGCGGACGGCTTGCGGGTCAAGGCGATCGGTGCAGGTCACTCCTTCACGGCGATCGGGCTCACCGACGGCGTGCTGCTCGACATGTCGTCGTACAACGGGCTCGTGTCGGCCGATCCGTCCACCGGGTTGGTGACGGCGCAGGCCGGGTTGCGGCTGCACCGGCTCAACGCCTTGCTGGGTGAGGCCGGCCTGGGCCTGACCAACATGGGCGACATCGACGTGCAGACCGTGTCCGGGGCGGTGTCGACGGGGACGCACGGGACGGGTCGGGACAGTGCGGGGTTCGCCGCCCAGATCGCCGCTCTCGAGCTGGTACTCGCTGACGGATCGGTCGTGTCCTGCAGCCGCAACGAGCGGCCGGAGCTGTTCGCCGCAGCTCGCGTCGGCCTGGGCGCGCTCGGGGTCATCAGCACGGTGACGTTCCAGGCCGAGAAGGCGTTCGTGCTCGAGGCCGACGAACGGCCGATGCCGTTGGATGACGTGCTGGACGGCTTCTTCGACCTGGTCGGGGACAACGAGCACTTCGAGTTCTACTGGTTCCCGCACACCGACATCGCGCTGACCAAGCGCAACAACCGGACCGCCGCCGAGCTGCGACCGCTGTCGAAGGCGAAGGCGTTCGTCGACGACGAGCTGCTGTCCAACGGCGTCTTCGAGATGACCTGCCGGCTCGGCCGGCGGATGCCGGCGCTCATCCCGCGGCTCAACCGCGTCGCCGCTCGCGCCCTGTCGGCGCGCACCTACATCGATGCCGCTCCACGTGTCTTCACCTCGCCGCGGCGGGTGCGCTTCTACGAGATGGAGTACGCCGTACCGCGGGCCGCGCTGCCCGATGTCTTCCGCGAGCTGCGGACGCTGCCGGAGCGGCTCCGCCTGACCGTCTCCTTCCCGGTCGAGGTCCGGGTGGCGCCGGCGGACGACGTGACCCTGTCGACGGCGTCGGACCGGGAGACGGCGTACATCGCCGTTCACATGTTCAAAGGCACGCCGTACGACCCGTACTTCCGTGACGTCGAGAAGCTGTACCAGGACGTCGGCGGGCGGCCGCACTGGGGCAAGCTGCACACCCTGGACGCCGCGACGCTGCGCACCCGCTACCCCCGCTTCGACGAGTTCGTGTCCCTCCGCGACTCCCTCGACCCTGAGCGTCGCTTCACCAACGCCTACCTCGAGCGGGTGCTCGGCTGACCAGCCGTCGGATGCTGGCAGTCAGCACTGCGACTGTCCTCGCGATCGTCGCGGCTCTCGGGTGGTCGCTGACGCGCGGTTCTGAGTCGGGCGGGCCCGACGGCCTCCCCCGGCTCCGGGGCGGTGAGAGCTACGGCATCGACGTCAGCAGCCACCAGGGGACGATCGACTGGCCGCGCGTCAAGGCAGACGGGATCGGGTTTGCTTATCTCAAGGCGAGCGAGGGCGGGGACTTCACCGACGCGCGCTTCACGACCAACTGGTCCGGCGCGGCCTCTGCGGGTATCGCCCGGGGCGCGTACCACTTCTTCACGCTGTGCCGGCCGGGCCGCGAGCAGGCCGAGCAGTTCCTCCGCGTCGCGCCGCCTGACGCCAACGCACTGCCACCGGCTGTCGATCTCGAGCTCATCGGCAACTGCGCGACGCGGCCGTCGGCAGGGACCGTCGCTGCCGAGCTGACGGCGTTCGTGACGCGTGTCGAGGCCGCCTGGCGCCGCCCGCTGCTGCTGTACATCGGGCCGGAGTGGGCTGCCCGCTATCCCCTCACCTCGCTTGATCGGCCTCGCTGGGTGAAGGCCGCAACTCGGCCGCCGAAGCCGTGGACCATCTGGCAGCCCCGTGCCCTCGCGAACGTCGACGGCATCGCCGAGCCCGTCGACCTCGACATCGGCCGCGTAGGGGAGTTGCGCTCGCACACATCGTGATCCAGTTGCGGCGGTTGCGTTGCCGCGTAGGCGGCGCTCCGTCCGGCCGGTGATCACGATGTGTGCGGGGACACCCGCGCGGGCGGGCGGGGCGCTGCTTCGACATTGCGCGCCCGGGTAGGGGCCGGGGTATGGGGACTCTGAACGAGCACAATCCGTCGGTCTGGGTGGAGACCACCCGCGATCAGGTTGCGGCGGCGGCCGGTGGCCGGCCGAGCGGGACGTACGACGTCATCGTCGTCGGGTCCGGCATCACCGGCCTGTCGACCGCCTTGGAGCTGGCCGAGCGCGGCTCCCGGGTCGCGCTGCTCGAGGCCGGCCAGGTCTGCAGCGGCGTGACGGCGTACACGACGGCGAAGGTGACCAGCCTGCACGGCCTGACGTACGACGGGCTCGTTCGTCATCGCGGCAAGGAGCTCGCCCAGGCGTACGCCGACGCCAACCAGGCCGCTATCACCCAGGTCGCTGCCTGGATCGAGCGCTACGGCATCGACTGCGACTTCAGCCGACGGCCGGCGTACACCTACACCACCGACAGCGGCCGGGTCGCCGACATCGAGGCCGAGGTCGAGGCCGCGACGGCGCTGGGGCTGCCGGTCAGCTTCACCAACGACACCGAGCTGCCGTACGACGTCCGGGCCGCGATCCGGATGGAGGACCAGGCGCAGTTCCACCCGCGGCGCTACTGCCTCGGCCTGGCCAAGGCCTTCACCGAGCTGGGCGGCGAGATCTTCGAGAACACCCGGGTGACCGGCGTCAACGACGGATCACCCTGCGAGGTGCATCTTGGTGACGACCGGGTCGGCGCGGAGCACGTCGTGCTGGCCACGCACCTGCCGATCCTCGATCGCGGGCTGTTCTTCGCCAAGACGCACCCGGCGCGGTCCTATGCGATGACCGTGCGTCTCCAGGGGGCCCCACCGCAGGGGATGTACCTCAGCGCGGACCAGCCCACCCGCTCCGTCCGCTCCGCGGAGGGGGACTCGCTCGTCATCCTCGGCGGCGAGGGCCACAAGGTCGGCCAGGACCCCGACACCCGGCAGCGCTACGCGGCGCTGGAGGCGTGGGCGCACGCCGAGTGGGAGGTCAAGGAGGTCATGCACCGGTGGTCCGCTCAGGACCACATGTCCGGCGACGGCGTGCCCTACATCGGCCGGCAGCTGCCTGGATCACGCATCTTCGTCGCCACCGGCTTCGGCAAGTGGGGCATGACGAACGGCACCGCTGCCGCCGGGATCATCGCGGACCGCATCGAGGACAAGGACAACGAGTGGGCGGCGGCATTCCGGGCCTCCCGGATGGCCGCGCCCTTCACCTCGAAGGAGACCCTCAAGGAGAACGTCGACGCGGTGGGCGGCCACCTCATCGGTGACCGGCTCCGGACGCTCAACCCCCCGGACGCCGACACGCTCGCCCCGGGCGAGGGCGGCATCGTGAAGCTCGACGGCGACAAGGTCGCGGCGTACCGCCACGAGGACGGCAGCTTCACCGCGGTCTCGCCGGTCTGCCGGCACGTCGGCTGCCTGGTCTCCTTCAACACCGCCGAGCGGAGCTGGGACTGTCCGTGCCATGGTTCGCGGTACACCCTGGACGGCAAGCTCATCCAGGGTCCGTCCGTCCACGATCTGGAGAACAAGAGCCCGCGATGAGACCTGGTGCCCTGAGCAGCGCAGCGATGTTCGCGTCCGGTGTGGCCGGCGTCCTCATGCCCGAGCGGATCGCTCCCGCGCTGCACCTCACCTCGAACGACCCGCGCGGGTCGGCCGAGGTCCGTGCGGGGCTCGGCGGCACGTACGCCGCGCTCGGCGCCTATGGCCTGCTCAGCCGGTCCCCGGCGGTCCGTCGGGCTGTTGGTGTGACCTGGCTCGGCGCGGCCGTCGCCCGCCTGTACGCGCTGCAGGAGGACCAGCCCGAGACGGACGCGACCTTCTGGGCTTACTTCGCCGGCGAGGTCGTCCTCGGCCTTGGGGCGCTGCGGGCTCACCAGCCGCGCAGGTCGACCTCGTAGGAGTCGACGACCTCGTCGCCCTCCACGATGTGAATCCACTCGTGCAGGGCGACGGTCGGATCGACGTGCGCCGGATGCGCGCGCACCAGCTCGCCCACCGCGAACGCGTGCCCTTCGTCGGCCGAGAACGTCGTGTGCTCGTCGGAGCAGAACCACACCGACGCACCCGGGATGTGCGGGTTGCCGTGATCCATGCCGAGCGACTTCAGCCCGAGGTTCGCGACCGCCCAGCCCGCCTTGTTGACCGAGATGACCTGCGACAGCACCGTCAGCGCCTGCTGGAACGGCAGCCCCTGCGCGCCGTACGCCGTGTCCATCAGCAGGTACGACCCGGCCTGGATCTCGTTGGCCCACGTGTTGACCGCGTAGTTGCCCGTCCCGCCGGCTGACACCAGCTCGCCACCGACGTCGGCCGACGCCTTCAGCAGCCGGGCCATGCACTCCTCTGTCTGGCGCAACCGGTCGGCCGGGTCCTCCACGATCATCACGTGGCCCTCGTAGCCCATGACGCCGCGCACCTCGAGGCCCCTGGCACGTGCGTAGTCGGCGAGCCGACCGGCGTCCTCGGGGTCCACCCCGCACCGCGGCAGCCCCACGTTCACGTCCACAACCACTTCTCGTACGCCGCCTGCCGCGGCGGCATCGACCGTGATGTCGCTGTCGACCGCGAGGGTCACCCGCGCACCTTCTTGTACGACGCCACCGAGCCGGCTGGCATCGAGCACCTCGTTGGCGAGCATCAGGTCCTCGCCGAGACCGGCTGCGGCGAGCCCCTCGACCTCGCGGATCGTCGCGCAGGTGAAGCCGTGATGGCCGACTGCGTACTGCAGCCGGGCGAGCGCCGTCGTCTTGTGCGCCTTGACGTGCGGCCGCAGCCGCGGGCCTGGCAGTGCCGCGGCCATCGTCTGCAGGTTGTGCTGCAGCGCGGCGCGATCCACGAGCAACGCCGGTGTCTGCAGCTGCTCGATGCGCACGGCGCACGCTATCGCGGCATCAGGGGAACCGGGCGCTCCACAGCAGCGAGGTCACGGCGGCTGCCACCGCGGCGAGCAGCCCGAGGCCGGTCAGCGTCGCTGTGACCTCCTTGCGCTGCGTGGTGTAGCCGACCTGGCTGCCGATGTCGGCGTACACGCCGTTGAGCTCTTCGCCCGACTTCGCGCTGTAGCTCTGCCCGCCGGTCGCGGAGGCCAGCGCTGCCAGCGACGGTGCGTCGACGGGCACCGGCACGATCTGCCCCTGCACCTGGACGTAGCCCTCGGGTGTGCCGTAGGCGATGGTCGAGACCGGGATGCGCAACGCGTTCGCCGCGGCAGCCGCGTCGTCGAGCGAGCGTCCGATCGTGTTGCCCCCGTCGGAGAGCAGGACGACGCGGGCCGGCGGCGGCTTGGCGGCGTCGCCGCCGGGCACGTTCTGGATCGCGTTGAGGGAGGCGATCACCGCCTCGCCGATCGCGGTGCCACCCGCGAGCCGCAACCCGTCGATGGCGTCGCGTACGGCGGCGTGGTCCTTCGTCGGTGTCGCGACGACGGACGCGACCGCGTTGAACGACACCAGCCCGACGTTGAACTGCTTCGGCAACCGGTCGACGAACGCCTTCGCGGACTGCTTCGCCGCGGTGAACCGGTCGGGGGAGACGTCCGTCGCCTGCATCGATGCGGACGTGTCGAGAGCGACGACGATGGTGGCCCGCTCGCGCGGCACCTTCACGTCGGCCTCGGGCTTGGCGAAGGCCGTCGTCAGCGCGATCAGTGACAGCAGCAGCAGCCCCGCCGGCACGTGCCGGCGCCAGCCCGGCCGCTTCGGCGCGACCGAGGCGAGCAGCTCGAGCTCGGTGAAGCGCGCCGCGTAGACAGGTCGGCGCAGCTGCATCCAGACGTAGCCGCCGATGAGCGCAGCCACGCCGATGAGCAGCAGCAGGCGAGCCGGTTCGGTGAAGGCGAGGCCGTGCATCAGCGGACCCCGCTCATCTGACCAGGGCCGCTCGGCCGGCGGCCCGCAGCCGGCGCCGAGCCGCCAGGAAGGTCGCGAGGTCGACCAGCCAGTCGCGGTCGGTGCGCAGCACCACGTGCCCGGCACCGGCGCGTCGCACCTCGGTCGCGTGCGCAGAACGCCGGGACGCCGCCGCGGCGGCATAGCGGTCACGCAGCGCCTTGCTCTTCGTCTGCACCTCGAGGTGCCGGCCCGTTTCCGGGTCGACGAGCCGGAGGACGCCCACATCCGGCAGCGTCAGCTCGCGCGGGTCGACGATCTCGCCGACGATGACGTCGTGCCGGGTGGCCAGCATCCGCAGTGGCCGCGCCCACGGCGGCTCGACCCCGACCGGCGACAGCAGGTCGGACAGAACGACGACCAGTCCGCGGCGCCGCGGTGGGTTCATGACCCCGCGCAAGGCGGTCGCCAGGTCCTCGCCGGCGCCTTCGGCCCGAGGCTCGGAGAGCAGCCGGTGCAGGAGGGCGAGGGCGGCGTCGCGGCCACCACGTGGCGGGAGCCGGCGCATCCCGTCCGCCCCGAGGACGACCGCGCCGACGC
>JADMIO010930528.1_pt1 | contig 15124 bp, 11 predicted proteins | sample 8958161 | NCBI WGS metagenome assembly JADMIO01 (sample SAMN16585339, study PRJNA669376) | soil metagenome | isolation source: Crop rotation soil | place: USA: Cullars Rotation, Alabama | collected 2011 | reverse complement strand
TCCGCCCGCGGGCCGCAGCGCGACCTGCACCACGCCCGGCGGCGGCGCCGTCTCGACGGCAACCGGCGAGAGCGCGGGCCCGGGCGCGAGCGGCGGATCGATCCGCGTCTCGACGTCGAGCCGGCCGCTCCAGTTCTCGGGGACCAGCAGCACCGACTGGAAGAGCAGGTGCCGATCGGCGAGCGACGTGAAGCGCAGGCCGAGGATGCGCGTGCGACGGCCGGCCGCGTCCTCGTGGATCCACTCGCGCCACAGGATGCCCTGGCGCAGATCGAGCGCGCGGCGGTGCAGGATCTGGCGGCCGCGGTCGAGGCGCAGCGGCTCGCCGTCGATCGAGGCGGCGAGGCGCATCCAGTCGGGCATCGGCGCGAGCTGCGCCGGGTCGGGCGCGCCGCGCGGATCGGGCGCGGCGCCGAACACGCCGGCGACGAAGGTGGCGGGCGCCGACAGCGCGCTCCCCTCGGCGAGCGCCCCGCGGCTCCCGATATATCCGTTCGACAGCGCGAACATCGACTCGACCTCGTGCTCGCGCGCCAGCTCGAACCCCTCCTCGACGAGGAGCCAGCCCACATCGGGCGTCGGCGCCACCGTGAGCGCGATCGGCCGCGCGCGATCGCCCGCCCGGCGAGCGGGGCTGACGTCCGCATCCATGGGTCCTCCGCCGATGCGAAATCGGCGCCGCGGCCGCGGCCGCGCTTGTCCTCCGCCCCATTCACGTTATGTCCCTCGGTATCCTTCAGGAGCCGCACATGGATCGCATCGACTTCCTCCAGACCTTCGAGCCCAGCCCCTCGTTGACCGGCCGCTTCTTCTCGCTGCCGCTGCTCGAGCAGCGCGGCGGCGGCGCCGTGTCGCGGCTGCCGGTGTCGATCCGCATCGTGCTCGAGTCGGTGCTCCGCCACCTCGACGGGCGGCGCATCGGCGAGCGCGAGGTGATGGCGCTGGCGAACTGGCGCCCCGACGCCGAGCGCACCGCCGAGGTGCCGTTCGTGGTCTCGCGCGTGCTCCTGCAGGACTTCACCGGCGTGCCGCTGCTCGTCGACCTCGCCGCCATGCGCGACGCGGTGTCGGCGCGCCGCCGCGATCCGGCCACGGTCGAGCCGCTCGTCCCCGTCGAGCTGGTGATCGATCACTCGGTGCAGGTCGATTACTTCGGCACCCGCGACGCGCTCCGCCTCAACATGGACATGGAGCTGCGCCGGAACCGCGAGCGCTACCAGTTCCTCAAGTGGGGCATGGCGGCGTTCCGCGGCGTGCGCGTGGTGCCGCCGGGCATCGGCATCTGCCACCAGGTGAACCTGGAGTACCTCGCGCGCGGCGTGCTGCGGAAGGACGACGTCTATTATCCCGACACGCTCGTCGGCACCGACTCGCACACGACGATGGTGAACGGCCTCGGCGTGCTCGGCTGGGGCGTGGGCGGCATCGAGGCCGAGGCGGCGATGCTCGGCCAGCCGGTGTGGTTCCTCATGCCCGACGTCGTCGGCGTGTACCTCGCGGGCGCGCTCCGCCCCGGCGTCACCGCCACCGACCTCGTGCTGCGCGTGACCGAGCTTTTGCGCAAGGCGAAGGTGGTGGGCAAGTTCGTCGAGTTCTTCGGCGAGGGGGCGCGCTCGCTCGCGGTGCCCGACCGCGCCACCATCGCCAACATGGCGCCCGAGTACGGCGCAACCTGCGGCTTCTTCCCCGTCGACGACGAGAGCTGCAGCTACCTGGTCGCCACCGGCCGCGACCTCGCCGCCGTCGAGGCGATGCGCCGCTACTACCAGGCGCAGGGCCTCTTCGGCATCCCGGCCGCGGGCGACTGCGACTATACCAGCGTCCTCGAGCTCGACCTCGCCACCGTCGAGCCGAGCGTCGCGGGCCCCAAGCGCCCGCAGGATCGGATCGATCTCTTTCATCTCAAGACTGCCTTCCATGACGTCATGCTGCGCAAGGACGCCACCGGCTACGGCAAGCACGAGAGCGACCTCGGCGCGCGCTTCAAGGTGGAGCACGTGCACGCGCCCGCCCGCGTCACCGGCGGCGGAACGGACGCCGAGGCGTCCCCGGCGCGCAACCCGCAGGACGTGAACCCGGTCACCGAGTCCGAGATGTGGAGCAACCGGCCCACGCCCGACACCGTCCCCGCCGACGCCGTCCACGTCGACGGCGAAACGCTCGGCCACGGCGACGTCGCGATCGCCGCGATCACCTCGTGCACCAACACGTCGAACCCCGCGGTCATGCTCGGCGCGGGGCTGCTGGCGAAGAAGGCGGTCGAGCGCGGCCTGCGCACCGCGCCGTGGGTGAAGACCTCGCTCGCGCCCGGCTCACGCGTGGTCAGCGACTACCTCGCGAAGACCGGTCTTCAGCCGCACCTCGACGCGCTCGGCTTCCAGCTCGTCGGTTACGGCTGCACCACCTGCATCGGCAACTCCGGACCGCTCGACCCCGCCGTCGAGAAGGCCATCTCGGAGCACGACCTCGTGCTGGCCGCCGTGCTCTCGGGCAACCGCAACTTCGAAGCGCGCGTGCACCAGAGCATCAAGGCCAATTTCCTCATGAGCCCGCCGCTGGTGGTCGCGTTCGCCATCGCGGGGCGCGTCGGGATCGACCTCGGGACCGAGCCGCTCGGCAACGGGCACGACGGCAAACCGGTTTATCTGAGAGACATCTGGCCGACTCCCCAGGAGGTCACCGAGGCGTACCGCCGCGCCATCGATCCCGAGACCTACCGCCGCCTCTATGACAACGTGGAGCGGCAGAGCGCCATCTGGAACGAGATCCCCGCTCCCAAGGGCGTGACTTACGAGTGGGATGAAAAGTCGACGTACATCCGCCTTCCGCCCTATTTCGAGCCCGAGATGACGGCGGTGGCCGCGACCGACATCACGGGCGCACGCGCGCTCGCCATCTTCGGCGATTCGGTCACCACCGATCACATCAGCCCCGCCGGCTCGATCAAGCCCAATTCGCCCGCGGGGCTCTATCTCCAGGAAAAGGGAGTTCCGCCGAGCGAGTTCAACAGCTACGGCGCGCGCCGCGGCAACCACGAGGTGATGGTGCGAGGCACCTTCGCCAACGTCCGGATCAAGAACCTGATGGTCGCTCCCGTCGAGGGCGGCGTGACCCTGCACCAGCCCGACGGCACGCGCATGACCATCTACGACGCGGCATTGAAGTATGCCGCCGAGCACGTGCCGCTGATCGTGATCGCCGGACAGGAGTACGGCACCGGCAGCTCGCGCGACTGGGCCGCCAAAGGGGTCCGCCTGCTGGGCGTGCGCGCGGTGGTGGCGCAGAGCTTCGAGCGCATCCACCGCACCAACCTGGTCGGGATGGGCGTTTTGCCCTGCCAGCTCCCCGAGGGAGTGAGCGCAAAGACGCTCGGCCTCGACGGGAGCGAGCGATACGACCTGGTCGGCCTCCATGCCGGCCTCTCGGCCCGGATGGCGCTCAAGCTCGTCATCCACCGCAAGGACGGGCACCGCGACGAGGTGGCGGTGCGCCTCCGGATCGACACCCCGATCGAGATCGATTATTTCCGCGCCGGCGGGCTCCTGCCCTACGTGCTGGAGCGCGTGGTCGCCGCGCACGGACACTGACGCGGAATTGACTGGCCGGCTGTTGGCATGACCCCGAATCGGAGGAGATCCGGGCCATGTCGATGTCCGTTGTTCGGCCGATCGTACGTACTGCCACTTTCATTGGATTCGCCATCGCCGCCGGGAGCTGCGGTGGCGGCGGCACCACCTTCACCGTCGGCGACGCGGCCGCGGAGTCGGGAGACCTGATGACGCTGTTTCCGCCGGACATGGCCGCCGCGCAGGACCTGTCCGTGCCGGATCTCGGCGCCTCGGATCTGCGCGCCTCGGATCTGGCCGTCCCGGATCTCGCCTCGCCGGCCGACATCGCCATGACGCCGGCCGACATCGCCATGACGCCGGCCGACCTCCGAAATGGGCCGGATCTGGCCATGATGCCTCCGCCCCAATTGGAATGGATCCCCGCGGGCTCACAGGGCCTGGGGGGTCCCGTCATCGATGCCAGCCCCGATGAAGCGGGGAACATCTGGGCGGTCGCTCCCGATGCGCTCTATATCCGTCGCGCCGGCGCCGGCGCGTTCCGCCGTTATACCAATGCGGATGGCCTCCATATCTGGAGTGTCATCACCGCGGTCGCCGGCGGCGCGGGCGACGAGGGTTGGGTCGGGCTCCAGGGTCACGAGACCGATTATCCCGAGGCCGATCCCCAGGACCTGAAAGAAGCCGGCAAGGCCGAGCACGTCTGGCTCAATGGCAACGACAGCATCCGGACCCTTCATTACGCCAACATGCACAATGACGGCGATGCCGCCCATTGGGAGACGCGCACCGCCGAGCGCCTGCTCTACGTCCATACCGGACCGGCCGCCGGTCACCTCTTCATGGGAGGCAATCACGGCATCGTCCACATCTTCAATGACACCTGGGGAGATCACGTCCACGTCGAGCTGTACGTGGAGCCCGAAAACGTGATGAGCTTCGGGCTGTGGTTTGGCCTCGCCGTGGATCCCGGCAGCGGCGATCTCTGGACCTGCGGCAAGACCGCCTGCGGCCTCGAAGCCTGGAACGCCGATCCGCACCAGTGGGCCGTCGCGGGTCATTACATCTATGCGTTCTCGGTCTGGAGCAACGACCACGGCCTGCAGGAGCCGTCCGGCTATCGCGAGGACCAGGTCGGCACCGCCCTCACGTCCGACGGCACCGCCTGGTTCCTCTCCAAGGCGTACGGCCTCGCGAGCTGGAAACCCAATGGCTACCATTACGAGCAGGTCCGCGCGGTCCCGGTCGCCGGCCTCGGGCTCCCGATTGACGTGGTCGCCGACCCCGACGGCACGCTCTGGGTCGCGGACTCCAGCCACCTGATCCGGTACAACCCGCAGAACAACACGACGAGCACGCTCGGGCTGCCCTCGGGCGATCTGAGACGGCTCTATGTGGATACGCGGGTGAACCCGCGTGCGGTGTATGTGTCGACCGGTGGGGGGTTGGCGATCTATCGGGGGAAGTGATTATTTCGAGCGCGATATCAAGAACTTGAGATACCGACCCTCCTTGAACGCCGGCACCGTCGGGTGATCCGCCGGCTGCCCCCTGACTTCCAGGATCCGAAGCCCGCGGCGCGCCCGCGCCGATGCGTCCTTCAGTGTCCCAAGGAACGCTTCGAAGTCGACGTGGCTGCTGCACGAGGCGGCGCAGAGCACGCCTCCGGAGTCGACCACGCCGAGCGAGGCAGTAAACAGGTCGCGATAGGCGGCGAGCGCCTTGTCCACCGATTTCTCCGACGGGGCGAAGCTCGGCGGGTCGACGATCAACACGCCGAAGCGGCGGCCGGCGGCGCGGGCGCGGGCGAGCCAGTCGAAGACATCGGCGCACTCGAATACATGACGGGCGGGCTCGATGCCATTGAGTATGAAATTGTCGCGGGCGCCTTCTAACGCGGCGGCGGCGGAGTCGACGGAGGTGACGCGGGTCGCGCCTCCGAGCGCGGCGTGGACGGAGAAGCCGCCGGTGTAGGAAAATAGATTGGCGACCTCGACGCCGTTGCAATAGGGCCGGATGGCGCGGCGGTTCTCGCGCTGGTCGAGGAATGTGCCGGTCTTCTGACCGTGGCGGACGTCGACGGCGAAGCGGACTCCGTTCTCGCGGACTTCGATGATCTCGGGCGGCTCGTCTCCAAAGAGGACACGGCCCCTGGCGGCGCGCGACCGTTCGTAGGCGCGAATCAGGCCGATCGGGCGCCCGGCTTCGCGGACGCCTTCGATCACCCAATCGGCGATGGCGCGGGCGGCGTCGCCGTCGAAGCGCACGACGGCGGTGTCGCGATAACAGTCCACCACGACGCCGGGCATGAAATCGCCTTCGCCGTTCACCATGCGGAATGCGTCGGTCGTGGCCGGATCGATCGCGCCTCGACGAGCGGCGAGCGATTCGATCACCCGCTGTCTCACCAGGCCGGCATCCAATATTTCATTGGGATCGAGGGTCCAGATCCGGACCGCAATTGGAGAGTGCGCATCCCAGAGGCCGCGGGCGAGGAAGCCGCCCTGGGAATCATGGATGTCGACCACGGCGCCGGACGGAAGCGTCTTGGGCTCCAACGCATCCCGCCAGATCCATGGATGGCCGGCGCGGATGTGACGGGCCAGGTCCTTCTTGAGCCTCAGACGCGGTGGTGCTTTCACTGCCTGGATCACCGGTCCTCAGCCGATTGTGATGGGAGCCTGGGCCGCGTCCAGCTCGAATTGGAGGTTGTCGATCAGGACTGTCGAGTCGAAGCGGTGATCGCCCTCATCGAACAGGATGAAGCGCAATTCGATGGTCTCTCCGGGGACCACGGGCGCGGTGGTTCGGAGCCAGTCGGTGCCGCCTCCGATGGGGCGGTCCGCGAAATCGAAGCGCTCGTAGCCGGTGCCGGCGAGCTTGGAGATTGGCCTGGTGCACTGATTCATGGGTACGGACTCGCACACGTCGAAGAACCCGATGTTGACGGTCACGGGATGTCCCTTGGCGTCGAAGGAGACATTGCCTTTGTACGCCTTCGAATCGAGGATGGCGAGGAACTTGTCGTTGTATTGGGAGCACAGCCATTCGGGGTATTCGGCGGTGGCGAACATGAAGTCGAAGTGGAACGAGCGGGCGTTCTGGGGGACCCGGATGGTGAGCGACCACTCGACGTAATCGTGGACGGTGGGCTCGTCGGGGCCGGCGCCGCAGCCGTTGGCGTTCGGCATGGGGAGCGGGTTCTTTGCGTTGTTCGGGAACTCGGTGCCGGGCTGCGGCAGGACGAAGCGGGCATCGGCGGCGGCGGCGGCGATGCCCGTCGAGAGGACGACCAGGTTGCGGCCGGCGTGCGGGCGGTAGAGGCCGAACTCGCGCATCACGCCGCGGGCGCGCTCGTCGGAGTCGGGGTTGACGCTGCTCTTTTGCACCCACGGAGCGCAGAGCTCGACGGCGCCGGCGAGATCCGCGGGATCGACCGAGTCGTGCTGGTCGCACGGGGGCGGGATCTCGTCGACGACGCCGTTGCAGTTGTCATCGACCAGGTTGCCCCAGACCTCCATCGCGAAGGGGCCGACGAGCGGGTCGCCGTCGTTGCAGTCGCCCTCGGCGATGCTGCTGCCGTCGTGGTCGTCGTCGCAGGTCTGGTCGGCGACGCCGTCGCAGTCCTGGTCGATGTGGTCGAAGCAGATCTCGGGGGCGCCGGGGTGGACGGTGGGATCGTGGTCGTCGCAGTCGCCGGCGGCGATGGTGTAGCCGTCGTGATCTTCGTCGGAGGCGGCGGTGGAGCGGAGATCGGGAGCGGGCTCGACGGCGCCGGGCTCGACGCCGTCGCCGCCTTCGGGATCGCTCGCGGGGGCGGCGCAGCCGGCGAGGAGGAGCGCGAGGACGAGGCGGCTTGCGCACCCGTCGGGCGGGCGGCATAAGGGGCGCATGCCGATGCCCGTCGAGATCGTCGCCCTCGGGCGGCCCGAGATGACCATCGAGTGGGAGGACGGGCACCGCACGGTGCTCCCGGCGCGCGAGCTGCGCCTCCGCTGCCGCTGCGCGATGTGCGTCGAGGAGATGACCGGGGCGAAGCTGCTCGACCCGTCGAGCGTGGCGGGCGATGTGCGCGTCACGGGCGTCGAGCTCCTCGGACAGTACGCGATCGGCGTGCGTTTCTCCGACGGACACGCGACGGGGATCTACCGCTTCGCCGACCTTCGCGCCGAGTGCCCATGCGAGGGTTGTGTGGCCGCTCGCGTGAAACGCCAGTGAGCGCTCGGCCGGCCACCGAGCAGGGGAGTTGGCGGACGGGCGCCTGAGTTCATCCGCCGATCGCGGCGGGCGGGAAATGCGAAATAAGTGTGGAGGAGAGGGAGATCGCGACGGAGGGCGTCGCTAACGTTTCTTGCGGGACACGGAGGCGTGCTGCTTGACGCCATTTGCGGCGCCGTTCTTCAGGCCATTGACGGCGCCGTTCTTGATGCTGTTCGACGCGGCATGGGCCGCGCCGTTCGCCACCGCCGCCCGCCCGGAGCGTAACTGTTCTTCGACCAGCTCGTCGGTGCGTTTCAGCAGCTCCTGCTGGAACTCCGAGACATCGACGCTGATGCCGTAAGGCACCCAGGACGAGTTGCCTTCACCGAGATCGCTGCGGATCAATCGTGGGCGCATCCTGGTACCTGCTCAGCGCGTGGAGGGCGCTCTGAATCACTCCGATGAGATATCCACGTAACCGGATCATGCCATCCACGTCAAGTTCGCCCGCGGCACCGCCGCGCTCGCTCGAGCAGAGCTGGATGACCGCCACGGGGATTCCGCCGGCTTCGTCGTCGAAGTAGGGCACGCCCTCGATGGAGTTGTACCACTCCTCGAACGGCGCCTCGCCCGGCAGCGGCCGGCGGTCGAGGATCTTCGGCGACGTGACCGGCTCGCCCAGCGCCAGCACGCGCTCGACCTCGGGAATTGTGAAATGATCGTGCTGGGCGGCGAAGCGGCGCGGCGCCGCGCTCGCGCGCCCCGGCACCGACGAGAAGATGCGGCGGTACTGTCCGTCGGGCAGCGGCAGGAACAGGTTCAGCTCGCAGCGGCCGTGCAGCCGGATCGGGAGCGTGGCCGACGTGAGCCGATCGCGCGCGGCGGCGAGCACGGCGGTGCCGAGCGCCTGCAGGCCGGGGTCGTCGAAGTTGACGCCGCCGTAGCGACGGCGCGCCCACTCGCCGCGCAGGCGCTCGTGCTCGCGGTCCCACTCGTCGTCGGCGAACCGGATGCGGCGCAGCAGGTAGTTGAGGCGGTCGTAGCGCTCGACGGGGATGGTCTTGACGCCCAGGCGCGCCCACAGCGTGCGCTCGCTCTGCTCGAGGATGCGGCAGGCGCGCTCGGCCAGCGCGCGCACGAACGGGCGGCGCTTGTCGACGGTGCCGTTGCGCGGAAGGAGCGCCTCGGCGCGCGCCGCCATCTGGTCGACCACCACGTCCACGTCGCGCGAGAGCATCACCACATAGTGCGGGTGGCTCTCGGCGGCGGGGCGCTCGCGGCGCTCGCGCGCGACCTCGGCGATGAGGCGCCGCAGCCGCGCGTCGGCCAGCGTCGCGCCCACCACGATCACGGAGCGCGCGTCGAGGAGCGCGGCCAGCTCGCGCCGCGCCCAGCCGGCGCCCGAGCCCTCGCCGATCGCGTCGTCGTCGGGGCCGCCGACGAGGACGGTGCGGGCCAGCGCGCGCTCGTCGTCGCCCTCGCGCGCGGTGTACGGGAAGAAGCCGCTCAGGTGGACCACGCGCGGGCCGTCGGGGGCGCGGCGGCGGGCGGCGTGCACCGCGGCGACGCGGCCACGGGTCACGGTGGCCAGCGCGCGCTCCAGCAGGTCGTCGAGGTTGGTGGTGTGCACGCTCGGCCAGCCCGCCCGCGGCGCGGCGGCGAGCGCGGCGAGCGCGCAGTGCACCTCGGTCGGGCGGTAGTCGGCCAGCGACGGGTGATCGTAGAGCGCGCGGCGCAGCGCCTGCGGCAGCTCGTCGCCGGCGACCAGGTGCGCCAGCTCGGCGGGGCCGAGCGCGTGGCCTACCAGCGCTTCGAGGCACACGCGCGCCAGCGGGGCGCTGTCGTGGTCGCCGTCGAGGGCCAGCTCGCGGTGGAACGGCAGCGCGTGCCGCAGCAGCGCGAAGTTGAACTCGTTCCACGACGGCAGCCCGATGGCGCGCGAGAGGCTCGCGCCGGCCAGGTAGCCCAGGCGGCCTTCGCGGTGGGCGGCGCGCACTTCGCCCAGCACGTCGGGGTCGAGCTCGATCAGGCCGGCGGGGTTGCCGGTGAGGCGCGGAGCGGCAGCTTCGGCGATCATTCCAATCAGGTGGCGCTTCGCCGGATCGCGCTGGTTTCCCGACGAGCACGGGCGCCCACTCAGTTGACGGCGCCGCGGCGAAGCCTGCGGAGTATAGCGTGCAAGGCGCCCGGCGCCCAGCCCAGAAGACGGCCTCGCCCGTCGGAAAGGACCGATCTCTCAATCCGCACGGCGGGCGTCGGCGACCTCGTGGTGGTGGCGCCAGACGAGGTCGACCAGCTCCTCGGCGTCGAGCGCGCGCGCGAGGATGGCGCGCACGCCGCTCACCTCGACGGGGACGCGGCCGCCGCGGCCCGCCACGGCGAGCACGCGCGGGCCGCTGCGGCGCGGGCGCAGGCGGTAGACCAGCTCCTCGCAGCTCGGCTCGTCGTCGAGCGCCCAGTCGACGATCACCACCGTCGGCTCGCTCCGCACCGCCTCTTCGAGCGCGGCGGAGGCCCCGCGCACCCATACCACCTCGAAGCGCTCGACGATCAACAGCTCCCGCACGCGCTCGACGAGCGCGCGGTCGCGCGTGATGAGGAGCACGGGCCCCTTGCGCCCGTTTGGCCCATTCGGTCCCTTTGGATCGTCGGTGGGCGTCGCCATCGTTTCTCCGGTCCCGTCCGGGTTCGTTCCCCGTGTGCGACTTTAGTTGAAAACAGCGTGCCTGCACGTGCCTCCGGTCGTGATACCGTGCGCCGCGCGGGCCGCCGCCCGCCAGGCGTGTGCCGGCGGCCCGAGCCCCTTCGCACCGACGGAGACCCCGATGCAAACCGTGCTGCGCGGACGCAAGCTGGCCTGGGACGAGCGGGGGCGCGGCACGCCGCTCGTGCTGCTGCACGCGTTCCCGCTCGATCGCCGCATGTGGCGCGATCTCGCCTCCGACCTCACGCTCGACGCGCACGTGATCGCGCCGGACTTCGCGGGGCTGGGCGAGTCGGAGGGCCACGCGACCATCGACGAGGCGGCCGACGACGTCGCGGCGCTCCTCGATCACCTCGGCATCGAGCGCGCGGTGGTGGGCGGGCTCAGCCTCGGCGGGTACGTGGCGCTGGCGTTCGCGCGGCGGCACGCGCGGCGGCTGCTGGGGCTGCTGCTCGCCGACACGCGCGCCGGGGCCGACGGGGCGGAGGCGCGGGCGGCGCGCGACGCGCAGATCGCCCGCATCGCGCGCGAGGGCCTGCGGGGCTGGGCGCGCGAGCTGGTGCCGAAGCTGCTGTCGGGGCACGACACGCGCGCGAGGGATTACGCGCAGGCGCTGGCGGAGCTGCAGTCGCCGCTCGGCGTGGCGGGCATGCTCGGGGCGCTCCGCGATCGGCCCGACGCGACGCCGGGGCTGGGCGCGATCGAGGTGGCGACGACCATCGTGGTGGGCACGGCGGACGCGCTAACGCCGCCGTCGGAGGCGCGCGGCATGGCGTCGGCGATCGCGGGCGCGGAGGTGGTGGAGATCGAGGGCGCTGGGCACCTCTCGGTGCTCGAAGCGCGGGAGGCGTTCGGGCAGGCGGTGCGCGGGCTGCTCGCGCGCGTGGCGGCGACGCGGAGCTGAGCGCAGCGACGAGGAATCGCTACGCGCCGATCTTCAGGAGCGTGCGCACCTCGCGGATCTTGCCGCGGGCGATGTCCATCTGTTCGTTGGCGGCGCCCAGCGAGTCCTTCAGCACCTGCACCGAATCGCTCGGCGCCTCGACGCCGAGGAGGCCGACCTCGTCCATGCCGGCGCGCAGGCTGCCGCGGAGATCGGCGAGCGCGTCGTCGATCGCGGAGATCGCGTCGGCGACGCCGGGGTCGGGGCGGGCGGCGGCCGGGGCGGCGGTGGCGGCGCGCTTCGCGTCGTCGCGCTCCTTCTCCGCCTGTGCGAGGCGCGCGGTGAGGTCCGCGATCTTCTGCTCGTCGACGAGGCTCGGCGGCGCGGGCGACGGGGCGGCGCCCTGGCGCAGGCGGCGGTTCTCGGCGGAGAGCTGGTCGATCATCCGCTTGAGCTTGTCGACCTCGGGCGATGGGTCGGCGGCGGGCGGCGGCGTGGCGGCCGCGGCAGCAGCAGCCGCCGCTGCGGCGGCGCGCTTCGCCTCGTCGCGATCGCGCTCCGCCTGCGCCAGCTTCGCCTCCAGCTCCGCGACGCGCCCGTCGTCGGCCGGCGCGGGCTGTCCGCCGCGCAGCCGCTTGATCTCCGACGTGAGCTGGTCGACCTTGCGGCGCAGCATCCCGGCGTCCTCGCCGGCGACGGGAGCGCCGCGTTGCGCGAGCTCCGCCTCCAGCTCGGTGACGCGCTGGCGCAGCTTGTCGCGCTCGCCGGTGAGATCGTTGACCAGCGCCGGGCTCGGGCCCGCGTCGGCGTTTGTGACCTCGTCGCTGCCGCCGCGGAGACGGCGCACGTCGGCGGCGAGCTGCTCCGCCTTGCGGCGCCACTTGTCGCCCTCCTTCGACGACTGTTCGAGGAGGCGCGCGCGCTCGGTGGCGTCCTGCGCGCTCGACTCCGCGTCGGCCACGCGCTGCTCGAGCCCGCGCAGGCGCTGCTCGGCCTCGGCGAGGTGGCTCTCGGCGGTGGAGGCGCGCTGCTCGGCGGTGAGGACGGCGGCCTCGGCCTGCTTGCGGCGCGAGCGCTCCTCTTCGAGCTGCGGGTCGGCGGTGATCGCGAGCGCCGCGGGCGGTGGCGGCGCGGCCTGGGCGGGCGACGCGGCGATCGGGATCGCCGGCGGCGGCGGCGGCGGCGGCGCGGGGCGCGCGTTGTTCCCGCTCGGCACGCGCGGCTTCGGCGGCGTCACCGCCTCGGGCGGTGGCGGCGGCGGCAGCGTCCCCGAGGGCGCCTTGCTGATCGAGCGCGATACGTCGGGTACGAGCCGCATCATCAAGCTGCCGCAGCGCACCTCGTCGCCGGGGCGGATGGGCGCCTTCTGCACCCGCTCGCCGCCGATCCACACGCCGTTCGAGCTGCCGAGATCCTCGATCCAGTAGCCGCCGTCCCACACGATGCGCGCGTGGCGTCGCGACACCAGCGCGTCGTTCGTCTGCACCTGGCAGTCGTTGGCGCGGCCAATGAGCGTCGGGTCCGACCCCAGATCGACGGAGCGATCGATTCCGTCGGAGTCGCGGTAGATGAGCCTCGGCATGACGGACCGCGGATCCTATCATGGCCGGCCGCGCGACGGAATTTCCCGCAGCGCGTCGATCATCCGAGGAAGCCGGGCGCGACCGCCTCGACGGCGCCCGCGGCGGCGAGCAGCGCGCCGGCGCCCGCGGCGAGCGCACCGACGAGATCGAGCGGCCGGCGACCGGCGCCCGCGGCGCGCAGACCCCACGCGGCGAGGAGCACGCCCGTCGCGGCGACGAGCGCGCCGGCGATCATCGCGCGCGACCCCTCCTCCGCTTGACCTTCTTCGCGCCGCCGTTCTTGACCTTCCCGGTCTTGCCGCCGTGGGGCTTCACGGCCTCGTCGACGGCGGGCGGGGGCGCGACCGCGGCGCCGGCCGGCGGCGGGACACCGGCGACCAACGTCTGCACCTTGCCCTTCGGGACGACCACCTCGGCGGTCGCGCCGCCGCTCTCGACCCGGTGCGGGCCGGCCGCGACCACCAGCTTCTTCTGCGGCGCGATGAACGTGTGCCCGTCGATGACGATGGGGCCGTTGCCGGCGAGCACGATGGTGCTCTTGCCGGTCTTGCCCGTCGCCATCGGGACGTAGATGCTGAAGGCGTCGTCCTTCGGGTTGAGCTTGAAGGCGGCCTTGAACGCCTTGAGCGCGTCCTTCTTGCGGCCTTCGATGGTCGCCTTGCGCGCTTCGAGGATGCGCCGCTGGAACTCGTCCTGCGGCGGCGCCACCGTCGGGACGGCGGGCGCGATCGGCTGGCCGGGGCCGGGCTGCGCGCCGAGCGGCTTGACGGAGGGCGCGGGGGTGACGACCGGCTGCACCGGATTCGGCGGCGCCGGCGTCTCGGCCTTCGGCCAGAGGATCGCCGCGAAGATGCCGACGGCGACCGCGGCGCCGGCCACGCCGAGCGCGACCGGCAGCAGGCTGCTCTTCTTGCGCAAGGCGGGCGGCTCGGCGATGCGCTGCTCGATGGCGGTGGTCTCGGACGGCGACGATGCGGGCGTCCACGACGACGACGCGGCGACCGGGGCCGGCGGGGGCTGGAGCGGCGGCGGGGTCGGCGCGATCTGCACCGGCGGCGGATCCAGCGGGCGCGGCGGCGGCGTCGGATCGGGGCGTCGGAAGACCGGCTCGTCGGGTAGCGGGAGCACCGCGGCGGGCGGGGCGGCCGGCGGCGACGGCGGGCGCTTGAGCGCCGGCGGCTCGGCCGGCGACGGCGGCGCGGCGCGGCGGAAGACCGGCTCCGCGGCCTCCTCCTCCTCGGGGGCGAAGAACGGCGCCGGCTCGGCGGCGGCCGGCGGCGCCGAGGGCGGCGGCGGCAGGCTCTCGGCGCTGAGGTACGGATCGGGCTCAACGGTGGGCGCGGGCCGCGGCGCCTCGGCGTGCGGCGCCGGCGCGAGCGGCTCGGGCTCCGGCGCCGACGACACGGGCTTCGCCGGCGCGAGCGGCGAGGCCGCCACGCGGACCACCTCTTCGTGCTCGTGCTCGTCGTGGAGCTCGCCCCAGCCGGAGGTCGGGAGCGAGGTCACGGCGGTGACGTCGCCGAAGCCGTGCGTGGGCGCCGGTGGCGCGGCCACCGCGGGCGGCACGGCCATGACGGGCGGCGCGTCGGACGCGCGCGCCAGGGCGACGGGCGGGGCGACAACAAGCGCGCCGGTCGACGCGGTGGGCGGCGGGCTCGCGTCGGGATCGCCGAAAGGCAGCGCCATCCGCACCGTCGGCTCGACCGCGGGCGGCGGCGGCGTCGACGGATCGAGCGACATCTCGGGCTTCGCCTCCGGCGCGCGCTGCGACGGGCGAACCGTGCGGAACGGGACGTCGTCGACGGGCGCGGCCGCGGGCTTGCCCACGGGCTTCGCGGTCGGCGGCGTCAGCGTCGACGAAGGCGCGGGCGGGCTCGCAGGCCCCTTGGCGGCGATCGGCAGGCCGCGCGGCGCCGAGCCACCCAGCGGCGCGATGGGCGTCGCGGGCCGCGCGCTCGCGGCGGGCCGCTGGATCGCGGGGCTGTTCCCGAGGCGGAAGGGCGCGGGCGTCTCCGTCACGCTGCCGGGCCGGGGCGCCGGCGCGCCCGCTGGACGCGGCAGCGGCGACGGCCCCAGGCCTGTGGTGCGGCCGAGCGAGCCCGCGACGCCGGACGACGGACGGCTGAGGAGCGACGGCCGCTCGGCGGGGCGCGCCGTGCTCGCGGCTGCCGACGACGGCGGCTGCAGC
>JADMIO012610904.1_pt1 | contig 15125 bp, 14 predicted proteins | sample 8958161 | NCBI WGS metagenome assembly JADMIO01 (sample SAMN16585339, study PRJNA669376) | soil metagenome | isolation source: Crop rotation soil | place: USA: Cullars Rotation, Alabama | collected 2011 | reverse complement strand
GCGAACCCGCCGACCGATGTCTTCCGTCTCGACCCCGACATGGAGCGGCGCCAGGTCGATCGCGTCCGGGCGGTGCGCGCCTCGCGCAACGAGGGCGAATGGCGCGCGGCGCTCGACGCGGTCGTCGCCGCGGCGCGGGGCACCACCAACCTCGTGCCGCCAATCATCGCGGCCGTCGACGCCCGAGCCACGCTTGGCGAGATCGCCGATGCGATGCGCAGCGTGTTCGGCGAGCATCAGGATGCCGGCTCCGCTGCTTGACGTGCAACATCTGTCGGTGACCTTCGGCGGCCCGTCGCCGGCGGTCGACGACGTCAGCTTCCAGATCGCGTCGGGTGAAACGCTCGGACTGGTCGGCGAGTCGGGGAGCGGCAAATCGGTGACCGCGTTTTCCATCCTGCGCCTGCTGCAGCCGCCGGGTCGCATCATCGGCGGCAGCGCGCTGTTTCAGGGGCGCGACCTGTTCAAACTGACGGAAAACGAGATGCGCGACGTGCGCGGCGCCGGCATTTCGCTGATCTTCCAGGAACCGATGACGGCGCTCAATCCGGTGATGCGCGTCGGCGATCAGATCGCCGAGGCGCTGATCGTGCACGGCAAGGCGAGGCGCGCCGAGGCGCGCGCCCGCGCCGTGGAGCTGCTCGAGGCGGTCAAGATTCCCGATGCCGCGCGGCGCGTGCGCGACTATCCGCATCAGCTCTCGGGCGGCATGCGCCAGCGTGTGATGATTGCCATCGCCCTCGCCTGCCGCCCGCCGCTGATCATCGCCGACGAGCCCACGACCGCGCTCGACGTCACCATCCAGGCGCAGGTGCTCGACCTGCTGCGCGAGCTGAAGGCGCGCTACAACCTGGCGCTGCTCCTCATCACGCACGACTTCGGCGTCATCGCCGAGATGGCCGATCGGGTGGCGGTGATGTTCAAGGGAAAGGTGGTCGAAGAGGGGCCGGTGCGCGACGTGCTCCGTCACCCGTCGCACGACTACACACGCAACCTGCTGGCAGCGGTGCCCGGCGCAGGCGGACGCTGATGCCGCTCCTCGAAGTCCGTCACCTGGTCAAGCACTTCGTCCGCAAGCAGGGGTTCCTGCGCCCTCCCTCTGTGGTCAAGGCCGTGGACGACGTGAGCTTCGCCATCGACGAGGGCGAGATGTTCGGCCTGGTCGGCGAATCGGGAAGCGGCAAGAGCACGACCGGGCGCTGCATCCTGCGCCTCATCGAGCCGACCGCCGGCGAGGTGTGGTTTCGCGGCGAGAACGTGCTGCAGTTCTCGACGGAGCGGATGCGGATGGCACGCCGCGACCTGCAGATCGTCTTCCAGGACCCCTACTCCTCGCTCAACCCGCGCATGCGCGTCGGCGACATCGTCGAGGAGCCGCTCGTCATCCACAAGCTCGGGAGCCGCAGCGAGCGGCGGGCGCGCGTCGCGGAGCTGTTCCAGCTGGTCGGCCTCGAGCCGTCGTACGTCACGCGCTACCCGCACGAGTTCAGCGGCGGCCAGCGGCAGCGCATCGGCATCGCCCGCGCCCTGGCGCTGAATCCGGCGCTGGTCATCGCGGACGAGGCCGTGTCGGCGCTCGATGTGTCGATCCAGGCGCAGGTCGTGAAGCTGCTGCTCGATCTGAAGGAGCGCCTGAAGCTGACCTACCTGTTCATCGCCCACGACCTGCGGCTGGTCGAGCACATCTGCACCCGCGTCGCGGTGATGTACATGGGAAAGATCGTCGAGCTGGGCGAGACGCGCGCGCTCTTCGCGCAGCCGACGCATCCTTACACGCGCGCGCTGCTCAGCGCCATTCCCGTGCTCGATCCCGACGCGCCCCGGCAGCGCATCGTGCTCGATCCGTCATCCTTCGAGCGGGACGCGCCGCTCAAGCCGGTGGGCGCCGAGCACTGGGCTGCTGTGTGAGCTGTGCTCAACGCACAACGCTCAGTGCTCAATGCTCAACGTTGGGCTTTGACCTTGTGGGCCTTGGGCGCTTGAGCGCCACGTTTACGTTGGGCTTTGAGCTTTGAGCTTTGAGCCTTGTGCCTTCTGGTCCCGTTCCACCACGCCGTCCCGGATGTGAATCGTGCGATCGGCGAAGGCCGCCACGTCCGCTTCGTGCGTGACAAGGACAATGGTGTTGCCGGCGGCGTGCAGGCGGGCGAACAGCGCCATGATTTCGTTGCCGGTCTTGGTGTCGAGGTTTCCCGTCGGCTCGTCCGCGAGCAGGATGGAGGGGTTGTTCACGAGCGCGCGCGCGATGGCGACGCGCTGACGCTGGCCTCCGGACAGCTCGTTGGGCCGGTGCGTCATCCGGTCGGCGAGCTCGACGCGCTGCAGCGCCGCGCGCGCCCGCGCCTCTCGATCCGCGGCGCTGACGCCCGCGTAGACGAGCGGCAGCTCCACGTTGTGCAGCGCTGAGGCGCGCGGCAGCAGGTTGAAGGTCTGGAACACGAAGCCGATCTCTTCGTTGCGGATGCGCGCCAGCTCGTTGTCGTTCATCGCGCCGACCTGCTTGCCGTTGAGCAGGTAGCTCCCCTTGCTCGGCGTGTCCAGGCAGCCGATCAGGTTCATCAGCGTCGATTTGCCGGATCCCGACGGCCCCATGATGGCGACATACTCGCCGCGCTCGATGTCGAGCGAGACGCCGCGCAGCGCGTGGATCTCCTCCGACCCCATCACGTAGGTCTTCCACAGGTCGCGCGTTTCGATCAGGGCCATCGGACTGTCTTCCGTCGTGTGGCGCCCGACGTCGTCAGGCGGACTTGAGGCGCGCCAGCAGCGACTTCACCAGCGGCGGCGCGTCGTTGGGCACGTGCGCGTTCCACGTCCGCGTGTTGACCGGCACCATCAGCAGCTTGGTGGAGGTCGGCCGGCGCTGCGAGTCCTTGATCGCCGCCGCCAGCTCGCCCGCCGGGGCGATGGCGGGTCCCATCAGGAAGATGACGCACAGATCGCGCTGGCTGTCTTTCGGAATCCGCGCCGCCATCGTCCACGTTTCGGTGAGCGCGGGTCCGTCCACCTGCGGCACGAATCGCCCGAGAACGCGCGGCGGCAGCTTGAGGCTCCAGAAAGCCGCCTTCGGCGTGCAGGTCACCTGGAAGCCGGGCAGCGAGAACTCCTCCCAGCTGCGGAATTCACCCGTCAGCGCCGTGCGGAAGCGCATGACCGTCGCGCGCTGCACCAGGTCGTTGGCGCCGGCGCGATCCTGCTGGAACGCGGATGCGCCGCCCGGCGGTGCGGCATCGGCGGAGGGAGGCGCGACGGGTTCGGACGGTGGGGGAGCGGCGGGCGACGATGGGGCGGGCGACGGCCGCGCCGCGGACGGCTCTCCCTCGTCCGGCGACTGGTCGTACTCGGCGCGCGACCCCGGATCGGTCAGCGTCTTGTAGGCGCGCGTCAGCTCCGCGGCCTTGCTCGCGGCAATGTCCTGGAACTCGCGGCCGAGGTGCTGGACCTTGTCGGGGTGATACTTGGCGATTTCGCGGCGGAAGGCGCGCTTGATCTCGTCGACCGGCGCGTCGGGCGCGACGTCGAGCAGCTGATAGAACCCTTTGGCCACGAAAGAAGATTATGCGCCGCTACTTCTTGAACTCGGCCACGTTGGCGGCCGGCAGCTCGCGCATCGGCCGCTGCTCGCGCAGCTTTTTCGAGCGCTTCCCGGACGAGGCCGTTTCGGTGTTCTTGGCGCAGTACGGGCAGAACTTCCAGCCGCTCTGCAGCGGACGATGGCAGTGCGGGCAGCCGCCGCCGACGCGATGGCCGCACGACGGGCAGGCGGCAAAGTCGGGCGAGACGCTGGCGCCGCACTCGGGGCAGGCGGCGCGGGCTTCGCGCACCTCGGTGACCACGCGCAGCAATTCGTCGGGGGTCGTCACCCCCGCCTTCACCTTGAGCAGGCCGTCCTCGCCGAGCGAGATCATGCCGCTGCTGATCGCCGCATCGCGCAGCTGCGCCTCCGATCCCTTCTGCGCGATCATGCGCCGCAGCTTGTCGCTGACGTGCATGATCTCGTAGATGCCGACGCGCCCGCGGTAGCCGGTGTGATTGCAGTGCTCGCAGCCGACCGCGCGGTAGAAGGTCAGCGCGCCCGCCTCGGCCTCGGTCACGCTCATGGCGCGCAGCGTCTCGGCGTCGGGCGTGTACGGCCGGCGGCAGTGCATGCACAGCCGCCGCATCAGGCGCTGCGCGATGACGCCGATCAGCGCCGACGCGCTCACGTAGGGCTCGATGCCGATGTCGGTCAACCGCGTCACGCACGACGGGGCGTCGTCGGTGTGCAGCGTCGAGAGCACGAGGTGGCCTGTCTGCGCCGCCTGCATGGCGATGCGCGCGGTCTCCTGGTCGCGGATTTCGCCGACCAGCACGACGTCCGGGTCCTGGCGCAGGATCGAGCGCAGCGCGCTGGCGAACGTCAGCTTGATCTTGTCGTTGATCTGCGTCTGGTTCACGCCGGGGATCTGGTACTCGACCGGATCCTCGATGGTGATGATGTTGGTCCGCTCCGAGCGCACCGACGTCAGCGCCGAGCAGAGCGTCGTCGTCTTGCCGGAGCCGGTCGGACCGACGACCAGGATCATGCCGTGCTGGTGCTTGAGGAAGAAGCGAATCTGCTCCAGCGACGCGGCGGAGAACCCGAGCTCCTCGAGCGGCGGCACGCCCTTCCGGTTGTCGAGGATGCGGAGCACGATCTTCTCGCCGAAGATGGTCCGCAGCGTCGACGCGCGGAAGTCCACTTCCTGCCCGTCGTCGGCGGCGACGCGGATGCGGCCGTCCTGCGGCAGCCGCTTCTCCGCGATGTCCATGCCGCCCATGATCTTCATGCGCGCGACGAACCCCTCGTGCACCCACTTGGGCAGGTCCATCACTTCCTTCAACAAGCCGTCGAGACGATGCCGGACGACGACGTTGTGTTCGGTGGGCTCGATGTGGATGTCGCTGGCGCGGCTCTTGAGCGCGCTCTTGATCACCAGGTCGACGAGGTCGATGATCGGCGCGGTCTCGGGCGTCGCCCCCTTCAAGCCGCCGGTCTGCTCGAAGACGTCGTCCTCGACGCGGCGCGCCGCGAGGCCTGCCTGCTCGGGAATCGGCGCCAGCATGCCGCCGGGGGTCGGCTCACCGGCGTGGCCGGTCGTTCGGCCGGTCACCTGCACCGCGATGCCCGAGCCGGTCTGGTTCAGGCGCGCGAGCGCCTTGTCGGGATACGACGCGTGGATGGAGTCGACGATCTCCTGCCGCGTCGACACGACCTGCTTGATGCGGTAGCCGGTCTGGAACTCGAGGTCCTGGACGAGCGTGAAGAGCAGCGGGTCCGACATCGCCACGGTCAGCAGGTTCTTCTCCACGCCGATGGCGATACAGGTGCGCTTGAGCGCGACGTCCTTTGGTATCAGAATGACCGCTGCCGGGTCTGGAACGTTCTCGGTGAGATTGACGTAAGCGAACCCGAGCTGGTAGGCGAGCGCCTTCGCAATCTGGCGCTCCGTTGCCAGGTTCATGCGTACAAGGACCGCCCCAAGCCGCTCGCCGGAGCGCTTGTGTTCGGCTAACGCCGTCTGCAGGTCCTCTTCGGTGATGAGTCCCGCCTGTACGAGACACTCGCCGATCTTCTTACGCACTCGTCACTTATCTCCGAAATGTAATCTGGGCCCTTCTCAGTTTCGGTAGATCCGGGGCCCCACGGTAGTAGAGGGCAACGGCCCGAGAGTGCGGGAGTATAGCCGGGCTGTTTGGAAGCTCATATCATAAGCGTCAGAAGGGCCTGCGAACTGACTACTATGTCGCATTAAGTCAGTTGTTGTCGCGTCATGCCACTGCCGTAAACAACCGATATCGAGAACGTCCGTGCAGGAGCGCTCCCAGACCGCGCGCATTCTCGAGCAGCATTCGGAGACCATCCTCCACGATGCTGTGGCTATCTTTCCGTTTGCGGGGGCCGGGTCGTCGGACCACGATCGCTCCGCCAACCTCGCCGATCTCATCCTGCAGCTCCTCACCACGGCCGTCCGCGAGGGGGAACTCGACCAGCGGACCGGCCGGGTGGCCGACCTTCGCCAGCTGGCGCTCGACTTCGGGTTGACCGTGCGGCAGCTGTTCGGCCTCGTGTACGTCATCGAACGGGCGTCGCTCGACGAACTGGCGCTCGACGAGTCGTTCGGCGCCACCTCCGAGGCATGGCCCGGCATCGCGCAGATGGTGCGGCGGGGATCGTTCGACGTGCTCGCGGCGGTGGCCGAACGCATCACGCGTGAGCCCGACCAGTCGGCGCTGCACGACTCGCTCACCGCTCTCCACACCCGCGCGGTGCTGCTCGCGGCCCTGGAGAAGGAGATCCGCCGCTCCGAACGCTTTCTGCACCCCTTCGCGCTGATTCTCGTTGACGTCGATCACCTCGCCGCGATCAACGCCAAGCACGGCTACGGGTTCGGCGACCGCGTCCTCGAACGCATCGGCATCGTCATCCGCAACTACTTCCGCGAGCACGACTGGGTGACGCGCTGCTCGGAGGACACCTTCGCGATCCTGCTGCCGGAGACGGTGCGCGCGAACGCGGAACTGCTGGCCGAGGGGCTGCGCGTGACGGTGGAAGAGCGGCTGGCGCTGCGCGACTACCGGACGGAAGAGCAGGTGCAGGTGACGGTGTCGGTGGCGGCGCTGATCGGCAGCGGTCACAGCTCGAACAACGCCGACCAGGTGCTGCGGCAGGCGCAGGAAGCGGTCGGGCGCGCCAAGAAGGCGGGCCGAAACCGCGTCGAGGTCGTCGAGATTGGCGGCGCGAGGATTCCGCGCCCGGCCAGGGCGCGCGGCGTCTAGGACTGCTTTGCCGCCTCCCCTGCCCTAGTGCTCTTCCTGATATTGCTCCTTTAGCTTCGCCACGACATTCGGATCGGCCAGCGTCGTCGTGTCGCCAAGCGCCTTGCCTTCCGCGATGTCACGCAGGAGCCGCCGCATGATCTTCCCCGAGCGCGTCTTCGGCAGGTCCGCGGTGAAGATCACGTCATCGGGCTTCGCAATCGACCCGATCTTCTTGGCCACGTGCTCCTTGAGCTCAATCATCAGCCCTTCGTTTGCCTGCACGCCTTCCTTGACGGTCACGAACGCAGCCACCGCCTGGCCCTTGATCTCGTGGGTGCGGCCGACGACCGCGGCCTCGGCGACCTTCGGGTGATCGACAAGCGCGCTTTCCACTTCCATCGTGCCGATGCGGTGGCCGGCCACGTTCAGCACGTCGTCCACGCGCCCGAGGAGCCAGAAGAAGCCGTCGGCGTCGAGCTTCGCGCCATCACCGGCAAAGTAGATGTCGGGCGTCCACTTGCTCCAGTACTGCTTCACGTAGCGATCCGGATCGCCGTAGATGCCACGCAGCATCGACGGCCACGGACGCGTGAGCGTCAGCAGCCCGCCGCCGGTCGCCAGGCTCTCGCCGCCCTCGTTCTTGATCTCCGCCTTCACGCCCGGGAACACGCGCGTCGCCGATCCCGGCTTGGTGGTGGTGAGGCCGGGCAGCGGCGTGATCATGATGGCGCCGGTTTCGGTCTGCCACCACGTGTCGACGACCGGGCATTTCTCGCCGCCGATGTAGCGGTGATACCAGACCCACGCTTCCGGGTTGATCGGCTCGCCTACCGACCCGAGCAGGCGCAGGCTCGAGAGGTCGCGCTTCTTCGGCCACTCGGTGCCCCAGCGCATGAACGCGCGAATGGCCGTCGGCGCGGTGTAGAAGATGGTCACACCATAGCGCTCGATGATCTGCCAGAAGCGATCTTTCTGCGGCCAGTCCGGTGCGCCTTCGTACATGACCACCGTGGCGCCGTTGGCGAGCGGCCCATAGACGACATAGCTGTGGCCGGTGACCCAGCCGATGTCCGCGGTGCACCAGTAGACGTCTTCCTCCTTGAGGTCGAACACCCACTTCGTGGTCGCATACGTACCGGTGAGGTAGCCGCCGGTCGTGTGCATGATGCCCTTCGGCTTCCCGGTGGTGCCCGAGGTGTAGAGGATGTAGAGGAGGTCCTCGGCATCCATCTTCTCGGGCTCGCACGCGTAGGGGGCGTCCTGCATCAGCCGGTGATACCAGTGGTCGCGTCCCTCCTCGATGTGCACCAGCTCGGGGCTCTGCGCGCCCTGCAGCCGCTGCACGACGACCACGTTCTTGATCGACGGCGTGCCCTGCAGCGCCTCGTCCGCGATCCGTTTGAGGGGAACGATCGAGCCTCGCCGCCATCCGCCGTCGGCGGTGACGAGCACGTTGCACTGCGCGTCGTTGATCCGGTCGCGGAGCGACTCGGCGCTGAAGCCGCCGAAGACCACCGAATGGGCGGCGCCGATGCGCGCGCACGCAAGCATGGCAATCGCGAGCTCGGGGATGAGCGGCAGATAGATGGCCACGCGATCGCCGCGCTTCACGCCAAGCGATTTCAGGACGTTGGCGAACTGGCCGACCTGGCGGTAGAGATCGAAATAGGTGAGCGTGCGCCGGTCGCCGGGCTCGCCTTCCCAGATCAGTGCGGCCTTGTTGCGGCGCGCGCCGCGCACGTGGCGGTCAACGCAGTTCACGCTGGCGTTGATGGTCCCGCCGACGAACCACTTCGCATGCGGCGGCTTCCACTCGAGCACCTTCTTCCAGGGCGTGGACCACTCCAGCTCGGACGCGAACGCCGCCCAGAAGCCTTCCGGGTCCTTGTCCGCGCGCGCGTAGACGCCCTCGTCCTTGACGTTGGCGTTGGCCCGGAACTCCGGCGAAGGAGGAAAGCTGCGATCTTCCTGCAGCAGGTCCGCGATTTCAGCAGGTGGTTTCTTGTCAGCCATGACGGGTCCAGTCCGAGGGTAGGGGCCGCCCGGCGGGCCGGCCCTGGAGCGCGCTAGCATACACCAGCGGTTACGGCTGCTGCGCCTCCTCGCCCCGCGCGAACAGCGCCGCGCCGAGGAGCCCGCCGAGCGAGGCGAACGGCGCGGCGATGAACAGCTGCAGGAAGAAGCCGAACACCATCCGCGCGGCCAATGACGTCGAGCCGCCCGCGCTCTCCAGCCAGCGCCGCACTTCAGGCGGGATGTCCGTCGCGGTGCGCAGCACCAGGTCGGCGGCGCGCTGCTGCAGCGGCGCCAGCATCACGTCCACCAGCGTTGACGCGAACAGCCAGACGACGGCGCCGAATACGCCGGCGCGGAAGCCGAGCCGCGCTCCTGTCAACAGATCGAGCGGCCGCGGATCGGTTCCCTGCGCCAGGTAGGCGGTGAGTGCGCCGCCGACGAGAATCCACAGGCAGCAGCAGTTGGCGATGTTGACAATCGGCAGCGCCGACAGCACTCCGATGAAGAGGCCGCCGAGCAGGACCGCCTGCGTCAATCGTAGTACTCGCGGCCCAGGTGCGTGATCAGCTCCTCACCCTGCATGTGGCGCAGGGTGTTCTTCAGCTTCATCAGCTGGATGAACAGGTCGTGCTCGGGATAGACCTCGCGCGCGTGCATCGGCGCCTTGAAGTAGAAGGAGAGCCACTCCTGGATCCCCGACATCCCGGCGCGCTTCGCCAGGTCGAGGAACAGCGCCGAGTCGACGACGATGGGCGCCGCGAGAATGCTGTCGCGGCACAGGAAGTTGATCTTCAGCTGCATCGGATAGCCGAGCCATCCGATGAGATCGATGTTGTCCCAGCCTTCCTTGTTGTCGCCGCGCGGCGGGTAGTAGTTGATGCGCACGACGTGGCAGAGATCCTTGTAGAGATCCGGGTAGAGATGCGGCTGGAAGATGTAGTCGAGCGCCGACTTCTTGCTCTCTTCCTTGGTCTTGAACGACTCCGGGTCGTCGAGCACCTCGCCGTCGCGGTTGCCGAGGATGTTGGTCGAATACCACCCGCGCACGCCGAGCAGCCGCGCCTTCAGGCCGGGCGCGATGATCGTCTTGATCAGCGTCTGTCCCGTCTTCATGTCGTTGCCCGCGACGGGCGCCCCGGTGCGCGCCGCCAGCTCCAGCATCGCCGGCACGTCGGCGGTGAGGTTGGGCGCGGCGTTGGCGAAGGGAATCCCTTCGCGCAGCGCGGCGTAGGCGTAGACCATGCTCGAGGGAATGGCGTCGTCGCTCTGATCGAGCCCCTTCTCGAAGCTGGCGACCGAGGCGTGCACCGCCGCCTCTTTCATGTAGACCTCGGTGCTGCCGGTCCACACCATGACGAGACGGTCGCAGCCGTGCCGCTCCTTGAAGCCGCGGATATCGGCGATCACCTGCTCCGCGAGGTCGCGCTTGTTCCTGCCCTTCTTGACGTTCGGACCCTGCAGGCGCTTGACGTAGCGCTGATCAAACACCGCGGCCATCGGCCGGATGGCCTCGAGCTCGCCGCGCACCTTCTCGAGCTGTGCTGTCTCGAGCACGCCCGCGGTGCGCGCGGCGCCGTAGCAGTCTTCTTCGAAGATGTCCCAGCCGCCGAACACGATGTCGTTGAGGTCGGCGAGCGGGACGAATTCGTTGATCTTCGGCGAGCGTCCCTCGGTGCGTTTGCCCAGCCGGATGGTGCCCATCTGCGTCAGCGATCCGATCGGCGGCGCCAGTCCTTTTCTGATGGCGAACACGCCCGCGATCGTCGTCGTCGCCACCGCGCCGAGGCCGACGAGCAGGACGCCGAGCTTGCCGCGCGCCGGTGCAATTTGAACTGGTGCAGTCACGATCGCAGACTATACCATGTTGAAAATCACATGTTTTTGCGCAAATCACGCGTCGAGCCGCTGCCCGTGACGATGAGCGCGGTGCGCATGGGCGAGCGCGTCCTGCAGATCGGCGTGGACGATGCGGCGGTGGTGAGCGCTATCGCGGCGAAGGTCGGATTGAGCGGACACGCGGCCATCGCCGTCGCCGACCAACGCGATGCGGCGCGTGCGCACGGCGCCGCGGCGAATGCAGGAGTGCTCGTGGACGTGCAGGTCGCGCCGCTCGCGTCGCTGCCGTTCGAAGGCGACGCGTTCGATCTCGTCGTCGTGCACGCCGTGCACGGCCTCGTCGCCTCGCTCGACGCGGAGGCGCGCCTCGCCGCGGTGCGCGAGTGGCGGCGCGTGCTGCGCCAGGGCGGGCGCGTGATGACGATCGAGGCGGGGCCGGCCACGGGCTTCGCCAGCGTCTTCAAGCCGCAGCGCACCAACGCCGCCTACGACGCCGCCGGGGGCATCGTCGCCTCGCTCGAGGCGGGCGGCTTCAAGCCGGCGCGCCTGCTTGCCGAGCGGGAAGGGCTCCGGTTCGCCGAAGGCATCAAGTCCGCGTAACCACTGGCGGACACCTCGACCGTTTCCAGAGACATCCGCGGCCGCGGATCCCGCGTAATTGCGCCGGTTTGCGCCGCTCGAATGAGGCAAGGCTTTTGCCTCGTGGCAGTTACCGTCAATGTCCCAGGTTTCAGTCGCGGAAGTCTACACGCTGGAGGAAGTTGCTCGCGCCGCCGGCGTGCCGGCCGAGGCCGTGCGCACGCTGCTCGGCCGCGGCGAGCTGAGCTTCATCTCCGGCACGCGGTTCATCCACGTCGCGGCACCCGCCCGGACGGCATCACGCCTCCGCGAGATCGCGCTCGCGCTGCCATCGCAGCCCGCGACGGCGCTGTTCGAGCCTCCTGCGTCGCGCCGCGAGACGCGCAAGCCGGTGTTCTTCTCGCTCGCCGCGCACGCTGCGATCGCCCTGCTGCTCGTGGTGCTGTCGCTCGATCGCACGGCGACGGCGCCGGTCGACGACTCGGTGCACGAGGAAACGCATCTCGTGTTCATCCTGAGCCCCGGTCCCGGCGGCGGCGGCGGCGGCGGCGGTCTGCGTCAGCCGCGTCCCGCCCCGAAGATTGCGCGCCGCGGTCCCTCGCGCATGCAGGTCTCCGTGCCGCGCGTGACGGAGAAGCCCGTGATGACGAGCGCGCGCGAGGAGGCGCCGAAGCCGACGCCCGTTCAGCCGGTCGTGGAACCACCGCCGCCCGAACCGATGCCTGAACCGACGCCCGCAAAGGTGATCGTCGCGCCGGTGGAAACCGTCGCCTCGAATGAGCGCGACCGCGAAGGCGTGATCGAGCGCGGCGTGGACGGCCCCGACAGCAACGGGCCGGGTGCCAACGGCGGCGTCGGCTCGGGCCAGGGCACCGGCAACGGCGAAGGCCTCGGCAGCGGCATCGGCGACGGCGAAGGCGGCGGCACCGGCGGCGGACCGTATCGCCCGGGCAGCGGAGTGGAGCCGCCGCGCCTCCTCCACGAGGTGAAGGCGCAATACACCGAGGACGCGCGGCGCCGCGGCATCACGGGCGACGTGCTGCTCGAGGTCGTCATCCGGCGCGACGGCAGCGTCGGCGACGTGCACGTGCTGCAGGGCCTCGGCTTCGGGCTCGAAGACCGCGCCATCAGCGCGGTGAAACAGTGGCGGTTCGCACCGGGCCGGCGAAAGGGCGTGCCGGTGGACGTGCTGGTCGAGGTCGCCGTCGAGTTCACGTTGCGGTAGATCGCGGTTTCGTAGGCCGCCCGTCAGGTCGGCCCATCGGGTTCGTAGAGGCCGACCTTCAGGTCGGCCTATCGGGATTCGCGGGTTCGTAGGGGCCGACCTTGAGGTCGGCCCATCGGAGCATTCAAATGGACGTGGTGCTGCTTACACTTACTACCCTCTCACTGGCCGCGGCCGCCGGCTTTGGGGCCTTGTCGTGGCGCGTCGGCCGCGAAGAGCGCGAGCGCGCGCGGGCCCGGATCGCCGCGCTCTCGACCGCCATGGCGCCGCCCTCGGCGGAGACTCCTCTTCTTGCGGGAGTTGCCGTAGGATCGGTGTTCGAGCGGACCGCGGAAGGGCTTCGCGGCCGTCCCGCGATCAAGCTCGTGGCGGGCGCGGTGATGCTGCTGCTGATTGCCGGCGGCGTGTGGCTCACCTCGGGTCCGTCCGATCCGCCGCAGGCCGCGGCGAAAGCGGGAACGAGCGACGCGCGGCCGCTCGAGCTGATGTCGATGCGCTACCAGCGCCAGGGGACGACGCTGACGGTCTCGGGCCTGGTGAAGAACCCGGCGGCCGGTGCGGCCGTCAATGGCGTCACGGCGGTGGTCTTCGCGTTCGACCATACCGGCGCCTTCGTCGCCAGCGGCCGCGCGCCGCTCGACTTCAGCGCGCTCGCGCCCGGCGACGAGTCGCCGTTTGTCGTCAACGTCCCGAACGTCTCCGACGTCGCGCGCTATCGCGTGACGTTCCGCAGCGGCAACGGCGTGGTGCGGCACATCGATCGGCGCACGAACCAGGTTCAACTCGCCCAGGCTGTGAGGTAAGCATGCGCTCCATCCGTCTTCGCTTCGCGCTCCTTGCCGCCGTCATGGCGGCGGCGGTCACCGCCGTCGGCGCCCAGTCGCAGGGCGACGACGCGTTCCGCTTCAAGAGCGGCGTCGAGCTGGTGAACGTCACCGCCACCGTCAGCGACGACAACGGGCACTTCGTGTCGGGCCTCACCAAGGACGACTTCGCGGTGTTCGAGGACGGACAGCCGCAGGACATCGCGCAGTTCAGCAACGAGCGCGTGCCGGTCAGCCTCGGCATCCTGCTCGACACGAGCGGCAGCATGACGCCCGAGAAGATGTCGTCGGCGCGCAGCGCGATCGACCGCTTCATCTACGACCTGCTCGGCAAGGACGACGAGCTGTTCTTCATGCAGTTTGCCAGCGTGCCCGACCTGCTGCAGGGGTGGACCTTCGACCGCCGCGCGATCAGCCGCGCGGCCGGCCAGGTCACCGCCGCGGGCGGCACCGCGATGTACGACGCCATCGCCCAGGCGCTCCCCATTGCCGCCGACGGCCGCAACCAGAAGAAGGCGCTGCTCGTCATCTCCGACGGCAACGACACCAACAGCCGCATCTCGGTGAGCCAGCTGCGCAGCATGATCCGCGAGAGCGAAGTGATGGTCTACGCGCTGGGCGTGGACGGCGATGCCGTCTCCACCTTCTCCCAGCCGCGGCAGCCGAACCCGCCGCGCTTTCCCATCCCGATGCCGCGCGGGCGCGGACGCTTTCCGGGCGGCCGCTTCCCCTACGCGCCGCAGATCGGCTTTCCGCCCATCGGCGGGGTCTGGGGACGCAGCGGCAACGAGCATGTCAACGAAAACGCCCTGCGTTCGATCACCGACGACACGGGCGGCCGCACCGAAATCGTGCGCGGCTTCGGCGATCTCGGCGCCGCCACGCAACGCCTGGCCGACGAATTGAGCATGCAGTACTACATCGGCTACAACAATGGCGGGTTGAAGGACGGGAAGTGGCACGCCATCAGGGTGGACGTCCGCAATAACCGTCATCTCACCGTTCGCGCGCGCAAAGGTTATGTAGCGTCGTAATATTCCAGCGCGTGTCCACGTTCTGGATTGCGCTCGGGCTCAGCCTGCTGGGCGGCCTGGGCGGATTGCTCATCGCCTCCGGCGTCCTGCTCGTCCACGACCCGCTGCGTTCCAAGCTGATTCCGTGGCTGGTCAGCTACGCCGTCGGCGCGCTGCTCGGCATCTCCATGATGGGGCTGCTGCCGGAGTCGCTCGACAGCCTGCCGCCGGCGCGCGTCTTCGCCACGCTGCTCGGCGGCATCATGCTCTTCTTCATCCTCGAGAAGCTCGTGCTGTGGCGGCACTGCCACACGCACGACTGCGAGGTGCACGAGAGCAGCGTCGCCTCCGTGATGATCGGCGACACCTTTCACAACTTCGTGGACGGGGCGGTGATCGGCGCCGCCGTGCTGACCTCGGTGCCGCTCGGCGTGAGCACCGCCATCGCGGTCGCCGCGCACGAGATCCCGCAGGAGATCGGCGACTTCGCCATCCTGCTGCACGCGGGCTATTCGCGGGAAAAAGCGTTGCTGCTGAACGTGCTGTCGGCGCTCGCCAGCGTCGCGGGCGCAATCAGCGCCTTCTTCGCCTTCGACGTCGTGCCGCGGACGCTGCCGTACTTCCTGGTGATTGCCGCGTCGAGCTTTCTCTACGTGGCGATGGCCGACCTCATACCCGGCCTGCATCGCGGCCGCACCGACGCCAGCTCGCTGCGGCAGATCGTACTCATCGCGCTCGGCATCGCCACGATGATGCTCGTCGGCTGAGTCAGTTTCCCCACGAGATCACGACACGACCGGCGCCGCTCTGCACGCCGGCCTGGTGCGTGACATTGGTGGCGCCCGCGGCGGT
>JADMIO010909347.1_pt1 | contig 15125 bp, 12 predicted proteins | sample 8958161 | NCBI WGS metagenome assembly JADMIO01 (sample SAMN16585339, study PRJNA669376) | soil metagenome | isolation source: Crop rotation soil | place: USA: Cullars Rotation, Alabama | collected 2011 | reverse complement strand
GATCATCGCGGGCACCGCGTGCGCCATCATGGCCGGTCAGGGGCGCATCATGGTGGCGACGCTGCTGCTGATGGCCGTGTATGCGCTCGACGGCATCCGCGTCGGCCGCGCCATCGTCGCCGCCGGACACCTGCCGTTCTCTTCAGCGATTCTCTCGCTGCTCTGTGTCAGCTTCTGTCCGATTGGCGCGATCGTCTACGCGAATCGCAAGGCAACGTCTCATGCCCGCATCCAGTCCTGACGACATCCACACGATCTTCGGCGACGGTCTCAACGCACGCGATGTCGACCGCGTCGCGGACCTGTTCGAAGAGACGGCCATCCTGATTTCCGATCGCGACAACATCGTGCGGGGGCGCGCCGCCATTCGCCAGGGGCTGCAGAACTTTCTCGAGATCAAGCCGACGATGAAGCTGAACGCGTCGCGCGTAGCGCGCAACGGCGACATCGCCATTCTGTACTCCGACTGGACGGTCAGCGGCGTGCATCCGCATGGCGCGCCGTTCGCGATGAACGTGCGTCCGACCCACGTCGCGCGCCGGCAGCCCGACGGATCGTGGCGCATCGTGATCGACGATCCGAGCGCGGGCGACCTGGACGATTAGCAGGAGCCGCCGATGCCATCCCGTCTCGAGCCCCTCGTCCAGCACCTCGATCGCACGCGTGCCGTGCTGCGCGCCGCCGCCGATCGCGTGCCCGCGGATCTGCACGCGCGCCGCGCGGCCCCGGACCGGTGGTCCGTCGCAGAAATCCTGGAGCATCTCGCGATCGTCGAGCGCAACATCACCGTGCGGCTGGCGAAGGGGGTCGCGGAGGCGAAGACCGCGGGAATGTCGGCGGCCGAGGAAGACCCGAACGTGGCGACGACGCTGCAGACGGTGCCCGTGCTGGATCGCACGCGCAAACTCGCCGCGCCCCCGCAGATTCATCCCACGGGCACGATGTCCACCGAGGCCGTGCTTGCGCGACTCGAAGAAACCCGCCGCGCACTGAAGGACGTCATCGCCGGCGCCGAGGGGCTCGCGCTGGGTGCGGTCTCGTTCCCGCATCCCGCGTTCGGGCCGCTGAATCTATACCAGTGGATCTCGCTCGCGGGCTCACACGAGGAACGACACGCGCGGCAGATCGAGGAACTCGGGTCGCAACTCGAGTCCCGATCGACGTAGCCCGGTTTGGTTGGCCAAACAGGAACCAGCGGACGATTTACCTCGATTTCTCGCGGATCGACTTGAACTCGTTGCCGGGCTTCCACTCCGGCATCTTCTCCGCCTGCGCCACCCGGTAGCCCACCGCCATCAGCAGCTTCGCCTGTTCGGCGAGGCCCGTGAGATCCCAGTCAGGCTTCACTTCATCCGACGGCGAGTGATAGTCGTTCTCGGTGTACTCGTCTTTCTTCTTCTTCCCGAAGTCCGCGGGCTTCCCGACGTAGTCGAGACCGTCGTCGGTATCGAGTGCCGGGACGCCGACCTTCGCGAAGTTGAAGTGGTCGGATCGGTAGTAGTAGCCCTTCTCCGGCTCGGCGTCAGGCACGAGCACGCGATCGCCTTGCTCCTTTGCCGCGTCACGCAGGTAGTCGTCCAGATCTGACGCGCCGAGCCCGATGACGACGACGTCCTTGGTGCGTCCCCACATGGGGAGGTTGTCATCGATGTTGATGTCGGCGAGCGTCTTGTTGACGGGGTAGAGCGGGAACTGCGCGTAGTACTGCGAGCCGAGCAGCCCCTGTTCCTCCGCGGTGACCGCGAGGAACAGCATGGTGCGCTTCGGCGGGTTCGGCATCTTCTTCATTTGCCGCGCAATCTCCAGCATCGTCGCCGTGCCGGAGGCGTTGTCCGCCGCGCCGTTGTAGATTTTGTCCGTCTGCCCGGGCTTGGGATCGCCGACGCCGAGATGATCCCAGTGCGCGGAGAACACGACGTTCTCGTCCTTCAGCTTCGGATCGCTTCCGGTGAGCTTCGCGATGACGTTCTGCGAGTCGATGGTCCGCATCTTCTGCTTCAACGCGAACGACGCCGTGATGCCGAGCGGCACGGGCTTGAAATCGCGCGAGGCGGCGGCCGCTTTCAGCTTCTCGTAGTCCTGTCCCGCGAGCTTCAGCAGCGCGGCTGCGGCTTCGTGCGACATCCAGCTCTCGATCTTCGCGCGGCTCATGTTCTTGTCCGGCGTCACGAGATCGAAGCGCTCGCCGCCGAACCCCTGCACCACGTTGAAGGGATAGCCGGCACGATCCGTCTCATGGACGATGATGGCCGCCGCAGCCCCGAGTTCCGCGGCCTTCTCGTACTTGTAGGTCCAGCGGCCGTAGTAGGTCATCGCCTTGCCGCCGAAGATCTTGGCATCGAGCTCGCCGGGCTGCGACGCGTCAGGTACGGGTGGATCGTTCACAAGCATGACGATCGTCTTGCCCTTGACGTCCAGCCCCTTGTAGTCGTCCCACTGGAACTCGGGGGCCTGCACGCCGTAGCCGACGAACACGATCTCCGAGTTCTCGAGCTTCACGTCTTCGGTGACCTGTTTGCTGAAGGGCACGAACTCGTCCTTGACCTTGAACGTCTTCGTCACGCCGCCCTTCTTCACGACGAGCGGACCGCTGAACGACGGTGTCAGTCCGACGAGCGGCACCTTCTGCGTCCACGTGCCGTCCGGATTGCCCGGCTCGAGCCCGGCTGCCTTGAACTGTTCGATGAGGTAGTTGAGCGTCAGCTGCTCGCCCTTCGTGCCCGGCAGACGGCCCTCGAACTCATCCGACGACAGCTTCTTGATGTCCGCGAGCACCGCGTCCGTGTTGATGTTCGGCAGCTTCGCGACGGGCACCGGTCCGGCGGGGGCGGGCGGCGTCGACGAGCAGCCGGACGCGCCGAGCAGGGCAGCAAAGACGAGCATTCGGATACGCATAGCCGACATCTTAATCGCCCAAGAACCTCGGCACGAACGGATCGGTCCGGGGCTAAGATCCGGGGATGACCCCAGTGGCGCGGAAGATCAACCGAGAAGGCGTGGTGCTGCTCGGTTGGGGACGCGCGATTCTCCTGCAGGTGGCGCATCCGCTCGTCGCGGCCGGCGTGGCGCAGTTCAGTCCGTTCGACAAGGACGCGCGCAGCTACGTGCGGCGCGTGCAGCGCACGGTCGGCGGGATGCTCGCGATTACGTTCGGGCCGCCCGAGGTGGCGCGCGCGACGATCGATCGCATCAACGAGATCCACACGCGCGTGCACGGCACGCTCGATCGGCAGGTCGGGGTGTTTCCCGCGGGAACGCGGTATTCCGCCAGCGATCCCGAGCTCCTGCTGTGGGTGCACGCGACGCTCGTCGAGTCGATGATTCTCACGTACGAAAAGCTGGTGGCGCCGCTGCGGCCGAGTGAGAAGGACGATTTCTGCGCGGAAGCGGGGATGACCGCGCGGCAGCTCGGCGTGCCGCATCACATGATTCCCAATCGTTTCGTGGACCTCGTCGACTACATCAGCAGCATGTATTCGAGCGGGCAGATCTTCGTGCACGACGATGCGCGGAAACTGGCGGAGGCGCTGCTGAGGCCCCCTCTGGGACCCGCGGCGGGGCCGATGTCGCACATCAGCCGGCTCGTCACGATCGGCCTGCTGCCGCGGCACATTCGCGACGGCTACGGCTTCACCTGGGATCGGAAGCGCGATCGCGGATACCGCACCTTCATGTCGATCGTGAAGCGCACCCGCTGGCTCCTGCCGGCCATGCTGCGGGAGTGGCCCGTCGCGCGCGCTGCGTGACAGGTCCGCGAGTACGTAGCGCGGACCGGGTTCTGGTCCGCGTTGGAGTACGTAGCGCGGACCGGGCTTCGGTCCGCGGCTCTAGAGGAACTTCGGCCTCCGCGTAAAATCCGGATATGCCGCTTCTCCTGATGTTTCTCCTCTCGATGATGCCTGGAGTCCAGGGACGCGCTGCGCAGCCGCAGCGGCCCGCGCCCGCACCTGCCCGCGGGGGCGCGGCGGCGCAGCCCACGTTCTTCACCACTCCGCTGACGCTTGCGGAGATGAAGGGCAAGCAGGCGGTCGTCGACACTGACGCCGGCTCGTTCGTGATTCAGTTGCTGCCCGAGGCCGCGCCCAATCACGTGGGGTTGTTCATGAAACTCGCGCGCGAGGGGGCCTACAGCGGCACGATCTTTCACCGCGTGATCAAGTACGGAATCATCCAGGGCGGCGACCCGCTGTCGAAGGATCCGGCCAAGAGCGCGCAGTACGGCACGGGCGGGTTGAATCAGCTGCGTTCCGAGATCAATGCGGAGAAGCACACCGCCGGCGCCGTGTCGGCGGTGCTGACGCCGAATAATCCGAACAGCGGCGGCGCGCAATTCTTCGTCTGCGCGACCGACCAGCCGACGCTCGACGGCCAGTACACCGTGTTCGGGCGGGTCGTCGACGGCATCGAGATCGTGCAGCAGATTTCCGCGGCCGACGCCGACGCTGAAGGCCATCCCAAGACGCGCATCACGATCAAGAGCGTGACGATTCGCGACACGCCGCCCGAGCCATTCGTCGACGCGAGCGCCGCGGAGATGGCGACGTACAAGGCGACGGTCGAGACTTCGAAGGGCGCGTTCACGCTGGAGTTCCTGCCGGACAAGGCGCCGGAGACGGTGCGCAACTTCCTGCGGCTCGCGGCCGCCGGCGTGTACGACAACATCCTCGTGCATCGCGTCGCGCCGGGCTTCGTGATCCAGACGGGGTCACTCGCGTATCGGAAGACGCCGGTCACCGCGAGTCAGCAGAAGCTCGTCCACAATCTCGCGCCAGAGTTCAACGACACGCCGCACGTGCCCGGCGTGGTCTCGATGGCGCACGGCGACGCGCCTGACAGCGCGCAGACGTCGTTCTTCATCTGTACCGGCGATTGCAAGGCCCTCGACGGCAAGTTCGCGGCGTTCGCCAAGGTGACCGCCGGCATGGATGTGGTGAAAGCGATCGAAGCGATGCCCGCCGATGGCGAGACGCCGCGCGAGCCCGTGATGGTGACGCGCGTCCGCGTCGAGAAGAAATAACCACGAAGCTCACGAAGGTCACGAAGCTGCGATGAGGCTTCGCCGGGCCAAGAGCGATCAACCGTGAAGATCGTGAAGGTCATGAAGGTGAGCTGAGCAAGCGTGCTCCGTCGCCGACCCGTGCGCACCTCGCGCTCGCCCGGCGGAAACCGCCGGGCTCGAACGAATGGGCGGCCGCTCGAACACAAACACGCGCGTTGATAAAGCTGTGCCGATGCGTGCTTGTGTTCGAGCGGCCGTCCATTCGTTCAGGCCGTCGTTGGCGGCCGAGCGCGAGTCGCATCAGCCCGGCGAAGCCGCAGCGCTGCCTTCGTGCCCTTCGAGCTCTTCGTGGTTTTCCGGCTCTTGGCAAGGCGTAGCGTCAGCTCAGCTTCATGCCCTTCATGGGCTTCATGGTTGTTCCTGCTCGAAGGGCAGCCGCTGCTGCGGATCCTCGTCGTCCGCTTCTTCGCCTGGGACGGCGATGTTGTGCACGCCCGCACCGAGCAGACGCACGGCCCGCTTGCCCGCGTCGGTCTTCGCGAGCAGCCGGACGGCGCGCTCCTGGATTTGATCGGCGTCGCACGTCGGCGGCTTGGTATCGCTGCGCGTGATCGTCGTGAAGTCCTCGTAGCGCACCTTGATTGTCACCGTGCGCGCGACGAGGCCGTTGTGCTCCAGCCACTCCGCGTTCTCGCGCGCCATCGCCGCGATCTCTTCACGCATCCGATCGAGGTCGGTGAGGTCGTGCGAGTAGGTGCATTCGCTCGATGACGACTTCGATGGCCGGTTCGGTTGAACCTCGCGGTCATCTTCTCCGGCCGCAAGCTGCAGCAGCCACTCAGCCATACTGCCGACGGCGTCATGCAGCACCGCCGGGTCCGCCGTCCGCACGTCGACGAGCCGTTCGATGCCGCGCTCGCGCAGGCGTGCCGCGGTGACAGGGCCGACGCCCCAGAGCGCATCGACCGGCAGTTTCTGGAGGAACGCCTCGACGCGTTCGGGCGCGATGACCGTGAGCCCGTCGGGCTTGCGCCATGCGGAGGCGATCTTCGCGAGGAACTTGTTCGGCGCGACACCTGCCGAGGCCGTCAGTCCCGTTTCCGCCTTGATCTGCGCTTTCAGGCGTGTGGCGACGTTGACGCCGAGCGGTTCATTCCAGCTGTTCTCCGTGACATCGAGATACGCCTCGTCGAGCGACAGCGGCTCCACGAGCGGCGTGACGGCGCGATACAGCTCGAAGACCTGTTTCGAGATCTCGCGATACTTCGTGAAGCTCGGCGGCACGATCACGAGGTCGGGGCAGAGTCGCACGGCGCGCGACATCGGGATCGCCGAGCGCACGCCGAACTTGCGCGCTTCGTAGCTCGCGGCCGCCACCACGCCGCGGGACTGCGGGCGGCCGCCGACGGCGACCGGCTTGCCGCGCAGATCGGGATTGTCGCGCTGCTCGACCGACGCATAGAACGCGTCCATGTCGATATGGAGAATGCGGCGCACAGCGAACAAAGCTTATCGCCGCATTGCGGCCGTTCGCCGTCCGTCGTCCGTCGTCCGTCGTCCGTCGTCCGCGTTCGTGGTTGGCCGCGTCGAACGTCGAACGTCGAACGCCGAACGTCGAGGTCTTGCGACGAACGGCGTGTAAGATCGCGCGATGCGTCTTCGTCTCCTTGCGTTCAGTCTGATCGCCGCGCCAGCGGCGCTGGTGTTGTCGTTGCACGCGCAGCGCGGGCAGCTGCCGGGCCCGGAGCCGCTGATTCTTCCGCAGGAAAAGCACATCCGGAATCTGAAGCAGCTCACGTTCGAAGGCGAGAATGCCGAGGCCTACTTCTCGCCCGACGGCACGCGCCTGACGTATCAGACGACCGCGCCGAAAGGCTGCGACCAGATTTACACGATGAAGATCGACGGCACCGATAAGCGCCGCGTGAGCAATGGCGACGGCCGGACGACGTGCAGCTTCTATACGCCGAATGGCGGATCGATCGTCTTCGCGTCGACGCATCTGGCCGGCAGTGAGTGCCCGGCGGTGCCCGACAAGTCGGCCGGCTATGTCTGGCCGATCTACGACAGCTACGACATCTTCCGCGTCAGCCCGGACGGCACGAACCTGACGCGCATCACGACCACGCCGGGATACGACGCCGAAGCCACAATCGCGAAAGACGGCCGCATCGTTTTCACCAGCGTCCGCGACGGCGACATGGAGATCTACACGATGGCGCCCGACGGATCGGACGTGAGGCGGCTGACGAATCTGCCCGGACCCGACGGCGGTCCGTTCTTCTCGGCGGATGGGTCGAAGATCGTGTTTCGCGGCCGCCATCCGCAGCCCGGGGCCGAGCTCGACGACTACTTTGCGCTGCTGAAGAAGGCGATCTGGAAGCCGTCGGGCCTGGACGTCTTCACGATGAACCGCGACGGCAGCGGCCTCACGCAGGTGACCAAGGGCCTGGGCGGCGCGAACTGGGCGCCGTATTTCATGCCGGACGGCAGACGGATCATCTTCGCGTCGAACATGAAAGACCCGCGCGGCGGCAACTTCGATCTATATCTGATCAACACCGATGGGACCGGCCTCGAGCAGGTGACGTTCAGCGAAACCTTCGACGGTTTCCCGATGTTCTCGCCCGACGGCAAGAAGATCGTCTTCGCGTCCAACCGGCGCGACAAGACCGGCACGGAGACGAACGTGTTCATCGCCGACTGGGTGCAATGACGATTCCGGGTCCGTACGTAGGGCGGACCGGGTTTCGGTCCGCAGCCAATCCTTCGCGCACCGAAACCCGGTGCGCGCTACGTACTACTGAGAGACAACAGCATGGCAAAGAAATCCAAAGGCGACTCGCTCTTCGATCAGATGGACGAGGGGGGCGGCAGTGATCTGATCACGCGTCCGCCGTCCGGCGATCAGGACGTGGCGCTGCATGAGGCAGCGCAGTCGCGGTATCTCAATTACGCGCTGTCGGTGATCACCTCGCGCGCGCTGCCGGATGTGCGCGACGGCCTCAAGCCGGTGCAGCGGCGCATCCTCTTCACGATGTGGCAGCAGAACCTGACCGCCGACGTGAAGCACCGCAAGTGCGCGAAGGTCGTCGGCGACGTGATGGGCAATTACCATCCGCACGGCGACTCGGCGCTGTACGAAACGCTGGTCCGCATGGCGCAGCCGTTCTCGCTGCGTTACCCGTTGGTCGACGGCTCCGGCAACTTCGGATCGCTCGACGGCGACAGCGCCGCGGCGATGCGATACACCGAATGCCGTCTCGCGCGCATCAGCGACGAGATGCTGAGCGAAATCGATCAGGACACCGTCGCGTTCCGGCCGAATTACGACGGCACCAAGGAAGAACCGGTCGTCCTGCCGGCGCGCATCCCGAACCTGCTCGTGAACGGCGCCACGGGCATCGCCGTCGGCATGGCGACGAACATTCCGCCGCACAATCTGAACGAGGTCTGCACCGCGCTCGTGAAGATGATCGACAACGACCTCGAGTTGTCGAACGCGAAGCTCTGCCGCTACATCAAGGGCCCGGACTTCCCGACCGGCGGGCTCATCATGAACACGCCGGATGAGATCAAGGAGATCTACAACACGGGATCGGGATCGATCCGCGTGCGGTCCACCTGGATCGAAGGCCCGGCGAGCCGCAGCGGCAAGACCATCTACATCACGAGCGTGCCGTACATGGTCAACAAGTCGGTGCTCGTGGAGCGCATCGCCGACGTCGCGCTGTCACGGAAGCTGCCGCACCTGCTCGACGTCCGGGATCTGTCGACCGACGACGTGCGGATTGCGCTGGAGTTGAAGGGGGACGCGAACATCGATCTGGTGATGGCGTATCTCTTCAAGCACACGCCGCTGCAGACGAATTTCCCCGTCAACCTGACGTGCCTCGTGCCGACGGAAAACGTCAACGTCAGCAAGCCGGAGCGGCTCGGCCTGCACGAGATTCTCTGGCAGTTCCTGCACTTCCGGCTCGAAGTCGTCCGCGCGCGCCTGAAGCACGAGCTCGAAGCGCTGCAGAAGCGCATCCACATCCTCGAAGGCTTCGAGATCGTCTTCGACGCCCTCGACGAGATCCTGCGCATCGTCCGCAAGTCGGAAGGCAAGCAGGACGCGGCGGCCAAGATCATCGACCGGTTCAAGCTGGACGCGGAGCAGACCGACGCGATTCTCGAGCTCAAGATCTACCGCCTCGCGCGGCTCGAGATCCTGGTCATTCAGAAGGAGCTCGCCGACAAGCGGAAGCGCGCGAAGGAAATCACGGGCCTGCTCACGCGCGACGCGGATCTGTGGAAGATCGTCCGGACCGAGATCGAGCTCGTGCAGAAGACGTACGGCGACGCGCGCCGGTCGGTCATCTCCGACGAGGTGGACGAGCGCGAGTTCTCTGCCGACGACTTCATCATCGAAGAAGACAACGTCGTGATCATCTCGCGCGACGGATGGGTCAAGCGGCAGAAGGAAGTGAAGGACATTTCCTCGACCCGGCTGCGCGAAGGCGACAGCGTGCTCGCCGTGCTGCCTGGCAGCACGAAGGCGACGGTCGTGTTCTTCACGAACTTCGGCGTCGCCTACACCGCGAAGATCGCCGATGTGCCGGCGTCGACCGGCTACGGCGAGCCGATTCAAAGTCTCTTCAAATTCAAGGATGGCGAGAAGGTCGTCTCGGCGCTCAGCCTCGATCCGCGGTTCGCGGGCGACATCCGCGCGAAGAAGGCGGACGCCGAGCCGCCGGTCCAGGCCCTGGCGGTGTCGAGCGACGGCTACAGCCTGCGCTTCTCCCTGGAACCACTGATCGAGCCGAGCACCCGTGCCGGCCGGCGGTATGCGCGCACCGGCGAAGGGGCGGAGATCGTCGGCGTCGCGCGCGTCACCGGCGGCGAGATCGTCATTGCCGCGACGCGCCAGGCGCGCGCGATGCTCTGCAAGCTCGAAGAGATCAACTACCTGTCGGGCCCTGGCCGCGGCGTGATCCTCATCAAGCTGCAGCCGCAGGAGGACCGCCTGCTCGGCTTCATCGCCTCAACGGGCGACCGCGACCTGCTGACGGTCGAAACGACCCGCGGCGCCGAGCAGACGATCAGCACGACGAAATACGAGGTGACCGGTCGCGGCGGCAAGGGACGGGAACTGCTGCAGCGCGGGCAGTTCACGCGCGTCGTACCGCAGCCGGTCGAAATGCAGAACTAGGTTCAAAAAGGTTCAAAAAGGTTCAAAAGGGTTCAAAAAGGTTCAAAGGGTTCAAGGTTCAAGGTTCAAGGGTTCACGGTTCAGGAACCCGTCTGAACCCTGAACCCTTTTGAACCCTTTTGAACCTTTTTGAACCTTTTGAACCCGTGTCGTTTGTCGGAGTTTTGTCCGGACGCCGTAGTAAGATGGCCGCCTCAGTTCTTGGAGGATCCCGGATGCGTTCACGTTCTGCCTTTGTCGTAGCAGTTTCTCCCTTGGTCTTTGCGCTCGCCGTCACGCTCGGCGCGCAGGGGCAGCAGACGCCGCCGGCGGGTCCCCCGCCTGCAGGTGCTCAGGGCGGCGGCCGCCCTGGTGGTGGTCCCGGCGGCGCTCCGCAGGCACCACAGAACATCAAAGTGCTTCCGAAAGAATGGACCCTGCAGCAGATCCGTACGGTCATGCAGGCGTTCGTGACCAGTCTCGGTCAGCAGGCGGCGCCCCAGGGCGGTCCCGCTGCGGCTCCGGGGATGGGCGAAGGCTGTCTCCACTGCCACGCGCAGGGCGCGCCGAACCCGAATGCCGCTCCGGGACGCGGCCCAGCTCCGGACTACGTCTCTGACGCAAATCCGAAGAAGGACATCGCGCGCAAGATGATCCAGATGGTCATGGACATCAACAAGGCGACTGCGAGCATTGGTGATACCGCCGTTGTGGAAAAGGTCACCTGCTTCACGTGCCATGCGGGCAAGCCGAAGCCGGCGATCATGCCGGAAGGCGGATGGGGCCGCGGCGGCTTCAGCCTGCTGCCGGCAGGTCCGCCCGCCGGCGGCGGCCCGGGTCGAGGCGCGCACTAAGCGTCGCTTCGCTCCGCGTCAAGGCCACAGGCAACAGACTGCAGGCCACATCAAAGGCAGAAGTCAGGGATCCGTCCCTGGCTTCTGCCTTTCTCTTTGCGTGACGCTCGTTCGAGCCTGTAGCCTGTAGCCTGCAGCCTGCCGTTCCCCATGTCCATCTCCCGCACCGTCTTTCTCTGGGCCTCCACCAATCCGTGGCTGCGCGAGCGCGCCATGCGCACGCGGTTCGTCAAACGATCGGTCGTCAAGTTCATGCCCGGCGAGCAGCTCGACGACGCGATTCGGGCGGCGCGGGAGCTGAAGATCGTCCCGATCAACACGATCCTCACGCGGCTCGGCGAGAACATCACCCGCATCGACGAGGCGGACGAGGTGTACCAGCATTACGTGCAGGTCATCGACGACGTCCAGCGCGCGGGGCTCGACGCGCAGGTGTCGGTGAAGCCGACGCAGCTCGGCTTCGATCAGGACAAGGAAGTCTGCTTCCAGTACCTCGCGAAGCTGCTCGATCGCTGCGCGGCGGCGGGGAATTTCTTCTGGCTCGACATGGAAAGCTCGCCGTATGTCGAGGGCACGATCGCGCTCTACAAGCGGCTGCGCGAACGCTCGCCGAAGGTCGGTCTCGCGCTGCAGGCGTATCTGTTTCGTACGGAGAAGGACCTCGAGCCGCTCGTCGCCATGGGCGCGGCGATCCGGCTGGTCAAGGGCGCGTACCTCGAGCCGGCGAGCGTGGCGTATCCGCAGAAGGCGGACGTCGATCAGAACTACTTCAAGCTCGCGTCGCGCCTGCTGCAGGACGACAACACCCGCCCGGGCGCGCTGCTGCACATTGCGACGCACGATATCCCGCTGCAGCAGCGGCTGCAGCAGGTGATCGCCGAGCGGCGCGTCTCGAAGGACCGCTACGAATTCGCCATGCTCTACGGCATCCAGACGACGCGCCAGCGCGAGCTCGCGGCCGCCGGCGAAAAAGTCCGCTGCCTCATCAGCTACGGCGAATACTGGTTCCCCTGGTACATGCGCCGCCTCGGCGAGCGGCCGGCGAACGTCTGGTTCGTCGTGAAGAATATGTTTCGATAGCGGCTCGCTGACTTCCGCTCGCCGCCAGCCGTTCGCCGTTCGCCGTTCGACGTCCGACGTTCGGCCGTTCTCGTTCGCCGTTCGGCGTTCGACGTTCGACGTTCGACCGTTAGGCCCAAGCGGCCGGACCCCGAACGACCGAACCCGAACGAGAACGACCGAACGCCGAACCTCGAACGTCGAACGGCGAGCAGCACGGGTCGGCGCCGCCGACCTACCCCAGCAGGCGTTGCCACCACTTCCGCTCCGGATCCGGCGGCGGCTTCGGCGTCTTCGGCGGCGGCGGGAGAATGACCGGTTCGCCGAGCGCGTCGGCGGCGACGGCGTCCAGATCGACGATCACTTGCGCGACCGCTTCGGTCAATTCGGCGCCGATGCCCTCGGCGGCGAGTCCGTAGTCATCGATCAGCTTTTCGTACGCGCGATCGCGATCGAGCCGATCGTAGAACGCCGCCGAATCGAGCCACTGCGCCAGAATCTGCCGGCGCGCGACCTTGGAACCGCCCAGCACGACCGGGCTGTCGATGTCCGCGCGTACCCGCTCCCAGGTCCGCGCCACCGCCTCGACCTCGCCCGGTCGAAGCGTCTGCAATTCGGTCAGCGCCTGCGCGAACGAGGCCTTGTCTCCAGGATTCAGTGCCCGGCGTACCGGAATCGACAACCTCTTGTATCGCTCCAGCCGCACATCGTCCTGCAGGAAGCCGCCCTCCATCTCCAGGCGGCCCGTTTCGCGTCGGCTGAATTCCAGCGCCTGCCGCACGTGGACGGCGTTGCGGCGGAACGATTTCAGCGTGTCGGAGGGCACGCTTCATTATCAGGCTGCAGGCTGCAGGCGACAGGCCGGTCGGCAATCCTGCGGAGGCCTGTAGCCTGTAGCCTGTAGCCTGAAGTAACGTGTCTCTGATGACGACGCGGAAAGAAACCGACAGCATGGGCGAGATCGCGGTCGAGGCCGATCGCTACTGGGGCGCGCAGACCGAGCGCTCGCTCCACCACTTCAACATCGGCGCCGAGCATTTTTCGCGCCCGATGATTCGCGCCCTCGGCATCCTGAAAAAGGCGTGCGCGATTACCAACGGGGAGCTCGGAACGCTGCCGGCGGATCTGGTGAAGCTGATCGACGCGTCGGCCGACGAGGTGATCGACGGCAAGCTCGACGAGCATTTCCCGCTCTTCGTCTGGCAGACCGGCAGCGGCACGCAGACGAACATGAACGCGAACGAGGTGATTTCGAATCGCGCGATTGAGATGGTCGGCGGCGCGATGGGCACCAAGAAGCCCGTGCATCCGAACGACCACGTGAATCGCGGCCAGTCGTCGAACGACACGTTTCCGACGGCGATGCACATCGCGGCAGCCGAGGAAGTCGTGAACCGCCTCCTGCCCGCGCTGCAGGTCCTGCAGACGACGCTCGATCAGAAAGCCACCGCTTTCGCGGATGTCGTCAAGATCGGGCGAACGCATCTGCAGGACGCGACGCCGATCACGCTCGGGCAGGAAATTTCAGGATGGGTGGGTCAGCTCGAGTACGCCAAGTCGGGGCTCACAGCGGCGCTGCCCGCCGTGTTCGACCTCGCACTCGGCGGTACGGCCGTGGGAACGGGCCTCAACACGCATCCGCAGTTTGCCGAACGCGCCGCTACGCACATCGCGCGGCTGACCGGCCTGCCGTTCCGGAGCGCGCCGAACAAGTTCGCGGCGCTCGCGGGTCACGAAGCGCTCGTGCTGATGCATGCGTCCCTGAAGGCACTCGCCGTCGCGCTGATGAAAATCGCGAACGACGTCCGCTGGCTGGCGTCCGGGCCGCGCTCCGGCCTTGGTGAAATCACCATTCCGGAAAACGAACCCGGCAGCTCGATCATGCCCGGCAAAGTGAACCCGACGCAGTGTGAAGCCACGACGATGGTGGCGGCGCAGGTGATGGGAAATGACGTGGCGGTCACGATCGGCGGCGCGTCGGGCAACTTCGAACTGAACGTCTTCAAGCCGCTCATCATCCACAACGTCCTGCAGAGCACCCGGCTGCTGGCCGACGCGATGACGAACTTCGAGGAGTTCTGCGCCCGCGGCATCGAGCCGAACCGTGCCCGCATCCAGGAGAATCTCGACCGCAGCCTGATGCTGGTCACGGCGCTCAATCCGCACATCGGCTACGACAAGGCGGCGTCGATCGCGAAGAAAGCGCACAAGGACGGCACGACGCTCAAGGCAGCGGCGCTGGAGTTGGGGTACCTGACCGCGGCGCAGTTCGACGAATGGGTCGACGCGAAGAAGATGACGCAGCCGGGAGAATAGCCGAAACCCTGCCGTTCGGCGTTCGGCGTTCGTCGTCCGCGTTCGGGGCCGTCGAATGGGACGTCGAACGCCGAACGTCGGACGCCGAACAAGAACGTCGAACGGCGAACGTCGCACGTCGAACGGCAAACGTCAGTGTCTTGATGTAGTGTGGCGCGATGCAAAAAGTCGCGATTGTGACGGGGGCGGGCAGCGGCATCGGGCGGGCGGTGGCGCTTGGGTTGGCGGCCGATGGGTATGCCGTCGTGCTGGCGGGGCGCCGCGCTGACAAGCTCGAGGAGACCGCGCGCCAGGTGGGTGCGCCGGAGCGCGTGCGCCCTGTCGTCACCGACGTCACCGATCCAGCGAGTGTCGCCGCGCTCTTCCGGGCCACGGTCGACGCCTTCGGCCGCGTCGACGTCATCTTCAACAACGCGGGGATCAGCGCGCCGGGCGTGCTGCTCGAGGATTTGACGGTCGAGCAGTGGCTGTCGGTCGTGGCGACGAATCTCACCGGGCCGTTCCTCTGCACGCGCGAAGCGTTCGCGGTGATGAAGGCGCAATCGCCGCGCGGCGGGCGGATCATCAACAACGGATCGATCTCGGCGTACGCGCCGCGGCCCAATTCCGCGCCGTACACCGCGACGAAGCACGCCATCACCGGCCTCACGAAATCGACGTCGCTCGACGGCCGCAAGTACGACATCGCGTGCAGTCAGATCGACATCGGCAACGCCGCGACCGA
>JADMIO010812941.1_pt1 | contig 15127 bp, 14 predicted proteins | sample 8958161 | NCBI WGS metagenome assembly JADMIO01 (sample SAMN16585339, study PRJNA669376) | soil metagenome | isolation source: Crop rotation soil | place: USA: Cullars Rotation, Alabama | collected 2011 | reverse complement strand
CTTTCCCGAATACAGTGCATGCTTATACCGCCTCCCAGAATTTGATAGATGCTGCTTCAAAGAAAAAGCAAAGAATGGGTCGGGCCGCTGCAGTTAACCTGATCCCATCGTCTACGGGTGCAGCAACAGCCACAATCAAAGCCCTACCACAATTGAAAGATAAGTTTGACGGGATTGCAATCCGCACTCCTGTACCAGTGGGTTCTATATCGGATATTACCTGTATAACTGCGAGAAATACTTCTGTTGTGGAGATCAATAATATTCTATTAGAAGAATCAAGAACTGAAAGGTACAAATTGGTGTTAGCTGTTTCCCAGGAGCCTCTTGTCTCTTCAGATATTGTCCAGAGTTCCTTTGCATCTGTTGTTGATTCGGAAATGACGAGGGTTGTAGATGGCGACTTAGTAAAAATTTTGGCCTGGTATGACAATGAATGGGGGTTTACCAATCAGATGATCCGCCAGATCCAAGGAGTATAAAAAACATTGGTTAGAACTAATTCATAAACTATGATTAAACAATTTGAAAAATTAACAAACGAAGAGCGAAGTCTTTTGTATAAAGCTCCGGTTTTAGTATCTCTGCTTACCGCGTGTTTTTTTAATGGGGTGAATAAATTTCAAAAAGCCGATGCAATTAAATTGTCACATTTAAGAACGTTTACCGCCGATCAATTATTACTACCATATTATGCAGAAGTGGAAAAGCATTTTAAAGAACAACTTGAGACCGGAATAAGAAAATATTTCCCTTTTGATGAGGCGAAACGAAACGATCTCAAAATAGAAATAGATAAAGTCAGTATTATAATCGGCAAGCTCGATAAAGAATATGCCCAGGCATTGCATAACAGTCTTGTGGGATATGCAAAGCATGTACAGAAGGCAGTTCACAGCGTTTTTCAGGATTTCATTTTCCCAGTTCCTATTCCAGGATTGTCTGTTTGATAAAAGCAAACATCAAGGATTAAGCAGGATTCTTAATAACAGTAAAATGGAAGAAAAGCACAATGAGGCCACACAGCAACGGCCGGAGGGAGATCGCCCACTTGACGCCCCTCTGGTAACTATTGATCTGCCAATGTTAAACGGCTGATCAAAGAGGAGCTGCTGTGGAAGGATGGAAAACGAAATGCCATAACAGTTTTCAAAACAAATGGATTACGAATCGTGTTGATCGCCCTGCACGAAGGAGCAGAAATGACCAGGCATTTAGCTGATGGTATAATTAGCGTACAGGTACTGGAAGGCCATATGCAATTTAACACAGACGGGAAATCGGTCGAATTAAACGATGGTCAAATGCTCGCATTGCATGAAGGCATTCCGCATAGAGTGTTGGCTTTAAAGGAAACAACTTTTCTGTTAACTCTTACAACCACTTTCAAGTGAAATGATTTTATCTAAAACTTATAATGTGGAATGGAAAAGTATTTTGTAAAAATAAAGTCAGTTGATAATGTTACTCATAACGTATTGAGGATAGTGACCGAAAAACCTCAGGGGTATACCTTTACGCCGGGGCAAGCAACTGAGGTTTCCATAAACCAAAATGAATGGCAGGATGAAAAAAGACCTTTCACTTTTACCTGCCTTCCCACCGATAATTACCTTGAGTTTACAATCAAAACATATCCTTCACGCAAGAGCGTTACTAACGAATTACTGCAACTGAGACCAAACGATGAGTTGATATTACATGAGGTTTTTGGCGTAATCGCATACAAAGGCGAAGGTGTCTTTATTGCCGGAGGTGCGGGGGTAACACCTTTCATTTCTATTCTTAGATTCCTTCGATCGAGAAATGAGATTGGTAATAACAAATTGATCTTTGCCAACAAAACAAAAGCCGATATAATACTCAAAAAAGAATTTGAAGGCTTATTAGGGGGAAATTTTATCAATATTATTTCAGAGGAAGAAACAAAAGAGTATCCTCACGGACATATTACCAAGCAATTTCTTAAAACCAATATTACTGACCTAAAAAAGAAAATCTATTTATGCGGGCCTGACCCCATGATGGACGCAGTAGAAGGGTACTTGTCAGATTTAGGCGTTGAGAAAAAAAGAATTATAAAGGAAGAGTTTTGAGATGGCTTAATATTATTTTTTTAAATAAATAGTTTCTCAACAAACTCTACATGCCAATTATTGCGAAACAAATTAAAAGCAAGATTAAATGGAAATGCAAATTGTCTCAATTATTGCCGCGGGAATATTGCTAGTGTTCTTTCTTGGTGTTAAAATAGTCAGGCCAACACATAGAGGGTTGATAGAAAGACTGGGCAAGTATAGAATGTTTGCGAAGCCTGGCTTCCACTGGATTATTCCCTTTATTGATAAGATTTACATTGTAAATATTACTGAACAAATGGTAGACGCGCAGCCTCAGGAAATCATAACCAATGACAACCTTAATGCAAGCGTGGATGCACAGGTATATTTTAGGGTAATGGAAGATGAGGAAAGTGTCAAGAGTTCTCAATACAACGTAAACAATTATAAATTACAGATAGTAAACCTGGCACGCACCACGTTAAGGAATATTATAGGCACGTTAACCTTACGATCAGCAAATAGTGAGAGAGGGAAAATTAACGCTGAATTGCATAACACGCTCAAAAACGAAACATCAAGTTGGGGAATTGTAATTGTGCGAACTGAATTGAAGGAAATAGACCCACCCGCGGATGTGCAGGAGACTATGAACAAAGTGGTGAAAGCGGAAAATGAAAAAATCGCTGCAATTGACTATGCAACGGCGGCAGAAACAGTGGCTGACGGAGTGAAGCGGGCCAAGATCAAGGAAGCGGAAGGGCTTAAACGCGCGAAAGTACTGCACGCCGAAGGAGAAGCAGAAGCCATTATGTTAGTGAATGAAGCTGCAGACAAATACTTTACGGGGAACGCTCAGTTATTAAAGAAATTGGAAACTGTTGAGGCTTCCCTTAAATCAAACGCTAAAATCGTTATCCCTACAGGAACAGAATTAGTGAATATTATTGGTGAGATGGCTGGAGTGTTGCCTTTCCACAGAAATAAAGGCGTTAATGGCGACGGTAAAAATTTACTTCTTTCCAAATCCGAACCATAAAAGAAAGCCTCTGATGTTATAAAAAACAAGAATCTATTTTGCATTCCAAATGGGCAAGCTGTGTGAATGTATAATACGCAGGCAAAATTTCTAATGATTTTCTAATTCCTCCTTAATCTGCTCCTAAGACTGGTGCTGTACATTGCTATGCTTTCCAAATCGTATGTAGAATTTGAAAAGTAATTGCAGGTCAAGAATTTTTAAAGAAGAGAATAAAGCATTCAACTCTTTAAAATATTCAAATAAATTTTATCATAGTGAACTCCTTACATAGTTTAATAAAATGCACTTCAAATAAGGTGAAACTCAAGATTAAAAGAGTATATGAAAAGCCACAGAAAGAGGATGGCAAACGTATCCTTGTAGACAGGTTGTGGCCGAGGGGTCTCACAAAAGAAAAAGCAAGAATTGATTTATGGTTAAAGGATTTAGCCCCCACGGCAGAACTTCGAAAATGGTTTGACCATGATCCTAATAAATGGAAGGAATTCCAAAAAAAATATCACCAGGAACTCAAAAAGAATCAGGAACAAGTTTCAATATTATCTGAACAGCTTAAAAAAGGAGTAATCACACTGGTTTATGGCGCAAAAGATGAAGAACACAATGAGGCACTCGTTCTTAGAGACTGGCTCAACAGTTTGCCTTGTGAGGTAACAGATACGATTAAATGAATCTTAAATATTGTAAAATGAGAAAGATATTAATTGCATTGGATTATGACCCAACTGCTCAAAAAGTGGCAGAAACCGGGCATAAATTAGCGAAGGCTATGAATGCGCAGGCCATTTTGTTACATGTGGTTTCCGATGCCACTTACTATTCTTATCTCGATTATTCTCCCATAATGGGGTTTGAAGGTTTCAGTGGTGTAGAGGCAGTCCAAACTGATATTGCAACAGAACTGAAGAAAGAGGCACAAAATTTTCTTGATAAATCAAAACAACATCTCGGTGATGAAAAGATTGAAACCGTTGTAGGCAACGGCGATTTTGGCGAAACTATTTTGAAAACCGCCACAAAGCACCGTGTAGATATAATTGTTATGGGCACACACAGCAGGCGAGGGCTGGAAAGAATAGTAATGGGAAGCGTTGCAGAAAAAGTTTTGCATCATAGCTTAATCCCGTTATTCATCATACCAACCAGACCCCTTGAAGAACTTAACAAATCAGATCATCGAAAAAATAACAAACTGGAAAAATAAGCGAATACTAAAACCATGTCCCAGGATCCTTATCAGATAAAAAAATTATTAAGCACCAAAAATGGTACCTATACATATTATAGTCTTGCAGAACTGGAAAAGCGGGGATATAATTTAAATAAGCTGCCGTTTTCTATTCGCATTCTATTGGAAAATGCGTTGCGCAATTATGATGAATTTGCTGTAACCAAAGAAAACATTGAAACCATTCTTAAATGGAAACCGGAAGGATCAGATAAAGATATTCCATTTAAGCCCGCACGTGTACTTATGCAGGATTTCACTGGTGTTCCAGCGGTGGTGGATATAGCTTCGCTTCGTGCGGAGATAGCAAGAAAAGGAAAAAATCCAAATGAAATAAATCCATTGATACCTGTTGATCTTATTATTGATCACTCTGTGCAGGTTGATTATTTTGGAACACAGTATGCCTACATGCGCAATATTGACGAAGAGTATAAGAGGAACAAGGAGCGCTATCAATTCCTTAAATGGGCACAAAAATTCTTCACCAATTTTAACGTAGTTCCTCCGGGAATGGGTATTTGCCACCAGGTTAACCTGGAATATCTTTCAAAAGGGGTGATCGAACGAAATGGAGAAGTATTCCCTGATACTTTGGTTGGAACAGACAGTCATACACCAATGGTAAACGGAATTGGAGTGGTGGCGTGGGGAGTTGGCGGAATAGAAGCTGAAGCGGCTTTATTGGGCCAGCCTATTTATTTTATAATGCCTGAAGTAATAGGATTAAAATTAACCGGCAAACTTCCATTGGGTTCTACTGGAACAGATTTGGTTCTGAACATTGCAGAACTATTGAGGAAATATGGGGTGGTTGGAAAATTTGTAGAAGTTTTTGGGTCTGGTGTTAATCATCTTTCTGTTCCCGATAGGGCGACTATTGGTAATATGTCTCCTGAATTCGGTTGCACAATTACTTATTTTCCCGTTGATGAGAGGACTCTAGAGTATATGCGTAAAAGCAATCGCTCCGAAGAACAAGTAAAATTGGTAGAAGATTATTGCAAGACTAACATGTTATGGAGAACCGGCGCAGAAGAAATTAGTTATACGGATGTAATAGAGTTGGATGTTTCAACAATTGAACCTACCGTAGCTGGACCTAAGCGGCCACAGGATAAAATCCTCTTAAGAAATTTTAAATCAAAATTTATAGATCTCTTAGATCAGTCCTTTGGGCGAAAGTATATCCAGCCACAGGAACAATTAACTCGTTGGTTTGCCGAAGGTGGTGGCCAGCCTCTTCAACCTCCTCAGTCAATGCCACCCGAAACTGAAATCGAAGAAAGAGTAGTAGATGGTATGAAGACAGTATGGATAACCGTTGGCCAGGAAAAATTTATGATATCGGATGGAGCTGTTGTGATAGCTGCTATCACTTCATGCACAAATACTTCAAATCCATTTGTTATGATTGGAGCCGGTTTGGTAGCCAGGAAAGCCCGCGAACATGGACTGGATATAAAACCCTGGGTGAAGCCTTCCCTGGCGCCCGGTTCTAAGGTAGTCACAGATTATCTCGAAAGGGCAGACCTTCTGGATGACCTGGAAGCTTTACAGTTTCACTTGGTAGGATTTGGTTGCACATCCTGTATTGGCAACTCGGGACCACTGCCACCTTATATTGCCAAGGCTGTAGATGAGCATAAGCTGGTAGTAGCTTCGGTGCTTTCTGGCAATCGCAACTTTGAAGCCAGGATCCATCCTCAGGTTAAAATGAATTTCCTGATGTCGCCGATGCTGGTTGTTGTTTATGCAATTGCTGGCAGACTTGACATAGATCTAATTAATGATCCGCTAAGTTTCGACCCCAATCAACTACCCGTTTATTTAAAAGATATCTGGCCAACTAACGATGAAATTAATGACGTGATGAGGCAGGTACTTTCAGCGAAAGATTTTGAAAAAAGTTATGGAGAAATATTTGAAGGCAATGAGATATGGAGAAACCTTATTGTTCCGGATGATAGATTATACCGGTGGGAAGAAACCTCTACTTACATTAAAGAAGCTCCTTTCTTTTACAATATTTCTCATGAGGCTCCACCACTAAATGATATTCGTGATGCACGAGCATTGTTGGTATTAGGTGATAGTATTACCACGGATCATATTTCCCCTGCCGGGCAGTTTAATGAATCTTCTTCAGCAGGTAGATATTTAATTAGCCGGGGCGTTGAAAAAGCAAGTTTCAATTCTTATGGTTCCAGAAGAGGAAATGATGAAGTAATGGTACGAGGCACTTTTGCCAATGTGCGTATAAAAAACAAATTGGCGGAAAAAGAAGGCGGCTATACTAAGTATTTGCCTTCCGGAGAAGAAATGTCTGTTTATGATGCTTCGGTAAAATATAGGCAAACGCAAACACCGTTAATCGCGTTGGCTGGCAAAGAATATGGTAGCGGTTCGTCAAGAGACTGGGCTGCAAAAGGTACATTTCTGCTGGGCATCAAAGCAATATTAGCAGAAAGCTTCGAACGAATACACCGAAGTAATTTAGTAGGAATGGGAGTACTACCGCTTCAATATATGAATGGCGATACAGCTGAAAAATTGGGGCTTACAGGGAATGAGAGCTTTACAATCAGAGGCATAGCCGAAGATATCAGACCTTTAAAAAAGCTGGACGTTATTGCAAAAAAAGAAGACGGACAGGAAATAAAATTTAAGACCATTGCCAGGATGGATTCAAAAATCGAAGTCGAATATTATCGTCATGGAGGGATACTGCAATATGTGTTGAGGCAATTCCTGGAAAAGGGTAATTAATTATTCATAAATAAACTACTTCCGAATGAAAAGCAAACATCTTTATCCCGAGGCCACGGCAGAAATTTTTGAAAGGAGAACCACTCTTGCGCCCGGAATCGCAGAAGCATTTAGGAATTTTAGTAAGGCGGTTTTCAAAGACGGTGCTCTGTCTGAAAAAACAAAACAACTTATTGCTGTAGCCGTAGCACATGTAACACAATGTCCATATTGCATACACGGCCATACCGAGCAGGCACTACGAAAAGGTGCTAGTGAACAAGAGATAATGGAAGCGATTTGGGTGGCGGCGGAAATGCGAGCAGGAGGTTCTTATGCTCATGCTGCATTAGCAATAGATGAAATGGAAGCCGCGAACATTGCATCATAATTTTTATGCCATTGGCAAGTTCAACTTAATGGATCAGGTAAGTCTGTAATAATGTATTTCTAACGAGAACGAAATGGGAAGTAAAATAAAATTGGGAAACTCAGACTTATTGGTATCGCCCTTAACCTTTGGCGGCAATGTTTTTGGATGGACACTTAATGAACAAGCATCTTTTAAAATACTGAATGACTTCACTGCCGCCGGATTTAATTTTATTGATACGGCGGATACTTATCTTTCCCGGGTACCTGGAAATCAGGGTGGCGAATCAGAAACCATTATCGGAAATTGGTTAGCGAAAAATGGCAAACGGAAAGAGGTGGTTATAGCTTCAAAAGTTGGCGGCGACCTCCGCGGCAATAAAAAAGATTTAAGTGCCAAACACATTAAAGAAGCCGCCGAAGCCTCATTAAAAAGATTGCGAACAGATTACATTGATCTTTATCAATCACATTATGATGATGCCGAAACACCCGTTTCAGAAACGATAACTGCGTTCAACGAATTGATAAAGGAAGGGAAAGTACGCTATATCGGCGCTTCTAACGTCAGCGCTGAAAGAATTAAAGCATCAAATGATTTTGCCCGAAAAAATAATTTGGCTGGCTATATAAGTTTGCAGCCATTATATAATTTATACGATAGGCAAAAGTTTGAAACTGAGTATTTGAAATTAGTTCAGGATGAATCATTAGCCATGCTTCCCTATTATTCGCTGGCAAGTGGATTTCTCACGGGTAAATATAGAAGCGAAGCAGATTTAAGCAAAAGCAAACGTGGTGAAGGAATAAGGAAATATTTGGATGAAAGAGGGATGCGAATATTAGCAGCTATGGATGAAGTTGCAGAGGAAAAAAATGTCCAACTGTCTCAAATAGCGATTGGGTGGCTGCTTTACAAGCCCGTTGTTACGTCAGCCATTGCCAGCGCCACCAGTGAAAAACAATTACGCGAATTAACAGAAGCAACAACTTCTTTCCCGAATGATGCGCAAATAAATCGACTGGATGTTGCAAGTGCTTTTTAGATAAAAGATTCCGTTGAATGCAACGCCCCGTAAACAACGGCAACACTATTATAGAATGAAAACCATACTGATATTTGTATCAACGCTTGACGGTAAAATAACAAAATGGGGAGAGCCTCACGTCAACTTGTGGTCATCTCATCAGGATCAGGATTATTATAAAAAGATATGGAATGAATCACAGGTTATTGTTATGGGAAGCAACACGTTTAATGCCGGATCATTCCCCTCCTCGAAACCGCACATTATTATTTTGACCAGGCATCCAAAGAAATATGAAAGTTTGAAAATTCCTGGACAGGTGGAATTTACAAACGAATCGCCTGTTGAAATAGCTGACCGGCTTAAAAGTAACGGTTATGGGCAAATGCTCGTAGTTGGTGGACCCCACGTGGCCACTTCATTTTTTAAAGATCAGTTAATAGATGAATTATGGCTGACGCTGGAACCCAGGATATTTGGTACAGGAGGCAATTTTGTTACTGATGTAAAATTAGATATCAGTTTACGTTTAATGCATTGGGAGATAGTAAATGAGCAGGGAACACTGATTACTAAATATCGAGTGTTGAAAAAATGAGATCGATGTAACATATGTGTTTTTTAAAAATGGCCAGACTTATATGATCAATGAAGAGCAGAAGAGGATAAATGAAAATTACTCCAATATTAAAAATTGGATGAAGTGGGGTCCTTATTTATCCGAAAGACAATGGGCGACTGTGAGAGAAGACTACAGTCCAACTGGTGATGTATGGAATTATATTCCACATGATCTTTCGCGTTCAAAAGCTTATCGATGGGGCGAGGACGGTATAGCGGGAATTTCTGACGATAAGCAAAGGATATGTTTTGCTATCGCTTTGTGGAATGGTCAGGATGAAATATTGAAGGAGAGGCTTTTTGGGCTTACTCCTACTTATGGCAATCACGGTGAGGATGTAAAAGAGTTGTACTACTACCTCGACAATACACCGACTCATTCCTACATGAAGTATTTGTATAAATATCCACAGAAAGCTTTTCCTTACCATGATCTGGAACAAACAAATACAAATCGGTCCAGGTATGAGGACGAATATGAAATAGTTGATACATCCGTATTTGAGAATAGTAGATATTTTGATGTTATTATTGAATACGGTAAAAATGAGGACGAGGATATCTGCATCAGGATCTCAGTCTATAACAGATCTGCCGATAGAGCACCCATTACAATATTGCCAACTTTGTGGATGCGTAATCTGTGGTTATATGGGCTAACCAAAGAAAAGCCGTTGATTAAATGGGTAGGAAAGAACGAGGTAAATAGTGAACTAAAAATTGTCCAAGCTCAACCGAGTGAATATTTTTTTTATTTTCAAAATGCAATTACGGTCCTATTTACTGAGAACGAAACTAATAAAGAACGTTTATACCATATTTCAAATGACACCCCTTTTGTTAAAGATGCATTTCATGACGCTGTAGTTAGAAATGATTTTAAACTCTTTGACAATAAAAAAAGCGGCACAAAATGCTCGCCAGTATATTCTTTCAATATAGAACCTGCAGGTTCGGTTACTTTAAAATTGCGTTTAAGCAAAGATCCTCTGACGGAACCCTTAGGGATAGGATTTGACAAAGTATTTTCCAAACGATTAATGGAAGCAGATGATTTTTATAACGATCTTATCAAATCAAAGAATGATGATCTAAAGAATGTACAACGGCAGGCCTTTGCCGGAATGCTATGGAACAAACAATTCTATTATATTGATATTCCCACTTGGTTAAATGGTGATCCTGCAGGTCCACCACCTCCGGAACAAAGAAAGTATGGCCGCAATAGCGATTGGTATACATTAAATAATGAGGATATTCTTTCTGTGCCCGATAAATGGGAATATCCTTGGTATGCTACATGGGATCTTGCTTTTCATTGTATTCCTTTTGCCATCCTTGATGCGCAATTTGCGAAAAACCAACTGGTATTATTACTAAGAGAATGGTATATGGATCCCTACGGTAAGTTGCCCGCGTATGAATGGTCATTCAGCGATGTAAACCCTCCCCTGCATGCATGGGCTTGTATGCAGGTGTATAAAATAGATAAGGAACGAACAGGTATTGCCGACACTTTATTTTTAGAACGGGCCTTTCAAAAATTGCTGATCAATTTTACATGGTGGGTAAATCGTAAAGATAGATTCAATAACAATGTTTTTGAAGCTGGTTTTCTTGGACTGGATAATATAGGTGTGTTTGACAGGAATAACGTACCTGGTGGTGGAATTTTAGAGCAGGCAGACGGTACTGCATGGATGGGAATGTATTGCCTTAATATGTTGGAAATTGCCCTCGAACTTGCGCAATATAACAGTGCTTATGAAGATATGGCCACAAAGTTTTTCGAACATTTTACCTATGTCGCTGGTTCCTTAAATCATATTGGTGAGGATTTTCAAGGAGCCTGGGATGAAGAAGAAGGGTTTTTTTATGATGTTCTGAAAATGCCGGAGAATAAATTCATTCCGGTAAAGATCCGTTCTTTGGTTGGTCTTGTCACTTTATTTGCAGTTCATGTTATTGATAAAGAATTGTTTGAAAAAGTGCCGGAGTTTCATCGACGTTTAAAATGGTTTGTGCGGTACCGGCAAAAAAATAAGCAATACCAGGTCATAGAAGATATAGACGACAAGAGTGGAATATTGCTATCACTTGTGCCGTACAAAAGACTAAAAAAAATTTTGAGTGCCTTGCTTGATGAAAATGAATTTCTATCTCCTGGCGGTATCCGGTCACTTTCAAAAATCCACCAAAAGCCTTATAAGATTATTATTGGTGGAGAAGAATTCGGTCTCAACTATCAACCGGGTGAATCAAATTCCGATTTATTCGGCGGCAATTCCAACTGGCGTGGTCCCATTTGGATGCCCATGAATTATTTAATAATCCAGGCACTCGAAGAATATCATAAATATTTTAAGGATGAATTGCAGGTGGAATTGCCCACACGATCAGGAAACATGGTAAATCTTAAAGCCGTCGCAGATGAATTACGAAAGCGGCTGGTCAGCATTTTTGCAATAAACCCTGATGGTAGGCGTCTTTTACATGGACACGAAGATTTATTCAATCACGATGAACATTTTAAAAACCTTCTATTATTTTATGAATGTTTTCACGGCGATAATTGTAGGGGAGTAGGTGCTTCGCATCAAACGGGATGGACGGGGCTAATTGCCGAAATCATTGGAAATTTGAACTATTAGAGGATCTTCTCCAACCTCACATGCTGCAACAACATGATGGTCTTCGCATCTTTGATTTCCCCAGACTTAATCATTTCCATCGCCCGATCAATCGAGATCTCTAACACTTCAATATTTTCTTGCTCTTCCGCAACGCCGCCGCCTTCATGAACTTTCATTGATTTCGAATATTCGGCTATAAAAAAATACAGGATCTCAGTTACCGATCCTGGGGACATATAGGCTTGAAAAACTTTTTGGACTTTTTCAATCTTATATCCTGTTTCTTCTTCTGTTTCTCTCCTGATGCAATCTTCTGGATTGTCTTTATCCAATAATCCTGCACAAGCCTCAATCAAAAATCCAGTTGCGTTTCCATTCACGAAAGTTGGCATCCGGAATTGCCTGGTGAGAATAACCGTCCCTTGTTGCTTATTGTAAAGAAGAATAGTTGCGCCATTTCCTCTGTCGTATACCTCGCGCGTTTGCTTTTCCCAGGTTCCATTTGCATGGTGGAATTCGTAAGTGATCTTTTTTAATACATACCAATTCTTCGAAAGAATAGCGGTATCGATGATTTTGATATTGTCCATGGGAGGAAGGTACAGCAGTTTTCTTTCGGGAGAACCATTGGGCGAAAGCAAAAGGAACGCAGACCTGCCTGCCGGCAGGCAGGTTTTTTAAGATGATTAAGATCGATTAAGATAAGAGGCATTGTTTTCAACCATCTTAACAAATCATCACCATCTTAAAAAATGTGCGTTCCATATGCCGCGAGATCCGTTAGCGGGGCTAGTAGCCGGGATTCTGCGCAGGAGGGAATTATATACTCCGGAAACTTTTTCTTTAGATATTCAGTCAACTCCGGTGAGATTAGCTCACTTATTTTTTTGCAACCCGCATTGTTGAAATGAACTATATCATAAAAATAGTGAGAGCTTTTTGGAAGCATGAGGGCGAGGTCGATCACCTTTACCTTTTCAGTTGCGCAGATCTTTTTTGTTTCGTCATTGTATAATTGCAGTTCTGCCCAAAACAATTTCCCGTTTCCTTTTCGATAAGGATAAGTGGATAAATCAACATTTGTTTTGTCGTCAATTACATTTCCTAAAACGCATGGTTGAGTAAGAAAAATGGGGAGAATATTTGCACCTTTACATAGTTCGATAATTTCGCTGACACGCTTTCCGTATCGATCTACATCAGGCTTGAGGCGTGAAAGTTCATTTTGAAAAACGCTGTTCGTCACGAGAACTTTACTCTGGCCCTTCAACGAATATGCTTTTCCGAAAAGTTGCCTTTGCCTGGCTTCATACTGCCAGTAGAGTGTTACCGCCAGATTCGCGACTCTGCTATACCGCGCCAGTGTTACGAGCGGATTCTGATATTTATTGAATATAGTAGAATCAGATGGTGTCAATTCAGGCCTGTCTACATCATTGCAACCCACAAGAAAAATACAGACCTTGGGCTGTAGTGGAATGATATAATCCTGTATTAGTTTAATATGTCCGTGAGTTGAGTGACCATTCAGTCCCGCATTATTCAGCCAAAGCGAACGGAATGTTTTGTTCAATTCCGCTCCAACCAGGCTTGGCCAGGCCTTTTGCTCATTAACGATACTACATTCCGTGGTACTTCCTCCCACAGTAAGAACCGTAAGATAATTTTTGAAATTAGTAGGTCGTTCCGGTCCTTTGAATCCAAGACTGTTCCGCTGACTGACGACCACACTATCCAAATCATCAGCCTTTATATCCTTGAATACCTGTTTGGTATTTGTTCTCAATGTTAATCTGTCGCCAGTCACCGTTGCGGGAAAAGGATTATAAATGCGGAGAATAATTTCCGCGGAAAAAAGAGTAAAGGCCGTGAGAAATAACCAATACCAAATATTTTTTCCGAAGCTGCGACGCATTTAGGATTGAGATTTGATGTTTGCCTGAATCGGATAGTGGAGTGGATAATGGAATAGATAATGGACCAGAGGGACGGCAATTTAAATTTTTTAAATTGCTTTTCGCCGCTTAGGTAAGAATTTACCAGAAGTACATCAATTAGTGCACCAGGCGGCTGCGGCCGCTTGATTAAGAAGATCGAGTATTACAAGACACATTCCATTTGAATATTACATCTAGCATACGGCGAGGGTCGCTTCGAAACTTTTTGAAAACCCATTTTGTAGTATAGGTCAATTGCAGGTTTGAGAATGGTATTGCTTTCCAGGTATAATCTTTTCGCCCCAAATTCTTTTGCTTTTGCCATTGCGTGGCGACATAGGAGCTCTCCGATTCCTTTTCCCCGCATGTTGGGAGAAACAGCCATCTTGGCTAATTCAAAGGTTTCATTATCCATTTTCACTATTGCACAGGTACCAACCGGCTCTTCATTGTAGAGCGCCATCATAATGTGACCACCTTTATTTATAACGTTGGTGTCTGGATGATCAAGGTATTTTAGATCTGCCTCCTCGATTCCAAAATAGCGGGAGATCCATTCAATGTTCAGATCCTTAAATGCCTTTTTATATTTTTTTGAATAGGGTACAAGCCGAATGTTTGATTGTTCCCTGGTTTTTTTCTGATCGAGCACTCTGCGGAGCAACGTCTTTTGCTGTAACAGATGTTCCCATTCTTCAATCGCTTTCCAAAGATCATTAGTGGTTTGTGCAAACATGGCATCCACCGCGTTCCCTACGTCTCTATATTGATTGGTAATTTTCGATGCTTCCTGTTTGCCTTTGTTGCTCAGCGCCACTATTGTTTTGCGTCGGTCGTTCTTGTCAGATTTTTCAATCACAAGCCCGTGTTTTCTCATTGCCTTTACAATTTGACTTACCGAAACATGCGAGTGTCCAATGTCTTTTGCGATCTCCATAATCGACATTTCTTTTTTCTCGCATAGTATGTAGAAGACGGGGAACCATCTAGGCTCAAGATGAACATCGTAAAGCTTATAAATGTGTTCGGCTTCATGCGTGATGGATTCGCTGAGCTTTCTAAGCCGGGTGCCCACAGCCATTTTTCCTGTTTTTGTATAGAAGTCCATATAATATATGTAAGTGCTTACGTAATTTACTTATATATTTTTCTCTCTCAAAAAAAATTACGATCCGGGGCTGAGGGCCCGCGCCTATGTCACCGATTTTGGGGATAGCCAAAGGCTAGATCAAAATAGAAATTTGCAAAAATTTTTGGGCGATGAGATATCAGGTCGCAAGGTTCGCCCGAGACAGTTAAACGATTGGCCTTGTGAACCTAAGGATGCGCAAAAAGAAATTAAAAATCCTTAAAATGCTATGTGGTCCCTGGTGCCCATCGTGACCTTTGAAAAAATAAATTTGGAAATCGATGTTGAACGATGCTACATTTGCTAACGGTGTTAGGTAAAAACGGTTT
>JADMIO010792850.1_pt1 | contig 15127 bp, 12 predicted proteins | sample 8958161 | NCBI WGS metagenome assembly JADMIO01 (sample SAMN16585339, study PRJNA669376) | soil metagenome | isolation source: Crop rotation soil | place: USA: Cullars Rotation, Alabama | collected 2011 | reverse complement strand
CTTTCCCCGGCCCGGATGAGGCAGGCAACGATGTCGATCCCATCTGGCTGAGTTATCCACATGCGCGGCGGGAGATGCTCAAGGAGCTGGCCTTCGTCGCGCTGCCGACGCTCGCCTTCGCCGGCGCATGGTTCCTGGCGCACCGCTCGGGGGTCCCGCCGATGGCCGCGGAACCCCCGCTGTGGATCTCCGCGATCGCGGGTTCATTCCTGGGCTATCTCGGAGGCGGCGGCCTGGTTTGGGCGATCCGGATCCTCGGCTCGCTCGGATTCGGCAAGGAGGCTGTGGGACTCGGGGATGTCCACCTGATGGCCGGAGTGGGCGCGGTGCTGGGGTGGATCGACCCCACGATCGCCTTCTTCGTGGCCCCGGGCCTCGGCCTGATGTGGGTGATCGGCTCGTGGGTCGTGGCCAGGACCAAGGGCAAGGGCGTCGGGACAGCTCTGCCGTTTGGCCCGCACCTGGCCATGGCCTCGGTCGTGGTGGTCCTGGCCAAGCCAATTGTCGAGTCAATTCTTGCGTTGATCCTCTCACGGCCGATCAATCTGCCGTGAGCGGTGTGGTACGCTCCGCCCCCGCTCGACCACCACATCACGGAGGATGTCATGGCCTCGCTGAATCACGCTAATCGTGGGCTCGTTCGCCCGATCCTGACCGCCCTGCTGCTCGGTGTTGTTGCGCTGGGTGTCGGGTGCAACAAGAACAAAGCCAAGACCAACGACCTCGTGTCGGAGAACGAGGAGCTCCGCAATCGTGAGACGCAGCTGCAGGCTGCGCTCTCCGACGCCGAGGGTCGCATCGCGTCCCTGACCGAGGAGCGTGATCGCCTCAACGCCCAGCTCGCGGGCGGCGGCGGCGCCACGAATCCCGATGGCTCTCCGTTCTCGATCGATGGCGCTCGCGTGTCCACCCGTGGGTCGGACATCGTCGTCGAGGTCGCTGGCGATGTGCTCTTCGGATCCGGTTCGGTCACCCTCAAGAACGACGCCAAGCACACCCTCGATCAGATCGCGTCGACGATCTCCTCGCGATACTCATCCAACGAGATCCAGGTCGCCGGATACACCGACACCGATCCCATCAGGAAGTCCAAGTGGGGATCCAACGAGCGCCTCAGCGCCGAGCGAGCCCTCGCGGTCGAGGAGTATCTTGCCACCAAGGGGATCGCCAAGGATCGGATGTACGTCGCCGGATATGGCCCAGCCAAGTCCAAGGGAACCAAGGCCTCGAGCCGCCGCGTCGAGATCGTCATCCTCGGCGGATGACCGCTCTGGTGCCGGTGCGCCCGGTCTGACGCTGCTCACGCCGATCGAATCAATCGGTGGTGTCGCTCCCCGCGATGCCACCGTTTTTCGTGCGCTGGGAATCGAGTGCGTGGCGCACCTGCTGGCCCACCTCCCCCACCGCCACGAGATGCAGGCGGGCGAGACCGACATATCGCACCTGCCCGCCGATCAGGTCGTGTCCACGCGCGGAACGATCACCGGAGCCCGCATCACGGGTCCTTACGGCCGCCAGCGCTTCGAGGCCACGCTCGAGGATGCCTCGGGCGTCGCCACGCTGATCTGGTTCAACCAGTCGTATCTCGCCAAGCGCCTCGCGCCCGGCATGCGCCTGCACGTGCAGGGCCGCTCCTCGCTCCGCGGCCGCAGGCTCCAGATCGCCAATCCCAAGTGGCGCATCCTCGCCGACGATTCCGGCGCGCCCCTGGCCGAGGCCCGCATTCGCCCGGTGTATCCCGCGACCGAGGCCCTTCCCTCGGAGGTCATCGAGCGCGTGATCGATTCGGTGCTCGATGCGGGGCTGCCGCTCGTCGAGGACCATCTCTCACGCGAGTTCCGGCGCGAGAAGTCGATGCCCGAACTGCGCGACGCGTACCGCATGATGCACCGGCCCGCATCCATCGCCGAGGTGCGCGAGGCCACGCGACGGCTCGTGTACGACGAGCTGCTCATGCTCCAGCTGGGCGTGCACATGCGCCGGGCCCACATGCGGCGCTCGCTCCACGCCCCGCCCCTGGAATCGACGCCCGCGATCGATCGCCACATCCGCGCGCGGATCCCCTTCGCGCTCACCGAGGGCCAGGAGCACGTGATCTCCGAGATGGCCGCCGACCTCGCAAAGAAGACGCCCGCCAACCGTCTCATCCAGGGCGATGTCGGCTCCGGCAAGACCGTCGTCGCGCTCCACGCCATGCTGCTCGCGGTCGCGGCCAAACACCAGGCCGCGATGGTCGCGCCCACCGAGCTGCTGGCCGAGCAGCACTTCGCCTCGATCTCCGCCATGCTCGCCGGCTCGCGCGTCCGCCTCGCGCTCCTGACCGGCGCGCTGGATCCCGGTGGACGCGCCTCCATCCTCGAGCGCATCGCCGGGGGCGACATCGACATCGTCATCGGCACACACGCGCTGCTCGAGCAGGCCGTCCGCTTCGCATCCCTTGGCGTCGCGGTCATCGACGAGCAGCACCGCTTCGGCGTCCATCAGCGGGCCCGCCTCCGCGAGAAATCCTCGGATCCCAAATCCTCTCCGCACACCATCGTGATGACGGCGACGCCCATCCCCCGCACGCTCGCGCTCACGGTGTTCGGCGATCTGGATGTCTCCGTGCTGCGCGGCCTTCCGCCCGGCCGCATCCCCGTGCGCACCGAGGCGGTTCCCGCCGTGCGCGCCGAGGACGCCTACCGCACGCTGGCCGAGCGCGTCCGCGACGGCGAGCAGGCGTTCATCGTCGTCCCCGCTGTGGATCCCGCTTCCGACGGCTCGGTCAAGGATGTCTCCTCGACCCACAAGCGCCTTGAATCGGTGTGGCTCTCCGGGAAGCGCGTCGCCTCGATCCACGGCCGCCTAAAGCCCGAGACACGCCAGCGGATCATGGAGCGCTTCCGCCTCGGCCTGATCGACGCCCTCGTGGCCACCACCGTCATCGAGGTCGGCGTCGATGTTCCCAACGCCACCGTCATGCTCGTGGAGCACGCCGATCGGTTCGGCCTTGCGCAGCTGCACCAGCTGCGCGGGCGCGTGGGCCGCGGGAACAAGCCCGGCCTGTGCCTGCTGGTCGCGCACGATCCCACCCCGGAGGCCATGGAACGGCTCACCGCACTCGTGCGCACGAGCGACGGTTTCGCGATCGCAGAGAAGGACCTGGAGATCCGCGGCATCGGCGAGCTCTTCGGCACGCGGCAGGCGGGCGCCTCCCCCTTCAGGCTGGCCGAGTTCCCGCGCGACACCGAGCTCCTGCTCATGGCCCGGCGCGATGCCGCAGCGTGGATCGATCGCTCACCGCTGCTCGACGGTCCCGAGGACGCCCTCATGCGGTCGCGGCTGTTCAAGGCCCACGGTCAATCGCTTGGGCTGATCGACATCGCGTGAGCCGGCGCTTACCCAGTCTCACACCAGTGCCCGCGGAGAATCCCCGGAAGCAGGGATAGTGGCGCGCCCTCCACCCCACGCTCACACGTCCCAAGCAATTTGCACGATAGAAGAGTGCATCAAGATACTTCTATGGTGGAAGGCACCGGACTACACGAACGACTCGTCGCCGCTGTGGGTCAGCGCACGTACCGCGCGGTCGCGGACATGACCGGCACGAACGCGGAGACGGCGCGGCGGTACCTGCAGGGGCAGTCGCCCTCGATCGAGTTCCTGGGCGCGCTGTGCGCCGCGCTCAACGTGAGCGCACACTGGGTGCTCACGGGCGAGGGGCCGATGCTCATGGCCGAATCGCGAGCGCACGCGCTGCGCCAGGCCAATCCCGGCGAGCTGATGGGCGCGATCGCCACCGCGCTCGAGAGCCTGACCCAGCGGATTGATAGTATCGAGCAGTACGTGCAGTTCCTCGAGACCCGTCTTGCCTCACCGGGAGCGAGCGTCACGCATGTCCAAGCATCCCAAGCCTCGACCCGACCGGATCCCAGCGCCGCATCCGACCGCGCCGCACGCATCGCCGACGCTATCCCCAAGCGACCACGTCCGGATGCTCATTGAGCTGCTCCGCGCCGGAACGCCCGATCTGGCCCGGCGGTGGGTGGCCGCGCTGCTGCTGGTTCCCGAGTCCGAGCGCGCATCGGTGGTGAATGCCGTCGAGATGCGCATCGTGTCGGAGTACTCGACGCCCACCCTCCAGTTCCGCTCCGATGGAACCGCGCCCGAGGACGATGCCGAGGATCCCATGATGCACGTGGCCTCACCGCCCGTGGTCAAGGACGGCCACACCGAGCAGATCATCCGGTCGTACTCCGCGCCGAAGCCGCGGACCAAGCGGCGCCCGGACAGCTCATCGGATGCCAAGCGCGCGTAGAATGCCGGTCTATGTCCCGAACCGATGACCTCGCGGAGATCTTCGAACGGATCGGCATCCTGCTGGAGATCATCGGCGCCGACAAGTTCCGCGTGAACGCGCACTCCCGCGCGGCCCGCGCGGTCCGCGATGCCGGCCGCGACGTCGTCGGGCTGGCCGCCGATCGCAAGGCCCTGCTCGCGATCGAGGGCATCGGGCCCAAGATGGCCGACAAGATCGAGGAGTTCGCCCAAACGGGGTGCGTCGCGGAGCTGGCCGAGCTCCTGGCCCAGATCCCCCCCACGCTCCCGGAGCTGCTCGAGCTCTCGGGCCTTGGTCCCAAGACCGTGCGCGTGATGTGGCAGGAGGGCAACATCACGTGCATCGCCGACCTGCAGCGATCCATCGACGACGGGTCGATCCTCAAGCTCCCGCGCATGGGCCAGAAGACCGTTGACAACATCAAGCAGTCCATCGCGTTCCGGGCCCAGGCCTCGGAGCGGATGCGGCTCAACCAGGCCATGCCCGTGGCCGAGAGCCTGGTCGAGGCCGTGCGCGCTTTCAAGGATGTCACGCGGGCCGAGTACGCCGGCTCGCTCCGCCGCGGCAAGGAAACCATTGGCGACCTGGACATCCTGGCCACGACCGCGGATCCTGCCGGCGCCCCCGAGGCCTTCGCGAAACTCCCCGGCGTCGAGCGCATCATCGCCTCGGGCGAGAGCAAGATCTCGGTCGTGCTGCGCGTCGGCGATCGCGTGGTGCAGTCGGACCTGCGCGTGATGCCCGAGGAATCCTTCGGCGCAGCGTGGATGTACTTCACCGGGTCCAAGGAGCACAACGTCCGCCTGCGCGAGCGCGCCCTCAAGCGGAAGCTGACCCTCAACGAGTACGGCCTCTTTCCCGACGACGACGATCCCACACCGCCGCACAAGCGCGGCGTGGCCCCGGTCGCGGGCCGGACCGAGGAGGAGATCTACGCGAAGCTGGGGCTCCAGTGGGTGCCGCCGGAGCTGCGCGAGGATCGCGGCGAGGTGTCCGACGGGTACGTGTCGCCGCGCCTGATCGAGGTCGCGGACATCAGATCCGAACTGCACGCGCACACCACCGCATCCGACGGGCGCATGTCGATCGTCGAGCTCGCGCACGCAGCCAAGGCCCGCGGGTTCCACACCATCGCGGTGACCGATCACTCGCAGTCCTCGTTCCAGGCCAACGGGCTCTCGCCCGAGCGGCTCCTGGCCCACATCGCAGCGGTGCGCGAGGCGCGCGCGCAAGTGGATGGCATCCAGATTCTGGCGGGGTCTGAGGTGGACATCCTGATCGATGGCCGGCTCGATTACGAGGACGAGCTCCTGGCGCAGCTCGACATCGTGATCGCATCGCCCCACGCGTCGCTCAAGCAGGATTCCGTGACCGCGACCGAGCGCCTGCTGCGGGCCATCCGGCACCCGCTGGTCCACATCATCGGCCACCCCACCGGGCGGGTGCTGGGCCGGCGCGACGGGCTGGCGCCCGACATTCCCGCGCTGTGCGCCGCCGCAGCGGAGCACAACGTCGCCCTGGAAGTCAACGCCAATGGCATGCGCCTCGACCTCAACGATGTCGGCGTGCGCACCGCGATCGACGCCGGAGCGCTGATCGCCATCAACTGTGATGTCCACGCCATGGGATACTTCGACGATCTGCGGTTCGGCGTGCTCACGGCCCGGCGCGGCGGCCTGACGGCGAAGGGGTGCATCAACACGTGGCCCGCGAGTGACCTCGCCGAGTGGCTGAGGGCAAAGCGGTCGCGGTAGAACTGGCCGGGGCTACACTGGAACCGCACATGCCGCCGAAAACCTCGCCACCTCCGGCTCGCGCACCGCTCACGCTCGATCTCTCGCAGATGGAGATCGCGGCGCCCCTGTGCTCGGTGTTCCGCCGGCACCTGCGCTCGCTCGGCCAGAAGTACACGCCCGAGCGGGCCCAGATCCTGTCGGTGCTCCTGGAGATGGACTCGCTGTTCCAGGCCGATGAGCTCCTGGCGCGGATGAAGGCCACGGGATTTCGGGTGTCCAAGGCCACGATCTACCGCACGATCAAGCTGCTGCAGGATGCCGGGATCATCCAGCAGGTGCTGGTGGATTCCGAGCAGGCCCACTACCACCTCGCCTATGGGGCCAAGCCGCGCGACCTGATCATCGACGTCGAGACCAACCGCGTGATCTCGGTGGAGATCCCCGAGCTGATCGCGCTGCGCGAGCGGCTGTGCCGCGAGCACGGGCTGATCCCAAAGGGCCACCGGCTCCAGATCTACGCCTCGCACCGCGCGTGATGGATCATCCCTCGTCGAGATCGCGCTCGGTGACATCGCGCGAGATGCGGTACTTCTCGCTCAGCCAGTTGCCCAGGTCGGCCTGCTTGCACCGCACCGAGCAGAAGGGGAACTCCTCGGTGCTCGTGTCGATCGTCTTGCCGCACGTCCGGCACCGGTGCACCATGGTCGATGCGCCCTGCAGCGCGGCGCCGAGGGCGCGCAGGCTCGTGGCAGCCCGCTCGTCGGGGCAGTCGATGGTGATCAACCGCGATTCCACGCCCGTGTGCGCGATGCCGATGCGATAAGCGTTTGCTGGAATCCGGTCCGCTACCCGTTCGGCCCACTCGATCACCACGACCGCATCGCCGGTTCGCAGCCGATCCCACCCGATCGAGTCCAGCTCCTCCGGCGAATCCCCCCGCACACGGAACGCGTCGATGTGCACCAGCTGTGGCCTGCCCTCGCTCACCGTGTACTCATGGGCCAACGCGAACGTGGGCGAGCGCACCTCATCCATGGGCACGCCGAATCCCATGGCGATGCCGCGAACCAGGCGCGTTTTCCCCGCGCCCAGCTCGCCGTCGATCGGGATAACATCGCCGCCGCGCACCAGGTCCGCTAGGTGCATCCCCAGCGCGATGGTCTGCTCCTCGCCGACCGTGCGCACCTCGACACGGAACTTTGATGGAAGCGGCCCCGCGGTCATCCGTGGTCCCACCCCATGTGGTCCGCATCATGTGTTGTTCCATCGGGCGCTCGGAGCACGCACCCATCGCCCGCTCGAACCTCGCCGATGCGCGTGCACCCCAGCTTCTTGAGCGCGTAGGAATCCGGGGCTCCGGTAGTGAACAGCAGCTCATAGTCCTCGCCATCGCGGGCGCCGGATTCCCACGACGCCACCCCCGATGCCAGCGGCACCTGATTCGCATCGATCTCGATGCGAACCCCCGAGGCCCGGGCGATGCGGGCCGCATCGCGCCCGAGCCCATCGGAGATGTCGATCATGGCTGACAGATGGTTGCCCAGCAGATCCGCGAGCGCCACACCCTCCGCGACCCGCGGCGTGAAGGTCAGGTGTCGTCCCGACTTGAACGATCCGCCGAGTGCGCCCGTCACCCACACGGAGTCGCCGGGCCTGGCGCCCGAGCGCGCCACCGGGCCGCGCTTCTGGTGGCACGACCCCAGCACCGTCACCGACAAGATGAGCCCGGAGTCGTGCGATGCCAGGTCGCCTCCAACCACGGGGCACGAGAACTCTCGCCCCCAACGGTGCACCGCATCGATCAGCTCGGTGGCCAGCGCAAAGCCGCTTCGGCAGCACGCGGACACCACCGCTGCGATCGGGGTCCCGGCCATCGCCGCGATATCCGAGATCCCCCGCGCCATGGCCTTGCGCGCGATCAGATCGATCGATGTCAGCGCCGGGTCGTAGTGTCTGCCTTCGATCAACTGGTCCACGGTCACGAGCACCCGGTGCGGCGTTCGAAGGACCGCGCAGTCATCACCGGGGCCGATCTCGACCCTCGGGTCCTGAGGCGCTTGGGAAGCGATGCGAGCGATGTGGAGGAGCAGGTCCGCTTCGCTCATCGCATTGCTCCTTCCGTCGACTTGCCCAGGATCGCGAGCACGCGCTCGGCGTGCCGCCGGGTCGACCCCTGGTTCGCCACCACGCACGCGCGCGCGCTGTTGCTCATGTCGGTGCGGCGATCAGGATCATCCAGCAGGCTCGCCAACACACCCGCAAGACCCGCGGCATCGGTGCGGATGATCGCGCCCGCACCCTCGAGGATCTCCACGGACGATCGAAAGTCCTCGATGCGCGGGCCGATCACGAGCGGCTTGCCCAGGGCTGCGGGCTCCATGGGATCCGAGCCGTAGAGATTCCCGAAGGATCGCCCGATGACGATGACGTCGGCGAGGGCGTAGGCCATGCGCAGCTCGCCGATGGTGTCGAGCAGGAAGCGCCCGGATGAGGGCTCGCCGGATTTCGGGATGGAACGGCGCACGCATCTCGGGAGCGCCGCGGCTGCGGCATCGAACCACTCGGGCTTGCGCGGGGCGCAGATGAGCTGGACATCCTTGCGGGATGCGAGCGCATCGCGCACCAGCTCGGGCTCGCCGGGCTCGGTGGAACCGGCGACGACGATCGGTCGGTAGAGATCGATGCCCATGTCGCGGGCGAGCTCACTTGCGCCCTCGACGCGATCGGCCACGACGGCGGCATCCCACTTCATGGAGCCGGCGACCTCGCACTTCTCCGCGGGCACGCCCATGGCCCGGAAGCGCTCGGCGTAGGCCTCATCCTGCGCGCCGACCCAGGTGAGGGTGCGGAAGCTCTTCCCGAGCGCCCACTTCAGGTGCCGGTAATTCCTGAACGAGCGCGCGCTGAGGCGACCGTTGACGACGACCGCGGGGATCGACCGGCGCCGGCACGCGCTGAGGAACTGGGGCCACAGCTCGAGCTCTGCGAGCGCGACCAGATCGGGATCGACGCGGTCGAGGAACCTGCGCACCGCCCACGACGCGTCCAGGGGATAGCGCACCACAGCGGAGCGCGGCTCGTAGAGCTGGCGTGCGCGGACGATGCCGGTGTCGGTGGATGCCGACACCACGACTTCCGCCTCGCGGGAGAGCGCATCGACCAGCGGGCGGATGAGCGAAACCTCGCCGACGGACACGGCGTGGATCAGGATGCGGGGCCGCCCCTGCCGCTTTGGTGGGAGGGCCGCGCCCTCGCCGAACCGTTCGGGCCAACCCGAACGCTCCTTGCGGGCCCACCACGGCGCGGTGAGCACGGCGACCGCGGCGTAGGCCGCGTCAAACGCCAGTCCCATGGCCCGCTCCGCGATTTTCCCGCATGTAATCGGTACGCATCTGCACAGTGGGCGCGCCCGGATTCGAACCGGGGACGTCTCGCGTGTAAGGCGAGCGCTCTGGCCGCTGAGCTACGCGCCCGACGCATCCTAGCCGGGTGCCCTTTTCCGCCCCACCCGCGGCGCGCGGGCCTCGGTACGCTATCCCCCCTTCATCCAGGAACACCCGCACCAAGGGGCCGGTTTCACGGCCGCACGCAGCACCGAGAGCACACGCATGTCCACATACGTTCATGAAGCGCTGAACACGATCAAGGCCCGCGATCCCCACCAGCCCGAGTTCCTGCAGGCGGTGCACGAGGTGTACGAGTCGCTCGGCCCGGTGATGGACAAGCACCCGGAGTACCGCGAAGCGCGGATGCTCGAGCGCATCGCCGAGCCCGAGCGCACCCTGATGTTCCGCGTGCCGTGGACGGATGACAAGAACCAGGTGCGCGTGAACCGCGGCTTCCGCGTGCAGTTCAACAGCGCCATCGGCCCCTACAAGGGCGGCATGCGATTCCACCCGTCGGTCAATCTCTCGATCCTCAAGTTCCTGGGCTTCGAGCAGATCTTCAAGAACTCGCTCACCGGCCAGCCCATCGGCGGCGGCAAGGGCGGCTCGGACTTCGATCCCAAGGGCCGGTCCGACAACGAGGTCATGCGGTTCTGCCAGTCGCTCATGGCCGAGCTGTTCCGGCACCTGGGCGCCGACACCGACGTTCCGGCGGGCGACATCGGCGTGGGCGCCCGCGAGGTCGGCTACATGTTCGGCATGTACCGCAAGCTGTCCAACGAGTGGACCGGCGTGTACACCGGCAAGGGGCTGACCTGGGGCGGCTCGCTCATCCGTCCCGAGGCCACCGGCTACGGGTGCGTGTACTTCGCCGAGGAGATGCTCAAGGCCAACGGCAAGTCGCTCGAGGGGCTCACGTGCCTGGTGTCGGGCTCCGGCAACGTCGCGACGTTCACGATCGAGAAGCTGCTGCACCTCAAGGCCAAGCCGGTGACGGCGTCGGACTCCTCGGGGTTCATCCACGATCCCGACGGCATCAACGCGGAGAAGCTGGCGTTCCTGCGCGAGCTGAAGGAGGTGAAGCGCGGGCGCATCTCCGAGTACACCACGAAGTTCAAGTCGGCCAAGTTCACCGCGACCACGGGCAAGGAGAGCCACAATCCGCTCTGGTCGGTCAAGGCGCAGGCCGCGTTCCCCTCGGCCACGCAGAACGAGATCAACGGCCAGGACGCGTCGAACCTGCTCAAGAACGGCGTGTTCGTGGTGTCCGAGGGCGCCAACATGCCCTCGGACCCCGAGGCCATCGCGCAGTACCTCAAGGCCAAGATCCTCTACGGCCCGGCCAAGGCCGCCAACGCCGGCGGCGTCGCGGTGTCGGCCCTCGAGATGGCCCAGAACTCCCAGCGGATCCGGTGGACCCGCGAGGAGGTCGACAAGCGCCTTCACGGGATCATGGAGAACATCCACAAGAACTGCGCGGATGCAGCGGCGAAGTACTCCAAGCCGGGCAACTACGCCGACGGCGCCAACATCGCCGGCTTCCTGAAGGTCGCCGACTCCATGCTGGCCCAGGGCCTGCTCTGACCGGTGGCGCTGCTCCCGCTCGTCGATCGGGCCCGGCGCCCCGCGGTGGCGCTCGAGACCACGCTCCTGGCCCACGGCCTGCCGCGTGATCGCGCCATGGGCATCTTCGATGCCCTGTGCCAGGACGTGCGCGGCGCGGGCGCGTTCCCTGCGCTCGTGGGCATCCTCCGCGGCGCGCCCATCGTCGGGATGACACGCAAGGAGCTCCTGGAGCTGCTCGCGGTCCCCGGATGCCCCAAGGTCAACACCGCGAACATCGGCCCGATCCTCCACCGCCGCGAGTCGGCTGCGACGACGGTGTCGACCACGATGGAGCTGGCTGCTGCAGCCGGCGTGAGCGTCTTCGCGACCGGCGGCATCGGCGGCGTGCACCGTGGGTTCGCGGCCCACCTTGATGTGTCATCCGATCTGGCCGCGCTCGCGCGCTTTCCCCTCGCGGTCGTGGGCGCGGGGGTGAAATCCATCCTCGATGTCGAGTCCACCCGCGAGGCCCTCGAAACGCTCGGCGTGCCGGTGATCGGCTTCCGCACCGACCGGTTTCCCGCGTTTTACCTGCGCGAGTCGCCCGGCGGAGCGCGCGTCGATGCCCGGTTCGACGATGAGGCCGAGCTGGCCCACTTCGTCCACGCCGAGCTCGCCCGAACCGGGCGCGGCATGCTCATCGCCAACCCGATCCCCGAGCGGCACGCCATCGCGCCGGCACAGATGGACCGGTGGCTCGATCAGGCGACGTCCGAGTCCGCGGGCGCATCGGGACGCGACGCCACGCCCGCGATCCTGGCAGCCCTGCACCGGATCTCGGGCGGCGCCACCATCGAGGCCAACATCGCCCTGGTGCGCTCGAACACGCAGCTCGCAGCCCGCATCGCTGCGGCTCTGCCGAGCTGAGACTTCCTCGCCCGAAAGAAAACACGCCCGCGCGGGCGCGAGCGTGCGAGTGAAGGTGTTGGTGGTGGTGATCGCGATCAGGACCCGCGGAACTTAGCCTTGTTGTTGCGCGGCGCGTTGTGCTCGCGGCGGAGCTGCTCCAAGGCGAGCCTCCGCTCCTTGCTCGTGACCTTGCCGGTCTTCTTGTTCACCTTCTTGCCGTGCTTCTTGGTCTGGTCGGGACCGACGTTCGGCACGCCAGCCTCGGCGGCGCCGCCCGTCTGCGCGATGGCGTTGGAGCCGAGCGCATTCTGGAGGAACGCGCTCGCCTGTGCGATGCCGTTCTCCTGGCCGACGAACTGCTGGAGCGCCTGCTCCAGCAGCGGGTTGCTCAGCAGCTCCTGCTTGGTGAAGCCGGGCACGGACTTGGCGAACTCGGAGGCGAACACCTGCTGGAGGGCGCCCGTGCGGAGGGCGTCCTGGGTGTAGGAGATCTTGGAGAAGTTGACGCCGAGGGTGTCGAAGTCGACATCACCCGTCGGTGCCCCCAGGTGCGCCGGCCCCGGCGCCGAGGCGCTGGTGTCATCGGCGCGGGACGCAAGGCCGATCCAACCCGAGTCGGAGTACCCGGTGCCATCGTTGAAGTCGATGCGCATCAGGTACGGATTGCGGGTCGATCCGTCGGCAGCGATGTTGATGCTCAGGAACGCGTGATCGGAGAAATCACGCGAGATGTTGTGGTGCTTGGTCCGCTTGCCCTTGCCCTTGGCACGCGACTGCACGCCATCGCCATCGACGTCGAACATGAAGTCGCCGGAGATCACGAGCGTGCCGGAATCGCCGCCCGAGACCCAGGCTGCGCCGTCGAGGGAGATCACCTCCGTCGGCCGCGGGCCCTGCCACGAATCGAAGGTGCCCCAGCTGGTGGCGAGGCCGGCCTCGAAGTCACCGTTGAATCCCCACCACGTGTCCTTGACGAACGAGTTGCGCGGATCGAGCTCGTACACGACCATGTCCGACAGCGAGGCAAAGGCGCCCTGACGCACGGGCAGATCGGTGCCCTCGAACTGGCCGACCGCGAACAGCGAGCCACGGCTCTCCGCTGTCGCCAGCGCGCCGCCGCGATCCCACCGCAGATCCGCGACCGTCTCCAGCGTGCCCTCGTACGACCCGCCGGACTGACCGGGGTTGGGATAGTGCAGACGGAAGATGCGGGCATCGTGCGAGATGGCGTAATCGTCGTCGTCGAGCGCGCTGAGCCCCGTCAGGAGCGGCCACTCGCCGCCCATGTAGGCGTCGCCGCCCGCCCAGAAATCGCCACCGGAGTCCATGCGACCATCGACCGGGGGCAGGAACTTGCCCAGAAGCGTCCACGAGGGCTCGGAGTTCTCGGTGTCGATCTCATAAACCTCGTTGTACGCGACAACGATCTCACTTGAGACGCCGTTGGTGACCTCGACGTCGGTGTACCCACCGTAGAGCAGACGATCCTGCACAACGCCGCTCGACTCGCGGGTCGTGAGGCCGCCCTCGACGAAACCATCGAACAGGTAATCGGGCAGCGAATCATCGCGCAGATCAGTGGTGTCGAACTCGCGCAGGTCGCGGTTGCCGAGCGTGGTGAAGATCTCGTCCCCGCCGCCGGAGAATCCGCCGGAAACCTCCGTGAGGCCCACGGACCGCACGTCGAGGCCGCGATCGGACTTCTCACCGGACAAGGGATGCCCCGGCGGGAGCGGATCGCGCAGGTCGAACGTCGCGGAACCGATGCCGCCGGTCTGCTCGACGTGATCGACCAGCACCTGCGGGATGCGATCGAGCGCGCTGGAACGGGCCGCGGCCTCGGGGTCGAGCGCGGTGTCCACGATGTGCATCGTGTAGAGCGCTGAAAGGGGCGTCGCGACCTCGATCACGGATGTGTTGTCGCGAACCGGGAAGCTGCCGATGGCCTGGTTGGAATACGCGAGCTTCGCGAACACCGGATCGATGGTGACATCGTCGAACCCGGGGCTCTGCGGCGCGAGCGTGAGCGAGGCGTGCGCATTGCCGTAGTTGGATCCCGCGAGCCCGAGGATCGGACGGCCCAGGCCGCCGGACCCCGAGACCTCAGGCTGGAAATCCTCGACCTCACCGGTGTCCGGATCGATGGTCAGGAAATACCGGCCGGTGCTGAAGGCGTCGGCAGCGCCGTGGTAGTACTGGCCGCGGCCCGTGAGAACGAGCTTGCCATCCTCGTACGCGAGGCCATCGAACGCGAGCGGCTCGAAGCCCGGCTGATAGATGTAGAGGTTGGGATTGTCCGAGGCGCCCGGTCCCGAGCCGTAGTAGATCGTGCGCGCCAGATACTGCGTGCGCGGATCGATCTCGAAGAACCCGAAGGTCTGCTCGAACTGCGGGAGCCCGTCGAAGAACTGCTGGGCCCATCCCATGTCCGTGATCCGATCGACCACGGTCTGCGCGCCGAACTCCGAGACATCGAGCCCGGAGATGGCAGCGAAGATGGTGCCGCGCTCGTTGGACCCGTCGAGGGCCGAGGGAAGCGCGAAGTACTGGGATCCGGTCCCGAAGACATCGGCAGCGAAAGGATTGATCGGCACACGCGTGTTGGTGTGGAACGATGCCGATCCGCCGGAGGCCGGAACCTCCAGCGACACGATGTCGACGTACATGTCGAGCAGGCATCCGCTCGCGCCGCGGTCGCCGGAATTGAAGTTCGTGAACAGGCCCGAGGCATCGACGGAGTACAGACCGCCGCCGAGCGAGGCCAGGCCGACGAGCGGAACCACGCCGTTGTTCGGCATGCCCTCGATCGTGTCGGCGTAATCGGCGATCAGATGCCACCCGCCGTCGGGGACGTAGTTGCCATCTTCATCGGGGCGCAGCGTGAGCTTGTACAGCTCGTTGAACGCGAACGGCTGGCCCTCGACGCCGCCGGTGAAGCTGCCGCCACCGAGGGCGAACACCTCCACGCGCAGATCGCTGTCGAATCCGCGCGCCGCCAGGCCGCCGACCTCGGTGCCCAGGAGCTCGGGAAGGGGCGCGATGGGCGTCTCGCCCGCGACCCGAAGCGAATCGGACACGTCGATGTCGCCCAGCGCGCGCAGCGTCAGCTGCTCGAGCTCGAGATCACCCACGAGCACGCCGCGGAACGGCTCCGGCGGTGAACCCGGCGGAGGCGGCGGGGGTGGTGGTGGCGGAGGAGGAGGAGGTGGCGGTGGCGGAGGAGGGGGCGGGGG
>JADMIO010604172.1_pt1 | contig 15128 bp, 16 predicted proteins | sample 8958161 | NCBI WGS metagenome assembly JADMIO01 (sample SAMN16585339, study PRJNA669376) | soil metagenome | isolation source: Crop rotation soil | place: USA: Cullars Rotation, Alabama | collected 2011 | reverse complement strand
CTCGGCCGGCGGGCGCGGCATTCGGCGGCTTGTCGGCTTCTGCGGCGAGTTAGGCGGCGGCCCAAGTACAATTGCACTATGGCCCGCAAACGAAATACCGACTCAGCCACTCCGCAAGGTTTCGAAACCAGCGCCCCCGCTTCGCCGTTGGTGTTTTTGAGCCACGATAGCCGCGACGGCGAGTTGGCTGAAGCATTCGAGAACCTTCTGATTGACGCCAGTGGTGGTGTGTTGAAAGCGTTCCGCTCATCCGATCGCCGAGGTACATCAGGAATCGAGTTCGGTGCAGAGTGGTACGCGACAATCATGAATAGATTGGGCCAAGCGAGCGACGTCGTTGCTCTCTTGACACCGAATAGCGTAGAACGTCCGTGGATCCTTTATGAAGTTGGCGTCGCTCGTGGCCATCTTAACGTACCTGCATTCGGCGTAGCATTCGGCGTTCCGCTGAACAACATTGCAGGACCATTCGCCCAATTTCAAAACTCGGGCGACGACGAGGATTCGCTCACGAAGCTAGTTCTCCAGCTCATCCGGCGAAACCCGCAGGCGACACCCCGAGAGGAGGCTGTTCGAAGGCAAGTCGCTGCCTTTCGAGACCGCCTGCCGCATATCGTATTGCGTGTCGGAGACAGTCGTCCAGAGGATAGCCGGTCGGAGTTGGACGGCATCGCGAAGCTGTTTGAGGAAGTTAAGGTGATGTTTCGCGAAATTCCGGAGTCCGTCGTCTACCGCCTAACGTCGGAAGGCCTCGCCGAGGAAAAAGGCCGTTACGCCGAGCATGTTTTTATCGATCTCATACAAGCGGTTGAGCTCGGGCTTCGCACGACTCTAGCGAAAGTCATCGGCAACGGATTTGCTGATCTTGCGGCGGCGATTCGTGCGGGTGTTTTGCCGCCTTCGACGGCAAACAAGGGTATCGAACGGATGACGATGGGCGAACTGCGGCAGATTTTTAGACACCTTGACGGTGCAGATCTGCCGACGGCTCTGTCTAGACAGTTACCTACGATGAAAGCGCTAGAGCAGTTGGAGGCGCTTCAGCAGATGCGTAACCAGCTCGTCCACGAGGTACGAGTTAGTGCTGACGATGCCACGCATTCGGTACTTTCGCTGGCGCGATTTATCAAGACGAATACGGTCGTCCGGTTCGAACGGTCCGATGTTGCAGGCTAGCATTGATGTTCGACCCAGTGACCAGTTTCAGTGCTCTTGCTCATCGCATTGCAGGGGCGCCGACGACTACGTAACGCAACTCACGAGAAATGCCGCACAGATCGGGGGCGGAGGGGGGAACGTGCGGCCGTAGGGATCAAGCCCGCCTAACGGATCAGACGTTAAGCTGCAAGCCGCATCAACACGCGAGCGGACAGGCGGCGCGCCGCTTGCCGCGAGGAAAAGAAAGATTCTGCCTGAGCGACCTGCAAGCGGCGTGACGCCGTCCGTCTCGCGCGGAACGAGCCGGCTCGGCCGGCGGGCGCGGCATTCGGCGGCTTGTCGGCTTCTGCGGCGAGTTAGGCCGCGCATAGGCTAAAGCCGCCACCAACTGAGCTGATTGCGCTCGCGGTTCCAAAACAGGTGAAATGAATCACACTCACCTGAGACAAGGCGTAAACCAAGACACGTACTCGATCGTTCGAACCCTTCTGGCATTCCTTCGCCGTCTCCCCTAGGATCGTAGTCGAGACGTTCACGTTCGATCATCAATGGCGACCCGCATAAGGCGTCTTCGGACTGACCACGTAATCGGAACGCAGCTTCGCTAACTTGAGACATCCGATCGAGCGGTGCGAGAACAACAGCAACGTAAAATCGATCGTGGTCTCGCGCTGTGAATACGCGGTCCTCAAGCCCATCGCAGTTGATATCAACTGTCATCACCGGATGCCAGGATACGTCGGCGTGCGAGCGCGTGAGTGCCGTTCGGGCTATTTCGAGACTTGCGCGCCGCACACCGTAGAATGCACCAACGTGGTCTCGCGCGGCTTCGAGTTCCGCCAAACACGAGTCACGGCGTTTCCGCAGGTCCGCGCCATCAACCCGTAGAAGTGCGACTTCTCGGTTATGAATAGCGGCCATGCTCAAATCGAAGGAATCGTACCGTGCATCATCGACATCGGGACCCGCGCATACTGCGAAGCCGAAGATTGGCACCGATACGCGAAGCACCTTATCCGGTTGATGTTCCAATGCCTCGCCCAACGCCTGTGCCAGTTGCTCGCTGCTGCCGGCGTCTGATGCGGGATAAAGGCGATTGGCGACCTCAAGCCAATCTTCCTCACCGCTTGCGACGTCGCGTAACACCTCGGCCCATATGGTCTTGTTTGCATAAATCCTACTAAGTACCCTCGCCGCGCCATCCTGGGCGATCAGTTGCTGGATTGCAGAAGGATTCGCCATGGATTGAGGCGCAGAAACGAGGATCAGAGTGAACAGAAAGGCGCCGTTCATGATTGAGATGACTTCCCACGTAGTATATGACCGCGTACCCCGATCCGATACCGGGCCAGAGAACGCGAAGATGACGGTGGGTTTGTCGCCTACGAACGGTCGGCCATCTGCCGCCTCCGCTCAATAGGAGGAACGATCCCCATTTGCGGGGCGGGCGGTGGAAACGTGAGGCCGTAGGGATGTGGCCGGCCTAACGGATCAGACGTTAAGCTGCAAGCCGCACACGAGCGCGAGCGGACGAGCGGCGCGCCGCTTGCCGCGAGGAAAGAAAGATTCTGCCTGAGCGACCTGCAAGCGGCGTGACGCCGTCCGTCTCGCGCGGAACGAGCCGGCTCGGCCGGCGGGCGCGGCATTCGGCGGCTTGTCGGCTTCTGCGGCGAGTTAGGCCGCCAAGCAGCTATCGCTGCACCGCAACAGGCAAGAAACTGAACGTTGTTTGATGGTTGCGGAACGCAGTTCCGCAGGTTCTCGCCCTCCCGATAACGCCGATCTCGTCCTTGTGTTTTCAGCAACTTACGGCACAGTTTCCTAAAAGCCCGCCGAGTTAGTGGCTGATCGCACGCCTCTTCGCTTGAGAGGGTGTTCCTGAGAGATCAATCACATCATTTACGTCTGCGAAAGCAGCTGGACCGTCGTTGCTCAATTCAAGGACATATCTATCCTTGTACACTGATCGTCTCGCGCCCCAGTCGACCGCGTACCCATCGTGTCGCCAGACTGACCAACGAGCGAGTGGAATCCACGTCGGCGATGACGCGCGCTGTACCGCAATATCCCAGTAATAGACGCGAAACAGACCTGGTTGCTGGAAAAACTCCGTGAGTAAATCCAACATTTCGCTTGGCAAGATGTACGCCGCGCTCTGCTCCGGTAACGCCAAATCAACGTCGTGCGCAACCCCGTTCAAAGCGATAGACACATGCCAGTCACGATAGGTATCGTTGCTCAGATCATCAGCGCACTTCCAGCCGGAGTGGCTGTCCACCAAATCACCGCGAGCGATGCTGACTTGAGCATCGATACCAGACATATCTTGCTGTGTTATCGCGTCTGTTTTCCACAGATTGGGTATGTTGTCGATTAGATAGGTTTGTTGGGGCAGGAAAGCTGTGTCTCGCGTCTTAAACCCTACTCGGCCACCTTTGGTCTGGTCGAAATCGCCAACGTAGTCAGGCGCGCCAATTCGGAGGCTACTCTGCCGTGCTACGGTCGTACCAACGAGTGGCCATGTTGTGCAAATGCCACTTCCGTAGCGAAGACCAGTTGCATACAGGTTGGTCTCGATGATGTATGTTTCGGGCGCAGCGCCGAACAGCCTCGTAGTGCCGAAGAGTATCTTGATCGTATCGCTGGTATCACCATCGACATGGAACATATACCTCAGCGCAACGATATCGGAGAGCTGAGTTCCTAAAGGCGTGAGTGCATTCGTTGCGGATGCGCCGTAGATCCCGTTGCCAGGTTCGTTATTTCCTGCTTTCGTACTGCTGATCACGATCTCGTCGTGTGATGGAGCGCTTTGACCGCTCGCATTGCGTGCACGCACTTCAATTGTATAGAAACCATCGGGCAAAGCTACGGTGGGTGTGAATGAGCTGCTCGGCGAGACGAATGTGCCGAGAGACCAAGACGTAGTAAGAACGTAATCGTAAACGGCGTCGTCCGACCCGACGGCCCACTCCCAATGCGGATAGTGATTACTTGAAGTCTGGCCGTGATACGACCTTGTGAAAATCGGCGCCGCCGGAGTCGAGGCGAAAGAAGTGCTCACTTGGATGCAACCCATGAGCACAAGGAACGCACAGCGCATGACGTATCTTACCAAGTACGTCGGGTCGGGACTTGTCGGGTCAGTCCGACGTTTGTCGGCGCGATTGGGCGGTTCGGCGGGCGACCAGGTCGACAGCAAGTCTTGGCGGTGTCGACACATCCGTCCACGCGCGCGGTGCGGGCGGGGGAAATGCGCGTCTGCGACAATCGAGGTCGGCCTAACGGATCAGACGTTAAGCTGCAAGCCGCACTGCCGCGCGAGCGGACGAGCGGCGCGCCGCTTGCCGCGAGGAAAGAAAGGTTCTGACTGAGTGTCCTGCAAGCGGCGTGACGCCGTCCGTCTCGAGCTGCACAAGCCGGCTCGGCCGGCGGGCGCGGCATTCGGCGGCTTGTCAGCTTCTGCGGCGAGTTAGGCGCCCCGCTGAAATGGACTTTGATGACTTTTTCACGGAGGCCACCGCGACGCGTCTCACCGAGTTAGAAACGCGCTGCGGAGACAACGCACGCCGCTGTTCGCGAACAGACCTCTCAAATGGTCTTCGCACTTCTGAGGGCAGCTCGATCGGGACGAAGTTTTCTTCAGGAAAAAGATAGTCCTCCCCAGACTCATCTACGACTCGGAAGAATCCCTCTGATCGGGCGTCATTATCTCGGAGCGGCTTATAAACCTTCCAGAGCTGAAGCGAAGCCTCGTTCCCTTCATTGCTGACACAAATAACGGCTGCAGGGTAATCAACTGTGTTCATGTGAGCAGTTTCTTGATCTTGAAGTCTCTCTCACCGACGCCATGCGCTTCGTACCAGTGAACTTCCGCCTCACGGATATGTCCCGTTCGGATGATTCGAACATGTGCGACGCCCTTCATCTTACGCCATCTTCCAGGGCCCCACTTCTTTCGGAGCGCCGCCAGTACTCGGACTTGGCGCCCGGTGGCGATGGTTTCGACTCTGCGAAGCTCTCCGACAATTTCGAACTTCATGCTTTCAGCGAGTCGGGCTGCTCGCGCTCTCCCCCGCTCATCGTAGCATCCAACAAGTAACATCCCGGCGGCGCGCCTGGTTCAGCGCTCGCGTGCGACGCGCTTGTCCACGCACCGTCGGCTCCCACGCACATGAGAGAGAGGTGCCGACGAGTACCTCGCGACATTCAGCCCTCGACGTCGGAGTACCACGGCCACTCGGACTCGGCGCCTTCGCGTTAGCAACTGTCGGCGTGGGTCACCGGTCCCGAGAAGGTGCCACTGGGCAATGGGCCAGTTTCGCTCAAGCGACCGTAAACGGTTCAGCAAGGCAATGCGCGAGAAATGCTGGACGCCGGGCGGGCGGGGGAAACGTGCGCCCGCCGGGATTGCTGTGCGCCTAACGGATCAAACGTTAAGCTGCAAGCCGCACACAGACGCGAGCGGACAGGCGGCGCGCCGCTTGCCGCGATGCACACGATGTTGACGTTGAGCGTCTGCAAGCGGCGTGACGCCGTCCGTCTCGCGCTGAACGAGCCGGCTCGGCCGGCGGGCGCGGTATCCGGCGGCTTGTCGGCTTCTGCGTTGAGTTAGGCGCCCGTTGCAGTTATGTGGCCTTCAACCCACTCCGCAAATTGTTCGTGCGAGATCTCGCCCGAGGCAACACCGAGGATTACTTCCTCCTGTTCTTCAACGGAGGCGTTCAGTTCCGCGCCGTTCATGATGAGGGTGACTTCCAAGGCGGCATGACCTATCCGCTTGTTGCCGTCAACGAAAGGGTGATTGCTTATCAAAAAGAAACCGAGGGCAGCGGACTTCGCTACGACCGATGGGTAGAGGTCTTCGCCTCCGAATGTCTGGAGTGGCTGACCGACACTCGACTCAAGCGCAGGCCAATCACGGACGCCCGCAGCACCACCAGATTGCGCAAGGATCCTGCGGTGAAGCTCGACGATTTCTTCGATCGAGAGGTAGCGCACTAGGATAGACGCTCGTACAGTTCAGCGTTTTTCGCTAAAACGCGATTAGCAGCTTTCTCAAACTGCGCATCTCGCGCGAGTTTCTCCTCAACGCTCGACTGAATGAGCTCCTCGATCGATACACCACGGCTTTGCGCGGCAGCCTCGACCCGCGCGGCGACCTCTTCCGAAACGTGGATCTCCAGCGTTCGCATACTTGAAATGTACCGCGAAAGTGTTCGCCTGGGCGAGACCCGCTGTGCTCCTCGGCGGAAATGATCGGTAGGCGTAGGCGGCCTCGCGCTAACGAGAGGCATTCTCGCTCTCCGCCGGAGCGGCACACGTGCAAGCCAAGTGTTGCGGCGACACGTAAATCGTGACATGGCCGCTGGCAGCAGCCAATCGATGTTCCGCCGAAGGCGGCTCCTTTTGAGGTGCGCCTAACGGATTAGAGGTTCACCTGCGCGGCCAGGGCCCGCGTGCCGAAGCCGACGCGGCGCACGGCGTGCACGCATGTGAGTCGCGCGATGCGAGCCGCGCGCCGCCGTCCAGGTTTTGACTTTCCGAGGCGGCTCGGCCGCCGGACCGAAGCCGGGCCGCGTCAGGTGCTACCTCGAGTTAGGCCGCCGACGACAGCAGCAACCCCTCTACGCGAGCTTTAAGCTGATCTGGGTCCGGATGTAGATCACGCGAGTAAAGCCAGTTCTGGTGCCTGGCGCCTAAATGGATCAAGCCAACCGCGGGTTTATGTGGTTCGACAGACACAGGCAACGCGACTTCGTGGCGGCACTCCCACCTAAGCGGATCGTACAACTCTCCTTTGCGAATATCGTCAAGCACACACGCAACAATGCGTCTCGTAAATACCAACCAGTCTGTTGAGATGCGTTCTTCAGAAGAAGAATCGGATCCGCAATAAGCGACGGATTTCCCTGACTTCGTTCCAAAACCAACTTCGCGACCGATGCCGGCGAAAGAAAGCCCTGCCTATCACGGGCGAGAGCGCGTAGCGCCGATACCGGGACGACATTCCTGTCCGAAGGTTCATCTATTGGGTTAGCGGCTGGAAGTTGCAATATTTCTGTTCGCAGATTGGCGTCTGCGTCAAGGACCAAACGCGGACTATCGGTCAACCCGAGACTCTTGGTGAGCTGTCTCAGACCACTGTCATATGACGGAAACATATCGATCCACTGAAGTTGAGAAAGTCGTTCGTGTTTTGGTTGACAGTCTTCGAGTCGCACCGGGATGACAAACACTTCATCGGGCGGAAACATCTCGAGGATTTGCAAGGCTTGCGCGACCTCTCGCTGGACAAAACCACGTTTGCTCACAGACTGGTGTGAGATGAGAGCGAGGAAGTGCGAGCACTCTCGTATCGCGCTGGAGATCGCTCGTTGCCAGTTCTGACCGCCTAAAAGATTTTCGATATCAAGCCATGGCTGCGATCCACACGCCGAAAGGTCGCGGAACAGGCGACGCGCGATGGAGCGATCTTCGCGGGCGTAGCTTATGAACGGACGAACATCCACCGCCTGGATTCTACATTCACGGGATCACATCGGCCCAACTGTTGGCAAATGAGTCGCGGCGGCGCGAGTGGGCGGTAGAGAGCGTTAAACTGTCGGATCTGTTGTCGGGCTACGTGCGAAAGAGAAGGCGAGAGAGGTGCACACTGCCTTGGACCAGCTTTTCATGTTGCCGCCGTGAGGCGGCCTCCTTACGCCCTTGCCCGTTCGTCTAACGATTCATGTCGAATGGAGGCAGGCTGGGCGGGGGAAACGTGCGTCTGCGAGACTGCTGCCGGCCTAACGGGTCAGACGTTAAGCTGCAAGCCGCACCCACATGCGAGCGGACGAGCGGCGCGCGGCTTGCCGCGAGGAAAGAAAGGTTCTGACTGAGCGACCTGCAAGCGGCGTGACGCCGTCCGTCCCGCGCGGAACGAGCCGGCTCGGCCGGCGGGCGCGGCATTCGGCGGCTTGTCGGCTTCTGCGGCGAGTTAGCCCGCCGATCTTTAGCCGCATTTGGGGCTTGCGTCGTATTTTCGGCCCGACACTGGGGACTGGCTACCAGAGCTACTTTGCTTTGCGTCTGTATCCCGAACGCGCAGCACCAGATTTCGCTGCACTGACCAACGCACGCTGGCTGCGCAATGGTGTTGCGGTCCGCTTGGTCGCCTCACCAAACGGGCGAACAGCTGCCAAGCGAGTACCGACTCTTTGCCGCTGAATATCCAGGTCGTACCTTGCCTGGAGATTCAGCCAAAACATCTCCGATGTACCGAAGTATTTGGCCAGTCGCAGAGCCGTATCCGCAGTCACGGCTCGCCGCCCCTGCACAATCTCATTAATTCGGCGCGGCGGTACGTTGGTCTCCTTCGCCAGTCGATACTGCGTGACGCCAAGGGGCACCATGAACTCTTCCAGCAAAATTTCGCCAGGGTGAACAGGTGTAAGCGTTGTTTTCATACCTGCCTCAATGGTAATCGACGATCTCGACATCGTAAGCGTTGCCTTCTCGCCATGCGAAACACACACGCCACTGATCGTTAACACGGATGCTCCAATGCCCTTCGCGATCGCCTTTTAACTTCTCCAACCGGTTTGCGGGCGGAATCGTCAAATCCTCGATCGTCACTGCGGCGTCGAGCATCAAAAGTTTGCGCAGTGCGACTCGCTGGATATCGGTTGGAAGCTTTTTCGATCGCTGCAACTTGAAGATCTTCTCCGCCTCGGCATCCGCCCAGCTCCGAATCATGCGTTGGGATAATAACGCCAACCGGTACTAACGTCGAGCGTTATCATGAAGATTCCGAGCTAGGCGCATGAGAGGTGTGGTGAGAGGTACGGCTGCATTGCTTCGGAACCGGCCGAGCAGCGCGTGGTTTCGTGCAGACGCGACGGCCGCGCCGTCGACGCGCGCGAGAGCAGCCTGAGGCTCGGGCGGGGGAACCGGCGATCTCGAATTGGTGGTCGGGCTAACGGATCAGACGTTAAGCTGCAAGCCGCATTCACACGCGAGCGGACGAGCGGCGCGCCGCTTGCCGCGATGCACATGCAGTTGACGTTTGAGCGACTGCAAGCGGCGTGACGCCGTCCGTCTCGCGCAGAACGAGCCGGCTCGGCCGGCGGGCGCGGCATTCGGCGGCTTGTCGGCTTCTGCGGCGAGTTAGGCCGCCGTGCAGTTTCCGCTGCCGGGTCCCTCTTCCTTCCCCAAGAAGACAACTCATCGCCACGTGCGCTTAAGACGCGATACCGATACGCGGGCGTGAGCAAACCCGTGCGAATCTAACAAATTACGCACGGACGTCGTGGCCAGACGCTCGGCGAGCCGTGGCCCGCAGCGCACCTCGACGATAGGAATTCGAAACGGTTGCTCCGGAAGCGCCAAGATAGTTTCGATGTATGGCTTTACGTAGTTGCGGCTGACAGCAAATTTGGTCGGAGCAAGTGTCGGCGCACCCGGTATTTGGGTACGGGACGACAGCGTTATGAGCCGCCATTCCATCTCGTCTTCAAAATCGCTGTGCTTGAGCGTCATTGCGATGTTCGAAAGCTCCAGCGCCAACGCTACCGCGGCGTCGTTGACCAGACGATTGGCGGCAGCTTGATCTAAGGGTGCGGGTACGACTTTACCAGTCGATTCGGACCCATTGACCCGGTGATTCGGCATTCCGCCATGCCAACTCGCAATTCGATTTGCGACCACACTCCTCTGTCGCCGCCTTCCATAAACTAGACGCGCAAGTCGTGCAATGGTGGGATGGTCCGAACAGAACTGACGTAACAGCGCCACCTCAAAGCCTATGGCGTAACCTGATCCGTCATTTCCGTAGCGCTGCCACTGACTCATTGCGTCGGGCAGTTCAGAAAACGACATGGCATGTGGCACAACCATCGCCTCGCCAGCGCCCATCATGCGATATGCTTCACCGGCCACGAACGCGCAAGCCGATGATTCGCAACGAAATCGTTGCAGCAGTCGACGCACCAAACCCCAACCGTAAACGTGTTCAGTCTGATCATTCAAGAATCGAATATTGGAGCAACGTAGACGCTGCTCCGAAACAATCCCAAGTAGTCCTGTCGCATCGGTGTAATGCCAAAGGATCGTAGGTTCTTTTCTGTCTGGCATGCACGGTTACCTCGTTTGATGATACACGCACGCGTGCCTATGACAGCCAGAGAGCCTGATGATTGCGCAAACGAGAGACGACTCGCCAGCAAGTGGTCCATGGATCTGCATAGATGGCAGTAATGCGGCGAACTGCCCTCGGCCGGCTTCATAGTTGCCGCCGTGAGGCGGCCTCCTACGTACTTCGCCCTCCGGTTTCAGCAGTCGCATCCGATTGAAGGCGGGTGGGCGGTGGAAACGTGAGGCCGTAGGGATGTGGCCGGCCTAACGGTCTAGAGGTTCACCCGCGAGAGGTAATCACGCGCCTGCGGGCAGAGCGGCACGCCGCTGGCCTGCCTGTGAAGTGCGCGATGCAAGCGGCGTGACGCCGCGCGTCTCGGCAGAGTCGAGGCGGCTCGGCCGCCGGGCGCGGAATTCGGCCTCTCGCCGGGTGCTACCTCGAGTTAGGCGGCACGCAGTTCAAGCAATTTCTACAAAATCAAATCCCACAGGAGACTGTTTGAAATCGACTTCAATCTTATAGATGCGTTCAGTACCGGATCGATCACGTACGCGCATGAGAAATACGCAGGTCGCACGATCGGAATCTGTTAGATCTACCGCCGCCACCAAAGCCTCGCCGGTCGGCAGCGAGCGCGGGCGCCAATCACGAACATGAGCTGGAGCGCCCGGGGAGTGGAAGTCCAAACACGTTACCGGTGCGCCGTTGTTTCGCAACCGGAGGTCGAGACCGCTTGCACTTATTGTATTTTTTTCCAGCGTGAAGAACGGTTGATCCTCAGATCGCTTCGCTGAGGCTCCTTCTGTGAGAGGTTTACCACTCGCAATGTATGCGTATAGAGAGTCTCGGTACCGGAGCAATTCAGATGGAGTGAACCGTTTGCTCTGGCTGGTCCTTGAGTCGTATTCGTCGTGATGTGCCAAACACAGATAGCACAAGTTGTCGCGAACGCTATTTGACGGATTACGGTCGACATGCGCTAACTGACCACGCTTTTGGTCAAGATCGCCGAATAAGCCAAAACAAAGTGCACACCTCCGCCGCGATGCGACCAGCACCTCAGTCTCTGTTTCGTCGGATGGCGCTACGCGCATGGGCAGGCGTTCCTGCGGCATAGTATAACCGCAACCTATCGCGGGCTTGTGGCAGGCCCTGACCACGGGCGTTATCGGTATCGGTGCTGCAATTGCTCATTCAATGTCATTTAGCCAACGCGTTACTGCGGCGCCGATACCAGGTATGGAGCGCTCGAGATTGGCGACGTCTGCGAGTGAGACAATTCCCGCCAGCTCGATCTCAACCAAGTGCTCGAGCGTGACCTTCTCCTCATTCGCGGCGCCATCGTTGGCCTCAGCCACCCGACATTCGAGCGCGCGGATGAGAAACTCCGGAAGACAGAGAGAGATGGGCCGTCTCGACGAAAGGTTCGACCCAGGAGTAAATCTTGAAATATTGGCCATAGCCAAGTGACAACTTAGGTTGTCTATGGCCAAGATGCAAGGGTGTCGCGAAGAAAAAAGAGACAACCTGACGCCGAGCGATTCGGGGCAGTCGTTCGCGAACTCCGCGAGAGCCGAGGGTGGACACAAGAGCAACTGGCAGAGCGGGCTGAGATGAACGCAAGCTACCTCGGGTTCGTGGAGCGAGGTGACAACGTTCCGACGCTCACAATCATCATTCAGATTGCAGATGGTCTTGGCGTAACACCAGAGGATCTACTACGGGAAACCATGAGGCGGAAATAGCAGCGCGAAGAGGCATCGTGGCTGACCCGAATGGACGGATTCGCCTACTTTGCGGACGCGCGGGGCCGGGGGGAGGAATGTGCAGCCGCCGGAATCGATGTCCGCCTAACGGTCTAGAGGTTAACCCGCGCGGCCAGGGCCCACGTGGCTACGGCAGCGCGGCGCACGGCCTGCCTGCATGAGAGTCGCGCGATGCAGGCCGCGCGCCGGCGTGCAGGTCTTGATTTCGCGAGCCGGCTCGGCCGGCGGGCCGGAGCCGGGCCGTGCCGGGTTCTACCTCGAGTTAGGCCGCACGGAACATTCCATCACTGCAGATAGGGATTTCGTCGCCGCGGACTCTCCTATGTCGAAGAGTCGGCAGCTTGAGGTGGATCTAAGCCTGATGACAATCGTTCTAGGGTTCGATGGCAGGTAAGAAGATCAATGATACTTTAGGTAATGAACTGAGGAACAGAATGTCAGACCGCGTGTGTGACTCATGTGGAAAAAGAAAGTCCTTGTCGGGTGGCAAGACTTGTTCAAAAGGCCACTTTACTTGCAAGGACTGCGCGCATGGACACGAGCATTGCAAATTGTGTGGACATACACTCCGATAAGTCGCGCCGAGAACGGCGAAACGCAGGCGACCGTCAAGTCGAATGGAAATATCGCGAAAGGAGAGCGTAATGTCAACTCCAGGTAGACAGCTCGCAGAACTTTATGCACGCGTCATCCAGGAAGAACTCGGGCTGACGACAATTATCGATGACCGCGACTGTGTTATTTTCGAACATCCCGAGCTTGGACAATTCTTCATCGGCCTCAACGCGAAAATGCCAGAATACATGAGATTGTCGCTGCCCGGGTTCTTCGACGCGTCTCAAGGTGTCAGCCGCGACGATCTCGTCCAACTATGCAATCACTTGAATACGAAGGCGAACCTCGCGACGCTCGTAGTTCATGACGGCGACGAAGGCTATGTCGATGCCTGGGTAGGCTTGGTCTTCGCTCCCGCCTTCATGCCTCCAGATGAGGACCTTGTAAGAGCGGTGATAGGTAGTGCTGTGCAATCAATCAAGAGGGTAGTCGAGAAATTCTTCGACGTATTACAGCGTGCGCGTGCGGATGCTGGCTAACATCTGAAGGACGTCGACTCTGGTGAAGTTGTCTGCTGGAATAACAGCTCCTCATCAGAAACAGCGAGGACTTGTGGTATGACGATTGAATTTCCGGAGTTGTATGAGAAATTCCTGGCGTTGTATTGGGATGGCGACATCGATAACGCTTTGAAAGTAGGTTACGATTCGAGAGAGCGGCACCAACAGGAAATAGACTGCGATTTCGAACGCGTCGAACGCTTCGATGACTTTGCTACTGAGCGTTCGATGTTATTTCGTGGCCGCGTGCAGAAGATATACGACGCTACCGAGTACTGGCGCGTTTACCTTGCAAAGGTCTTTATCGTAAACGAGGGCACAAACGTACTTCGGTTTGAATTTGGAGGCTCGATCGATTACCCGAAGGATCGACCACTCCCCTGCAAACCCGATGGCGTCTACACTTTTAGCGGACGCATTGGCAGCGCGCACTTCTCTTGGAGCTACATGAACCCACGCCATATTTATGCGCCTTATGGGTTCCAGAGCGGCGCATCATTCTTGTGTTTAGATGTTACGCTGGATAACGCGACCTGCACAGTCTCGCCTCAGAGCGCATATACAGGTCGCGATTTTGGTTTATCCGGAGGGGAACAGTTTCGCGAAAGCCGGCCCCGCGCGCATAACGCGGGCGGTAGTCCACGCCAAGGCTGCATGCTTTTGCCGGCGTGCTTGGCTATCGCGATTTGTATCATTTTCGCGGTAGCTGTAGCTGCCGCGCGAAGCGTATGCGCAGCGAAGCCGTTCAAATCCCACGCCGACGGGTTCAACCTTCACAGTTCGGATAGCGGGAGCCATAACGCTCCTCAGGGTTCGGTGCACATCGGCTGGGATCGTAGCTTCCGCGATTACCCCAGTGGACACGAACGCAACCGCAGTCATAAGTTTTGATCGTAGCCCAAGCCCCGCAATGAGCGTGGTTTGGACATTGCCACGTTTCTTCATCCATTAGATTCGGCATGTGAAGAACCATCCTTTCACGACGACCGAAGTCTACGCTCGTTCATTTAGCTTGGTGTAACCACCACGGTCCCGCAGGGCTTTTTTTTCGACTGACCCCGTGGTTGAACACATATGGCGAATCGACACTGCCGGGGTGAGGGAAATGTGAGGCGGCGGGAATCGATGTTGGCCTAACGGCACAAGCGGTGAGCCCGTCGAAGGTACTTGCGCAGAAAAGAGATCGTTAGCCGGGGTGGCCGGCACGCCGGTTGCCGCGACGAGTGCGGAGCAATGACTCGCGATCTGCGACCGGCGTGACGGCGGTGGAAACGTGCGACGTGATCGCGCACGCCACGGGCAGCGTTCCTGAAGAATGCTTGGGTGTGAGCGGCGCCGGCGTAGGTGGGAGCGCGCCGAGGCGAAGCTGCGAAGCAGCGGCGCGACAGTTGCGCGCGGGCAACGGGCGGGAGTCGCTCAGTGTGCATTGCAACTGTCGTGACGCTGATTCGCAGTTTCGCCGAACGCGCTCAGGGTGGGTGGCGCGTGAGAGAAGCGGCGCCACGACCGTCGCGAGAGGGGGACTGCCAATTCGCGCACTCGCCTACCGCGGGCGGCCGTGTGGGTGTGAAGGGGCGAGTGCGCGAATTGGCAGGGCGGGCGGAGCGGTAAGGTGGTGGCGCCGCTTCTCTCACCTCGCGGCGCCGCGAGGTGGAAGTAGGCAACAATAAATGTCTGCACTACACGCCACAAGGTCACACCGACGCGGAGCGCCTTGGCCCGACGCACAGAATGACGGTCTAACGCGATAGCCCGTGAGTTGGCCCGGGCGGGCGGGGGAAAAGGTGCGGCTACGAAAATCGTGGTCGGCCTAACGGATCAGAGGTTCACCCGCAAGACGCAATTACGCGCGGGCGGACAGGCGGCGCGCCGCTTGCCGCGATGCACAAGCAGTTGCCGTTGAGCGTCTGCAAGCGGCGTGACGCCGTCCGTCTCGCGCTGAACGAGCCGGCTCGGCCGGCGGGCGCGGCATTC
>JADMIO010785111.1_pt1 | contig 15130 bp, 20 predicted proteins | sample 8958161 | NCBI WGS metagenome assembly JADMIO01 (sample SAMN16585339, study PRJNA669376) | soil metagenome | isolation source: Crop rotation soil | place: USA: Cullars Rotation, Alabama | collected 2011 | reverse complement strand
CTTTCCCGTTGAGAAACGTCGAAGACGAAGGCATGGAAGCGAGTTGGGATTATGTCAGTCGTCTGGCTCAACGCAGCGAGCAAATCGGCTACGACCTGACGCTGATCGCCGAACTCAATCTCAACGACATCAAGGGCATCGAGGCACCTTCGCTCGATGCGTGGTCCACCGCCGCAGCGCTCGCCGCGGTTACGGAAACGCTTGAGTTAATGGTCGCAGTGCGTCCGACTTTCCATCAGCCGGCACTTCTCGCGAAGCAGGCAGCAAACATTGATCACATCGGCGGCAGCGGCAGATTGTCTTTGAATGTCGTCTCGTCATGGTGGGCAGACGAAGCGAAGAAGTATGGCGTCGAGTTTGAGCAACATCACGATCGTTATGCGCGCACTCGTGAATGGCTGGAGATCGTGGAGCGCCTGTGGCAGGAGGACCACTTCTCGTTTTCAGGAAAATACTATCGAGTGGACGACGCTGTCTTGCAGCCCAAACCAACGACGCGGCCGCGACCTACGATCTACGCCGGTGGTGAATCAGAAGCGGCAAAAGAATTGATCTCGCGGTGGTGTGACGCATACGTCATGCACGGTGATGAGCCAGCGCGCGTGCGCGAGAAGATTCAGGACATGTCGCAGCGCAGGGCGCGGCTGGGTCTGCCGCCGATGAAGTTTGGTGTGGCGGCGTACGCGATAGTACGTGATAGCGAGTCGGAGGCGAAGCACGAACTCGAAAGGATCACCAACGTCAAACAGTTCGCGGCAGGCTACGACAATTATCAGCAGTGGCTCGCTGGAACACGACTGGAGCAAAAAGTTTCGCTCGAAGACTACAGCGTTTCGAATCGTGGTCTGCGCTCGGGACTCGTGGGCACCGCGGAGCAGGTGGCGGCGCGCGTTGATGAGTTTGAAGACGCGGGAGTTGATCTTTTGCTGTTGCAGTGCAGTCCGCAACTTGAAGAGATGGAGCGATTCGCAGAGACAGTGATTCAGGCAAGAGAGAAGTTGCCGCAGCCTCTTGCCACGCAGGCTAAACATGCGACGGGAGGTACGGCTTATGAGTATTGATCGCAAGACTGAAAATTCAGCGCTTGAGTCGTTCACAAACATTCCTCGTTTTCGCCTTGTCAATCTGAATACGCCGGTAGAACGGATGGACCGGCTGCGGCAGGCAATCCCGGGTTCGCCGCAACTTTGGATCAAGCGTGACGATCTGACGGGCTATCTCGGTGGTGGAAACAAGTTGCGCAAGCTCGAGTATATGATGGCTGACGCACTCGCGCGCGGGGCCACGACCATAGTGACCACGGCGAGCGAGTGCTGTTCTGGCACACTGGAGGAGTACTGACGCTGTTGTAAATTGCGTTGAGCCGCTGCTAAATCGTCTCATCTGCTGAGTGGGTGTACATTGTACGTCCACGCATGATATGCTGAGCTCTGGTTAGAAGGAGAAAAGTGGAATGGCAAAGGTGCATATGCAGAAAGGTTCGACGCAGAAGGCCTCACGTTTTAGTATTCGTGCATCGGCGATTCAAAAGAGAATTATCGCGGAAGCGGCTCGTATCAAAGACACGACGATTAGTGATTTTGTACTCGAACAGTCTCTCACAGCAGCGCAGCAGGTCATCGCTGACCAGGTGCAATTTAGGCTGCCGAAAAAGCAGTGGAAGGAATTCTGTGATGCGCTTGATGCGACGCCAAAAACGATTCCTGCACTACGTAAACTCTTAAATAAGCCGGGTCTGTTTGATGCCACCCGCTGAAAACCTCAATCCTCCGGTACTGCTAACGAAAGACCATGACCGTAATTCCTTCGACTGTGGTGTGCCGGTCCTTGATGACTACCTCAAAAAATATGCTTTGCAGAATCAGAAGAAACACGCTGCAAGGACCTATGTCGCAACGCGCGGTGATCGAATAGTTGGTTACTACTCGCTTGCGTACGGCTCGATTTCACTTGAAGAAGCTCCGCAAAGCGTAAAGTCCGGACTACCCAGGCATCCAATTCCGGTGATTCTCCTTGCTCGATTGGCCGTGGATTCAAATGAGAAAGGACGGGGTTTAGGAGCTGCGCTGCTTAAAGATGCTCTACTGCGAACGATACAGGCTGCGGAAATCGCTGGTCTACGAGCTATGATCGTTCACGCGAAGGACGCTGCGGCTAAACATTTTTATGAGAAGTTCGGGTTTGAGCCGTCGCCAATTGATGCCTACCATCTATTTCTCAGGGTTTCAGATATTCTGGCGAGTGTTGGATAGCATACTGATCAGTTTAGGCTAAGCTGTCTGGATTTCGGTATGAACTTGCGCTTCATTGTTGCGTCAAGCATTTTGACAGCTTAGATTTACTGGAGCCGGCTGCCGGAATTGAACCGGCGACCTTCTAATTACGAATCAGACCGAAGAGAAAACGGGAACTAAATTCAATTCAACAGGTTGCAGCCACGGCGGTTTTACAGGCGTTTTTGATGATTCTATACGCAGCTTGATCGCTTCCTCATGCGCTTATCTAAATTCGCGTCACAACTACGTCACAATAATGGCAATCACAAGAGCGGCTCAATGCACGTTGTTGTTAAGCCTAAATATAGCGTAGGGCCTATTGAACTCGATTGTATATTTTGAATCCTTAATCGACCTTCGAACCCGATCAATTAAATTTGAGCGCCTGCCTTGCAAAGATATTTCCAGAGCACACGGTGGCTGGCCTACAATCGTCGCGACGATTCCACCCTCGTTTTAAGGCAGACCAATAGGTACCACGGCCTCGCGGCCGTACTGTCCGGCGAAGACTTCCTAACACTTCTACAGCTAGAATCTCTATCCGTAAGGTTTGTATCGGAGAATACGTGAAAAATGTCATGTTTGATGTAGTGTTAGATGAAGGGTATACGCAAGAATATCAGCTTTGATGTTTTCTGGTTTGTTGCCAATCAGCCACGAATTCACTTGGAGTCCGTGATTGCGAGGGTACATAATCGTCAGGCCACATTTAATCAAAAAACTTGTATCGTATAATCACGCTGTCTACCGCATCTGATTTAGATCGGAATGATTACGATAAAGCTTCTTGCAAAACTGATTAGTGTAGCTGTCGGGCATGCGTCGGAGGTTGTTTTCGATATTCATAAGGAGTTCCCGAAGCGTGGTCTTTGATTCCGGGAACTTCTTGGCCTGACTATAAAAATATAGCAACATCAAAGTCATCATCGAGCAGCTTCGAATGTTTGATCCCAGACAAGACATGGAAGTCTTTCTGCTCCTCCCTGCGGCATGTTGCATGAATACCAGGGTTCCCAGATTGAAATATGAGAGCGCGAGATCGGGTCCCATATAGTGTGTTACCGAAAACTTACCGGCACGGGTGATATAGGCAAATTCTTTAACGTCAATTTCTCGGCCCTGAAGAATGCTGTGAAGCAGTGCCTGATCTGCGTTGGTCATTAGTTCGCCCTCGTTCGCCCCTTTTGCCTTATAGTCCTGATTGCCCCATTTACTCTTATAGTAATATACGGACCCCGTAAAATTGCTCAGTGATACGATCAAATGACTGTGAATGTTAGTTGTATCCAAGGGCAGCAGACCGGGTCGTTCATAAAGAGTTTCCCGTACCTTGGTCGAAAAATACTTGTAGACGCCGGATAGATTTAGTCTCTCACTACCAACTTGAAAGACATGTCCGCTGTCATCCTTTGCACGAAGTCTCGCAATCAAACTACGAATTTGCTCGAGTTGCATGTCTCCTTTGAGCTGCAACGTGAGGTTCGTGGACCAGCCCAATGTGGAAACATAAACAGTAAGTCGAAGCTTAGCCTGGTAATTAGAGTCTTTGAGCGTCATGCTTAAGTCTCGTGCGTTTGGCTGGAACGTGAACGGAACTTGGAGTCTCCAATAGTCGGGACGCTGAATTGGCCAGACACTCATGTAGTTTTTCCAGAAATGATTGTATTGCCGTGAATTGTAAGTCAGCGGACTGATTTTAAAAACACTCGTATCGAGGCTAGCTCGTGACAAGTATTGTTCGTTGTACGTTTTTGGATCGATGAGGAATCTTAGTTCTTTTTGCATGCAGTCTGGGGCGATGAGCGGCTTGACCGCTGTATGCACGTCAAATAGATAAACATCAACCACGTGAAAATTGTATTTCATCAGTTATATTTACTTACTCAAGTAACTCACAAACTCACAAATTCGTGAGACGAAGCATCCCTGTACGCGAGTGAAAGATCCGATTGACTAATCCAGGGAGAGGGATCTAATATCTCACCACTTGAAAACACTCAAGTGCTGTCTTGTTCAAGCTCCAGATTTCGATTCTGGGCCGGCGTACGCGCTGAAAAGAATTCTATTCCGTCTGCCACCGGTCGCCTATGCGGCTGCCAACAGCGGAAATGTTCCACGGCAAGCAGCGTAGTCAAAACGTGAAAAACAATGAGTGGAAGGCTGTACTCCTTAGCTCCTAACACTTGGGGCCGAGAGGAGCGTGAGGTCTATTACTTGACCTCCAACAGTACACCGGTGAACGTACGCACCGCTTCCGAAAACACGTGAAGCCGGAGCTTTCCGGCGAGGTAAGTCCCCCCACAGGGCGGCTTGTAGAGCACCCCGTGGGGGGATACCGTACCGAATCAGTGGCAATCGTGACGTCGTGAGCTGGGATTTCCTTAGCCTCCCAATTACGCTTCGGTTTTGATCGGTTGACGAGCTCACGATTTCCATAAGTTCTGGCGTGAAAACGCTTTCACGCTCATCCTCAAGTTTTTCAATTTGCCGGTGCTTGGTGTTTAAAAATATAACAAGCCAAGCACCGGCCGTATCTTATTCGGCCAGCCGTAAAGGCAATTGGGATTTTCTATTTGATACCGGAGTTATGTCAGCCACTACATCGTTATTCCACTGTATGAAATCCTCGCCGGTGTTTTCGAAATCATTCTCCTCTTCGTCCCATTGTTGGATCGCATTGTCCAGTTCGGCTTTGATGCCATTACGACTGGCTGCCTTGAAGAGGCCGACGAGTTGCCCTCTTTGCTGAAGCCTCTTCATCTTCTCAACAATTTGCGGCGATAGACCCTTCAGGCTAATTTTGAACCATCCGACTAAATAGGTAACCGTCGCTGTGCGGAAGAACATAGAGCCTTTGTATAATTCACCTTGTTTGAGTCTAACTTCAAAAGCCTGTCCCGGCTTAATTTCCGGATTAAGCTGCAAGAGCTTTCCCAGTATTATCTGTTCGTCATCGCCGAACGCGATTTCTCTCGCTGCAACCCTGCGCCGACGTGCCCCTCGTATAGAGTAGTCTGTACCGCCCGCGACTACCCCGAGGAGCGCGCCGACTCCAGCCAGTCGAATTAGTTTGTCGAGGCTGATCCCGTCGCTCACGTCTATCGGAGTGATCCATTGCCCGACACCCACGATACAAATAGAAACGAGAACGCTGTAAATGAGCTTGTCACCTAATGCCACGCCTACGTTCCACGGGGCTCTGAAGAAGTGGATCACAAACCAGAAGAACAATCCCGGAACCACGAATCCGGCAAATGCCAGCGGAATGCCGGCCACATTGTCACTTCCAAAGATGTTCGACTTGATTGACTTCTCGAGTGTCACCACGGAGTTGAAAAGACCCTTATCTGTCTGCCACTGATATTGAAATGTGAACAATGTGTTGAACTCACCAACTTTAATTTCCGATGTAGTTGTCACGCAGAAATGACGTCTGAGAGATGAATGGGCATCGATCGATCCCAGCCCAATCGACTGGGTGAAGACCTTACCCTCACAAGAGTCTTCGTGCCATTGCAAAAAATCGGCCCCGGCAACATGCATTTCAACGTTAAATAACTGATGATCGGAGTCATTCGTCATCCATAACTCAACTTCGGTTGAACCGTTCTCACGGATTACCTGACGAGAAAAAGATACAGATACTGATGGCTTGACGGGTTGCGGGTCGGTTGGATTAGCAGCACTTGCTGTTGGCAACAGGAACAGGAGACCTGACAGGAAAAGGACTTTGATATTCATTACGGGAACCGAAAGAGAATGGGAGTGGGAGTTAGCATATGAGGTGCCGAAAAGGTCTAGGGAAAAGAAAAACAAACCCTCACGGATATTTTGAAAATGCCGACGCAAATCTAGCATTACACAATCCGTTTAGCAAACCACAAATTTAGGGGAAGAACCCACAAAAGCTCCAGTAATAGGTCACGTCTTGGGCGTTTACTTCGCGACCTTCACCTGATAAGGGTTGTGTTTTAAGAAATAAGGACTGAGCAATAATTTGCCTCATTCATGAGACCTAACTTAATGCGGCCGAGCCAGTCAATTCTTTTTAGCACGTTTCTTGTGAATTGCTCATCGCCCTCGAAAAATACACTGTCGGTTCTGAGCGCATACCCAAGACGTCGATCGTGACGGTGTGAAGATGCGCCTTGAACGAACCGTAACAGTTCCGATGTTTTCCGTGACGGTGCATTGGCTAAAATCAAAAACCCACCCTCATCGAGCAACTGCGAGAGTTGACCCGGCCCACAGGCGGCTATCATGATTTCAACGTCTCACACTCGGCGGAGCTGTTGGCGCGCGATGAGGGGATTAAGGTCCCCGCTCCACCCTTTCAGGCCTCCTCATTAGCCATCACATTCGGCCGCCCCGACGTGCGAAGCTGGCAGCGCGAGCGCAAGAGCGCCGAGGGCCTGATGTTGCAAACCGACGCTTCACCGCATGATTGGCTGGAAGGCCGCGCTCCCGAGATGGATCTGCTCGGCGCGATCGATGATGCGGCCGGTAAGATGGTCTACGCTCGCTTCCGGCCCAGCGAAGATCAGATTGGCTATCTGCTGATGCTGCGTACCGTGCCGTTGAACTACAGTCTGCCGCATATTCTCTATCACGACCGGCACACCATTCTCGCTCTCCCAAACAAGCCACCATTGAAGACGAACTCGCCGGTCGCAAACCACAAGAGCCAAGTGCAACGGATCATCGAACAGCTCGGTGTTCGCTCCATTCCGCGCTTTCACCCCAAGCCAAAGGTTGCATTGAGTGGCTCTGGCGAACCTTCAGGATCGACTCCGCAAAGAGATGCGTCTCGCCCCCATTGATTCGTTAGAGCAGGCTAACCGCTTCCTCGAAACTTTTATCCCGGCTTACAACCAACGCTTCGCCAAAGCACCGCGCGATTCCCAGAGTGCTTGGTGCCCGCTGCACCCAGAGTTGGAGCTAGACCTTCTCCACCGCCGCCGAGCGCAAGGTCAAAGCTGATCACACTATTTCTTTTCGTAGTCTCACACTCCAGATCCTGCGGAAGAAAGATCAACCCTGCCTGGTGCTTGCAAGGTGATGGTGCATGTCACCCCCGAGGGCGAACTGCACCTCTATCACCAGAATACGCTTGCTTATCGTCACTTGGACCATCCAGCAACCACCCTGCTCGTGAAACCAAGCACCCCAACTCCGCGTTACACTCCTCGACCACCTGATGCAAAAGCCCGGTGCCGTCGCAATGCTTATCTCTTGGCAATTATTGACGCTCGATCAGCGCTGCGTCCTTTTCCTCTTTCGGGAGGCTTGCTTTCAACTCTCCATCTCAGGAAGCGCGGCGCAGCGAACCCTTGACGCCTCGGCTAGAATGCCCGCGACGAACGGAGGAGCTTTTTGTTCTTCCTCCTCCGGTCGGCGCGGGCATTCTAGCCGAGGCGTCAAGGGCGCGCGGATCTGGAACTGCGGACATTCTCACTGAGCACACGCCGGACATTTTCACTGAGCAGTGACAATTTCTCTTTCTCCACAAAACCGAAGAGGCGGGTTCTGTCGGGCTCTCAGTGTCCGCAAGGTAGATACTTCAAGATGGCTTGGGAAATGGACAACATAAAAAGTCTCTGCAATGGCTGTCATATCTTCTGCGGCACAAGCACGCGCTGGAAGCAGCAGAATGGTTCAAGCAGAAGAGAGCAGAGAAGCTAAGACTGATGGCCCAGGACACTAACGTACCCAAAGTAGATTTCGTTTTTCTTAAACCGGGGTTCGAGGAGGAGGTAATAAGGAAGTATGAGTTTGAGTATTTACGTTTACACCAGAAAAGCTGCCTAAGTTTTAGATTCCCCCGGAAACTGCCAGTAATGGTCCTGTAGTCCGCAGTGCGGACACCGAAAATCTGTGCGGGTCTCAAAAGGTAGAATGCAAACTCTGCAAGTAGCTTCTTCAGGCTTAATCGACGTTGACAAATCCTTCGTTAGTTTTTCTTCTGAGAAAATTTTGGCGGCGCAGATAACTACGCCCCTCGCCGTTTCGCCCTTGATTGCACTATTTTTTCTTAACTGCGCAACAAGTTTAATTACGGACTTGATTTTCTCGTCCGCTAACTTAACCGCAATAACAAATGTAACGAGACCCGCAAGTGTGAAGCCCCAAAACTCCGCAACACCGTGAAGTGCAAAAGCGGTCCAGTAACCTTCATGTCCTGCTTTGCCTGTCACTAAGCTCACAACAAAAATAATTGCTCCGATTCCAAACATGACGACGAATGCAATTAACAGAGGATTAGGTATAGAGGGAAGGAGTGGTATTTTCATGGGCGCGAAGATTAACCAATCTGTCGAACTATCTCAACCTCGAGAGCAATGATGTTTTCGCATGAGAGATTCTCAAATCTTCTGTACTTAACCCAACGCACCGCTGAGTGATGTGAATAGACGCATGACCGAGCATTCTCTGTAAGGCAACCAAGTTTCTACTCTCCCGCGCAAAGTTAGTTGCAAACGTTCGACGTAACGAGTGGAAAGCCTCATCAGTTTCAATCCCCTAATTTAGTCATTAAATGAACCCAATCTCTTCGTAGATTGTCATAACGCAACCGACCCGCATGCTTTGTGGGAAAACAGAAATCAAACTGATGTCGTTGAAGGAACTTGTAGACAACCTTTCGACATTCGAGGGAAATCGGAACGATTCGTTTTTTTGACTAGAAACAGCATCGACCTTGAGAATCTTCTTATCCGGCTCAAGGACAAGGGTAACAAAGTGCAAGGCAGAGCCAGGTATGAAATCTACGCTCCCCAAACGTCCAAGGCTTAAACGAAAGAATGAGTTTAGTGGCTGGTAAGTGACAGGTTTGAATACCCACGTTTGTTCCCTCAGTAGTGCGAGCCTTATCGGCTCGTGTAAGTATCCCGAGAATTCGGGCCATTGAAACTGAAGACTTCGGCGTGGTCCTTCACAAGCTGGATCACATCGTAATTCCAACTTGCTTCAGAATCTCCGCAAGTTGCGATTCAAACTTACTTGCCTGAGCCGCGTTGATGCTTGTCAGGTAGGCGATTCTTCCCTTTTGAGTAGCGATGTAGCTAGCCCGATCTTCATCACGAATATCTCCAATCTTAAGACGGTGTAATGCTGCTCGGATCCGGTCGCGGGTCTTCCTCGGAATACTTGGCGTTGCGCCGGCTATGACGCCGTTCACTTCTCGCCGCTTACGACCTCCCATAACCTTTAACTTGGACCGCGATACTCGAAATCCTCTACGTTTGAACGTAGATACTGCAAGGGGAATTAGGTTGCGGGCTTCAGATCCAGACAGAGGAATATCGTCAATATATGACGAGTAATTCACATCAAGCTCTGCCGCAGCTTTTCGTATTGGAGCGTCAATGGAATTAAGCACTAGATTCGCAAGCGTCGTTGACGTTGGAGCCCCCTGAGGCAAATATCCGTTAAAAATGGTGAGCCTAGTCAGCAGTCTAGCGACTTTGTGTGAACACTTCAGTACGACCCGCCAGACGAAATAAACCTGATGGGCCGTGATGCTTGGGAAACACGATTTTATGTCAAGGGTGACGATAGTCGTTTCATTCTGATGATGCTCAACATTGTCGAGGATAGATCGGCCTCGCACTCCACCGCAGATATGTTCTGGAAGGTCAAGATCCCGTAAAAGGATCCGATAAATTCGTTTCTGAACTTCAAGCAGCGGGTCGAGAGGCTGGTCGATTTCCCTGATTTTTGGTTTTGATTTTTTCCTGGCGAACGGTCGGGGAGCTTTGATTTGAGAGAATGGATTATAGTGAGAGTCTGCATCACTTGCGATGCTTCGAAGCGTTTCGCGAGGGATACCTAAGCGCTGTGCCAGGTCGCCCTCTGACAAAAGGTTAAGCGGCTTTATTGCGCTTGCGTTTTTTCGTTCGGGTGACGGTTTCGGTCGGGGTTTCACCATGTCTTAAGACCAATCTTGTTAGCGCCTCGCCTATCGATGCTAACTCAGCTTTATCCAAGAGTTCGCTGTCTTCGCTTTCCATTGCTAGAAACGTGAATAGGTAAGGAGGTATGCCAATAGCCTTGCTTAGCTTATGGATGAATTTAACGCTTGGCGTACGCTTGCCCTGTTCGATTAGAGATATGTAACTAGCGTCAATCCCGGCCTTCTCGGCTAATTGCTGTTGCTGCAAGCCGGAAAGAGCTCGTGCCAGTCGTAGTGCCTTACCGTAATCCATAACATTGAAAGGAGAATCGAATCACCCTCGAACTCAGAGTCTAACTTTGGACTTGCAAAATGCGTTCACAAGCTTTTCGCTGATTTCGGCGACACATTCGTAAACCGCACGATTGTCCACGTTCCTCAAACGGTTCAGCTCTTTCAAACGCTGAATCGCAAATTCAACTGCCTTCTCTTGCTCAGGCTCCAGATCACCTCTTTTGAGTATTGCCCTAAGTTCAGCAATACAGTGTTTCGTTTTTCTGCTTTTCATAGTCTCTCCTTTCATATTCGGCGAATTCGCCGGTGCCGTGGACGAATTTCCTAGAAAGGAGTGATCCGGAGCCAGATGATTCAATCCCGATTTGGGCAAAAACGGGGTGCCGTATTCAGAAGCTTAAAATATACAGTCAACCTCTTCATACTATTCCGGCCCAACTTGCCGGTTATACAAACCCGGCGACGGTAGTAAAGCATCCGCCATTCGTCAGACCCGCATTTCACCGTCTGACGCAAGGAAAGTCGATCCACAAAGGAGATTCAAAGAACGAAACGAATCACGGGAACCATGACCCTGGCCCATTATCCACAATACCGGGCAGTTGTCAATTCAATTCGGCTTGATAGTCATGTAATATGACTCTTGTAGAGGCGGCTCGATGCTGATGGTGGGATGAGTCAACCGAGAAGTTTCTTTACAAATCGACGCAACACGGTCTCTTTGGCGGCTGGCTCAGATTGGGAAAATCGCTCTGAACTGTTGTACTTGGAGTACTGGGCAGTTACTTGTTGAGTCTGTTGCAGGGCGGGGCGATGCTTAAAGCGATTCCTGTAAACTCCTCGACGCAAAGACATCTGATCTAATCGCATGGGTTGGTACTCTTGCTGAATCCCAAACTTGCTAGCCAACGCAGTGGGAATCTGAACTGATAGACGACCACGAGTTAGCGCCACATACAGCAGTCGCAATTCTTCTTCATCAAACCCAATCTCCTGGCCCTTATCATCCTTCTTTACTACTGTGAAATCATCAACGACACAGACATTGTCCCATTCACGTCCTTTCGCTTTGTGAGCCGTTGAGATTACAAGAGAGGCGGCATCTTCCCTTTCTTCGACTTGATTAAGATAGGTATGTAACTTGTTTTCACCATGCCGCTCCACTAATCTGACGAACGTTCTAAGTTGCTGGCCTTCCTCAGATTCAGAGAATTGCACTACCTCCTGCCAATTTTGGAATCCGAAGAACTCAGGTACGTCAGTCGGCTGCCCAACCTTAAGTCGGCTGACTCCATCGAGGAGTCTTAACGCCTCAGTCGTGCCTCCGATAACATGGGGCATGATATCTGCTGCGAAGGCTTGGATCACGTAATCGATTACAGCCGCATTAGTGCGACACAATATGGCATCTGGATGAGAACAACCGAGTTTGCTAGGAACGTTCGGCGTTCCAGTCAAACGTTGTCGCTCACCCAATGACTTAAGCAGAAGCGAAGCGGCATCCGCAATTGATGTCCCAAACCGAAATGACTGAGTCAAAGAACACTCGTGTTTGGTTGCCACTCTTTCCATGGCGTTGACTGCGCCACGCCATTCATAGATTTGTTGATAACGATCTCCTACGTAAACTACTTGGGCGTCTTGATGTCTGAGCGCGGCAAGCATCGCCGGATTCGTATCTTGCGCCTCATCCATTAGAATGAAATTACCCGGTATCTCAGGATCGTTTAGTGACCACCGTTTGAAATAGCCATCATGACCGAGCGGTGCTCGATCAGAAGGGTCGAGCATTCTTTCCCATAACGTTCGAGCCAAACGCGTTGTATCCGCAATCAACATTTGAAGCTCTGGTTTCGACAACGCGGCAAGCTTGCCCCACCGTGGCACGTGATTGATGGAGACGTCAACTGCATCGCTATGTTGGAAATGTTTCAGCGTTTGTCGTACCAGCGCGCCTCGCGAACGGGCGCCTAAACTAAAGTACGAGCTGACTACGAGATCATCCAGGCTTAGAACCACGGCGATGGCATTTGGGTTAAGATCATGAGTCATCTTTGACCGATTGTTTCGGTACATCGAAGGTGTCGATCTGTATGCAAGACTGTGAGTAGTCTGACATCGCACATTTGAGGGAAAGCGGCCAGCCGCATTGTCTGCGATAGATTTGTTGAATGCTAGGTAGATCCCTTGTGCTCGGCTATGACCAGCTAAATATTCGAGTGTGGTGGTTTTGCCAGTCCCAGCGAACGCATTAATTTTCAGAGACCCGCCCGACAAAAATAACTCCAAGGCGCGAACTTGCTCAGCTGTGGGATGGCTGAGGAGAGGCATAGCGGCGAGTATATCAACGATCGGCTATGGCGTCGTGGATTAAATACGTAATGCCGCCTGATAGCTGGATCTGATCGCGCCTCTATTGAAGAACAATAAAGGCAAATATAAAAACACTCGCAGCCCAGTTGGGCGCAATCATATTTCTATAGTCAGAAGCACTGTAGGTTTTCGAACGGTATTGAGCCCGTTTTGGGGGGCATGTTGTCTGCGTGGAGTGTCCAATCAATCATTGGTTCTCCGTTCTCACCTATTTGGGCGTAGATATGACCATTGACCATGTACTGAATCGCCATCTCTCGGCCTATATCTATTTCTTCAGTGGGATACAACACCTTGTTTGACCGATACCGAATGACGAGTTTAGTTCCGGATTCACCCCAACAATCAATGTGCTCTGTCTTGTGAATGATATGACGGACAGTGCCGTTGAACTGAGGAAAGGTGAACTGAAGTTGGAAATGATTAATAAGTTGTCTGCCCAGGTTCGTTATCTTGACGGTCAATGAATAATGGTGCTCGTTCGATGTGATACTGTTTTTCTTGTACGAAAATCCTACCGTAGCATCGGGCGTTGTGGCCCGATTCATTATGTCCCGAATTTCATAGTCCTCCATTGGCTGAGATAAGAAGTTAAATCGTTTGTAGTAGCGGTGGTCCAATGCTTGATGCGCTGTATTACTCTGCGGGATTTCGACAGCATATGCAATATCGTTTTGACCAGTTGAGAGGTCAATAGGATGGATTAGGACGTTGTCGATACGGGGCCGAATGTTATTTATCACTTGGTCCAACCATTCCTTGGGAAAAGCTGTCCGGTCGATTGGGTCAATACTTTCAGCCAGATGTCTCTTCTCTGCCTCCGCATATTCTTTGAGACCGTAAATCAGTATCCCGCCAGCAGAGTTTGCCATCGCGGACACGTCTTTAGTGATTTCTTTTTTCTTCCCTTCCGAATGTCCAAGCGAACCCGCAGCTTTGTAATCGAGGATTAAGCTTTCTTCAATCGAGTTCTCGATATAGCCGCGCAGTCGATTTTCGTCCCAAATATCCATTCTAACTATGTCCTACCTGATGAAATTTACGCCCGCAATTCAACAATAGTTACTCTAATTACTTCCCCCGATCATCACTGGGAGCCACTCGCTGATTCAATGGCTGTGATAAAGCTAGCAGCCGTCATTATTCGCAGGAATGGATAGCGTGAACGGAACTGTCGGGCTATGTCTGTCGATGTGGTCATTAGGTCAAGAAGATCCTTGTCCCGGCTCACGAGATAGGTCGCATTGGCAACGATGGCGAGGTTGATATACATCTCGTCATCCGGGTCGCGTTCGTAATGAAATTCTTCGGGGACGTTAGCGAGGAGAATCGCCTTTGCTTCTAGCTTCGTTAGAAAGGCATTGACGATGCGGTCATTGATGCCCGGAAGTTGGCGACGAATCTCAGCACGATTCAATACGTCCCGAAGTTCGCGAATAATGGGATCGCTCACAAAGAGCGATATGTCTCCATTGAAAAACAGCCGTAGTGCCTGACGCGCTGGGCTGTTACGGTTGGCGATTCCTTGAACGAACAGATTGCAGTCAAAGACGACGCGAGGAATTAGTTCGGGCATCGCCTATTTGTTCCGGCGTCTCTCCTCGCGGATGGCGGTTTGGGTTTGCTTTACGAGGTCGTCGAGTTCGGCTTCTGACATCCCACTTTCATCGAAGCTTCGCGCGATCGGTTCGACGATTTCCTCAAACGGTCTCTGCGCAAGAACCGCCGTTTCAAGGAGTTCCAAAGCAGCGGCCTCAGGAGTGGTTCCCTGTCTCTTCGCTGCCTCTGCGATGGCGTGAACCGTATCAGGATTGCTTATTTTGACAACCAGACTTTGCATAGTTGCGAATACCGACCCGCTTAGTTTAGCACACTGTTTAGCTCACGAAAGCCACCCTCCGGTAGACGGCACTGGTTCTTGGTCTGTGACCAGTTCGACGAACGGTATCTCAACGCCTTCAGCCTTCGCTTTAGAGTACACTTCTTTCGCCGTCGGTCCGCTGGCCATTAAGCGATCTCCATCTAGTGCGACCCATTGTCCTGAATATTTTTCTCGGTTTTCGTGCAACCATCTGAGCGATCTTGCCGAACGGTTAGCGTGCGCTTGTGAGCCCTGTCCTACTCCGTTTGTCGCTCTCTTTTCTTCAAGCCACCGACGAATCCTTTCCTGCTCCGCCGCTAGCAGTTGTGCAATTGATTTGATGATTTGGTCAACGCTTAGCATCATGCTGGAATTGTATTAGAGCCGTTAATACGCTCGTGCTTGGACCGTCCCTATCAAGAACCTTCGGGAAAG